>WNFV01011545.1_pt1 | contig 14769 bp, 12 predicted proteins | sample 5400101 | NCBI WGS metagenome assembly WNFV01 (sample SAMN13153361, study PRJNA577476) | soil metagenome | isolation source: 115 cm soil or saprolite under grassland replicate 1 | place: USA:California | collected 2016-06-15 | reverse complement strand
TCCGGCCCCCGGCGAGGAGGCGGAGGATCTCGGCCTCGCGGCCGGTCAGCCCGGCCGGAAGCGTCCGCTTGGCCTGCTCGAGCAGCGCGGCCGCCCGCTCGCCCCAGCGCGTCATTCCGAGCTCCGTGGCTACATCATGCGCCGCTCGAAGCTCGCTGATTGCGACCGGAGATCGCGCGGCGAGCGCGGCGGCGGCCTGGTCGACGAGCGAGATCGCACGCAACGGTCGGCGCCCGTCCGCCTGGAGCTGCGCGTGCGCGCGCGCAAACCAGTCCGCCGCGCCGGCGTCGTCCTCGAGCAGCGACGCCATCCGCGCCAGCGTGAGCGCCTGCGAGCCGGCCACGTAGTCGCCGGTGCCGGCTTCGACGAGTGCGAGCGCGAGCTTCCGGCAGCGGTCGGCGTCCCTTCGCTCTCGCAGCTCCCAGACAACCCCTCCCGCGAGCTCGACGCTGGCGTTCTGGTTCAGCGTGGTCGGGGTGAGCGTCTCGAGCAACGGGAACAGCTCGTCGAGCAGGCGCCTTGCCGCGGACGCCGTCCCCGCGCGTGCATGGGCGAGTGCCGCGTACGCCGCTGCCTGGATCGTGATCCACGGCCACGGAGAGCGCGGATCTATCGCCGCCAGCTCCCAGCGGCGGGCGATCTCGTCCCAGTCGCCGTCGAGGTACAGCGCGAGCCGCGTCTCGACGGCATCGATGATTAAGTGGAGGCGGTGGGCGCGGCCGAGCTTCGCGGCGGTCGCGCGGGCGCGGCCGAGGTTCGCGGTCGCCGAGTCGAATTCGCCGAACGCGATCTCCGCGTCGGCGATTTGCTCGAGCGCGTACGCGGTCCCCGGCAGCGAGCCGACACGCTCGCTCTCGGCGAGCAGTTCACGAGAGACCGCCTGCGCCTCGCGGAGGGCGCCGAGGTTATAGAGCAGGGTGCGTGCGGCGATGCTGAGTGCGTGGATCCGGGCGACGGGCTGCTGCCAGCCCCGGCACCGCTCCAGCAGCTGCTCGATCGCGGTTCGGTCGCGCCAGTCCATCAGCTCGAGCGTCGCCGCGTAGTCGAGCTCGTCGCCGGTGGCACGGGCGATCCGGACCGCGTCCGGCTTGTAGCCGAGCCAGCGCTCGGCCGTGATCCGGCCCGATGCGAGCGGCTCGACGGGCCGCAGGACGAGCTTGAGCCGGGCCCACGGGAGGCCGCGCTCGTCGCTGACGAGACCCAGACCGTGCTCGACGAGTGGGCGCATCTGCTCCTCCGCGGCGCCCGCATCCTTGAGCGTGCGCGCGAGCGCCCAGAGAAAACCGGCAGTCTCCCCGGGGTCTGTTGCGCTCTCGGCGAGTTCGGTCAGCGCCTCGTCGGCCGTCCGCAGCGAAGCCGCTAGGTCGAGCGAGCGGGCCTCGGCAAGCGCAAGCCGGCAGCGGATCGCTGCGCGTTGACCGGCATCGAGCTCGCCCGCGAGGTCACGCGCCATCCGGAGCAGCTCTGCCGCCTCGGCATGCGCGTGACGTGTCTCAGCGTCATCGGCGGCTGCGAGCGCGTAGCCGACCCCGCGGATGGCGCCGGGAAGACTCCCGGAACGGTGATATTGGGCGGCGAGTTCGGCCGCCCTCTCCAGGTCAGCGCCACCGCCCAATTGCTCGAGCGCCTGCGCCGCGCGCCGGTGGAGTCGAGCGCGGCGGCTCGGGTTGAGCTCCTCGTAGAGTGACTGGCGGACAAGGTCGTGGCCGAACGCGTACGCCTCCGCTTCCGCGCCGGCGATGGTGAGAAGACGGGCAGCGAGTGCCTCGTCGAGCGCATCGAGAACCGTCTCCTCCGAGAGCTCGGCGAGCGCGTGGACTGCGCCGAATGCGAACGGCCGGGTGAAGACCGAGGCGACGCCCAAGACGCGAGCGGCTTCCGGCGAAAGCCGGCGAACCCGTGCGATGACAGCGAGGCGAATCGATTCGGGGATCGGCACCTCGCTCTGTTCGTACGCGTACGCCGTTCGCGCGAGCTCCTCGGTGAAGAACGCGTTTCCCTGTGCTTGCGCGTAGATCGCGGCCGCGAGCAACTCGGGGACGGGCTCACCGGCCAGGTGCTCGAGCAGCAGCACGGACTCGTCCGCGCTGAGCCGCGGAATATCCAGGCGTTGGACGAGCCGTTCGCGCGTCAGCTCGGACAGGCAGCGCACGAGCGGCTCCGAGCGCTCCCCGTCACGCATCGTTGCGACGACGAGTACGCCGGCCGCGCTGCGGGCGACGCCGAGCAGCAGTTCGAGCGACGCCCGGTCCGCCCAATGCAGATCGTCGAAGACAAGGGCTACGGTCCGTTCGTCATTCGCGAGGGCCCTTGAGACGGCGTCGTGCAGGCGAAACTGCTCCTCGCGGACGCCGAGCAAGGGTGCGGTTGCAAGCTCGGGATGACGCTCGCGAAGAGTAGGAACGACCGCGGCCAGGACCGCCGAATCGGCGCCGAGCTCGCCGCTCTGCTGCTCGAGGTAGGGCGCGAGCGCCTGCGTCCACGGCCCGTACGGCGGCGTCCAATCCTCGTACGCGGCTCCCCAAAGGACGGCCGCGCCGCGAGCGACCGCATGAGTGGCGAACTCGCGCGCGAGCCGCGTCTTGCCGACCCCTGGCTCCCCGACGAGCAGCGCGACGCTGCCCTCACCGACTCCGGCACGCTCGAGCAGACGTTGCAGCGTCTCGAGCTCGCCTCTCCGGCCGACGAAGGTGTGCTCAGCGCTGGCGCGCACTTTCGGCCTCTTTTCTCGCGGGGCTGGTTCTCGATCACACACATGATCTCAGCCAGCTGCACGTGGCCCAGGACTCTCCGACGACGGCGTCGACGGTCGAGGGTCCAGACATGGCCACATACCTGCAAACCATGTGCGGGATATCGATCCGGGTGGACGTCGCCGCAGGGCGAGCACTCCTCGCTGGACGTGCGATCGAGTACGAGGCCCACAAGGTTCTCGCCCGTCGCGGCATCACCAGCCCGACGTACGAGGAGAAGGTGAGCGCGCTGCACGACGCAAGCCGGATGCTTGCCGCGCTGGGCCTCGTCTACGACCAGGGGGTCAAGAGGCCGTGAAGCGTCGGGTTGCGCGAGCCGGGTCGCAGCCGGGAGGCGTGCGAGTCGAGGGTCCGGGTGCGGCCCAGTAGACGGGCCGGCGACAAGACAGACGGGACACCGCCCCGGTCTCTGCCGCGAGACCACACCGGGACCACACCGCGGCGACGAAAAAGGGCGCCCGTAGGCGCCCAAATTCGTGCGGTTTCTCTGCCGCCCTAGCCCTTCGCGTACTCCTCAGCCGATTGCGACTCGAACTCGAAGCCGACGAAGGCCTCGTCACCAACCACCCATGCGTTGTGACCCGGCTCGATTACGTAGGCGTTGCCCGGTCCAATCTCGTGCTCGGTCCCGTCCTCGTGTGCGATGTGCATCGCGCCCGACACCACGACGCCGACGTGCCGCAGTTGACAACTGTCGGTTCCGACGATCGGCTTGATGCAGTCCGCCCATGACCAACCGGGCTCGAGCGTGAAGCGGGCCGCGCTCGCGGTACCCATGCGCACGATGTCGACTTTCGTCTTGTCGGGCGTCCGAGTCTCGTCGGGCGCGTCGAAACCCCCTACCTCAACCCCAGCCATACGAACCTCCTTTTCCTTATGCCATCGGCCAAGCGATGCTAACCCGGATCGAGGGTGGCTCCAAGCTTCCCCCTGGCAAGTGAGCAAGGCCGCAGTAGAGGGTTTTCTACGGATACTGCCCAGCAGGCGATGGCCCCGGCCTCGGCGTCGTCGTTTGATGGGAAGGCGACACTAGACAGCTTTCGCCCCCCGTACGAGAATGACCGCATAGCGAATCGCGGGGGCGCCGGGCGGATGGACGACCTCCCTGCGTTCGCCTACTACGAAAGGGAGCCATGCGGCGAAGAGCCATGATGGGCGCAGTTCTACTGATGAGCGTCGGGGCGCTGCTCGTCCCGGCTGGAGGGCAGGCCGGAGGAGCACCATCCATCACCTGGTCGCCAACAACGAGCGGCGGCACCTACCAGTACGGGGCGGTAACGCCAAACCAGACGGCCTCACAGACGTTCACGCTCACCAACTCGGGCGGCTCCGCGTCCGGGATGCTGAGCATCTCGCTCTTCGCGCTCTCTAGCCCCGCGTTCCACGCGGGTGGGACGATCCCGCGCACTTACACATGCGACGGCAAGGCCATCTCGCCGCCGCTGCGCTGGAGTGCTCCGCCGAAGGGGACGCGAAGCTTCGCGCTCCTCTTGGACGACCCGGATGCGCGAGGCTTCACGCACTGGACGGGCTGGAACATTCCTGCCAAGACGCGCTCCCTCCATGCCGGACAGCATGCTCCACGCGAGGGGATAAACAGCCTGGGCAACACCGGCTACTTAGCACCTTGCCCCGACTCCGGAAGGCACAGGTACGTCTTCCGCCTCTACGCGCTCAAAGCGCCGCTCGTGCTCGCTGGCGGAGCGTACAGGGCGGAGTTCCTGACGGCGCTAAAGGGCAAGGTGCTGGCCGTCGCCAGACTCGTGGGCCGTTACCGCCGCTGACTCGACCGCCGAACGTGCGGTCAGCCGCAGTTGGGACTCTGCGCCATCCCGTCGGCAGGCTCGACGCGGAGGTTCTCGTCTGCGCCAACAGCGGCCGCATCAGCTCGGCCCGAGGCTCGAGCCTGGCAGGCCCACCTCGGCTACGACCCGCGCGAGGACGAGCGGCGGCGAGCTTCACGGCTCGCCGCCGCTCACCCCTCTGCCTCACGCGCAGAGGGCGCAGGGCTTGTCGCCTTTTGCGGGGAGGGCGACGCCCCTCTGCGCCAGGACTCTTCTCAGGCTCGGCCAGGCGGCAAGAGTCAGTGGGGGTTGTTTGCTGCTTACTACCTAGCTGACATATCCGCATGCAAGTAGCTTGCAGCCTGTGCTGCGCGAGATCGCCGAATACCCCAACTCCTTTGGACCACTCGGACCCGGGGACGAGCCGAACCGTCGCGCCAGAGTAGAGAACTTCCAGGAGTTCGCGACCGCGAACAAAGTGCAGTGGCAGGCCTTCGAGATGCCCGAGGCCGCTTGCGCCTCGACACAGGCCGGGTCGGGGAACTCGACGATCATCGTCAGGGCGTGGTCGGAGGGGGCGGCGATGACCAGATGGATATCGCGGTCGCCCTTCTTCTTGGTCGGCGTTCCCGAGCGGGGATCCCAGACCCAGCGCGCCTTGATCAGCGCCGCCTCGAGCTCGTAGACCGTCGTCTCCACCGGGCTGATCCGCTGCTCGGTGGACGCACCTGCGGGCTTCTGCTTCGTGCGCAGCGTCTTGACCGAGATGTGCTTGATCTGGCTGGGATCGAGCTTGACCGCGCCTACTTGTGGGTCTGAGAGCGTCTTGATCTCCCAGCGTTCCTTGCCGTTGCAGACGACCGCCGTCCTGGCGCCGGCGGGCTGACCGGAATTGACGCCCAGTGTGAGACTCGCCCCAGCGAGCGCCGCTGCGAGAAGGACAAGCAGCCTGCCGGACATGTGCGGCGATTGTACGAAGACAAAAGGCCGGCACCGAGACGAGGCGCAGCGAGCCTCGCTAGGACTGACTGGGGGCGTCGGCACGCGGCGGCCTTCCACCACGACGTCAGTCGCGGCTTGAAGCAATTTCCAGAAGCAGGGCGCCGCCGCCGGAAGGCTCTGCCACTCGAGGAGGCAGTCTGTCGACTCCCGGGCCGTAGAGTGGGTGTCACCGCCCGTTGATGAGTGCCGTCACGATCGACCGAGCTACCGGAGCCTTGATTATCGATGGGAAGCGACTGTTTCCGATCGTGCTCTCGAATCCGCCGCCGCTTGGCGCCAAGACTCCGAGCGGCGGTGACGCACTGACAGAGTTGGCCGCTGCCGGCGCCAGCGTGCTGCGCACAGGCAGGCCCGATTGGAGCCTCGATTCGGTCGATGAACAGATCACAGCCGAACGCGCGCGCCTCGATGCGGCGGCGGCGCACGGACTGCACTGCTGGCCCTGGCTGGGCCAGGTGCCCAACCTGCCCACACGGGCGGGGAGCGCCCGAGAGCAGCTGCTGGTGAGGATCGTCAACGGACTCAAGGATCACCCCGCGCTCGGCGCCTACAAGGGGATCGATGAGCCCGCCAATCCGCTCAGCGGCCCCAATCGCATTCCCGCCGCTGGGTTGGTGCGGGCCTATCGGCGCCTGAAGACGCTCGACCCGGCCCATCCGCTGGTGGTGATTCAGGCACCGAGGGGGAAAGTCGCAGATCTCGTCCCCTATCGCCCGGCCTTCGACATCACCGGGGCCGACATCTATCCCGTCTCCTACCCGCCCGGCATCCACGCCGACGCGCCCAATCGCGACATCAGCGTGGTCGGCGAGGTGACCAGGAGGATGGTCGAGGCTGCCGGGGGGAAGCCGGTCTGGATCACCCTCCAGATCGCCTGGAGCGGGGTGACGCCCACCCGTCAGCGCCCCGATCGCGTGCCGCGCTTCCCGAGCCTGCTGCAAGAGCGCTTCATGGCCTACCAGGCGATCGCCAACGGGGCCCGCGGCCTCGTCTTCTTCGGCGGGCACCTGACGCAGGTGGCCAGAGGAGCGGACGCGCAGCTGGGCTGGAACTGGACCTTCTGGGAACTCGTCCTGCGCCCGCTTCTGCGCGAGCTCAACTCGACCGCGGTCCAGCCTGCGCTCCTGGCACCCAAGGCGACCGCGACCGTTCAGGCCACGGCCAAAGACATCGAGTTCGCGGTCCGCCAGGACGCGCGCTTCCTCTACCTGATCGCGCTCCGGCGCGGCGGTGCCACCAGTCGGGTCGGGTTCTCTGGGCTGCCGCGCAGGCGAGACGGGACGGCGATCACGGACGGCCAGGTGCTATTCGAGTACATCCAGGACCCTCTGCCTCCGCCGATCGGGGCAGGCCGTCAGGTCTTCAGATCGGTGGGCGTCACGAACGGCGGCTTTCGCGACTGGTTCGGTCCGCACGACGTCCACGTCTACCGCTTCAGCCTCTGATCCGGACGGACCGGGGCTGGGATCAGATGCCTCGTGGGGGCGATTGACGCCACTGCGCCCGCCGCAACCCGGGCTACACGGCGACTCGAGGTCAGCGAAAGGAGCCGCAGCATTGAACGTCCTATTCGATACCCAGCGCGGCGAGTGGCTGGACGTTGACCCTCGCCCCGCAAAGGTCAAGCGCCGCAGGACATCGCCGTCGCCACCGGGCGTCAAGGTGCATCCGATCGTCACCCACGAGGACGGCCGCGCCGAGATCCCGGCCCTGCCCGTCAGCGAAGAGAAGCTCATGCGCCATGCCAAGCGTTACGGCCTGTCAGGCATCGCCGACGTGGCGAAGGCGGAAGGCATCAACCTGTCCAGCAAGGGCGGCCCAGACAAGGACATCACCCTGCGGAGGAAGCGGCTCAAGCGCCGCCGGCGGACGGACGCATCCCTCCGCCATGACGTGCTGGAGCTCTACCGCAGAGGACGCATGGAGGCCGCGATCGCGGACGTGGTGAACATCTCAGAGCGGCGCGTGAAGGAGATCCTCGCCGAGGCGCAGGCCGCCTAGGTGCAGGAATAGTCAGAAAACGCCGCATATGCACCCCTCGATCAAGTTGCCGTCAGCTACAGGCGTTTCGCGATAGCGCTTCGCGAGCATAGGTTTTGCGGACTCGACCGTGACGTCGGCGACGCCGCAAACCATGAGCAGCCAGATGTCGGGGCCGAACATGAGCTTGCTCGCGAGATGGACACGCCTGCTGCGGGACTCGATTCAGTTCAGCGCGCCGGCGCTTCCTCGCCACGTGCATCAAGGGAAAACGGCGGCGTCTCGGGTGTTCGAAGACCACTTCTTGGGGATGCTTCTATGAGTGTCAAGCCGCCATCGGGCCTGCCTCGAGCATGCGGAAGAGGTGGCGGGCGAGGTAGCGCTTGAGGCAACGGGTCGCCTCGCGCACGCTCTTGCCTCGCGGGTCTTGCGCTCGATGTAGCTGATCGTGGGCGCGTGGTTCTTGCGGCGGCTGAGGATGATCGCGTGCAGCGCGCGGTTGAGCTGCCGGTCGCCGCCGGGGTCGAGCCGGTGGCGGCGGACGCGGCCGGAGGAGGCGGGGATCGGGGCGGCGCCGGCGAGGCGAGCGAAAGCGGCCTCAGAGCGGAAGCGGCCGCGGTGTGACCACGAGATCAACACTTGCGCGGCCGCGACCGGGCCGACACCCGGCTCGTCGAGCAGCGCCGGCGCGAGCTTGGCGACCAGTGCCTCAATCTCGCGCTTGAGCTCGCGTTCCTCGGCCGTGAGCGCCTGCACGCGGCGGGCGAGCGCGCGCAGCGCGATCAGCGTGCCGCGCAGCTCCGCGTCCCGATGCCGGTCCGGGCGCACCGCCCGAAGGCGACGGAGCAGCCGCGCCCGCGTCAGTGAGCGCAGTTCCGAGCGCAGCGGCTCGGGGCAGGTGACGAGCAGGGCCCGCAGCTGGCAGAGGCCCGCCTTCTTGGCGGCGAGCGCGCCGGCGCGGGCGACCATCAGCGCCCGCAGCGCTTCCCGCTCGCCAGCGGCGCGCGGAGCGGCGTGTTTCGCTTCGCCGAGCACGCTGCGGGCGGCCTGGAGCGCGTCGAGCGCGTCGCTCTTGGCGTGCGAGCGCCGCTCCCGCCTCGTGCGCCCGACCTCGAGCACCCGCTCGCCACGGGCGGCCAGGAAACGAGCGAGCCCGGCGCCGTAGGAGCCCGTGCCCTCGATCGCCCAGGCGCGTCGGCGGGGCGCCTCACGCTCGGCCAGGCGCAGCGCCTGCGCGTACCCGCGCTCGCTCGCGGCGACCTCCGCCTCGAACAGGGCGCCGCCGGTCCCGGCCTGCACGATCGCGAGCGCGTGCGTGTCGCGGTGCGGGTCGACGCCGACCACGTAGTCCAGCTCGTCTGCAAGCATCTCTTCCACCTCCAGCCTTCGGGTTGGGGACGATCCCGGTGTCGGTCTGGGGGTGAAGACCGCACGCGGCAGGACTGTGACGGGTCACGCCCCTGGGGCGGACAGGCTTCTGATCAGGCCAGCGAGCGGGCGCCAGGCCGGCACCGGCCTCCTCGTCTGGACACATCCCCAAAAGGACACCCGAGCGGGGGTCAGACAGGTTTCGAGTCACAGACGAAGAGCACCGGCACCACCCTGGCAACGGCCCCAGACGGAACCGCCCGCACTCTCACAGACAGGTTTCGGGGACAGGTTCAAGGCTTTTCGGGGTAGCTCAAGGCGCTTCGAGGAAGGGGTGCGGCGGGCAGAAGAACTAGCTGAGCGGCAGGGAAGCGCCCTAGTAAGCGCCGGTCCGGAGCCGTTTAGCCGCAGCTCGAAACCTCCATGGTAAGGAGGGTCGACGGTTCGAGTCCGTCAGTCGCCGGGGCCCGAGCGTCTGTGCCGGCTCCGCCCCCGCGCGCGAGGGGGAGGGCCCGCGGGCGGGCCCTCCCATCTAGCACCCCAGCTAGAGACCCACGCACTGACCGGTCTCGGGGCCGGTCACGTGGTTCGGGCTTCCTTCGGAGTCGCCGACCTGAGGGGCGGGATCGTTGCCCGCGCAGTTCAGGCTTCCGTAGATCGTGTTCGTGACGACCTCGTTGCCGTCCGGGTCGGCGACGACGTTGCCGAACAGGTTCACCGGGCCGTAGACGGTGTTGCGGATAAAACCGTTCCAGAAGCCATCGTAGCCGGCCTCGGTGTAGCCGCCGTTGATCACGCTGTCTTCGATCGTGTTCCAGGTAACGTCGAACGGACCGCCGAACGGGCCGGAGCCGCCGCTGATGTCGATGGCGCCGTTGATCGTGCTGAAGTGGATCTGGACGTTCATCGCGTTGGTCGCATGGACGCCGCCGCTGATCGTGGCGGTGTGCACCGGGTTCTCCTCGCTGCCGAAGACGACCGTGCCGCGCTGCTGCACAAACAGGCCCGCGCGGATCGTGACGGGCCCGTCGCTCAGGCAGACCCCGTCCGGCGGGACGACGACGCGCTGATAGGTCCCCGGCGCGAGCGTGTCGTTGCAGGTGGTGGTGCCGTCGGCCGCGAAGGCCGGCACGACCAAGAAGGCCGCGGCGATGAGCGCGCCAAGGCCGAACAACAGACCGAGTCTCCTCATGTGACTCCTCTCCCCTCTCGATTTCTCGTTGACCCCGCCGACGAGCCATCGGGGAGCCGCAGATCTCGCAAATTACATCATCGCGGGTGGCGGATGCGGAGCTTCGCACGCGCCGCCGACCCCAACAGATGTTGTCATCACAGACGACGCAGGATGGAGCCTTTTTGGAGCCCCGTGGTTGCAACCGGTGGCAATCAGTGGCAAATCGGATCGGGGCGGAAAGCCACAAGAACAAGCCAAAACCGTTGCCGTGGGTTGCGACCGGATCGTAAGGAATGCGATGAAGGAGGGCCTCCCCCGGTGACAGGCTCCAGCTTGTCGACTGGGAGCTACCGAGAGGAGGCCCGTTTCAATGTTGTACGCCGGTTTGGATCTCAGCCGCAAGCGTCTCGACTTCCATCTGCTCGACGCTGAGGGCGCGACGGTCGAAGTGGGTGCGGCCGCGCCGGATGCCGATGGTCTGCGCGGACTGACGAAACGGCTTGATCGTCATGGTGGGCCGATCCGGGCGGCGATCGAGTCGATGAACGGAGCGCGTTTCGTGCATGACCGACTCGAGCTGGCCGGCTGGCAGGTCGAGATCGCCGACGCGCAGAAGGTGAAGGGGCTGGCGCCGCTGGCCTGCAAGACCGATCGGATCGACGCCTGGGTGCTCGCCGAGCTCTCGCGCCGTGAGCTGGTACCGGCGATCTGGCTGCCCGACCCGCGCGTGCGCGCCGAGCGAGAGCGGGCGCGCTGGCGTCTGCACCTCGTCCGCCACCGCTCGAGTCTGAAGCAGCGCGTCCACGCCGTCCTGCTCGCGCACGGCAAGCCCTGCCCGGTTTCCGACCTGTTCGGCGTTCGTGGCCGCCAGCTGCTCGCAGGCCTGCCCCTGCCCGAGCCGTGGTACGACAACGTGCAGGTGAGCCTGCGCTTGATCGACGAACTCGACCGCGAAATCGACCACTGCCAGAGCGAGCTGCGTCGGCTCGGCGCCGATCACCGCTACGTGCCGCTGCTTTGCAGCGTACCCGGGATCAGCTGGGTACTCGCCTACACGATCGCAGCCGAAATCGGCGACATCGGCCGCTTCCCCACCCCAGGCAAGCTCGCCGGCTACACCGGTCTCTGCCCGCGCGTCTACCAGTCGGGTGAGTCCGACCGCCGCGGCCCGCTCGCCAAGCAGGGACCCCGCTACCTGCGTTGGGCGCTCGTCGAAGCCGCCACCCACGCCTGCACCCACCGCGTCTACCGCGAGCGCTACCAGCGCACCAAAGCCCGAGTCGGCAAGCAGCGCGGCGCCAAGGTCGCCCAGGTCGACCTCGCCCGCAGACTCGCCGAAGCGATCTGGCACATGCTCACCCGCAACCAGCCCTTCGCTCCGGCAGGCGCCACCGACCCCCTGGCCGCCTGACGGTCCCTAAGGAGATGCGCCACCGGAGCGAGCTCCCATCCAGCCTGATCCTCCCCGAGGAGGCGATAGAGAGATGAGCACCGCTCAATACCCACACTGCGCCCGCGCCCCCTAACCCGCGCGCCATAACCACCAACTCCCAATTTGACTCACGGCCCTCCTTCATAGAGAGATGACATGTAGTGGGACCCCCTCGGCTCAAGCGTGGTAGTCACGCGATGTCGTTTCGACGGAGCTCGAGGAGGTCCCGATGCAGATCGTAGGTGCTCTTGATGTTCATCGCAGCCAGATCACGACGAAGACGCTCGATCTGGACAGTGGCGAGGTGCGCTATGGGCGGATCAGTCCGGTGACGCGCGAGTCGGTGCGGGAGTGGCTGTCGCGGTTCGTCCCGGGCGAGGCGGAGTTCGCGCTGGAGGGGACGACCGGGTGGCGGTTCGTGGTCGAGGAGATCCACGCGGCCGGGCTGAGCGCGCATCTGGCTGATCCGGCGGAGACGGCCGCCAGACGGGGGCGGAAGAAGCGGGCGAAGACCGACAAGGCCGACTGTGACCTGCAGCTCGAGCTGCTCGTGGCCGGGCGGTTGCCGGAGTCGTGGATTCCGCCCGCGCACATTCTCGAGCTGCGCACGCTGGTGCGGACGCGGAAGGCGCTTCTGGATGAGCGCACCGGCTGGCAGCAGCGGATCCAGGCGCAGCTCTTCCACCAGGGCGTTCCGCGCGGGATCAAGCTCCGCACCGCCGCCGGCAGGGCGGCGCTGGCCGAGGCCGGGCTCTCGGCGGCCGGGCGGGAGCTGGTCACGCTCGGGCTGCGGATGCTCGATGTCCTCGATCGGGAGCTCGATCCGCTCGATCGCCGCCTGCGTGCCTTCGCCCGCCGCCAGCCCGGCTGTAAGGCGCTGATCGCCGAGCTGTACGGGGTCGGGGCGCTGCTCGCGCCGGCGATCCTTGCCGAGCTGGGCGACTGCCGCCGCTTCTCCTCCTCCGATGATGTCGTCCGCCACTCCGGTCTCGACGTCACCGTGCACGAGTCCGACAGTCGACGCGCGGCTGGCCGTCTCTCCCATCAAGGCCCGGAGCTGTTGCGCTGGGCGCTCTACGAGGCCGCCCAATGCGCTGCCCGCCCAAGCTCGCCCGACTACGGCTACTTCCTGGAGGTGCAGGAGCGAATCGACAGCGACCGGGCGTTTCTCTCGGTCGCCAGGAAGCTCGTGCGCCGTGCCTACCACATTCTCCGCAAGCTCGGCGACGACGCGATCGCGCCCGTCGACGATCCCCCCACGGGGGAGGTGGCGCTCGCCGCCTGACCGCTGATGCAGACCGTGCGCACCGATGCCCCTCTTCACACAGATGCTCTGCGGCCGGCTCCCGTTGACCCCCCGCCGCCACCCCGGTGGACGGCCTCGAGAGATCGAGCGGCCGTGGCAGCCCACGGGAATCACCCCATCAATCATCTTGTCATCGAACCCACGAGGTTCGCGGACCGAGATAAGGCTGGGCGCCCGCGCGCACGTACACAACGACCGCAACGCTCGCCACAAGGTGACGGCGATGCGCTGAGCAAACGTCAACCCGGCCCCACACACGCTTGCGGCCGCCTCACTTTAGGTTACTGTTTTGCGGGGGCGCATCGTCTGACTCTTGCCCTTTTGCAGGGATTTTTCTCTTTTCCCACCTCACACACCTCACTCCTATCACGGGCTCGGCTGCACGTAGCAGGCAGTCTGAAAGGTCGGGTTTTAGCAAACATTATTTGCTATATACTGCGGCGCGAGAAAATGACCCCGCTGCTGTCAGCGCCGGGGTGGTGGCAGAGGAGGGACGGGCTGCGATGCGGGTTCTCGGGCCGATCAGGTGAGCAGCGACCAGCAGCAGGGCAGCGGCGCCGGCCTGGAGGCGCAGCGGCGGGCGCTCGCGGCAGAGTGCAAGCGGCATGGCTGGCGGCCGCTCGAGCTCGTCGAGCAGGCCGGCTTCTCGGCCGAGCAGCTGCAGCGTCCCGGCATCCAGGAGGCGCTGCGGCGGCTCGAGATCGGTGAGGCGAAGGCGCTGGTGGCCGCGAAAAGGGGCCGGCTCTGCCGCTCGCTGCTCGACCTCGGCGCCCTGATCGCGAGCGCGCAGGAGCAGGGCTGGGCGCTGGTCGCCCTCGACTGCGCCCTGGAGACGACGACACCGGCCGGGGAGCCGCTGGCGACCGTGCTCGCCAGCTTCGCCCCGTTCGAGCGGCGGCTGATCTCGCAGCGGACGCGGCAGGCGCTGGCGCTCAAGCGCGCGCAGGGCGTGCGGCTCGGCCGGCCCCCGACCATGTCCCCCTACGCGCTCGAGCGGATCAGGCGCGAGCGCGCGGCCGGCAAGAGCCTGACCGCGATCGCCAACGGACTGAACGCGGATCGCATCCCCACCGCCCAGGGCGGCCGCCGCTGGTATCCGGCCACCGTCCGCTACACGCTCAGCCGAGCAGGTTGACGCTTCGCCCCGCCCGACGGGATCGCCCCCGGGCCATGAGCAGTGCTCGAAGTCGGTGTCCTCTGCGGCCGTGGTTTGCTGCCGGCGCGGCGGGGACACCGACCGAGCGCAGCCAGCAGGTCATCTGCTGGCCGAGCCGGCGCTCCCTTTGCGCTGCCCGGCGAGCTAGAGCCCGACGAGTTCAGCCGCGCGCGCTTGATCTTCGGGTCAACGGTGACCATGTGTCGGGTTTCTGCTTGTCGCCCAGCATTCCCGTGCAGAACTCGCACGCGAAGCGGGATCGACGGGCCGAATGTCGCCATGTCGCCAATGACGGCTGGCGACACGCGGAGAACGCGCGGCCAATCCGGCTGGTGTCGTGAAATGCGGGAAGAGCGACTGAGAGGCGATTGGAGAACAAAGTGCAGTGGCAGGCGCCCGGCGGCACACTTCTAGAAGATCCCCCGCTTCTTGCGGGCACCGGACCGTGACGGGCTAGTGCTCGGGCGTCGCCGTCGGTCTTGACCAGGAGTACGCGGAGCGTGCAAGCCGCGGAGCCCCCGCCAGTAGCCGCCGCCACTGGAGCGCCGCCCGCCAGGCGCCTGGGTCGCGTGCGAGTCGCTGGACGACGTCGCCGGCGTCGGGGCCTTCGAACAGGAACACCGCCTCGGTGTCGGTGAAAAAGACCTCGTGTCTTTCGAGGCCCCGTTCGGCCGGGTCGAACGGGGGCCCAGCGCTGACAAGCGCGCGGGCTTGCTCGACCGCGTCCTGTTTGAGCGGTACCACCAGGAGGATTCGCTCGAACCGCTCCGCGCGCTCGAGCGTCAGGGCGGCAAGAAGGTCAGCCAGCTCGAAC
>WNFV01006833.1_pt1 | contig 14772 bp, 12 predicted proteins | sample 5400101 | NCBI WGS metagenome assembly WNFV01 (sample SAMN13153361, study PRJNA577476) | soil metagenome | isolation source: 115 cm soil or saprolite under grassland replicate 1 | place: USA:California | collected 2016-06-15 | reverse complement strand
ACTCGCTGGTGTGCGACCTGCTGCGCCGCGACTTCACCGTGAACGCGATGGCCGTGTCGCTGCCGGGACAGGAGTTCGTCGACCCGTTCGGCGGGCTCGAGGACCTGGCGAACAAGTGGCTGCGTACGCCGGCGACACCGCAGCAGTCGTTCGACGACGACCCGCTGCGGATGATGCGGCTGGCCCGGTTCGCCGCGCAACTCGGTTTCGAGGCCGACCCGGCGGCGGTGGCCGCGGTGACCGACATGGCCGGCCGGATCGAGATCGTCTCCGCCGAGCGGATCCGCGACGAGCTGGTGAAGCTGGTCTGCGCGCCCGAACCCCGCCGCGGCCTCGACCTGCTCGTCACCACCGGCCTGGCCGAGCACGTGTTGCCGGAGCTGCCGGCGCTGCGGCTGGAGCTGGACGAGCACCACCGGCACAAGGACGTCTACGAGCACTCGCTCACCGTCATCGAGCAGGCCATCGCCCTGGAGCCGCGGCTCGGCGTCGACGGCCCGGACTTCGTCGTCCGCTTCGCCGCCCTCGTGCACGACATCGGCAAGCCGCGCACCCGCCGGTTCGAGAACGGCGGCAAGGTCACCTTCCACCACCACGACGTGATCGGCGCCAAGCTCACCCGCAAGCGGATGAAGGCGCTGCGGTTCTCCAACGACGAGATCGACGCGGTCGCGAAGCTGGTCGAGCTGCACCTGCGCTTCCACGGCTACGGCACTGGTGAGTGGACGGACTCGGCGGTACGACGTTATGTCCGCGACGCCGGCCCGCTGCTGTCCCGCCTGCACGTGCTGACCCGGGCGGACTGCACGACGCGGAACCGGCGCAAGGCCGACGCGCTGCGGACGGCGTACGACCACCTCGAGGAACGGATCGAGCGGCTGCGGGAGCAGGAGGAGCTGGACGCGATCCGGCCCGACCTGGACGGCAACCAGATCATGGAGATCCTCGGCATCCCGCCGGGCCGCGACGTCGGCGCGGCGTACAAGCACCTCCTGGAGCTCCGCCTCGAACACGGCCCCCTCGGCGAGGCACGCGCCCGCGAAGAACTGCTGTCCTGGTGGCGCGACCGCACCGGCAGCTGACGCCGCCCGCGCTCGTTGCCGTTTCGTTCGCCGGTTCTCGTGGCCCTTGTGGACAACCGGCGCGGCCTGGAAGTTCGTGCGCGTAGATTGATGCGTAGACCGAAGCGGGATGGGCAGGCACAGATGACGGAAGCGCTCGAGCACGTCGGGCCGTGGACGGCCGGCGATCTCGCACGCCTGCCTGAGGACGGTCAGCGCTACGAGATCATCGACGGGAGCCTGCTGGTGTCACCTCCGCCCTCTCCTCGCCACCAGTTGGTGGCCGGGCGGATCGCGGTGTTCCTCCGCGAGGCGGCACCGAAGGGCATCGACGTCGTCGAGGCGTCGAGCCCGGCGAGGTCTCGCTCGTCGTCGAAGTGGTGTCACCCTCCAGCGCGGCCATGGACCAGGTCATGAAGCCACACCTCTACGCGCGGGCCGGAATCCCGTGGATGTGGCGCGCGTCCTTCGGACCCGGCGGTGTGGAGGTCTGCGTCATGAGGCTGAGCGGGGCGTCGTACGTCGAGGAGACTGTCGCGAGCGGTGACTTGCTCCGGGTCGGCGCGCCGTACCCGGTCGAGATTCCCCTCGACCGGCTGCTCGTGGCCCGCTGACGATCGCTGCGCGGCGTCCCGTACCGGCGGTCTGTTCCACGGCGGCTTCCACGGGGGTCATCACGGCGGTCACCATGGCGGGCACGTCGGTGGCCACGAGGGCGGGTACAGCGGCGACGCCGGCGGCGGGGGCAGTTGAGGCTCGGGATCGCCAATGGGTGCTGGTGCTTAGGGTGGCGGGGTGAGTGGGGAGACCGAGCCGGGTGCCGAGACGAGTGCACAGGCGGGGGTGAGTGCGCGGCGGCGGCTCGGGTCAGTGGTGATCGACACGCGGCCGCTGCGGATTCCGGCGTTCCGGCGGTTGTGGACGGGGACGGCGGTGACCGCGGTCGGGAGCCAGTTCAGCGCGGTCGCGGTGCCGAAGCAGATCTACGACCTGACCGGCTCGTCGGCGTACGTCGGGCTGACCGGCGCGGTCGGTCTCGCGGTCCTGATCGTGTTCGGCCTGTGGGGCGGCGCCGTCGCGGACGCCGTCGATCGTCGTACCGTCATGGCCGTCAGCAACCTCGGCATCGTGGTGACGAGCGTGCTGCTCTGGCTGCAGGCTGCCGCCGGGCTGGACTCGGTCGTCGTGGTGCTGCTGCTGTACGGCGTGCAGCAGTCCTTCGCCGCCGTGAACGCGCCGACCCGCAGTGCCGCGATCGCGCGGGTGGTGCCGGCCGGGCTGCTGGTCGCGGCGAACGCCCTCGGGTTCACGACCTTCATGTTCGGCGCGGTCTTCGGCCCGCTGGTGGCCGGTGTCCTGATCCCGGTCGCGGGTCTGCCGGTGCTGTACCTGATCGACTCGGTCGCGCTCGCGGTGGCGTTCGTGATGGTGCTGCGGCTGCCGCCGATGCCGCCTCACGAGCAGGCGAGCCGGACGGCGGGGCTGCGGGACGTGGTGGCCGGGCTCCGGTACCTCAGCGGGCACGGCGTGCTGCTGGTCTCGTTCGCGGTCGACCTGATCGCGATGGTGGCGGGGATGCCGAAGGCTCTGTTCCCGGAGATGGCGGAGCGGACGTACGGCGGCGGGGCCGCGCTGGGCTGGCTGTTCGCGGCGATCCCGCTGGGTGCGCTGGTGATCGGGCTGCTGTCCGGACAGCTGTCGCGGCTGCGGCGCAGCGGTGTCGTGGTGACGGTGGCGATCGCGGCCTGGGGCGCTGCGATGGCCGGTTTCGGGCTGACCCGGTCGCTGTGGCTCGCGGTGCTGATGCTCGCGATCGGCGGTGCCGCGGACATGGTCAGCGGCGTGCACCGCGGCGCGATCCTGCAAGCCGCCGCGACCGACGACATGCGCGGCCGGATCCAGGGCGTGTTCATGGTCGTCGTGGCCGGCGGGCCGCGGCTCGCCGACCTGGTTCACGGCACGGCCGCGGCACAGTTCGGTACGGCGGCCGCCGCGACCGGCGGTGGTGTTCTGGTGATCGTGCTGCTCGCGGCAACGGTCGCGGCGGTGCCCGCGTTCTGGCGCTACCGGGCGCCGCACTGAGTCAGAGGCCGCCCCAGGGCGCGGCATGCCCGTACGTCGTTGCCGGTAGCAACGAGGCGTCGACCGGCGTGCCGGCGGGGTCCCGCAGGCGGATGCCCGCAGGGGTTCGACGTGGAGCCGAGGCTACGCTGCCGCCGTGGACTGGTTGAGCGTCGTCGGCTGGGGCGGCTCGGCACTCGTCGTGGTGTCGTTGCTGCAGACAAGGATCCTGCGACTGCGGGTGCTGAACCTGGTCGGCTGTGTGGTGCTGACCGGGTTCAACGCCGTCATCGAGGTCTGGCCGATGGTCGGGATGAACGTCGTGCTCGCCGTCATCAACGCCGTACACCTGTGGCGGCTGCTGCGGCACCGGCACGACGACGCGGTGTACGAGGTGCTGGAGGTCGGCGGCTCGGACGCGTATCTCCAGCACGTGCTGCTGACCCACGGCCGGGACATCGCGCGGTTCAACCCGGACTTCGAGCCGGCCGCGGTGGACAGCCGGTACGCGTTCCTGGTGCAGCGCGGCGTGAGCACGATCGGCGTGGTGCTGGCCGACGACGCGGGCGGCGGCGCTGCGCAGGTGGAGCTGGACTACGTGCTGCCGGAGTACCGCGACTTCACGCCCGGCGAGTTCGTCTACCGCCGCAGCGAGGTGTTCACCCGGCACGGCTTCACCCGCGTGATCGCGCCACCGCGCATGCGCGACTCCGCCGCCTACCTCCGCAAGGTCGGCTTCCGCCCCGCCGGCGACCGCCTCGTCCTCGACCTCGCGACCTAGCCGGACCCGGCGAAGCGGGACGACCTCACCGGCGGGCGGCAGGGCAAGACGCAGTTCTCAGCCTCGGTCGCCCGGTGGTTCGTCGAGCAGCCGATCGAGCTCGTCGCCTGCCTCGTCGTAACCGGCATCGCAGATCCGTTGCAGCTCCCGAAGGTCACCCGCGGCGACCGCCCGGCGGGTAAGGAACTGCCCCGCACGCTCGCAGCCCTCGTCCAGCAAGTCGTTCAGCTCGTCGAGATCCCCGCGCGCGTCCGCAAGGTCGGCCAGCCGGTCCAACGCCTTCTCGTTCCCCTCATCGGCCAGCGCCCGCAACGTCTCCCGATCGGCAGCGAAGTTCGTCATGCTTCGGATCCTCCGACCTTGCCCTTGGGGAAACGTCAAGTGCGACGATCTCACCGTGCTCACTATCGGACAGCTAGCCCGCTACGTCGGCGTGTCGACCAAGACCATCCGCGTCTACCACGACAAAGGACTCCTGCCCGAGCCCGACCGTGACTCGTCCGGCTACCGCCGCTACACCGCCCAAGCTGTCGCCGAACTGATCAAGATCCGCACCCTCGCCGAAGCGGGAGTCCCGCTTGCCAGGATTCGCGACCTCAGCTCCGCCTCGGGCGATGCCTTCCGAGACGCCCTCAGCCAGATCGACGACGACCTCACCGCCCGCATCCGGGGGCTGCGCGACACCCAGCTGCGACTCCGGAAACTGGCCTCAGGCCACATCCGGCTGCTTCCCGCCGAGGTCGACGACCACCTCCAGCAGCTGGACCACCTCGGATTCAGTCTGCGCTGGGTCGCAATGGAACGCGACCTGTGGATCGTCGTGTTCGCCACCCATCCGGACACCGCGGACGAGCTCTTCCGAGACCAAGCCGATGCGCTGACCGATCCCGCACTTCGACAGCTCTACCTCGACTACGACCGCGCACACGATCTCGACCCGGAGGATCCCTTCCTCGCCGACCTCGCCCAGCGCATCGTCAAGGCGACCGTACAGCGATACGGAACAGGTGATCTCCCCGGACAAGCGATGGACTCACCGATCCCGCAGCTGATCCAAGGCACCGTCAACGCCTCGTCCCCCGCCTGGCAACGTCTCGACTCCCTGATCCGGCATCGACTGCACCGCGCCACCGAGAACACGGCCAGCTAGCACGAAGTATACTTCGCCGAAGTACGGTTCGCGGAAGTATGTTTCGCACTGTTGGAGGGCCATGATTCCCAAGCCGGCCCGGATCTTCGCTCGCGACATGGAGTGGGACGAGCTCGCACGATTCGTATCGGCGACCTCCGCGGCTCCGCGACTGGGCGTCGTCAGCGGTCGTCGGCGCCAGGGTAAGACGTACCTGCTCGAGTCGTTGGTGGAAGCCACGTCGGGTCTGTACTTCGGTGCGACCGAGGCGACCGAGACCGAGTCGCTGGCGATGTTCGTCGAGGCGCTGCGTCAGCATGTCGGGGACCAGGTGCCGTCGGCGTTCGTCAACTGGGACGACGCGATCAGGTTCTTGTTCTCGGTCGGAGCCGACATCGGCCCCGTCGTCATCGACGAGTTCCCGTTCCTGAGCAAAGCCTCACCCGCACTCCCCTCCATCATCCAGCGCGAGATCGACCGGGCGGTGTCGCGTGAGAGCCGGATCAACCTGTTGCTCTGCGGCTCCGCGATGTCGGTGATGGGAAAGCTGCTCGCCGGCAGCGCACCACTGCGAGGACGGGCGAGCCTGGAACTCGTGGTGCGCCCGTTCGACCACATCCTCGCCGCCCGGTTCTGGGGAATCTCGGACCCCCGGCTCGCGGCCATGGTCCACGCGGTGGTCGGCGGGACGCCCGCATACAAGCGGTTCGTCGACGGGGACGCGCCGGCCGATGTGGCCGACTTCGACGACTGGGTGTGCCGGACCGCGCTGCGGCCGGCGCGGCCGCTGTTCCGCGAGGCCCGGTACCTTCTCGAGGAAGAGACGGACGTCCGGGACACCGCGCTCTACCATTCCGCGCTGGCTGCCGTTGCGCATGGCAACAACACGCGCGGCGGGATCGCGAACTACATCGGACGCAAGTCCGCGGACATCGGCCATCACCTGAACGTGCTGGAGGACAGCGGGTTGCTCCGCAGGGAGCAGGACATCCTCCGGCCCGGCCGATCGACCTACAGGGTGGCCGAGCCACTGGTCGTCTTCTACCACGTCGTGATGCGACCTCAGTGGGGTCTGCTCGAGAGTGGCCGCGCCGAGAACGTATGGCGGACGGCCAGACCGCGATTCCACGCACAGGTGCTCGGGCCGCACTTCGAGCAGCTGTGCCGGGACTACGTGATGTCGGTCGGCTTCGACAGGTTCGGCGAACTGGCATCCGAGGTCGGCTCCGGCGTCGTTCCCGACCCGGTACGACGCAGTCAGATCGAGGTGGACGTCGTGGTCCTCGCCGCGCCAGAACCCGGCAAGCCCCGGCGCGTGCTGTCCCTGGGGGAGGCCAAGTGGGGCGAGGTCATCGGCCGGCGCCAGGTCGACCTCCGGCGCGCTCGAGACCTCCTGTCCGGCCAGGGATTCGACATGAGCCAGACCGTGCTGGCCTGCTACAGCGGCGCCGGCTTCGAGCAGGATCTGGCCGGCGACGTGGTGACGATCGGACTCGACGACCTCTACCGCACTCGCTAGAGCCGCCGCCGAGTCCGGAGGTAGTCGCTGACCACGGCTGCGCCGAGGCCGTACACGTCGGGCGCGACGACGCGGCCGCCGCCGCGGCGGGCGAGCAGGTCGACGTACGACGTGAGGCGCGGGTCGTCGCCGAGGCGGAACACCGTCAGGACGGCGCCGAGCCGGGACAGCCGGTCGACCTCGGCCAGCGTCGTACGCAGTGTCCTCGGTGAGGGTGGGTACGAGAACTCGGCGACGCCCTCGGACTCCAGGTGCGCGGTCGGTTCCCCGTCGGTGACGAGCAGCACGACCGGCTGTGCGTCAGGGTTGCGGCGCAGGTGCCGGCCGGCCAGCAGCAGCGCGTGGTGCGCGTTCGTGCCCTGCTCCCAGGTGCCCTCCAGCCCGACCAGCTCGGCGAGCTCGACCGACCGGGCATAGCGCCCGAACGTGATCAGCTGCAGCGCGTCGTTGCGGTACCGCGTCGAGATCAGCTGGTGCAGCGCGAGCGCGGTCCGCTTCATCGGCAACCAGCGGCCCTCCTGCACCATCGACCACGAGGTGTCCACGCACAGCGCGACCGCCGCGCGGGCCCGGTGCTCGGTCTCGGCGATCTCGACGTCGGCGACGTCCATCCGCACCCGGCCGTCGTGCCGCCTGCTGCCGGCCGTGCGGAGGACGGCGTTGCGCACCGTGCGCGGGACGTCCCACGGCTGGGTGTCGCCGAACTCCCACGGCCGGGTCGACCCGCTCGGCTCACCGGCCGCGCCGGCCGCCGCGCTGTCCCGGTCGCCGGAGCGCCCGCGGGCCGCCCGCAGCACGTCCGCGAGCGCGGTCTCGCCGAGCCGCCGCAGCGCCTTCGGCGACAGTCGCAGCGACCCGTCGGGAGCCCGCTCGACCAGGCCCTGCTCGCGCAGCGCGCGCTCCAGCTCGGACAGCCGCCGCGCGTCCACCCCCGCCTCCGGGCCGAGCTGGCGCTCCAGCGCTTCCAGGTCGATGTCCTCCAGCCGCGCGCCCGGGTACGACTGCGCGAGCTGCTCGGCCAGCGCGTCGAGCTCCGCCAGGTCCTGCATCGCCCGCGCCCCGGTGCCGAGCCCGAGCGGGTCGTCACCGCGGAAGTCCGCGGACGACGTCCAGTCCTCACCCGGCCGCAACGCCTGCAGCTGGGCGTCGAGCGCCTGCAGCTGCGCGGCCAGGCGCGGGTCGCCGAACGCCTGCTGGGCCAGCGACATCAGCTCCTCGCGCTGCTCCGGCGACATCGAGTTCAGCATCCGCTGCGCGGCCGCCGCCCGGGCCGCGAGCGCGTCGATCAGCTCGTCGACGTTGCGCGGGTTCTCCGGGAAGAACTCGCCGTGCCGGTCCATGAAGTCCTCGAACAGCTGCGGTACGTCCGGCCGCCCCGCCGCGTGCGCCGCGAGCAGCGCGTTGAGGTCGGCGAGCATCTCCCGGACCCGCTCGACGTCCTCGGGCGTCGTCGACTGCAGCGCCTCCTTCATCCCCTCGAAGCGCGAGTCGAGCAGCTCCCGGCCGAGCAGGTCCTTGATCCGCTCGTACTTCTCCCGCGCCTCCGGGGACCTCCAGTCGTACGACGCCAGCTCGCGCACCGCCGCCGCGGTCCCGGCCGGCAGCGCGTCCAGCCGGGCCTCGGCGAACCGCGCGTCGTCCGACGGGTCCGGGAACAGCGCGGTCCGCTCGGTCTCGACCGCCTCGTCGAGCAGCCGTCGTACCTCCTGCAACGTGCCGTCCAGCCGGTGCCGGCGCTGCAGCTCGGCCCGCCGCTCCCAGAGCCGGCGGGTCAGGTCGTCCAGCCCGGACGTGTCGCGCATGCCGCGCCGCAGCAGCTCCTCCAGCGCACTGCCGGGGGAGTAGCCGTCCATCACGTCGCGGCCGATCGCGTCCAGCGCCTCCCGCAGGTCCACCGGCGGCGCCAGCGGATCCGGCCCGTCGTGCCACGGGCCGTAGGAGTACCCGAACGGCTCGACACTCACGGGCCGTACACCGTCGCCTCGTCGTCGGCGTCCTTGGCCAGCCGCTTGGACAGGTACAGCAGCTCCAGCGCGAGCTCGACCGCGGCCGCGATCCGGCCGGGCGGGTCGTCGTCCGGGTCCAGCCCGGCGCGGGTCGCCACGTCGTACAGGACCGGCAGCTCGGGCAGTGCGGCCAGCACCTCGCTGCCCGGCACCCGCTCCCCGGTCGTGACGAGGTGCCCGTGCGCGACCGCGTCGGCCAGCGGCTGCAGGTCCAGCCCGGCGAACCGCTCCCGCGCCGTCTCGGCGACCGACCGGCGCAGCAGGTGCACCAGGTGCTCGGTCTCGCGGCCCTCCTCACCCGGCTCGAACTCGAGCTTGCCGCGCAGCACCGCCGGCACCGTGTCCAGGTCCACCGGCCGCGCCACCGCCGGCTCCTCGCCGGTCAGCGCGGACCGCCGCAGCGCCGCCGCCGCGACCGTTTCAGCCGCCGCGACCGCGAACCGCGCCGACACCCCGGACCGCTGGTCGATCGCGGCCGACTCGCGCAGCCGCCGGACGAACCGGGCCAGCACCTCCAGCAGCGGCTCGCCGACCTCGGCCACCAGGTGCGCCTCCTGCCGTACGACGTCCACCTCGGCGTCCACGTCCAGGGGGTAGTGGGTGCGCACCTCGGCGCCGAACCGGTCCTTCAGCGGCGTGATGATCCGGCCGCGGTTGGTGTAGTCCTCCGGGTTGGCGGTCGCGACCAGCAGAACGTCGAGCGGCAGCCGCAGCGTGTACCCGCGGACCTGGATGTCGCGCTCCTCCATCACGTTCAGCAGCGCCACCTGGATCCGCTCGGCCAGGTCCGGCAGCTCGTTGATCGCGATGATCCCGCGGTGCGCCCGCGGGACCAGGCCGTAGTGGATGGTCTCCGGGTCGCCCAGGCTACGGCCCTCGGCGACCTTGACCGGGTCGACGTCGCCGACCAGGTCGCCGACGGACGTGTCCGGGGTGGCCAGCTTCTCGGCGTACCGCTGGTCGCGGTGCAGCCAGGTCACCGGCAGGTCGTCACCGAGCTCGGCGGCCCGGCGGATGGACGCCGGCGTGATCGGGTGCAGCGGGTGCTCGGGCAACTCGGCGCCCTCGATGACCGGGGTCCACTCGTCGAGCAGGCCGGCGAGGGTGCGCAGCAGGCGGGTCTTGCCCTGACCGCGCTCACCGAGCAGCACGACGTCGTGGCCGGCCAGCAGCGCCCGCTCCAGCTGGGGGAGCACGGTGCGGTCGAACCCGACGATGCCCGGCCACGGGTGGTGGCCGTCGCGCAGGGCGGCGACCAGGTTGTCGTGGATCTCGGCCTTGACGGACTTGGGGGTGTGTCCGGCGGCACGCAGCTCACCGGCGGTGCGGGGAAGGTCGGCTGGGACGGAAGTCACGGTTTCGACAATACTTCGCCGACTAACCAGTCCAAGAGCGATTTCCGGACCAGTCGTACGACGCCCCCGGCCCGGCTCAGCTGCCGGGCGGGGTCCAGCCGCCGAACACCCTCTCGAGCTCGAGGGCGACGCGGATGGACACGTGGTCGCGGCCGGGACCGGCGGCGACCTGTACGCCGAGCGGCAGGCCGCGGTCGTTGAGCCCGAGCGGAACCTGGGTGACCGGCATCCCGGCGAGGTTGAACAGGCCCATCGGCTGCGGCCAGTACGGGCGGCCGATCGTGCCACCGTGCCGCGGCGCGACCGTCGGCGCCGGCGGGTGGAGGACGATCCCGTCGCCCACCGTGTCCACGAACTGCCGCGCGAAGTCCAGCCCGGCCGCCATCCCGTTGCGGAACCGCGGCGACCGGTTCGTCAGCGGCTCGCCGATCAGCAGCATCTTCGTCGCCCGGGTGTGCTCGCCGCCGCGGGTCAGGGTCGCGCGCCATCCGACGTCGGAGCCCTCCGCGCGCAGGATGTCGTGCAGCGAGCCGCCCTCGGACAGGATCGCCAGGTACGGCTCGATCATCTTCCGGGCCGCCCGCAGCGGCAGGTGCTCGACCCGCGCGCCGAGCGACTCCAGCACCGCCGCGGCCCGCTCCCGCGCCGCCAGCAGCTCCCGGCTGATCGGCCGCAGCCAGGCGTGCTCGCTGATCAGCACCCGCAACCCGTCGAGCCGCACGTCGGCCGGTTCTCCGAGCCGCGTCACCGCGTCCGGCTCCCCGCACAGCGGGTCGTCGCCGTCCGGTCCGGACAGCAGCCGCAGCAGCGGCATCAGGTCCTCGGCCCGCCGCGCCAGCGGGCCGTTCACCACGAGCCGGGTGGTCTCGCCGCGCGGCACCGGGAACGTCCCGGTGAGCGGGATCAGCCCGGTGCTCGGCTTGTGCCCGAAGACCCCGCAGCAGAACGCCGGCATCCGGATCGAGCCGCCGCTATCGGTCCCGAGCCCGAACGGCGCACCACCCGCGCCGACCGCCGCGCCCTCGCCGCCGGACGACCCGCCGGCGGTCCGGCCGGCGTCGTACGGGTTGCTGGTCCGCCCGTACAGCTTGTTCTCGGTCTCGATCCACATGCACAGCTCGGACGTGTTCGTCAGCCCGAGCGGGATCGCGCCGGCGTCGACCATCCGGCGTACGACGGGAGCCGTGCGGCCGGCACGGTAGTTGCGCCGGGCAACGACTCCGGCCGTGTGCGGCATACCCGCGACCGCGATCGACTCCTTGATCGTGAAGGGAACGCCGAGCAGCGGGGGCAGCTCGTCACCGGGCGCGGCGGCCGCGATCACCTCGTCGGCCAGGTCCGCCCGGTCGCGGGCCGCGTCGAAGCAGTCGGCGACGATCGCGTTGACCGCCGGGTTGACGTGCTCGAGCACCTCGATGTGCGCCTCGACGACCTCGCGGGCACTGACCTCACGCGCCCGGATCGCCGCCGCGAGCGCGGTCGCGGAGCGTTCGGTGAGCGATGAGGAGCGCTCGGTGAGGGCGGATGCCCTTGCGTTACTGGGAGGAGGAGCGGTCTTCCTGGCGCCGAGGCGGCCGATTCCCATCTTGTGAGTGTAGGCAGCGGCGCGGTGCCGGCAAGGTGCACAGCGCCCGGCGTGGCGGAATCGTTGCCTACGGCATCGCTGAGACATCAGCCGAACGGGAGCGCGCGCAGGGCGTCGAGCGCCGTGACCGCGTGGTCGATCAGGTCGTCCGCGGTCAGCGCCCGCTGTCCGGCGGGCTCCGCGGACCACTCGATCGCCAGGTCCTCGACGTACGCGAACCAGGCGTGCACCGTCAGCCGCGCGGCGGAACCGTCCGCCAGCAGTGCGAGCACCCGCTCGGTCAGCGCCGCGCGGGTCTCGTCGTACACCTCGACGACGAAAGTGTCGCCGCCGGCCGCGCCGCGCACCCAGGAGATGTAGGCGTCGCGCCGCCGGTCGACGAACGCGACGTACGCCGTCAGCATCGCGCGCAGCTGCTCGTCCGCCGGCAGGGCTGGATCGGGCCGGGTCTGCCTCAGCAGCCGCCGGCCGGCGGCCCGCATCACCTCGACGTAGAAGTCCCGCTTCGTCGGGAAGTAGTGGAACAGCAGCCCCCGCGAGATCCCCGCCTCGGCCGCCACCGCGTCGATCGACAGCTCGTGGATCGGCTGCACGGTCAGCATCCGGAGCCCGATCCCGACCAGCTGCTTGCGCCGGTCGTCCGCGGTCAGCCGCCGTCGTGTGTTCTCCGCCACCACACTATTGAGCATTGCTCAACAGGTGCGCTACCGTCAAACGACGAGCGAAGGGAGAACGCCATGGGCTTCGAACCGTCCGCGCGGGGTCAGCGGCTGATCGAGCAGGTCGGCGAGTTCATCCGGACCGAGATCGAGCCGGTCGAGCCGCAGGTCCACGAGGCGGTCCGGGTCGCCCGCGAGACGGGCGGCGATCCGTGGAAGCCGCACCCGGTGATGGCCGAGCTCCAGGCGAAGGCCCGCGCGCGGGGTCTGTGGAACCTGTTCCTGCCCGAGGCCGCCGAGCTCGGGTACGGCGAGGGGCTGAACAACCTCGACTACGCGTACGTCGCCGAGCTCACCGGCCGCTCCTTCCTCGCGCCGTACGTCTTCAACTGCAACGCCCCGGACACCGGCAACATGGAGGTCCTGGTCAAGTACGGCTCCGCCGAGCAGCGCAAGGAGTGGCTGGAGCCGCTGCTGGACGGGCGGATCCGGTCGGCGTTCTGCATGACCGAGCCGGGCACCGCCTCGTCGGACGCCACCAACATGGAGGCGACCGCGGTCGTCGAGGGCGACGAGGTGGTCGTCAACGGCCGCAAGTGGTGGAGCACCGGCGTCGGCCATCCGGACTGCAGGATCCTCATCTTCATGGGCCTCACCGACCCGTCGGCGCACCGCTACGCGCGCCACACGATGGTGCTGATCCCGCGCGACACCGCCGGCGTGAAGGTCGAGCGGATGCTGCCGGCGATGGGCCGGTACGACGAACCGCACGGCCACGGCGAGGTCTCCTTCACCGACGTGCGCGTGCCGGTCTCGAACATCATCGCCGGCCCCGGCCGCGCGTTCGAGATCGCGCAGGGCCGGCTCGGGCCCGGCCGGGTGCACCACTGCATGCGGCTGATCGGCCTGGCCGAGAAGTCCCTCGAGCTGGCATTGACCAGGGCCACCGCGCGGACCGCGTTCGGCAAGCCGCTGGTGAATCTCGGCGGCAACCGCGAGCGGATCGCGGACGCCCGGATCGCGATCAACTCCGCCCGGCTGCTGGTGCTGCAGACCGCGCACCTGCTCGACACCGCCGGCCTTGCCGGCGCGCTGAGCGAGGTGAGCCAGATCAAGGTCGCGGTGCCGCGGATGGCCCAGGACGTCATCGACCTGGCGATCCAGCTGCACGGTGGCGGCGGCCTGTCGGACGACTTCCCGCTCGCGGCCGCGTGGACGAGTGCGCGGGCGCTGCGGCTGGCGGACGGCCCGGACGAGGTACACCGTGGAGTCATCGCGAAGCTCGAGCTGGCGAAGTACAGGGAGGCCTGACGTGCGCAGAGTTCTCGTCACCGGCGGCGCGTCCGGGCTCGGCGCCGCCCTGGTCCGGCAGTTCGTCGCCGAGGGCGACAAGGTGCTCGTCACCGACGTCGCGGCCGCGGCTCCGGACGACCTGCCCGATGGGGCGTCGTACCTGAAGCTCGACGTTCGCGGCGAGGCGGACTGGGACGCGGCGGTCGCGTGGTGCACCGACGCGTGGGGCGGGCTGGACCTGCTGGTGAACAACGCCGGGGTCGCGACCGGCGGGCGGATCGACGTCGAGACGCTGAAGGAGTGGGACCGGGTCGTCGACATCAACCTGATGGGTGTGGTGCGCGGCTGCCGGGCGTTCGCTCCCGTGTTCAAGAAGCAGCGGTCCGGCCACATCGTGAACGTGGCGTCGGCGGCCGGGCTGCTGCACCCGCCGGGGATGAGCTCGTACAACACGGCCAAGGCCGGTGTGGTCGCGCTGTCCGAGACGTTGTCGCATGAGCTGCACCCGTTCGGCGTCGCGGTGTCGGTGGTGTGCCCGTCGTTCTTCAAGACCAACCTCGCCGACTCCATGCAGGGCGACGACGAGGCGATGAACGCGGCCGCGCGCCGGCTGATCGAGAAGTCGCCGCGCACCGCGGACGACATCGCCACCGCCGTGCTGAGCGGGATCGCGAAGCGCCGGTTCCTGATCATCCCGGACCGCCCGACGCTGATGTCCTACCGCGTGAAGCGCTTCGCCCGGCCGCTGTACGACCGCCAGATGCGACGTCTCTCCGCCCGCACCCAGTCCCGCGCCGCCGCCGGTTCGGAGGAGGGCGACAGGTGAGTGCGGTCGACGGGGCGCGCGAGGTGCGCGCCGAGGACGCGTTCGACGTGGCCGCCGTCGACGCCTGGCTGCGCGCGCACGGTACGGCGGAGCTGCCGGCGGGTGAGCCCACCGTGCGGCAGTTCTCCGGCGGGGCGTCGAACCTGACCTACCTGCTGCGGTACGACAGGCTGGACCTGATCCTGCGCCGGCCGCCGCGCGGGACCAAGGCGCGCGGCGCGCACGACATGGGCCGCGAGCACCGCATCCAGGCCGCGCTGGCCCCGGTCTTCCCGTACGTCCCGAAGATGGTTGCCTACTGCAACGACGAGTCGGTGATCGGGTCGGAGTTCTACGTGATGGAGCGGATCGAGGGCACGATCCCGCGGTCCGAGCTCGGCGTCGACCTGACCCCGGAGCAGACGACCCGGTTGTGCCGGACCGTGATCGACACGCTCGTCGAGCTGCACCAGGTGGACGTCGCGGCGGCCGGGCTGAGCGATCTCGGCAAGGGCGCG
>WNFV01005869.1_pt1 | contig 14774 bp, 12 predicted proteins | sample 5400101 | NCBI WGS metagenome assembly WNFV01 (sample SAMN13153361, study PRJNA577476) | soil metagenome | isolation source: 115 cm soil or saprolite under grassland replicate 1 | place: USA:California | collected 2016-06-15 | reverse complement strand
ACCGCCACCGATCCCCCGGCCCCTCCGACCACCCCGGCCGCCGCAGCACCAGCAACGGCACCCCGACCGCACGAACCGCCGCGACCGCCCCGGCGGTCATCCGCGCCGCGAACGGATGCGTCGCGTCCACGACCGCGTCCACTCCACCGGCCCGCAGCCACGCCGCCAGCCCGTCCACTCCGCCGAACCCGCCGACCCGCACCCCACCCACCGGCAGCCGCGCCTGCGCCACCCGCCCCGCCAGCGACGACACGACCTCGAGACCCGCGACGTCGTCCAGCTCCGACGCCAGCGCTCGCGCCTCACCGGTCCCGCCCAGGATCAGCAGCCGCATGGCACCCGCCGTACGACGTCCGACTGCGGCGGCGGCATGCTGTCGCCATGACCGAGCGGGAAACCCAGCAGGCCGGCGACGGCCGCGCCGGGCTGCGGTACGGCTGGACCACCGGCGCGTGCGCGACCGCCGCCACCACCGCGGCGTACACGGCCCTGCTCACCGGCGACTTCCCCGATCCGGTCACCATCACCCTGCCCAAGGGCCACCAGCCCGCCTTCGCCCTCGCGGTGGAGGAGCTCACCGCCGACCACGCCCAGGCCGGGGTCGTGAAGGACGCCGGCGACGACCCGGACGTCACGCACGGCGCCCTGGTCCGCTCGACCGTCCGCCGCGGCGAGCCGGGCACCGGCGTCACGTTCCGCGCCGGCCCCGGCGTGGGCACGATCACCAAGCCCGGCCTCCCGCTCCCGGTCGGCGAACCCGCGATCAACCCCGTGCCGAGACAGCTGATCCGCGAGCACGTGGCCCGCGTGGCCGCGTCGTACGGCGGGGACGGCGACGTCGTCGTCGAGATCTCGGTCGACCACGGCGAGGAGCTCGCGAAGCGCACCTGGAACCCCCGGCTCGGGATCCTCGGCGGGCTGTCGATCCTGGGCACCACCGGCATCGTCGTGCCGTACTCCTGCTCGGCCTGGATCGACAGCATCCGGCGCGGCATCGACGTCGCCCGCGCGGCTGGCTACCCACACGTCGCGGGCTGCACCGGGAGCACATCCGAGCGGGTCGCGATGGAGCTGTACGGCCTGCCCGAGGACGCGATGCTCGACATGGGCGACTTCGCCGGCGCGGTGCTGAAGTACCTCAAGCGGCACCCGATCGACCGGCTCACGATCGCGGCCGGGATCGGCAAGCTGGCCAAGCTCGCCGACGGTCACCTCGACCTGCACTCCGGCCGCTCCCAGGTGAACTTCGCCCTGCTCGCGCGGCTGGTCGCCGAGGCCGGCGGCGCCCCGGAGCTGGTCGAGTACGTCGCCGCCGCGAACACCGCGCTCGACGCCCTCCAACGCTGCCAGGCCGTCGGCCTCCCGCTCGGCGACCTCGTCGCGGCCCGCGCCCGGCAGACGGCGTACGACGTCCTGCGCCCGGCCGCGGTCGAGGTCGACGTCATCGTCATCGACCGCGCCGGCACCATCGTGGGACGTGCTTAGTCGCGGCACCGCACCGCCGAGTACAGGTGACTGTCCGGGAAGGTCGTTGCCGTGAGCACCTTTCCGGCGATGATCACCGCGGTACGACGGATGCCCGCGGCACGGACCTGGCCGGCGATATCGGCCAGCGTGCCGCGCAGCACGATCTCGTCCGGCCGGCTGGCCCACGCCACCACCGCCACCGGGCAGTCCGCGCCGTAGTTCGGCGTGAGCTCGTTGACCACCCGCTCGATCTGGTCCACCGCCAGGTGCAGCACGATCGTGGCCCGGCTGGCGCCGAGCGTGGCCAGGTCCTCCCCCAGCGGCATCTTCGTGGCTCGCATCGCGACACGCGTCAGGACGACGGTCTGGCCCACCTCCGGCACGGTCAGCTCACGCCCGAGCGTGGCGGCGGCCGCGGCAAAGGCGGGCACCCCCGGCGTCACGTCGTACGGCACCCCGGCCTCGTCCAGCCGCCGCATCTGCTCGGCCATCGCGCTGAACACCGACGGGTCCCCGGAGTGCAGCCGCGCCACGTCGAGCCCGGCCTCGTGCGCGGCGACCAGCTCGGCGATGATCTCGTCCAGCGTCAGCGGCCAGGAGTCGATCAGCCTGGCACCCTCCGGGCAGTGCGCGAGCAGCTCGGGTGGCACCAGCGCGCCGGCGTACACGCACACCGGCGACGATGCGATCAGGTCCCGCCCGCGCACCGTGATCAGGTCCGCGGCACCGGGGCCCGCGCCGATGAAGTGCACCGTCATCGCTTCACCACACTCCAGATCGTCACCGGCATCGCCGGCCGCCACCCCGTCATCCCGCCGACCGCCGACGCGCGCTGCACGCCGACGCGGACCAGGCCGCCGCCGAGCTCGCCGTACCACCGCGACAGCACCGCCTCGGTCTCCAGCGTCACCGCGCTCACCACCAGCCGCCCGCCGGGCCGCAGCGCCTGCCAGCAGGTCTCGATCACACCCGCGCCGGTCGCGCCGCCGCCGACGAACGCCGCGTCCGGCGCGTCCAGTCCCGCGAGCGCCTCCGGCGCCTTGCCCTCCACGAGCTGCAGCCCGGGTACCCCGAGCGCGGTCGCGTTCCGCTCGATTCGCCGCACCCGGTCGGGATGGCTCTCGACCGCCACCGCGCGGCACGACGGGTGCGTGCGCGACCACTCGATCGCGATGCTGCCCGCGCCGGCCCCGACGTCCCACAGCAGCTGCCCAGGGATCGGCGCCAGCCGGGACAGCGCCACCGCCCGCACCTCGCGCTTGGTCAGCTGCCCGTCGTTCTCGAACGCCTCATCGGGAAGACCGGGTACGACGGGCAGCAGCGGCGCGCCGTCGTCCGGGCGGCACTCGATCGCGAGCACCAGCGGATCGGGCTGAGCGTCGTACTCCTTCGCCTGAGTGGTGACGGTCGTCTCGGCGTCGGAGCCGAGCTGCGCGAGGACGGTCAGCGGCGAGTCGCCGTACCCGCGATCGGTGAGCAACCCGGCGACCTCCCGCACCCGGGTCTCGGCCCCGAGCACGAGCACACGGCGGCCCGGCTGGACGTGCGGGTGCAGCAGCGCGACCGGCCGGCCGACCAGGCTGACGACGACGACCTGGTCCTGGGCCCAGCCGAGCCGGGCGGACGCCAGGGAGACGCTCGACGGGTGCGGCACGATGCGCACGCGGTCGGCGCCGAGGAGGCGGACCAGCGTCGTGCCGATCCCGTGGTACGTCGGGTCGCCGCTGGCCAGCACGCAGACCCGCCGGCCCTCGTACGACGCCAGCAGACCCGGAAGCGCCGGCAGCAACGGGGACGGCCAAGCGACCCGTTCGGCCGCCGTCGCGTCCGGAACGAGGTCGAGCTGCCGTGTGCTGCCCATCAGCACCTCGGCCGCGGCGACCGCGTCGCGGGCCGGTCCGGTGAGGCCGTCCCAGCCGTCCGCGCCGATGCCGACGACGGTCACGCGGTCAGACATTGCCGAGCACCCTGGTCACGGCGATCTCGATCACGACCCGGAGGGGGTTGGCCCGCGGCGTCTTGTACCGCTCCGCGTACCGCCGCTCCGCGTCCGCGACCTGCTCCGGCTCGGTCCGCACCACCGCGCGGCCCTCCAGCGTCGACCAGCGCCGCCCGTCGACCTGGCACACCGCCACGTTCCCGTTGCCCGCGGCAACCAGCCGCGCCTTGTACGACGTGCCCGAGCAGATCACCCGCGCGATCCCGGTATCGAGGTCCAGCGTGACGCCGACAGGGACCACGTGCGGCGTACCGTCCGCCCGCACCGTCGTCAGCGTGCACAGGTGCCGCTCGGTCCAGAACAGCCGGAAACCCGCACCGGCTGCCGCCAGGTCGGGCCGTGACAGGTCAGCGGTCGGCACGCCGGCAAGCCTAAGCCTCGTCGCATCGGCAACCACGCAACGGGGTTCGCGCACAGACGAAATGTGCGGACACCCAGTGACGCGCAACTCACACAGCGCGCTGTGCAGTACTCCCCCGAGCCGCTACGCCACGATCAGTAGCCGACCTGGAGGTGTCACGGCCGATGAGCTGCGCTGACCGTTGACCGATCACGTTTACATGGGTTTTCTTGGAGACGTACGTGTCCCGTGGCCGGCGATCCGCCGACGCCACATTCGGATCTCGGGGAGCAATCCGGTTCGTTGTCCGGCAGTCATCCGCCATCGAGCGGTCACAGAGGGATCCTGGGGAGGGCCTCATGCGCAAGGCAGCAACGTTCGGCAGGCTGGCGATCGCCTCAGGGGCGGTCGCAGTGCTTGCCCTGGGCACCGTCGTCGCACCGGCAGGTGCGCAACCGACGGGCGGCTTCACCGTCATCGTCTCCGGCCTGGACAATCCGCGGGACCTGGACTTCTCGCCCAACGGGCAGCTGTACGTCGCCGAGGCCGGCCACGGCGGCTCACCCGCGGACTGCGTGCCCGGCGGTCCCGAGGGTGACATCTGCCCAGGCTTCACCAGCGCCATCAGCGTCATCAACACCGCCGCGGGCGAAGCGCACCAGGTCGTGTCCGGTCTCGCCTCGGTCGCGGGCCAGGGCGGTTTCGCCGCCACCGGGGTCGACGGCATCTCCTTCCTCGGCAGCGGGACGCTGTACGGCATCATGGCCCTTGCCTCGGACGTGGTGCCGCCGGGCGCCTTCTCGCCCGATCTCGAGGCGGGGCTGAAGGCCCAGCTCGGCCGCCTGATCAAGGCCACTCCGAGCGGGAATTGGAAGGCCGTCGCGGACGTCGGTCACACCGACTTCGCGTGGAGCGCCGAGCACGTAGACCTTGCTCCGGGCGACTTCCCCGACGCCAACCCGTACGCCGTGCTGGCGTTGCCGGGCAGCCAGTGGGTGATGGACGCCGGAGCCAACACCATCGACCGGGTACTGCCGAACGGCACCGTCAGCGTCGAGGCGTTCGTGCCGAACCCGCCTAACGGGGACGCCGTGCCGACCTGTGTCGACCAAGGTCCCGACGGCGCGCTCTACATCAGCGAGCTGACCGCCGCGTCCAACGGTCCCGGCGATGCGCGGGTCTGGCGCTTCGCACCCGGAGACTCCGCGCCCACCGTCTGGGCCACCGGTCTGACCGCCGTCACGGGCTGCGGCTTCGGGGCGGACGGGCAGTTCTACGCGGTGGAGTTCTCGACGCTCGGGCTGGCCGGCGGGGCACCCGGGACCGGTGCGGTCGTGCAGGTCCCCGCGCACAGCACCTCGCCGACCACGGTCGCGGCGGGTCTGTCCTTCCCCGGTGGCTTCGCCGCCGCTCCGGACGGTTCGCTGTACGTCTCCAACTGGAGCATCGCTCCGGCCGACACCGGCGGCGGGCCCACCGGCCAGGTCGTGCGAATCGTTCCGTAGCCGCGCGGCTCGGTAGTCGATCCTTCCGCCGGCGGAACGATCGGCTACCGACGTCCCGCCGGCGGGATCGTCATCCGACGTCCCGCCGGCGGAACCCGGCCACGCCGGCCAGCGTCAGGGCCGCGGCGATCGCGGTGAGGAGCACCAGCGGGAGGACGGTCAGCTCGCCACCCGGCAGGTTCGGGACGTGGGCGTACGGCGACAGGTCCATGACCTCCTGCCGCAGCTTGAACAGCGACCCGAACTCGCCCAGCAGCAGGAACGCGACCAGCAGCACCCAGGACAGCGAGCTCAGCCGCGGCAGCAGCCCGAACAAGGCGGCCACGATCCCGACCAGCACCCACACCGCCGGGATCTGCACCAGCGCGGCCCCGACCACCCGGTTGAACGCGCGTCCCATGTCCCCGGTCTGCGACCCGTGCGCCAGCCCGGCGCCGACGCCGGCCGCCGCCACCAGCACGGCCGACCCGAACAGCGCCACGACCAGATGGCTCATCGCCCACGCGGGCCGGCTCACCGCCGTCGCCAGCAGCGGCTCGGCCCTCAGGCTGGTCTCCTCCGAGCGCAGCCGCAGCGCGGACTGCACGCCGTACGCCGACGCCACCACGGCCAGGATGCCCAGCTCGGCGGCGAAGAACGCGTCGGTCAGGCCGGCGACGCCGCCCATCCGGGTGATCATCTCCCGTGAGCTCTTGCTGTCCAGCAGGTCGCCGATGCTCGCGGCGATGTTGCCCATGATCGCGCCGATCAGCACGAACCCGACCGTCCACGCCAGCAGCGACCCGCGCTGCAGCCGCCACGCCAGCGCCAGCGGGCTGCGCAGCCAGCCGGCCGCGTCGGCTGGTCCCGGCCGCGGGCGGATCAGCCCCGCGCCGTGGTCGCGGCGCGCGATCAACGCGTACGACGCGGCGCCGACGGCGGCGATGAATCCCGCGAACAGCAGCAGCACCCACCACCGGTTCCCGGCGTACGGGCGGACCTGCAGCACCCAGCCCAGCGGTGACAGCCACGACAACCACGACGGCCCGGACGAGTCGCCGACGGCCCGGACGATGTAGAACACGCCCAGCACCGTGGCGGCCAGGCCGTTCGCGGCCCGGGCGCTCTCGGTCACCTGCGCGGCGACCGCCGCGATCGCCGCCGACGCGCACGTCACCGCGATCCAGCCGCAGCTGAACGCGATCGACCCGGCCACCGGCAGCCCGGCCGCGGGCAGCCCGATCGCGGTCAGCAGACCGATCACGAGACCGGTTCCGCAGGTCACGATCAGCGCGGCCGTCAAGGCGGCGTACCGGCCGACCACGCCGGCGCCGACCAGCTCGAGCCGGCCGGTCTCCTCGTCGGCGCGGGTGTGCCGGACCAGGGTGAAGAACGCGAGCACGGCGAGGAACAGCGCGTACAGGCCCTTCATCTTGATCATCGACACCTCGCCGAGCGAGGTCACGTCGTACACCCGTCCGTACATCGCGATCAGCGCGGGCGAGTTGTTGATCGCCTCACCGGCCTTGATCCGCGAGGCCTCGTCGGGGAACAGCGCGATCGACGCCGACGCGGACGACAACGCGAGCAGCACGAAGATCGCGATCCACGCCGGAAGCACGATCCGGTCGCGGCGCAGCGCGACCCGCACCAGCGTCCAGGTGCCGGCCAGGTTCCGCCTCATCGCACCGTCACCTCGGCCTTGCCGTTCGAGGCCGCGATCTCGTCGGAGTATTGCCGCAGGAACAGCTCCTCCAGGGTCGGCGGCTGGCAGACCAGGCTGCGGATGCCGTTGGCCGTCAGCAAAGTGAGCAGCTCGTTCAGCCGCGCGGTGTCGGCCTCGCAGTGCACCCGGTGGCCCTGGACGTCGAGCTCGTGCACGCCCGGCAGCTCTGCCAGCCGGTCGGGCACTGTGTCGAGCTCAGCGTCCACCGAGGTGCGGGTCAGGTGCCGCATCTCGGCGAGGGTGCCGGACTCGACGACCGTGCCGAGCCGGATGATGCTGACCCGGTCGCAGAGTGCCTCGACCTCGGACAGGATGTGGCTTGACAGCAGCACCGTGCGGTCGCGCTCGCGCTCCTCCTCGATGTACTGCCGGAAGACCTCCTCCATGAGCGGGTCCAGGCCGGAGGTCGGCTCGTCCAGGATCAGCAGCTCGACGTCGGAGGCGAGCGCTGCGACCAGGGCGACCTTCTGCCGGTTGCCCTTGGAGTAGGCCCGGCCCTTCTTCGTCGGGTCCAGGTCGAACCGCTCGAGCAGCGCGGCCTTCTTCTTCTCGAAGGCGTTGTCCCCCCGGCTGCCACGCAACCGGCCGAGCAGGTCGATCACCTCGCCGCCGGTCAGGTTCGGCCACAGGTTCACCTCACCCGGCACGTAGGCGAGCCGCCGGTGCAGGTCGACCGCGTCACGCCATGGGTCGCCGCCGAGCAGCGTCGCGGTACCGGCGTCGGCGCGCAGCAGGCCGAGCAGGACCCGGATCGTGGTGGACTTCCCCGCGCCGTTCGGGCCCAGGAAGCCGTGCACCTCCCCTGTGGTGACGTCCAGGTCGAGCCCGTTCAGAGCGTGGGTCCGGCCGAACGACTTGTGAAGTCCGGAAACGGATATCGCGGATGTCATGTCTTCGACGCTACACTGCCTTCAGAATTTTGTGAATCTTCAGAATGCAGTGACTGAGCCGGCAGTGATCCGGCTCCCGGGAAGCCCGCGGAGGAGAGGAGATGATGGTCCGATGACACGACCCGCCGCCCGCGACGACAATGCCGTACGACGCTTCGTGGAACGCTTCGCCGCCGTGCTGGTGGAGTCCGGCGTACCCCGGACGCCGGCCCGGATCTTCTCGGCGCTGCTGGCCAGCGAGAAGGGCCGGATGACCGCCGCCGGGCTCGCCGAGACCCTGCAGGCCAGCCCGGCCGCGATCTCCGGCGGGGTCAAGTACCTGACCCAGACCTTCCTGGTCAGCCGGGAGCGGGAGCCGGGCAGCCGGCGCGACGTGTACGTCGTACACGACGACGCGCTGATGGAGTCGACCATGGGCCGCGGGCCGCTGCTGGCGCGCTGGGCGGTCAGCCTGCGGGAAGGCATGGACGCTGTCGGCGCGGACTCGCCCGCGGGCGTCCGGGTCAGGCGGACACTGGCCTACACCGAGTTCATCTCCGACGAGCTCGACGGGCTGGTCAAGCGCTGGCAGGAGTACAAGGCCGGGCTCGAGCGCTGATCCTCAGCCCGTCCGTCGCCGGACCGGGGCCACCGCCGTGCGGAAGTGGTCCGCGAGCAGGTTCGCGAAGTCGGCGACGGACGGCGGCTGGTCACCGGCGCGTCGCCTGTCACAGCGGCAGGCCGGCCGCCAGGTGCTCCAGGGCGCCGTCGAGGCTGGCGAGGTACTCGTCCATCGGACCGCCCTTGCCCAGGTACACGGCCGTGACCACGCCGACGACCGCGCCGGCCCAGGTCCGGATCTCGAAGTCGTCAGGCTTGCGGCCGGTCCGCTCGGCGGCCAGCCCCGCCAGCAGCTCGATGCCCTCGTAGAACTGGTCGAGCATCCGGGCCCGCAGCTCGGGAGTGCTGAACATCAGCATCTGGCGTTCCTGCTCCAGCTGCACCTGTTCCGGGGTGAGCGCGGTCATCGAGTCGTGCAGAGTCCGGCGCAGGGCCTCGGTCGGCCCGAGCTCCGGCGGCTGGGCGCGGAACAGGTCGATCATCACCGGGTCCAGCGCGTCGTACAGCGCTGCGTCTTCCTTGGTCGGGAAGTAGCGGAAGAAGGTCGCCGGCGAGACCTCCGCGGCGGCGGCGATCTGGTCGACCGTGGTGTTCGCGTAGCCCTGCTCGCGGAACAGCCGCAGCGCGTGCTCCTGAATGGCCGCCCGGGTCCGCGCCTTCTTGCGTTCGCGGAGTCCGAGCGGCCGATCCGGTACGTTCATGAACCCATTGTGGCGGTCTCACGCTCGGCGGGCGGCTCGGGTACGCGGGGCGCGCGGCCGTGCGGCAGCAGCGCGACGGTCAGCGCCAGCGCGAGCAGGGCCACGCCGGCCGAGGTCCACAAGGTGGCGTCCATCGCGTCCGCGAAGGCGCCGCGGGCCGAGTCCGCCAGCCCCGGCAGGCCCGCCCGGGCGGCGACCGCGATCGCACCCGACGCGCTGTCGCGAGCGGCGTCGGCGACCGGTCCCGGCAGCCCGGTGACATCGACGCGGTCGCGGTAGACCGAGTTGAGCACCGTGCCCAGGATCGCCACGCCGGCGGTGCCGCCGACCTGCCGCAGCGCCTGGATGAGCGCCGAGCCGGCGCCGCTGCGCTCCGGCGTGAGCGCGCCCATCGCCAGGTCCATCACGGTCGGCAGCGTCATGCCGATACTCAGGCCCACCAGGCTCACCCACCACGCGACGGAGCCGTAGCCGTCACCGGCGCGGGTGAACGCGCCGATCGTCATCCCGGCACCCATCAGCACGAACCCGGCCGCGACCGTGACCCGCGCGCCGACCGCGGCCGCCAGGCGCTCAGCGACCTTGGCGCCGACGAGCAGGCCGCCGATCAGCGGCAGCAGCCGCAGCCCGGTCTGGAACGCGCTGACCCCCTGCACCGCCTGGAACAGCTGGGGCAGCACGAACATAAGGCCCATCAGGGCGAACGACGCCAGCGTCGCCAGCACCGTGCTCCAGGTGAACCGCGCCGACCGGAACAGCGCGAGCTCGATCAGCGGGTCGGCGGTCCGGGTCTGCCAACCGACGAACGCCGCCAGCACGACCGCGCCGGCCGCGATCCCGCCGAGCGTCACCGCGTCACCCCAGCCGCGCTCACCGGCGGCGATCAGCCCGTACGTCAGCACCACCAGGCCGGCCGCGGACAGCGCGATCCCGAGCACGTCGATCCGCCCCGACCGGCTGCCCCGCGTCGACGGGATCAGCGCCGCGACCGCGACCGTGCCGACCAGCACCAGCGGCAGGTTGAGCAGGAACACCGACCCCCACCAGTAGTGGTCCAGCAGCCAGCCGCCAACGACCGGGCCGAGCGGGATGCCGAGCGAGTTCGCCATCACCCAGATCGTCATCGCCCGGGCGCGCTCGCCCGGCGCGAACAGCACGTTGAGCAGCGACATCGACAGCGGGATCAGGAACGCCGCGCCGATCCCGAGCGCCGCGCGCGCCGCGATCAGCTGCCCGGGCGAGCCGGCGTAGGCGCAGGCCGCCGATGCGGCGCCGAACAGGATCAGGGCCCCGAGCAGCAACCACTTCTGCCCGAACCGGTCGCCGAGCATCCCGGCCGGTAGCAGCAGCGCGGCGAGCACCAGCGTGTAGGCGTTCGCGAACCACTGCAGCTGGCTGGTCGACGCGCCGAGGTCGATCGCCAGCGTCGGCAGCGCGACGTTGAGCACGGTGAGATCGAGCCCGATCACCAGCAGGCTGATGCACATCGCACTGAGCGCCCACCACCGCCGCGGGTGCCCGGTGAACTCCTGGTGCTGGATACCGACGTCGACGACCATGGCAGAGCCTCTCCTGATAGTTGATCTCTTTTGAGAGTAACTCTCAGAATCAGGTCTGTCTACAACCTTTTCCAGGGACCGCGACAGGGCGCCTTCTGTGCGGGATCTCCGCTCAGAAGGCGCCCTGTGACGCGGTCAACGGCCGGTGCGCAGCCCCCAGCCGTACGGGTACAGCGGGTCGTAGTTCCGGTCGCCGACGTTGATCGGCTCCTGGTCGGCCGAGCGCGGCCAGCTGTGCGCCAGCTTGCCGGTGAACGGCTTGACGCCGAACAGCACGTCCGCCACGCCCTCACCCTGCGAGCCGGGCAGCCAGGACGCCACCAGCGCGTCGATCTTCGCCAGCTGGGCAGGCGCGATCACCTGCGGCCGGCCGGACACGACCAGCACGACGCACTTCGCCACTGCACCGCACACCCTGTCGATCACATCCCGGTCGACCGGCTGCAGGTCCATCGACTTCGGCTCGCGCGGCACGCCGCCGTCCTCGGGGTCGTACGCCCACTGCGGCCCGCCGACGTCACCGGGCCCTTCTGCGTACGGCGTCTCGCCGACGGCCACGACCGCCACGTCCGCGTCGCCGACCGGTGCCGAACCGTCAGCGCTGAACGTCACGTCCGCGCCGGTCTGCCGGATGCCGTCCAGGATCGTGTTGCCCGGGCTGCGGTGCTGCCCGGACGCGCCCTGCCAGCTCAGCGTCCAGCCGCCGGTCTGGTTGCCCATGTTGTCGGCGTTCCGCCCGGCGACGTACACCTTGGCGTGCTTCGACAGCGGCAGCACGCCGCCGGCGTTCTTCAGCAGCACCTGGGACTCCGCGACCGCCTGGCGGGCGACCGCCCGGTGCGCCGCCGAGCCGACCTCGGACAGGTGCGTGCGGTCGGTGTACGGGTGCTCGAACAGCCCCAGCTCGAACTTCTTCGCCAGGATCCGTCGTACGGCGTCGTCGATCCGCGCCATCGGCACCCGCCCGGCGTGCACCTCGTCGAGCAGCGTGGTCTCGAAGTCCTGGTAGGTGAACGGCTCCATGAACATGTCGGTACCGGCATTCACCGCGGTGCGGACCTGGTTCGCCCAGTCACCGGGGAGCTGGTGCAGACCCTCCCAGTCCGAGATCACGAAGCCGCCGAACGCGAGGTCGCCCTTCAGCACATCCGTGATCAGCTCGCGGTTCGCGTGCATCTTGATCGGGTTGCCGATCCCGTCCTCGGTCCAGTCGACACTGGAGTACGACGGCATCACTGTGGCGACGTCGTGGCGCTGCACCGCCGGCAGGTAAGGCGCGAGGTCGATCCGGGCGAAGTCCTGCCGGCTGGTCACCGTCACGCCCTGGTCCAGCTTGTAGGTCCAGGTCGTCGACGTGCCGTACTCGGTGTCGCCGTCGCCCGCGTAGTGCTTCGCCGTCGCCAGCACCCGGTCGTTCGCGGACACGTCCGTGCCCTGGAGGCCGTCGATCGCGGCCGAGCCGAGCCGGGCCGCCAACTGCGGGTCCTCGCTGAAGCTCTCGTACGTCCGGCCCCACCGGGCGTCGCGCGCGACGCAGACGCACGGCGCGAAGGCCCACTGCGGACCGGTCGCGCGCGTCTCGGCCGCGGTCACCTGCTCGACCCGGGTGATCAGGCCCGCGTCCCGCGTCGCGCCCAGGCCGATGTTGTGCGGGAACACCGTCGCGCCGTACAGGTTGCCGTGCCCGTGCACGGAGTCCACGCCGTACAGCAGCGGGATCTGCAGCCTGGTCGCGAGCGCAGCGGACTGGAACCGGTCCACCATGTCCGCCCAGGCCGTGGGTGTGTTCGGCGTCGGAACCGAGCCGCCGCCGGACAGCAGCGCGCCGAGCGCCCAGGTGGTGACCAGCGACGGGTCGGCGTCGACCGCGCCCCGCTCGGCCTGGGTCATCTGGCCGACCTTCTCCTCCAGCGTCATGCGCGACAGCAGGTCGTCGACGCGCTGCGCCACCGGCAGCGCGGCGTTCAGGTAGGGCTGGCCGTCGTTCTTGATCAGCGTCCGCCCCTGCGCGTCGGTCCGGTACGACGAGCCGGCGGACTGCGTGACGGGCGTGGCGGCAGCGGTGAGGGCCGAGGCCGCGAGGGTCCCGGCGAGGACGAGCGGGACCGCCAGGGACATCATCCGCTTGCGCGGTGACGCCGGGCCGGTCGGGTTAGGTCGGACGCGAAGCATTGTGGTCCTCCTCGAGGCGGACGCCACCCCGGCGGGCGGCAGGGTTTTCAATGGGAGGTATCTTCTCTGTCGAACTAACTCGCGACCGTAGTCCGCTGGAATCCGCGGGTCAATACCCCGAAACAGTGTGTAACTCGGTGTGTTTCCGCACGTGAGGCAGCGCAGACGAACTAACTGTGCGTGAGTGACGCACGGGGGGCGCCCCCGGCTCAGGTGAACTGCGCGGGGAGCTGCGTACGGCTGCGCAGGGCCAGCGCCAGCGCTCCGAGCACCTCGGCACGGTCGCCGAGCGCGCCCTGGACGACCTCGACGTCCTGCGACGCCGAACGGATCGCCCCGCGTTCGAGCGCCTGCCGCAAGGGCGCGAGCAGCAGCTCCCCCGCCGCGCCCAGCTCGCCGCCGACCACGATCCGCCGCGGGTTGAGCAGGTTGCACAAAGTGGCCGCCGCCATCCCGATCGCGTGACCGGCATCCGCGATCACCCGCCTGCTGCCCGGGTCGCCGTCGCGGGCGAGCGCGATCACACCGGCGATCGACAGGTCGTCACCGTGGGCGGGCCGGAGCGCCTCGAGGATGGCCTGCGCACCCGCCAGCATCTCGAGGCAGCCGCGGTTGCCGCAGCGGCAGATCGGGCCGCCCGGGTCGATCACTGTGTGGCCGATCTCGCCCGCCGTGCCACCCGCACCGGTGAACGGACGGCCGCCGATGATCAGGCCCGCGCCGATACCGGTGGCCACCTTGAGGTAGCCGAGCTCGGTACAGCCGCGGCCGGCGCCCCACATCCACTCGCTGACGGCGCCGAGGTTCGCGTCGTTGTCGACCTCGACGCGCAGGCCGAGCGCCTTCGTCATCGCCTGCGCGGCGTCCACACCGACCCAGCCCGGCAGAATGGTCGAGTCCCCGAGCTGACCGCCGGGGAAGTGCACCGGGCCCGGCAGTCCCATGCCGACCCCGACGACCTGGGACGTCTCGGCGGCAGCCTCGGCGAGCGCCTGCCGGATCAGCCCGACGGCGGTCTCGATGCCTTCCGCGGCCGGCCGGTCCGCGTCGACCGCCTGCACGCTCTCGGCCAGCAGCGTGTGCGAGAGGTCGGCGACCGCCACCCGCAGGTGACGCTTGCCGAAGTCGATGCCGACCACCACGCCCGCGGACCGGTGCAGCACGAGCAGGGTCGCGGGGCGGCCGCCTTTCGCACCTCCGGCGGGCACCGCCGCCTCGTCCTGCTGGACGACCACGCCCTCGTCCATGAGGTCCGCGACGATCGTCGACACCGTCGACGGCGCGAGCGCGGTGCGGCGGGCCAGGTCCGCGCGCGAGGCGGCACCCAGCTGGGTGAGGGCGGTGATGATCCGGTCCCGGCCGTCAACCCGCCCGATCGTGCTGCTCACAAGCGCTCAGCCTCCCATGCGTGGGTCCCGAAGACCACGACGCCGATCAGATGTTACTTCACCATCGATGGAACCTTGCGCGATCCGGTGTCGGCAAGGTACGACGGGCAGAGCGGTTCTTGGGTCTGCTGCGCTCTTGCGCGCCGGGGATCGCGGGCTATATCGTCCCGGATCATACCTAGGTAAGTTCGGTTTCGAATGAACCATCACAGCATGGCGCATCGCGCCGGCAACGATCACTCGGAAGGTGTGCAGAAGATGCATCGTGGGATGACCCGCGCGGCGGTTGCCGTCGCCAGCGTGGCCGGTCTGCTGGCGGTCGGTGCTTGTGGCAACGGTGGTGACGGGGGTGGTGGTGGGGCGAAGGACAAGGACGTGCAGGTGTTCACGTGGTGGGCTGATGGTGGTGAGAAGGCGGGTCTGGACGGGTTGGTGGCGCAGTTCCGGA
>WNFV01005866.1_pt1 | contig 14778 bp, 15 predicted proteins | sample 5400101 | NCBI WGS metagenome assembly WNFV01 (sample SAMN13153361, study PRJNA577476) | soil metagenome | isolation source: 115 cm soil or saprolite under grassland replicate 1 | place: USA:California | collected 2016-06-15 | reverse complement strand
GCTCGCGGACGCTGATCTTGAAGGCGAGGAAGAAGTCGTTTCCGACCTCGGCCCGAACCGCTCGCACAACGTCGAGCGCAAAGCGCGCCCGGTTCTCGAGCGAGCCGCCGTACTCGTCTTCCCGGTCATTGATGCCTGAGCTGAGGAACTGCGTAAAGAGGACGCCGTTCGCGCCCGCGAGCTCGACCCCATCGGCTCCTGCGTCACGCGCGCGCCGAGCACCGGCGGCGAAGGCAGCGACGATCTCCTGGATCCCCGCGGTCGTCAGACGCTCGCACTGGAAGCCGTTTAGCGGCTCCGGCCTGTCGGTCGAGCTGACGCCTTTGGGATATTCGAAGCCGCCGATGATCCGTTCGCGGCCGGCGTGCGCGAGCTGCATGATGTATTTGCAGTCGTGCTCATGCACGCGCCGCACGAGCTCCCGCCAAAACGGGATCCGGTCGTCGCGGTCGATCGAGGCATAGCCCGGCAGGAGACGACCGCGCGGATGCACCGGCGCGTTTGACGAGATGATCGCGCCCACGCCGCCCCGCGCAGTCTTCAGATCCCAGTTGATCCGCGTCTGCGTTCCTGACCCGTCGTAGTTGTCCCAGCGTCCGCCGGCACTCGACCGGAAGATCCGGTTCTTGACGGTGAGATTGGGGAAGCGCAGCGGCTCGAAGATCACGCCCGTGCTCACGGCCGGACCGTGCGACGCCCCCAGCATGGTGAACCTCCTCTCCTGACGGCTCCAGGCTCCGTCGAATCTACGACGAGGTTGGCCGAGGATCAAGGCCCCCTGGACATCGTCGCCGGATGGTCTCAGAATCCAGGGAAGCCGTGAGCCAGGATCGCCCGCCGTCCGATCCCGAGGCGCACTTCGACGCCGTCGTCGTGGGCTCCGGTTTCGGTGGGTCGGTGACGACCCATCGCCTTGCGGACGCAGGCATGTCGGTCTGCCTGCTCGAGCGTGGGAAGGCCTGGGGACCCGGCTCGTTCCCGCGGAGCCCGTGGGAGGTCGGCCGCAACTTCTGGGACCCGAGTGAGGGCATGCACGGGTTGTTCGACGTCTGGTCGTTCCGCGGCCTCGGCGGCATCGTCGCGAGCGGACTCGGCGGCGGCTCACTCCTCTACTCCAACGTCGTCCTGCGCAAGGACAGATCGACGTTCGTCAAAGAGGATCTCGAACGCGGCGGGTACGAATACTGGCCGGTCACGTACGACGACCTCGAGCCGCACTACGAGCGCCACGAGCAGATGCTCGCCGCGACGCCGTATCCGTTCGATCGGCCGCCCTACCGCGGAACCTACAAGACGAGAGCGATGGAGTTCGCGGCCGGGGAACTCGGTCTCGAGTGGCTCCTGCCGAAGCTCGCAGTTGCGTTCGCGGACGCCAGCGAAGCGCCCGGGGAGCCGATCCGAAACGATTCACCGAATCTTCACGGACGCACCCGACTGACGTGCCGGCTCTGCGGCGAGTGTAACGTCGGCTGCAATTACGGCAGCAAGAACACGCTCGACTTCAACTACCTCTCACTCGCGAGTCTGCGCCACGGAGCGCTGATCAAGACGCGTTGCGAGGTCAAGGCGTTCGCGCCTCGGGACGGCGGCGGGTACACGATCGACTACATCGACCACACGGACGCCGTCGAGGGCGAGAAGCGAACGCAGCCTTCGCATCCGCACCGGATCACTGCTGACCGGCTCGTCCTCTCGGCAGGCAGTTTCGGGACGACGTACCTGCTGCTGAAGAACCGGCACGCGTTTCCCGGGCTGAGCGACCGACTCGGGACCCGCTTCTGCGGGAACGGCGACCTCCTGATGCTCGCGCTCAAGGCAAAGGAGAACGACGATCGCCGCCCGCGCATCGTCGACCCGGGCTACGGCCCGGTGATCACGAGCACGATCCGGGTCAAGGACGCCGCCGAAGGCGGCCCCGGACGGGCCTACTACATCCAGGACGGCGGCCACCCGCAGATCGTCAACTGGATCATCGAGTCGAGCTACCAGCTCGGGATCCTGCGCCGTGCGCTGCGGTTCGCACTCAGCCTCGTCAGGCTCTGGTTGCGCTTCGCCCGGCGGAGCGAGATCGGGCGAGAGGTCTCCGCCCTGTTCGGCTCAGCATCGCTCTCGTCGTCGTCACTACCGCTCTTTTCGATGGGCCGGGACATCCCCGACGGGACGATGAAGCTGACGAACGACGGCTATCTCGACCTCGACTGGACCACGCGGCGGTCGAACGAGTACTTCGAGAACGTCAGGCGCACGGGTCAGGACGTCGCCGGGGTCCTGCAGGCACAGTTCATGGACAACCTGCCCTGGTATCTCGGCCGTTCGACCACCGTCCACCCGCTCGGCGGTTGTCCGATGGGACGAGACGAACGCGAAGGCGTCGTCGACCCGTATGGGCACGTGTTCGGCTACCCCGGCCTGCTGATCGCCGACGGCTCGGTCATGCCCGGGCCTGTCGGACCGAATCCGTCGAACACGATCGCAGCGCTCGCGCACCGGTTCGCGGAACGCACGATCTCGGAAACGGGTTAGCCCGCCTGCGATGGCCTACGCCGGAATGGCTGCCCCGGCCGTGAGCTCCTGACAGAGCAAGTCGAGCGCGTCGCTCCGCTCCTCGATCATCTGCTGCGCCTTCTGCTTCAAAACGGTGATGTTCGTCGCGGTCACGTCGTCCATGTCGTCGCTACCGACGTCGAGCTCGGTCTGGAAGCGGTAGTAGCGCGGATTCCCGTCCTCGCTGTCGCGGCAGAGAATCGTCATCTGGTGGTCGACGGTATCGCTGACGCCGTCGAAGACGACGTTCAGGATCGGCTTCGCCCAAAGCGCCAGTCCCCAGTCTTTCGCTTCCGCATAGTGGATCGGCCGCGTGTGCTGGCCCGTCCCGAGCGAGACGACGAGCACCTCGTCCGCGTCGGGATGGAGATCCATCGTCTCGACGTACGCGCACATCGCCGGGTTGTTCGCATAGACACCGCCGTCGACGAGGCCACCGGGAGGCTTCGTCGTCGTCAGCTCCTCGGGCTCGAAGAACGTCGGCGCGGCGGACGTCGCCCGCGCGACGAACTTCATCGGGAAGTCGTTCGCAGGATCCTTCTGGGCCTTGTGGCGGGCGAAGAACCACGGCTCCCGCGTCTCCAACTCGTAGCTGGTCACCAGCGTCTCCGTGACGGCCTTGCTCAGAGGCACGTCGCCGAAGTACTCCTGCAGTACCGACTCGAGGCCGTTGGCTCCGTACTTCTCGTCCGCCAGGCCGTCGAGCGCGATGATCCGGTGCCAGAGCGAGCGGTCGAAGATACGCCTGCCCTCCTTCTCGTACAAGCCAACGAGATCCGACGCGGAGTACTCCGGCCGGCCGTTCGCGCCCGGCTTCACGAGCCCCAGCGCGAGGATGCCGCCGGTCGACGTTCCCGCAATAAGATCGAACAGGTTGGCGATCCGCGTCTTCGTTCGGTCCTCGATCGCGCTCAGAACCGTGGCCGGAATGACACCACGGATTCCACCGCCGTCGATCGCAAGAACCCTAAGGACGTCAGGCATGAGACGCTCCTTCCGCTCGGGAATTCGAGCCGGACGGCGCCGCAGGTGTCCGGACGGCTCCGCCGGCAAACTACGACGCAGTGCGGTCGGCGTCAAGGCGGCCGCGAGCCCCCAAGGTGCCTCGGTCTAGCCTGCGCCCGCCGGCAGCGAGCTTCCCTGCGGGGTCTCAAGACTCGCGTCCGCCTGCAAAACGTGACTTACTGCCGCGGAGGCCACCTGGCCACGGACCTTCCCGGGGAGTGGCGCTTCTTCCTGAGCGGGGCTCAGGCCGAACTCACCGAGCGCAGACGACTCCCCGCTCGGGGTCTGAGGCTCGCTCGCAACAAGTAGCTTCTGGACGGCTCACCACAATTTCCACCACGGCCTCGTCTCCGGGAACGGCGATATCGTCATTGCGTCGAGGACGAGGTCGGCGTCGAAGGCGGAGCGCAGCTGGCCGACAAGGTCGTGCGCCTCGTTCTTTGCCTTTGCCAGCAAGGTGGAGGCCGTGACGCCGAGCGCGCCAAGGACGCTGATTAGCGTCGCCCAGCCATGACCGTTGCTCGCGCTGGAGAGCCAGGCGCCGCCGAGCGCGGCGAGGAGGGCGAAGCCGCCGCCGGCGACAAGCTCCGGCCAGAACGACTTCAGCACTGAGCGCAGTTGGCGCGCCCGGGCGAGGAACCGTTCCGGCGGTAGCAGCGTTGTCGGGTCAAGCCCGGTCAAAAGCAGGTCACGCCAGCGCTTCGTCTGCCCTACGAGCGCGGTGCGCGTCGAGTCGCGCTCGCGTGTGCTCGCGTCGGCGGCAGCGCGGTGCCAGAGATCGAGCGATGAGCTGACGCCGCGGGCGGCGAACGGCTGGAAGTAGTCGGCCAGGCGCTCGGCCAGCCGCTTGAGCGTCGCCACGCGAAGATCGCCGAGCACGAACGTCCAGCTCGTGGCGACATCGGGCGCCGCCTGCGTCGGGTCGAGCCAAGTGATCTCGCCGAGGCCGCGGCCGAGCTGATAGCCGGTGGCCAGGCTGAACGTGGCGCCGGCGAGCTTGTCCTGGATCTTGGCGTCCCAGAGGTACAGGAAGTCGGCGATCTCCTCCCAGGCCGACTCGCGTTGCTGCTCGACGCCCGGTCCGTCCTCCTGCTCGCGCGCACGGGAGAGCGCCTTGGCCAACTCGACCAGCCGCCGCGAGGCCAGCGTCCCGGACTCTTCGGCCTGAGCGGTGAGTTCGTTGACGTCGACGTCGAGCCCAAGCTGGCCCGCCAGTGAGCAGACGACAGCCTCGGCCTCGATCAGCTGCTCCACCAGGGTTCGCTCGCCGCCGAGGGGGAGCGCGTGGTCGTCACGCAGATGTCCCGTCAGCGGCGCGATCGTGATCAGCTTGGCGCCCGGCCGCAGCCGGCCGCGCAGCTCCGATACCGCCCAGCCCAACCGTATCGCGCAAATCACAGGCTCGGCGTCGGCCGGGGTCGGCATCGCTAGCTACGCCCGCCGCAGGCGGCGTGGAGCGTGCCGAGATAAGCGTCGTAAGCCGAAGCGATCTCCGCCAACTCGATTACGAACAGGTTCTCGCCCATAGCCTCAGCGTCCTCGTAGAAATCGTAGGAGTTGCGACTGGCAGGCCCCAAAAATCGTCAGGGCGCGCACCCCACAAGCCGACCGTGGCATCACACCCAGCCGTCGCAGCAAGGCTTGATCGGCGAGATGACGCGGCCACGTTGCGAGTCGCTCAAGCGCAGGCACTGCCAGTCCCCCCTACGGTGAGGTCTCGCCCAACGATTGTGTCTCCCACGGCCAGGCTCTGTGACGTTCTGTCTTCATGCAACAGCGGAAGCTACTCCTTTCGTCTACCCGGACTCCTACGAAAGGTCCCGCTCCGAGATCGTTCGCGGCTTCTATCCGAAGGAGAGCCGCTTCATTGTCTTGCCGATGGACATGACGAAGATGAACGCGGGCAAGGTCGAGGCCCGGGATCAACGGCAGCATGCTGAACTCGCCGCGCTCCGCGACGCTGCCTATCCGAAGGCCGTGATCCCGTTCGCGGCGGTCGACCCGCGCCAGGACAACATCGTCGAGAAGACGATCGCGCTGATCGAACAGAACGACTTCCGCGGGCTCAAGCTGTACCCGCCGACCGGGTACCACCCGGACGACCGGCGGCTCTGACCGCTCTACGAGTACGCCGAGCAGCACAACCTGCCGGTGATGACACATTGCTCGCGGCCCGCCAGCGTGCAGTACCGAGGCGAACCAACCACGGACATGCGAACCGATCGATCACCGGCAGCGTGCTGAACGCCAGCCGACTCGAGCCGCTAACCCGTTTCACCGCTCCCGACGCCTACGTACCGCTACTCGAGAAGCACCCGAAGCTCCGCGTCTGTCTTGCCCACTTCGGAGGCGCAGGCGACTGGACGAGCTACCTCGACCGTCCATGCCACTCCGGGATGGACGACTCGACGAAGAGCTGGCTCGCGAAAATCGCCGACATGCTCCGCGACGGCCGCTATCCGAACCTCCGGACAGACATCAGCTACACCCTCTTCGCCAACGACGAGCATCTCTACCTACTGAAGGTGCTGCTCTGCGACCCACGGATCAGCAGTCGCGTCCTCTTCGGCTCGGATTTCTACGTCGTCGAGAACGCCGAAGCCGAAGAATGCCGCCGATCGGTACGGCTACGAGCCCTGCTCGGCGACGAACTCGTCAAGACGATCGCCCAGGACAACCCGAATGAGTATCTCGGGACAACGCCCTAGCCGACTGAAGCCAGACCGCAAAGCGTGCGCCCGTCGTCGTCACGGCACTCTGTGCGGCGTCATCCTTACGGCGAACTCCGCAGCGCAAAGCGGCACTGCCGGCGTCCCGAGGCGACGCCGGCATGGGTCAAGACTGCACTTGAACCGGCTCGCGAAGCTGCAGGTCAAGCCAGCCGCCTCGATGGCCGGCTACTCCAGAGAGAAGTTCGGCCCCGCCTGGGATGACGTCGACCACAACGGCTGCGACATCCGCGACGACATCCTCCAACGCGACCTCCACCCGTTCGAGTTCAAGGCTGGAGACGACTGTGTCATCGTCAGCGGGATCCCCCCACGTGTCTTTCCAGGATAGGGATCGCGTGACCTTGCCTTAGATGCTTCGCTGACGGCCGAGCGCCGCGACCCCGCGTCCGCACCGACTCGGCCACGCGCGTAGCCGACCGCGCGCACGCGAGAACGCCTAGATTACGGCGGTGCGCGTCGCAGTCGCTGCGCTCCTCTTCGCCCTCGTCGTCTTGGCCGCGACGGCCACCCAAACACCCGCTCGTCCGGCGGCTGCCGCCTGTGGGTCCGACTACTGGCCGCTGAAGACCTTGAGCGATCCGCAACGCAAGCTTGTCAACCTCAAACCGAAGGACACGACGCTGGCGACGATCGCGCAGCTACCGCATCCACACCCGACCCCGACGACACGCGACACGCCGTTTGAACGTCAGGTCTGGCGGGTGACGGCCCAGGTCACCGAGTTCAAGGGCGAAGACGACGGCGACATTCACCTGATCCTGTTCGACGCCGGCGTCTACGGGATCGCAGAAATGCCGGCCGCGAGCTGCCTGCCGAAGAAAACTCGCGACCGCAAGGCGATCGTCAACGCGCGCAAACGGTTTGTCACCGCCTGCGGCAAACCCACCGGCTCCTGGAAGCAGCTCGGCGCCGTCGCGAAGATCAGCGGCGTCGGCTTCTGGGACAAGCCGCATACGCAAAACCCGCACGCCCCGAACTTCGCCGAGCTCCACCCAGTTACCGGGCTCAAGCTGCTGGCCGGGTGCGGCACCTAACCCAGCAGCGGAGAGCAGAAACACCACCGCCCTTGTCCCGCGTGGGCAGGTTCAGGAACGGGAGCCAGGGTGAGCGCCCAGCGCCCGACCTCTCCGCGAGAGGCGTTTGGGCTGGGTAGCCGTCAGCCCCACCTGGCTCCCACCTCAGAGATCCCGGCCAACAGGAAAAGCTTGTGGCAGGGGTGCGTTTTAGTCGCGCCACAGCCGCACACACGATCAAAAGCGGTCTCGGGCTGATCGATCTCCTGATTGGCAGGTGAATCGAATATGCGAGTTTACGAACCTACGAAACCACAGAGAGGTCGACTGAGTTTCTGAACACCACGCTCTTTATTCTCGGCAGACGAACAGCGCGAGCAGGTGCTCCGCGTCTTCGTCGCGCGCTACAGCGCCCACCAGCCGCACCGATCGCTCGGCCTCAGACCGCCCCACCCAAAAACCGCAACGCTCCGCGCGGTAAAGCGTCGCCTCTACACCAGCTCCAGCGAACAGATCGCCCCGGCGGACTCATCCACGAATACACCCTCGCAACCTTATGACCAGATTTGCGCATCCCACACGCCGGGCGTCGCGATCGTGGGTTTCGAGGACCGTCCGCGAGACGCATCACGAGCACTGCGCTGCGCCCCAGAAGCACGTTCACAGACCAGAAGCGTAGAAGCCGGCCGCGCGTACGCTCGTCGGCGTTGCCACGGCCTAGCGCCGAAACGTACGGCCAATACCCCGTCGAGCAAGTTCGGCCCTCCGATATCCGATAGCCCAAGTAGCACGAGCATGACACCCACCGCCGTGCCAATGAAGTACCAGAAGCGGTTCCGCGTGCCTGCGCCCGTGCACATCTTTTCTCCCGGGTCGATCGCCTCCCGCACCGACAAGGCGCCCGAGGCACTCGGCCCTCGCGCGCGGGTTCGACGCGCGTAGGATTCAATTCGATCTTCCCTGCAGACAACGCGAATTGACTCTGCGGTCCGAGTTTGCGAGCCCTACGCGCGGGGCTTCTCCTCGCGTCGCTCTTCAGGCGCGTTAGCCACCGGGCCCCGGCAGCCCGCCGCTGAAGGAAGCTCCCTCGGCGCATGTCGTCGCGCCGAGCTCGATTGCCGCGCCGTCGAATTTCTTTCCGAGCCGGGAAAGCGTGCCCTCGCGCTGCTGCGCGTCAGCGATGCTCCCGTTCGTGAAGTCAGCGAGCAGTTCCTCCGTGTTCTCGTTGACATCGGCGCCGAGTCGGAGAAATTCCTCCACCTTCGCCCGCTGACGTTCCGGCTTCGGAAGCTTCGCCAGTTCGCGGACCATTTGGCGGTTGATTCGCAGCGCTTGCTGACCCATTCCCAGCGCTGCTTGCAGATCCAGCGTCTTCGGATTGGGGAGCGCAGTGATCAGATCGTTTGCGCGAGCGCAGATGTCGTTCGCCTGGGGGGCCCAATCCGGGCTCTGCGTGGTGGTCTGACCGCCGCCCTTCGAGGACCCGCCGTTCCCTCCGATCACTCCCACCTGGATCAGGATCGCAATGAGGCCTCCAACGGCGGTGACGAGTGCCGTGGTCCCGGCGAGGAAGCCCGACATTCCACTCCAAAAGGACTTCTTCTCATCGGTCACGGCGGGCACATGCCGTCGCGTCGAGAAGAGCTTACGCCCGGATCGCCGCAGCAGTCGACCGAAGTGTGCGCCATGGATGCGGCTCCGTTTGTCGCTGCCAGTTCGCCACGGTAACGACCGCGCCGGATTCGGTCAACGGAGCGATGGAGACGACCCGCGGGGAGAGACGGCCGAACAGGGCCCATCAGTTGCCGCTCAAGACCCGTGAGGTGTCAAAACTCGGCTCCGTGTCGCGAAGGAGGCACTCACAAAAGCGCCGACGAGGACAGTAGGCATTCGAGTGCCTAGGTGTCCGGCCGGGAGGCTGTCCTCTCGGCTACCTCCTCGCGGGACTCGTCATCCCGGCGTTCCTGGGACCCGACCCGCTGGCGTAGCCTGGGCGGACTCATCCGTCGCGATGCCCCTCGGCTCGATTTCATCTCCAGCGTCAGACTCCACCATCGCTTCCTCCGGCCCAGCGGGCTCGCTGCGCTGGATGCGGGCCGTCGCCGCATTGGCCAAATCGACAAGGCCGCCGGACATCCGGCGGATGTCTTCAAGCAGCTCGTGGCGTTCCTTCCAGACGGCCTCGGTGTCAGCCTGAATCTCGCGCCTTCGCGTCTCCGCCTCCTCCCGCAGCGCCGCAAGCTCTTCCTGTAAGCGCTGCAGACGCTCGTCCGCCTCGGCCTGCGCACGCCCGAGGATGTTCTGCGCCTCGGCCCTCGCATCGGCGAGCATCCCGTCCGCCTCGGACTTCGCCTTGGCGACGGTCTCGTCCGCCTCCCTCCTCGCATTGGCGAAGAGCTCCTCTGCCTCAGCCTTCACGCGGTCCGCCTCGGCACTCGTGTTGACGGTGAGCTCCGCCGCCTCGGCTTTCGCGCGGGCCGTGTTCTCGTCCGCTTCCTGTTGCGCGCTCGCCGTGATCTCCTCCGCAGCGTCCCGCGCAGCCTGAAGAAGCCCCTGAACCTTCTCCTCGGCCTGTTCGAGCGCATGCCTGACCGCCGCCGGCGGCGAGCCCCTCACCTTGAGCTCCGCGATCACGCGATTGACGCGTTTGATGTAGGCATCGACGGCCCGGCGGTCGTAGCCGCGGACCGTGACCGGGAAGGAGACGTCGAGGATGTCCTGGGGCACGTAGTACTGAAGCTCGCCGAAGCTGTGCTCCTGTTCCGGCGCCCCGGGCGAAAGATCCTGCCCCTCGTCCGCTTTGGGAGACGCGTCATCGGCCACGACCTGAGTATGACCATTCCCAATCTTGGAGGTTCAATCTTCGATCGTCGGGCGCGCGAAGCCCCGTAGGGTTCGCAAACTCACGCAGCGGCTTCGTATTCGTGGATGAGTCCGCCGAGGCGCAACGCGCCGATTTGCAGGCGGAATGGGTACAAATACCGCGTCAGTTCAGGCAACACATGGTTTTTCGATCGCAGCCTCGGGTGCCGCGAGTGACCTCCAGCTTGTCGATCGGCCTGGACTTTCCGGCGTTCGCTCAACTGTGAACCGGTCATATGTCGAGTCAGACCGATTGGCCAGTGTCGGAGCGCTCCCACCGCATGAGATTCCGCATGGCCCTCGACCTCTCGCGGACGAGCTCGTATGCCAGGGCACAGCATGCCGGGCCGCGTGGAACGGAACGGACGAGGCTAGCCGCGCTAACCTGGGCGAGCTTGTCTTGGCTCTCCAGCTCCGGCAGGCCGTTCGGGACAACGATCTGACAGCGATGCGAGACACGGTTTCGTCAGCACTAGCCAGCGGTGTCATCGGAAGTCCGCTCTTCGAACAGTTGGTGGAATTCCTCGAGCGTGCACTCGCGCTCTGAGCAACTCTAGGCTTCATCTGAAACGGTGCCCGGATTCCGGGCCCGCACGCCCTGGCACCAGACCCCAGCTCCTAGCTCGCAGCCTCTGAGCGTGGGCGTTCCGACTCCCGTGAGCGTGCCGGTGTGCGTGCTCTCGTAGCGCTAGAACTCTGTTTAGATGCCGTGAGGGTGAAGGGCGCCACTATTCGTGTCGCGTCTCACGCAGCGGCTCGGTAGTACTCGTGGATCAGGCCGCCGAGCCGATCGCGGCGGCGGACCTCGCCCACGGCTGATCGGTCTTGCCGCTCGTCGGGCTCGGGCGGCCGGAGCTCGAGCGCGCGATGCGGCCTCTCGCGGTTGTAATGGTCGACGTAGACACGCAGGACGCGTTCGGGATGACGGCGGTTGAGGATGAACAGCCAGTCGAGACACTCGGCACGCACGGTCCTGACGAAGCGCTCCGCGATCGAGTTCGCCTTCGGCGCCCGCACCGGTGCCTTCACGATCCGAATCCCCTCGCTGCGGAAGACCACGTCGAAGGGGCCGCTGTACTTGCTGGAACGTTCAGGTCGGTAGTCGTGACTGGCCTGCGCGAGAGGTAGCACCAGTTCGTCAGCAATGCTCCGCCGAGTATTTCGCAGCCGGGACGCGGTACTCGTAGGCGGCGCAGGTCAATCGCTATGACCGGGACTTCTTCAGTCTCCGCAGCAGCTCACCCCTTGCTCTGGCCGGGTTAGCCCAGGTTGAAGCGATAGACGTGCGTGTCGTGCGGTCCGAACCAGTCGCTGAAGGAGTTGTTCGCAACTGCGATTCGGCGGAAGGCCTGCTTAGTGGGATCGGCCGGCGGCGGTAGTGGAGCCTGCGCGTATTCAAAGACGACTTCCCCGCTCGCGAGGGAAGTGCCGTTTCGCCGCCGCGGGAGCCGCGTGAATGTGACGCGGTTCGTGATCGTCCCACTGCGCCTGACGGCGATCAGATAGAGGAAGGTGCCGTCGTCGCGCGCGGTGAGCTCGACATCTGCAGCGGACGCTTGTACGCCCGCGATTGCTGGCGCAACGAGCGCGGGGCGAATGGACGGTGACGCGAGCTCAATTAGGAGCGGGCGCAGTACGAGCTGCCAGAACGTCCAGTTCCACCCCAGCTGTGCATCACGCGGTCGCATGACGGCCGTGAGATCGCCGCCGAAGAAGATGAGCCCGCGGGCGCCGTTGACGATCGCCTGGTACGCCATGAACCGCTCCTGATGCAGCGTCGGGAAGCGCGGAACGAGGTCCGGGTGCTGCTGTCGAGGAAACATGCCGCTCCACGCGATCTGCAACGTCATCCAGACCGGCTTCGTACCTGCCGCCTGAGTCATCTTTCTCGTCATGTCGCCCACAACGCTGATGTCCTTGTTCGGCAGGTCGGAATGCTCGCCAGGCGGATACGCGACCGGATAGATATCCGCACCGGTGATGTCGAACGCGGGGCGGTACCTAACGAGGTCGTCGACCGGGCCGAGCGGGGCCTGCGTGATCACGACCGGATGGTCGCGGTCGAGCCGCTTCAGACGGTTGTACGCCCGGACGAGCCCTGCCGCAGCCACTGGGGCCGGGCGGTTCGGGTTTGCGGGCTCGTCGACCCCCTTCCACGCACCAAGGGCGGGATGATGCTTCAGGCCGTTAACGATCCGGACGAGGAGCTGCTCGGTCGGCGAGTTGGGCGTCGTCGGCAGGTTGCCCGCGGCCTCGGTCAGCCGGGGCCAGCAGAGGAGATGATGTGCACCGGCGTGGTCCATCCGCGCACGCTCCTGGGCGACCTGTTCATCGACGTGCTGCAGGTTCCAGTCGCCACGGCCGGTGCGGATGAAGTTCGCACCGGCACTCGTGATCTCCGCCCACGCGTCGTTGCCGCCAGGCGCCGGGCTGCCAAACTGCGGCGGCTCGGAGAGGCCGAGCGGGAACAGCTTCTGGCCGCCCACGACGAGCGATCCAGTCGGTCCATCGATGGTGACGGCCACACCGAAAACCTAGCGTCGGACCGCAAACGCGGCCTGAACCCGCGTGACTTCGTATTTGACGCATTCGGGTCACGATCGCGAGGTTGGTCCTCGATTAGCGCCGGTGTCGACTATCTGAATCGTTGCCACTGAACATGTCCAGACTGACCGCTGAGTCGCGACCGCCGCCGGTTGTCGTTATCGCTTGCTGGTTGCGCTCGTCCTCAAAACTGGCGCGTGGGGCAGATCTCGTGGGAAGGGGAGTTTCGACGGCCGACTCTTCTCGGGACGGCTCGCAAAGGATCAGGCCGCATAGCCGTCGTCTGGAAAAGCGCTTCGCCCGCGCGACCCCAGGGAGGATGAATGATGGGAACGCATACTGATAGAGAGGAGAAAATTACGCGAAGGCTGATCAGGGCGCTGACGCCTTTCTTACGACGCAGCTCGAAGAGGAACTCATCTCCCCTACCAGCTTCCTAGGGAAGTCCCTGATGACGCGCGGCGCCCAATACTGCACCAGGTTCGGGCAGCGAATAGTGCACCACTCGTCGCGGCTTTGATCTGACCGGCTGGCCCGCAGTCTCGGCCGGTTGGTTTCGGGTCGAGGCGAGGAGGTCGGGAGGTGCGGAGCGCGTTGGAGTGGGCGCAGGTGCGGGCCTTAGCGGCGGACGGGTTGTCGGGGCGGGAGATCGCGAGTCGGTTGGGGATCAACCGGCGCACGGCGGCGCGGATGCTTGAGAGGAGCCGCCGCGGTACTGGCGGGCGCGGCGCGGTTCGCAGCTGGATCGGTTCGAGCCGGTGCTGCGGCGGCTGCTGGAGGAGTGGCCGCAGATCAAGGCGCCGCGGGCGACGGAGGTGCTGCGCGAGTACGGCTACCTCGGCTCGGTCGACGTCGTGCGGCGGCGGCTGCGCGAGCTGCGTCCGCCGGTGGTGCGGCCGGCGCAGCGGACTGGCTACCGGCCGGGCCAGGTGCTGCAGCTCGACTGGGCGGAGATGCCGACGCGGCCGAAGGTCGCCGGCAAGGAGCGGCGCGTCTACGCGCTGCTTGCCAGCCTGCCGTACTCGGGGAGCCTGCGCGTTTTTCTGTGTATCGGTGGGTGGTTAGGTGTTGTCGGGGATGCGGTCTCCGAAGTGGATGCGTAGGACTGCCATTGCTTGCGTCCAGTTGTAACAGGTGCGCCAGGTCGTCTTGGCGCGCATGATCGCGAGCCAGATCAATCTGAGTGCGGCGTCGTCGTTGGGGAAGTGGCCGCGTGTCTTGATCGTCTTGCGGACCTGCATGTGCAGGCTCTCGACGCTGTTGGTCGTGTAGATGATGCGGCGGATCTCGTCGGGGAAGGCGAGGAAGGGGATGACACGGTCCCAGGCTCGCTCCCAGACGGCGAGTGCTGCGGTGCGGGTCTTGCTGTTCGCCCAGGCGTTGCTGAGCTCGTCGAGCACCTTGCGGGCGGCGTCGGCGTCGGCGGCGGTGTAGATGCGGCGCAGCTCGCTGGCGCAGCTCTTGCGTTCTTTCCAGGAGAGGTAGCGCAGCGATTGGCGGACGAGGTGGACGATGCAGGTCTGGTTGACGTGTGGGGTAAAGAAATTCGGTTCGGGAATCCAGCCGTGGCCACGACGAACGCATTCATCGTGGCGAGCCTTCATGCGAGCGCTGGCGGCGAGGATGCTCGCCTGCGACTTCCCACGGTCGAGACCATCTTCCTGCAGCGGATCTACGTGTGGGGTGCCGAAATCTGTTTCTGCGTGCAAATCACCTCGATTCGCAGGTGTGACCGGAGTTTTGGCATCCCACACGCTCCCGGGCCGGAGCGAGCAGCCGTAGAGTTACGCCCGCAGGGGTGTCGCAGCGTGTAGGTGCCGATAACTCGGATTCCGTGGCTCTGCGTCCTGCGGTCTGCGGGTGCGTCGTGCGGATAGGGTCAGGTGCGGTGGCCGGTCGTTCTCGGGGCATGGTTCTTTCGTTCGCGTACTGGTCGCTACGACGGCTGCTGGAGCTGGTCGTGCTTCGGCGTCGGTCGGAGCGGGAGAAGGAGATCGAGATCCTGCTGCTGCGCCATCAGATTCGAGTACTGGAGCGTCAAATCGCTCGTCCGCAGCTGACGGAAGCCGATCGGGCGC
>WNFV01005865.1_pt1 | contig 14778 bp, 15 predicted proteins | sample 5400101 | NCBI WGS metagenome assembly WNFV01 (sample SAMN13153361, study PRJNA577476) | soil metagenome | isolation source: 115 cm soil or saprolite under grassland replicate 1 | place: USA:California | collected 2016-06-15 | reverse complement strand
GGGATCTCGATCCTGCTCGTCGACACGACGCACCCCGGCTACAAGCACTCGCCCATCCATCTGCTGGGCGGCGGCTTCACCACGGTCACGTACTACGAGGACGTGCACGTCCCGGCGTCGGCGCTCGTCGGCAACGAGAACGAGGGCTGGAAGATGATCACGAACCAGCTCAACCACGAGCGGGTCGCGTTGGCTCCGGCCGGCATGATCGACCGGCACCTCCAAGCCGTCCTGCGGTGGTCGAAGGAGACCGACCTGGAGGACGGCCGGCGCGTGATCGACCAGGAGTGGGTCCGGGTGGCGCTGGCGCGCGTCCACGCCCACGTCGACGCGCTCAAGCTCGCCAACTGGCAGGTCGCGAGCGCGCTGACCGACGGCGAGCTCAACCCCGCCGACGCGTCGGCGATGAAGGTCTTCGGCACCGAGCTGCGCGTCAGCGCGCTGCGGACGCTGATGGACGTCGTCGGCGAAGCCGCGTCCCTGCATGGCGACGCCGCGGGCGCCGCGCTGCACGGCCAGCTCGAACAGGCCTACCGTCAGGCGCCCGTCGGCACGTTCGGCGGCGGCGTGAACGAGGTGCAGCGCGAGATCATCGCCCTCGCCGGCCTGGGCATGCCGCGCGCGCCGCGCTGAGCGGGAACGCGGTCGAGTGACCGACCGTCCGTATGCCGTGCGACCGATCGGGTGGGTCGAGTCGCCGCTGACCGATCCGGCCGCGGCTCCGAAGCAGGGCGACGAGGGGTCACCGGACGCGTGGCTCGTGTTCGAGCCCGCGTTCAGCGAGGGCCTTCGTGACCTCCGACCCGACACCGACGTGATCGTGTTGACCTGGCTCGATCGTGCCGACCGGGACGTGCTGGCGGTCCACCCCCGTGATGATCCGGCCAACCCGGAGCTCGGCGTCTTCAGCACGCGCTCGGCAGACCGACCGAACCCGATCGGCTTGCATCGAGTGCAGATCATCGGGATCAACGGCCCGCGCATCCGTGTCCGCAACCTGGAGGCGCTCGACGGGACTCCGATCGTCGACGTGAAGCCGGTGCTCGACCCACACCTCGACCCGTAGCTACGCTGACCTAAAGCGCGCAACTGGCCGAAGGCGTCGTCGCCTGAGCGCGGCCGGATCAATCAGCCGTAGATCGTGCGCAGGACGTCCATCGCGGACGCCACGATCTCCGGGTCACTCATTGCCTCGAGCTCGCGGGCGTACGTGGCGGCGTTGAAGCCCACGAGGATCGGCTCGCCGGTGGGCTTGGCGAGGTTGATCCACTCGGCCCACCGGCCCTTGTCGGCGGAGATGTAATTGAGGACGTCGGCGTCCCGATCCCAGAACACGCGAGGGAACCGGAGGTAGCACTTGTCGAGAAGCCCAATGCCGAGGCGCGCGATGGACTGGGTCTTCTCGTCCGGCAGGGGTGGATCGAACTCGACGACGCCCCGTTGGAGCACGCCGACGGGCAAGGTGACGATCGCCGCGTCGCCGGAGACGTCGCCGCCGTCGGTCGTCACAATCACGCCGGAGCCGCCGTAGTCGACGCGCCGGACCACCTGCCCGGTCCGCACGTCGAGGCCCGCCGCCACGCCGTCGACGATCTGCACGTACCCGTCGGGGAAGAGCCGGTCAGGTCCGCGGAACCCCTTGTCGTCGTCCCAGTGCAGCAACGACAGCTCGTCCACGTCGGCCGCGTATTCGTGCTCGATCACGAAGTTGATCGCGTAGTCGAGGTCGCGTCGGCGCGTGGGGTCGGAGGTGCGGGCCGTGATGCCCGTGGCGAGGGCGTCACCGAGGGGTCGATCCGAGCCACGCCGCCGCTGCTCGCGTGCGGCACCGGCGAGCACGGCGTCGTACTCACGGGTGAGGCGGTTCTCGGCGCGGTCCGAGACCTCGGCCCCGTCCGGCGCGTACAGCACGTTGTTGTCCCAGTCGGTGACCTCGGTCTTGACTTCGAGCCGCTTCGCGAGCCGGGCGATCGGATTCGCCGGCCCTGCGCCCTCGATCCAGGAGGCGCCGATGTCGAGTGGAGTACCCAGCTCACGGCTCGTCCAGATCCGGCCGCCGATCCGGTCGCGGCCCTCCACGACCACCACGCGGTAGTCGTCGTGCAGTTCGCTCGCCGCGGCCAGGCCGGCCATGCCCGCCCCGATCACGACCACGGTCGCGCCGGTGTCGGTGTTCGCGCGCACCGCGCCGGCGGCGCGCCGCCCCGACAAATACGCGCCGGGCACGGTGGCGGCGTAGTCGGTCGAGGTTGCTTCACCGGCGAAGAACAGGCGGTCCGCGACGGGCTCGGCCAGACGCTGCCGGTCGTGGTTGCTCGACCCGACGGCCAGGTACGAGTAGGAGCCGAACGTGAACGGATCCTGCGCCCAGCGCGTGATCAGGACGCCGGTCGGGTCGGGAACCGCCGCCGACCGTCGCCGGGGCAGACGCGTCGGGAGAAATCCGCTCGTGAGTGCGCCCGCCCCGACGAGCGCGAGCGAGCCGCGGAGAAACTGGCGCCGGTTCACGTGCCGAGCGAGCCAATTCGCGATTTCCGCGCACCACGCAGAGGAAACGTCATGACCGGGTGGTCGGTACGCCCTGCTCCCAGTCGCGCCAGTGGGTCACGATGTGGTGCGCGTATTTCGATCCGACGCGGTAGGCATTCGCGATGGCGAGCGCGTAGCCGGGTGTGGCCTCGGACAACGCCGCGTACGGGGTCTGGCCGGGATAGGGCTGGTCGAAATCGGAGGCCGTCCGCAGTACCGCGACACGGCCGAAATCGAGCCAGTGAGCATTCGCGCCTCGACGGAGAGCGGTCAGCGTGGCGTTGTCTTCCTGCTGAGTGGTGCAGTAGTTGCCCTGGCCGTCGGTCATCAAAGCGACCCACGCGTTGACGCGGTCGCTGAGCAGCTTGCCTTCCCAGTAGGTGTCGTCGGTGACGGTGTCGCACATGTTGACCGTGGGCGGCTCCGTAGCAGGCCCCGGTGGGTACTGCGCTCGATACGCCTGAGCGTCGGTCGAATCGGTGAGCGTGAGGTTGCGAGTGAGCGCGTACGCGCGCCGTACCAGCGACTCGTTGAGGTGGTACACCTCCGTGCCCGCACGGTCGGTGGGCTTGACGCCGGGTGGGGCACCCCCCAACCCGAAGTACCCGGAAGGCCAGTCCGGAGGGATCTCGCGGGCATCGATCTCGTCGGCGAGATCGCCGCTCACCGCCCATCGGGCCCAGGCCGCGCTGCCGACAGTGCCGTCCGCCGGGTCGATGCCGGCGATCCCGGCCACCAAGAAATAGGTGCGGCGCAGGTCGAAGCGCCTACTAGCGAGGATCGTCATGAGCGAGGTGGCGGCATTGGCCTGGCCGACTCCGGTGGTCACCAGGCAGACGTCCTCGCGGTGGCAGGCGACTCGCGGAAACGCCGGGTTCAGGCCCGGGATTCGTATCCGCTCATCGAGGCCGAGGCGGTCGAGCCAGTCGCTGCGCTCTCCGGCCCCCGGGCCGGGCGGCTCGAACATCGTGATGACGAAGACCTTGACCGGCCTCCCTCGGGGTGACGCGTCCGAGCGGAACGAGTACCCGCTCAGGAGGCCGGCGGTGAGAGCGATGGCCGTGCACGACGCGGCCATTCGGATCCAGCTGCCGACCCGTGAACGAGCGACAGCCCGGGTTTCAACCGTGACGCACTCCCTGCCTGTCTCGTCGGGTGGCCGGCCGACCACTCAACGTAGTCCGCCACGCAGCGCGATGGTTCAGTCGAACTGCGGGATGACCTGCTCGCCGAGCAGCTCGATCGACCGCATGACCTTCTCGTGCGGGATCTTGTACGGGTTCACGAGGCAGAGCAGCAGGTCGCAACCGGCCGCCTCGTAGCGCTGCGCGAGCTCGACGCACCGGTCCGGGTCGCCGACGACCGCCGACCCGCTCTCGCGCAGGTACTGGAAGTCGAGGTGGTCGAGCGAGCCGTCCTTGTCGAGCTGCGACATGTGCTCGGCGTAGCTGTACGTCCCGAGGTCCTTGCCCTCCATCCAGTCGACGAGCGACCCGATGTGGCGCACGGCGGTCTTGATGTACCAGGGAAAGGATTCTTCGGCGTCGGCGAATGCCTGCTCGTTGCTGTCGGCGCAATGGACCATCGTGAACGTAGCCGCGCGGTCGTTCACGAACTTGCCGACCGGCTTCGTGCACTCGTCGAGGCCCTCGCGGTACATCGCGATGCGCTCGACGAGGTCCTCGGGCGGGACGCCGACCGTGAACGAGCACAGCCCGATGCCGTGACGGCCGATCTCGCGGTGCCCGTCGGCGCTGCTCGTCGCGCCCCAGAGTGGCGGGTGCGGCTGCTGCAGCGGCTTGGGCTGCACGCGCCGGGGGCCGCCCATGTGCCAGTACTTGCCGTCGGCCTGGTAGTACTCGTTCGTCCACGCGCCGACGATGTGCTCGAGCGCCTCGGACCACATGGCGCGCGTGTCGTGGGGATCGATGTCGAATCCTTCGATCTCGGCCCGGGTCGACGAGCGGCCGGTCCCGAACTCGACCCGGCCGTCGGAGAGCAGGTCGAGCACGGCTGCCGACTCCGCGCTGCGGATCGGGTGGTTGTACGGCTTGGGTAGTAGGCGCACGCCGTACCCGAGGCGCATCGTCGTCGTCTTCGCCGCGATCGCGCCGTACAGCACCTCGGGGTTCGAGCAGTGCGAGTACTCCTCGAGGAAGTGATGCTCGACGGTCCAGAAGGAGTGGAAACCCGCCTGCTCGCCGAGAACGGCCTGCTCGAGCGTGTTCTTGTACGCGGCGTGCTCCTTGCCGTCGGTGAAGGGCTTGGCGACCGGAATCTCGTAGAACAACGCGAACTTCACGGCCCGGCACCCCCGTCTTGACGACTAGAACACGTTTCAGTGAGCATACCGTCGTGGGTCGCCTCGACGGCAAGGTCGCGCTGGTGACCGGCGCCGCGTCGGGGATCGGGCTCGCGTGCGCACGTCGGTTCGCGGACGACGGCGCGAAGGTCGCCGGCGTCGACCTCCATGACGGCCCGGACGGCGGCACCCGGGTCGTCGACGTGACCGACGAGGCCGCGGTGGCGGGCGCGATCGACGCGATCGTCGCCGACCATGGCCGGCTCGACGTCGTCCTGAACGCCGCCGGCGTCGCCGGCGGCGGCCCGATCCACCTCCTCGACGCGGCCGAGTGGGAGCGCGTCATCCGCGTCAACCTCACCGGCACGTTCATCGTGTGCAAGCACGCGCTCACGCGGATGATCGAGCAACGCTCGGGCAGTCTCGTCAATATCGCCAGCATCGAAGGCCTGGAAGGCACCGAGGGCGGCAGCTCGTACAACGCGTCGAAGGGCGCGGTCGTCCTCCTCACCAAGAACCTCGCCATCGACTACGGGCGCGTCGGCGTGCGCGCCAATTGCATCTGCCCTGGCTTCATCGAGGGCACGACGATGTTCGAGTCGGTCATGTCGCTCGACGGCATGTCGCAGGTGCGGGAGCGGTACCGCGAGGAGCACAAGCTCGGGCGCTTCGGCCGTCCCGAGGAGATCGCGTCGGCGGCCGCGTTTCTCGCGTCGGAGGACGCGTCGTTCGTCACCGGGCACGCGCTCGTGGTCGACGGCGGCTTCACCGCCGGCATGCGCACCGGCGTTCTGGAGCCCCTGGGCCTGTAACTTGGAGGACTGATGTACATCGGGTACAGCGAGGAGCAGGAGCAGCTGCGCCGCGACCTCCGGGCGTACTACGACACGCTGCTGACGCCCGAGGTCGAGGACGGCCTCGCACGCGGGCACGGCATCGGACCGGTGAACCGCGAGGTCGTCCGCCAGATGGGAGAGGACGGCTGGCTCGGCATCGGCTGGCCGAAGGAGTACGGCGGCCAGGGCCGGTCGGCGATCGAGCAGTTCATCTTCTTCGACGAGTCGATGCGGGCCGGCGCTCCTGTCCCCATGCTCACGATCAACACCGTCGGCCCGACGATCATGGACTTCGGCACCGACGAGCAGAAAGCCGAGTTCCTGCCCCGGATCCTCAAGGGCCAGGTCCACTTCTGCATCGGCTACACGGAGCCCGGCGCCGGCACCGACCTCGCTGCACTCACGACGAAGGCCGTGCGCGACGGCGACGAGTACGTCATCAACGGCCAGAAGATGTTCACGAGCCTCGCCGGCGGCGCCGACTACTGCTGGCTCGCCGTGCGCACCGACCCCGAGGCGAAGAAGCACAAGGGGATCTCGATGTTCATCGTCCCGATGGACACGCCCGGCATCAAGCTCATGCCGATGGATCTCATGAGCGACCACGACATCAACCAGGTCTTCTACGACGACGTGCGCGTCCCGGCGTCCGCGCTCGTCGGCGGTGAGAACAACGGGTGGGGCCTGATCACGAACCAGCTGAACCGCGAGCGGGTGACGCTGTGCTCGTCGGGGATCATCGAGCGCGCGCTCACCGACACTCGCCGGTGGGCGCAGGAGACGAAGCTCGCCGACGGCCGGCGCGTCATCGACCAGGAGTGGGTGCAGGTGCACCTGGCCCGCATCCACGCCCGCCTCGAGTTCCTGCGTCTTGCGAACTGGAAGGTGGCGTGGGACGCGACCCAGAAGCGCCTCGACGTCGCGGACGCGTCGACGATCAAGGTGTTCGGCACCGAGTTCTACCTCGAGGCGTTCCGCCTGATGTTCGAGGTGATCGGCCAGCCCGGGTATCTGAAGCAGGACTCGCCCGATTCGGTGCTCAAGTCGCGCCTCGAGCGCTACTACCGGAGCTTGATCATCCTGACGTTCGGCGGCGGGGTGAACGAGGTGCAGCGCGACCTGATCGCCGTGTTCGGCCTCGGCATGCCGATGGCGAAGCGCTAGCGAGGGGCACATGGACTTCGCACTCACCGAAGAGCAAGAGGCGACGCGCGATCTGGCGCGCCAGATCCTGACGGATCGGGAGACGCACGAGCGGCTCAAGGAGATCGAGGCCGGCGGCGACGGGTTCGACCGCGAGACGTGGGCCGAGCTCGCCACGGCCGGTCTGCTGGGTATCGCGTTGCCCGAGGATGTCGGCGGCAGCGGCCTCGGCTTCGTCGCGCTGTGCCGGCTGCTCGAGGAGGTCGGTCGCACCGTCGCCCCGGTGCCCGTCCTGCCGACGGTCGTGCTCGGCGCGCTGCCGATCATCCAGTTCGGGAGTGACGAGCAGCGGCAGCGCTGGCTCCCCGGCGTCGTGAGCGGTGACACCGTGCTGACGGCGGGGCTGGTCGAGCTGGGTGCCGATCCGTTGCATCCCTCGACGGCCGCGACCCGCGAGAGCGCGGGGTTCCGGCTCGACGGCGTGAAGGTGTGCGTTCCCGCGGGTCTGTCGGCAGACCGCGTGCTCGTGCCGGCGGCGTCCACCGACGGCGCCATCGGCATCTTCGTGGTCGATCCGACCGCGAGCGGCGTCACGCTCGAGCGCCAGGACACGACGAGCGGCATCCCGCAGGCCCGGCTGGAGCTCGACGGCGTCGCGGTCGGCGACAGCGAGACGCTGCAGTACGGCCCGTCGGGCGGCGAAGCGCTCGAATGGATGATCGAGCGCGCCACCGCCGCGCTGTGCGCGGTGGCGACGGGTGTCTGCGAGCAGGCACTCAAGATGACGGCCGAGTACACGAAGACACGGGAGCAGTTCGACCGGCCGATCGCGACGTTCCAAGCCGTCGGCCAGCGCGCCGCCGACGCCTACATCGACACGGAGGCCATCCGTCTCACGGCCCTCCAGGCCGCGTGGCGGCTGGAAGAGGGTCTGCCGGCGGCGGCCGAGGTCGCGGTGGCGAAGTTCTGGGCCGCCGACGGCGGGCAGCGCGTCGTGCACGCGGCCCAGCACCTCCACGGCGGCATCGGCGTCGACCGCGATTACCCGCTCCACCGGTACTTCCTGTGGGCCAAGGAGCTCGAGCTCACGTTGGGCGGCGCGACCCCGCAGCTGCTGAAGCTGGGCGGCATCCTCGCCGCGGAGCCGGTCTGAGCGGTCCCGAACAGATCGAAGCGGCGCGCGATGACCTGCGCATCACCGCGCTCGACTGGGGCGGCGACGGCACGCCGCTCCTGCTGCTGCACCCGAACGGCCTGGGGGCCGGCTTCTTCGAGCCGCTCGCGCTCGCGCTGCGTGACGCGTTCCGGCCCGTCGCCGTCGACCTGCGCGGCCACGGCGGCACGGACACGCCGAAGACTCGCGAAGGCTTCGGGTTCGCCGAGATGGCCGCCGACGCGCTCGCGGTGCTCGACCACCTGGGCGTCGACGAGACGGTCGCGGTGGGGGAGTCCCTCGGCGGCGGCGTGAGCGTCCTCATCGACGAGCTGCGACCGGGTGTGATCCGTCGTCTGCTGCTGTGCGAGGCGGTCGTGTTCTCGCCCGAAGCGGTGGCTACGCGACCGCCCGGCACGGCTCCCGGCGATGGCGGCAACTTCATGTCGACGATCGCCCGCAAGCGACGTGCCGTGTGGCCCGATCGCGACGCCGTGTACAAGTCGTACCGCACCCGGCCGCCTTTCGATGTGGTCGCGCCCGAGGCGCTCGCCGCGTACATCCGGTGGGGCTTCGTCGACCGACGCGACGGTCAGGTCGAGCTGGCGTGCGCGCCCGAGATCGAGGCCACGATCTTCGAGGTCTCGGGCGAGCCCGCGGGCGCGCCGGCGGCGTGGCGGCACCTCGATCAGCTGACCGCCGACGCCGTCGTCGCGTGCGGCGACCACACTGATCTGCCGGCTGAGTGGTTCGCGGCGCAGGCGGAGCACGCCGACGCGCCGCTGGTCACGCTGCCCGGCGGCCACTTCTTCCTGCAGGAGGACACAGCGCGCGCCGAGCGGCTCGTTCGCGCCCATCTGGCATGACCGACGCCGACCGCATCGACCGGCTCGAGTCCACCGAGGCGATTCGCCAGCTCGTCGCCCGGTACGCGCTCGCCACTGACTCCCGCGACCTCGACGCGCTGGTCGGGCTCTTCGTCGACGACGTCCAGGTCGGCGCCGACGAGCGGGGACGGGACGCGCTGCGCGCCTTCTTCGACCACTCTTTGCGCGACGTCGGTGTGACGATCCTCCTCGTCGGGAACCACGTCATCGACTTCGACGACGTTGACCACGCCCACGGCGTCGTGTATTGCCGTGGCGAGGTGCAGGTCGACGAACGCTGGGTGATCCAGGCGATCCAGTACCGCGACACCTACGAGCGCCGCGACGGCACGTGGTACTTCGTGCGTCGCCGGCACCTGCTCTGGTACGGCGCCGAGCTGGGGGAGTCGCCGCTGGGGCTCCCGCCGGCGAACTGGCCGGAGCACCACACCGGCACCGGCGAGCTTCCCGAGACGTGGGAGACGTGGCAGCGGTTCTGGAGACGCTGACCTACCCCGGGAGCAGCACCTCGACTACTCCGTCGCGCACGCGCGCCGGATACGTCGCGACCGGTCGGATCGCCGGCGGTGTCTTCACCGCGCCGTTGCGCACATCGAAGCGCGACCCGTGCCGTGGGCACTCGATGTGATGCCCGCGCAGCCGCCCTTCGCCCAACGGCCCCCGGTCGTGTGTGCACGTGTCGGCGAGGGCGTAGACGTCGCCGCCGACGTTGCACACGAGCACGGCGTGGCCGTCGATCACGCAGCGGCGCGCCCGACCCGGTGCGACGTCGTCGAGGGCGGTTGCGAACCGGTATGCGCCGTCGCCGTCGACCTCATCCACCGGACAGGTACTCGTCGAGCACGCGGTGGAAGTGACGGATGCGCCGCTCCTGGTGGGCGAGGTACAGGCCCTCGTAGCCACGCGACCGCATGCCCGCCTGGACCGGCGGCGCGGCGGCGGCGTCCTGCTGGAGCGCGAGGTGCAGCTTCTGCTCGGTGCCGTCGCCGAACACGCAGTCGATCCGGTCGGGACGCGGAGGCGGGTCCACACCGGCGGGGAGCCGCACGTAGGTCTGGTACTCCCAGAACATGCGCTCCGGATCGGTCGGATGCGGGCGGTGCCGGAAGAACCAGAAGTGGTCGGCCGAGATGTTCAGCGTGATGTTCGGGAAGATGAAGTAGTGGAAGTCGTCGGTGAGCTGCTCGTCGGTCAGCGCGTCGTACGAGAGCCCGTTGCGCCTGCCGTGCTCTCGCTTCGCCTTGAACAGCGCCGGCCGCACGTCGTCGAGCCGGCCGTCGAACGCGTCGGCATCGAGGCCGGCGCCCTCCATGATCACGCGCATCATGGCCGTCACCTGATGCCGGTCCCGATAGCCCTCACGCCGGGCGAGCTCGTCGGTCCAGCGCGGGCTCGGGTAGCCGACCCGGAAGAGGAAACGGCTGTGGTGTCCGAGGATGTCGACCGGGCAGTCGACGTCGTCGGTGAACGAGAGCAGCTCCGGGTGGATCCCCTGCACGTGGTACACCTCGTTGAAGGCGTCGACGCCGACCTTCCAGTTGCAATCCCAGAGCATGCTGATGTCCTCGACGAGGTGGTACTGGGCCTCGAAGTCGTACGGGTCGAGGTGCTCGGGGAGCGGTCCGAGGAAGTCGCGCAACGTGCCCGCGCCGGGGTCCATGTTCACGAACACCCAGCCGTTCCACGTCTCGCACCGCAGCTCGGCGAGGCACTTGCTCCCGATCGGGTCCCCCTGCGGGAAGTCGTCGGCGTCGGGCGCCCACGTGACCCGACCGTCGAGCCCGTACGTCCACAGGTGGTACGGGCACTGCAGCTCCGACGCGTGCCCCGACCCCGCCTCGCGCAAGCGCCGCCCGCGGTGCTGGCACGCGTTGTAGAACGCGCGCACGCGGTCGGTTTCCGACCGGATGACGATGATCGACTCGGGCCCGATCTCGAACACGAAGTAGTCGCCGACGTCCTGGAGGTCGGACACGGGGCCGACGAGGTTCCACACCCGGGTCCACAAGCGCCCCCACTCGAGCTCCATGAACTCGGGCGACAGGTAGCGCTCCTTCGGGATGAGCTCGGTGCCGAGGTCGGGCTCGGCAAGCTTCTGCGTCGGCGTGCGACGACCCGTTTCGACAGCCATGGGCGCGAATCGTAATCACGAACGTCCATAGACTGCGCCGCATCGAGATCCTCGTCCTGTGCACCGGCAACGCGTGCCGCTCACCGATGGCGGCCGCGATCCTCGAACGTCGGCTCGCCGACCGCGGTGTCGATGTACGCGTAACGTCGGCCGGCACCCGACCGTGGAGCACAGGGGCGACGGACGAAGCGATCGCGGTGATGCGGGAGAAGGGCCTCGACATCGCGAGCCACGAGAACCGGAAGGTGACGCGTGAGCTCATCGAGTCGGCCGACTTGGTGTTGGGCATGACCCGCGACCACGTTGCCTACGCGCTTGCGCGCTGTCCCGACGCTGCCGATCGCTCGTTCCTCGTCGGCGAGCTCGTGCGACTCGGTACCGACATCGGGCCGCGCGGAGCATCCGAACCGACTTCGAGCTGGGCCGAGCGCGCCGCCACGGCCCGTCCACCCCGCCGTCCGCTCGGGCGCGCCGTCGATCAAATACAAGACCCGGCGGGTCAGCCGATCGACATCTACCGGCGTACCGCCGCTGTGCTCGACGACCGGTTGAGCGAGATCGCCGCATTGCTCGCCGGCGTGCCTACCCTTGCTTGATGGCTATCGAGCTCGATCTCGAGACGCTCACGCCCAACCAAGCGGCGCGCCGCCGTCGCGTCATCGACGCGGCCATGAAGCTGGCCGCGGAGGGCGGCTACGACGCCGTACAGATGCGCGACGTCGCGCGTGTGGCGGGTGTCGCGCTCGGCACGATCTACCGGTACTTCGCGTCGAAGGACCACCTGCTCGCAGCGTGTCAGGTCGAGTTCGCGCAGGACGAACAGCGTCAGCTCGAGCGCCAGCCGCCGCAAGGCGACACGGCCACCGACCGCGTGGTCGACGTGCTGCGCCGCGCCACGCGGGCCCAGGAGCGTCAGCCGCAGCTCACGGCGGCGATGGTCACCGCGATCTCGTCCCCCGATCCCGCCGTCTCCGGCTGCCAGCGCGACGTGACGGCGGTGATGGCGGCGGTGCTCGCCGGGCCGATGCGCGACATCGACCCGAAGCTCCGGGCCGGGATCATCCGTGCCCTCTCCCACGTGTGGTTCTCGGCCCTGCTGGGTTGGGTGAACGGGTGGACGAACGTCGGCGCCGTGGGCGAGGAGCTCGAATCCGCCGCCCGCCTGCTGCTCCGCGACACATAGACATAGAGATAGAGAGCGGCCGCGAGGTGGCCGCGCTTGTAGAACCGGTTCTAGCCTGGTCCCGACGCCAATCGAGGAGGGCGCAAATGCGCGAGCACGACCGGCTGTTCATCGGCGGCGAGTGGGTGGAGCCTGCAAGCTCTCGCACCATCGACGTCATCTCGCCCCATTCGGAGGAGCTCGTCGGGCGGGTGCCCGAAGGCACCGAGGCCGACATCGACCGAGCCGTAGCCGCCGCTCGTGACGCGTTCGACAACGGCGAGTGGCCGCGCCTCTCACCCGAGGAGCGCATCGCCGCGGTCCAGAAGTTCAGCGAGGTCTACGCCGCGCACATCCCCGACATGGCCGCGGTCATCACCGAGGAGATGGGCTCGCCGATCTCGTTCTCGAACCTCGCGCAGTCGCCCGCGCCGTGGATGATGCTCAACACCTTCCTCCAGATCGCGGCGGAGTACCCGTGGGAGGAGCGCCGCCAGGGTGTCCTCGGCAGCGACGTGATCGTGCGACGCGAGCCTGCGGGCGTGGTCGGCGCGATCGTGCCGTGGAACGTGCCGCAGTTCGTGATCATGTCGAAGCTGGCACCGGCGCTCATTGCCGGCTGCACGATCGTCGTGAAGCCGTCGCCCGAGACGCCCCTCGACGCCTTCCTCATGGCCGACCTCCTCGACGAGGCCGGCATCCCGAAGGGTGTCGTGAGCGTCATCCCGGCGGGGCGCGAGGTCGGTGAGCACCTCGTGCGCCACCCCGGCATCGACAAGATCGCGTTCACCGGCTCCACCGCCGCCGGTCGTCGCATCGCGTCGATCTGTGGCGAGCAGCTCAAGCGCGTGAGCCTGGAGCTGGGCGGCAAGTCGGCCGCGATCATCCTCGACGACGCCGACCTCGCCGCCACGATGCAGGGACTGAAGTTCGCGTCTCTGATGAACAACGGCCAGGCGTGCGTGGCGCAGACGCGCATCCTGGCCAGCCGCGACCGTTACGACGAGGTCGTCGACGCCGTGTCGGGAATGGTCGGCGCGCTCGCCGTCGGTGATCCGCAGGACGAGGCGACCGAGGTTGGGCCGCTCGTCGCCGAGCGCCAGCAGGAGCGCGTCGAGAAGTACATCGCGCTCGGTCAGGAGGAGGGCGCCAAGGTGGCCGTCGGGGGCAACGGGCCGCCCGCGGGCTTCGACAAGGGCTGGTACGTGAACCCCACGGTGTTCTCGGGCGTCGACAACACGATGCGTATCGCGCGCGAGGAGATCTTCGGGCCGGTGCTCGCGGTGATCCCGTACGACGATGCCGACGACGCCGTGCGCATCGCCAACGACAGCGAGTACGGCTTGGCCGGCTCGGTCTGGACCGGCGACGTCGACCAGGGCATCGACATCGCCCGGCGCGTCCGCACGGGCACGTACGGCGTGAACCAGTACACGATGGACTTCATCGCGCCGTTCGGCGGCTACAAGGGATCCGGCCTCGGACGGGAGTTCGGCGTCGAGGGCCTCAGCCACTACGTCGAGCTGAAGTCGATCGTGCCACCCGCAGGTGCCTGAGGACGCCGCTCGCGCCGCCAAGCGCCCCCCGAGCTTCGCCGAGCTGATCGTCGCGCGCGCCGGCGACGATCATCCGGCGATCCTCTTCGAGCACGAGACGATCACGTACCGGGCGTTCGTCGCCGAGGCGGCGGCGCGCGCCGCGCTGCTGTGTGACGTGCGGCGTGACGGCCCCTTCCACGTCGGCGTGCTGCTCGAGAACGTCCCCGAGTACCTGTACTGGATCGGCGCCGGCGCTCTGGCCGGCGCCGCGATCGTCGGCATCAACCCGACCCGGCGCGGCGGCGAGCTCGCCCACGACGTGCGACACACCGACTGTCAGCTCGTCGTGACGGACGAGGACGGCGCCGAGCTCCTCACCGGGCTTGACCTGGGCATCCCGGCCGAGTCGACGCTCACGGTCGGGACCGGCGCGTACAGCGAGCGTCTGGGCGCGTACGAGGGGGCGGCGCTGCCCGAGCAGTTACCACCGCCCGACACACGGCTGCTTCTTCTGTTCACGTCCGGCTCGACGAGCGCGCCGAAGGCGGTCGTCTGCAGCTCCGGTCGTCTCGCGGGCGCGGGCATGACGACGATCAAGATGTTCGACGTCGACCGCGACAGCGTGCTGTACGAGTCGATGCCGCTCTTCCACGGCAACGCGCTCATGGCCAACGTGACGACCGCCGTCACGGCGGGCGCGACGATCGCGCTGCGACGCAAGTTCTCGGCGTCGGGTTTCCTGCCCGATGTGCGACGGTTTGGAGCGACGTACTTCAACTACGTCGGGCGCGCGCTCTCGTACATCCTCGCCGTGCCCGAGACGCCGCAGGATTCCGACAACCGGCTGCGGCTCGGGTTCGGGACCGAGGCGTCGGCGCTGGACCGAGAGCGCTTCGAAGCCCGCTTCGATTGCAAGCTCCTCGAGAACTACGGGTCGAGCGAAGGCGCCATCGCCATCGTCCGGCTGCCGGGATGTCCGGAGCAGGCGCTCGGCAAGCCGCGGCCGGGGGAGGGCGCCGACGTGGCCGTGATGGACCCGGCGACGGGCGAGGAGTGCGCAGCCGCCGCCTTTGACGAGCACGGACGGCTCGTGAACG
>WNFV01005862.1_pt1 | contig 14783 bp, 12 predicted proteins | sample 5400101 | NCBI WGS metagenome assembly WNFV01 (sample SAMN13153361, study PRJNA577476) | soil metagenome | isolation source: 115 cm soil or saprolite under grassland replicate 1 | place: USA:California | collected 2016-06-15 | reverse complement strand
CGCCTACTACTACAACCGTGCGCTGCAGTGGGGGCCCGATTGGAACACGAGCGGCGCCGCCATCAATCACAAGTTCGAGTCCTTCCCCGAGGGCACCGCGGTCTTCGACATCGAGCGCGGGCAGCTCGCCGGCATCCGCCCGCTCTTCTGGCAGACCGACACGTCGGTCTCGAAAAACTCGTGGGGCTACGTACAGCATCAGGAGTACAAGACGGCAGGCTCGATCGTGGGCGATCTGGTCGACATCGTCAGCAAGAACGGCGCGCTACTCCTGAATATCGGGCCGCGCCCGGATGGCACCATCCCCGAGGCTGAGCAGGAGATCCTGCGCGACATCGGTCGCTGGCTGGCCGTCAACGGCGAGGCGATCTACGGCACGCGGCCGTGGACCGTCTTCGGCGAGGGGCCGACGGAGGTGCGCGAGGGCGCATTCACCGACACCAAGCGCCAGCGCTTCACGAGCCAGGATATCCGTTTCACCGTGCGTGATGGCTATTTGTATGCGATCTGCCTCGGCTGGCCTGAAGGCGTGTGGACGATCAGGTCGCTGGGTGCGGCCTCGAGTCTCAACCTCTCGCCGGTCGTCGATGTCGAGCTGCTTGGCAGCGACGCGAAGCTCACGTGGTTGCAGAGTCAGGATGGACTGAGTATCGAACCGCCCGCTGAGCCGCCGTGCGCACACGCTTACGCACTCAAGATCAAACTGGGAAGCTAGATCGATAACCAGATCGGTTCAGCGGTCAACGTCCTGCGCCCCTGCCCCTCTCCCTCATTGAAAGCGGAGGACGCGAGGGGCAGTTGGGCGTAGGGGCGGCACGATGCGGTTGTCGTTCTTGCGCTATAACGTTTGCCGGTGCATTCGTGGTTGGGGGATGGGCGCGATATTCGTGTGACTAGATGTGGAGGGAGTATGCTCAAGACGGGAATCCTGAACCCACATATCAACGCGCTGCTCAGCCAAGTGCGGCACACAAACACACTGGTGATCGCCGATCGCGGGTTTCCCTACTGGCCGACGATCAAGACGGTGGACATCACATTGGTCGACGATATCCCCACCGTCTTACAGGTGCTCAACGCGATCCGGCCCAATTTCGTCATCGGCGAGATCATCATGGCGAGCGAGTTCCACGAGCATAATCCGGTAGCGATTCAGGATCTGTTTGCGGCGGCCATGAATGATCTGAGCCTGATTTTCGTGCCGCACATGGAGCTCAAAAGACGTGTGCCGGCAGCGATCGGCTTGATTCGTACCGCCGACACGATTCCGTACGCCAACTTGATCCTTGTGTCCGCCTAACACTACAACGAGAGTTGGCGAGGCACGCGCACCACAGAGGCATCGAGGACACCGAGGCTCACAAATCCTTTTCCCTTCTCTGTGCGCTCTGTGTCTCTGTGGTAAAGGGAATCCTCGTTGTAATACTATGTCCGTCTCCTCAAAGATGGCCGATCGGGTCAAGCAGATGTCCGCCGCGAAAGAAACGGCGCCGGAAGCCATCGTGCTCGGTTTGGTGGAGGAAGCATCCCGCAGTGATCCAGTCGGTGATCGGTACAATGAATGTGCAGCGGATCATCGCGTGCAAAGATGCGGAGCGGCCGGCGCAGTTGATGACCCGTGAAGAATGGTATGCGCTCAGTGTGCCGTTCGGCTATCTGCAGCGGCGGCAGGAGGAGCGCCAGCGTCGCTGACGTGCGCCGATCCGCTGAAGCCTACTCATCTGCTCTCTCCGCCATCTCTACCGATAACTCCTTGACTCAATTGAGCGATCGCCTGCTGTGAACGCTGGGCCGCGCGGGTCAGAAAGTCGGCGATCGTAGCCAGTTGCTCATCGCTGTAGCCTTCGAGCAAGTCTTCGAACGTCCCCTGAACGTACGGGAAAACATGTGCTTGAGCAAGGCCTGCGCCGGGGGCACGCGATCATCGCATTCACTCGCCGCCCGCACGAGTTGGCCGGATCGCAGGGGCTCGCGGCGGTCATCCACGGGGACGCGCTGAACCTCCTGGACGTGCGCAAGGCCGTGCAGGGGCAGGACGCCGTCATCTCAGCCGTGGGCAGTAGCGACATCGCTCGGAACTTGATCGTCGCGATGCAGGCATCCGAAGTGCGCCGCCTGATCATGACCAGCAGCCGCTCGGTTGTGGCGACCCGCCCCCGGCTCGCGGTCACCCTGGCCGGTTGGTCTTCCGTGCGCCCTACGCCGATCTCGCCAGAGCCGAGGGCATGCTCGAGGTGAGCGGGCTGGACTGGAGTATCGTGCGGGCCACCATGCTGACCGACCGGCCCTTTACCGGGCAGGTGCATATCGACTTTGAACCGAATGCGACCGGCGGCGACTGGACTCTAACTCGAGACGACTACGCCATGGCACTCTTGGACGTGGCGGAGAACCCGCAGATGATCAGGAAGGCCCTCGGGGTCTGCGGCGCGAAACCCCTCAAGAAAGAGCGGGAAAGGGTTGCATGAACCGAGCGGCTATGGAGTTTTCACACAGTCTCCGCATCCTATGGATATCGATCTGGTCGAGCAGCGGGCCGGAGATGTGCTTCTGGTAGCGCGACGATCGCGGGCGAGCTGGCACGGAGAAACAAAGCGCAGGGGTCAAGGCAAAACCTTGACCCCTGTTCGTTTTGCTTTCAAAAGAACTCTATGTGTGCTACCATTTAGTGCATGGCGAATGTACCTGGCGGCCCCATTTCCCTCTGCCTGCTGGGATCGTTTGAGGTGCGAGCCAGCGATCGGAATATCAATCCGGCGCTCGACCGCAAAACGCGGGCGATTCTGGCATATCTGGCGGCGACTGGCCACCCGCACAGTCGGCAGTCGCTGTATAGCCTGTTCTGCCAGGAAGCCCTCGATCCGGCTGGAACCTTGCGCTGGCACTTGAGCCGCATCCGGCGTCAACTCAGCGCAGAGATCATCATAGTCGCTAGGGAGACCGTCCAGTTCAATCGGCAGGCGGCCTGGGTCGACTGCGACATCTTTCAAAACATCCTAGATCGTCACCCTATCAGCACGGAGTTCGAGGCGCTGTCGGGTGTTCTCGACCTGTACCGTGGTGAGTTCCTGGCGGGAACGACTCTATCTGAGGCCCCCGAGTTCGAGTTCTGGCTACTGGGCGAGCGCGCCCGTTTGCAGCAGCTCTACGAGCGTGGCCTTGCCGAGATCGTCGAGCGGCTGATCGCAAGTAATCGTCACGCATTGGCGATTCAGCGGGCGCAGCAGCTGGTGCAGAGCAACCCGTTGCTCGAGGAAGCGCACGCGCGGCTGGCCTGGCTGTATGCGCAGACGGGCCAGCGGGCGGCGGCGCTCCAGCAATTCGAGCGCTGCCGTGACCTGTTGCTGCACGAGCTGGCCGTCGAGCCAGCGCCGGAGTTCGTACGCCTGCGTGACCAGATTCTCGCAGGCGAGGTCGGCCGCGCGCAGCTCCTACGATCCAGCATACCGGTCGATGCCCCGAAGGCGAGCGATCGGACGACGGTCTTTGTCGGCCGCGAAGCTGAACTGGCTCAGCTCCACCAGGCCTGGCACACGGCTCAAAGTCAGGGCAGCGCGATCATGCTCATCGAGGCGGAAGCGGGCGGTGGCAAGACCCGGCTGGCCCAGGAATTTGGCCGCGGCCTGTCGGGTGCATTGTTCTTGACCGGGCAATGTTACGAGTCGACCCGAACGGTGCCTTACCGTCCCTGGGTTGACATCCTGCAGACGCGTCTGGCCCAGGTGGACAATGCGGCCCTGGCAAACCTATCGCCGTACTGGTTGGATCAGTTGACGCGCCTGCTGCCGGAACTGGCGGCCCGGCGTGGCCTCCCGCGGTTCACAGCTGCCCCTCCCACGTCGGGCGAGCAGGAACATTTGTGGACGGCGATCGCTGAAGCGCTTCTGCGCCTGCCCGGTCCGGGGATGGGGACCGTGGGCGGGGAGAGCATGAGCGGGGAGTCGGCGGGCAGCCAGGCCTCGCCCTTACTGCTGTTCATCGACGACCTGCAATGGGCCGATGAGGCCAGCCTGCGGCTCCTTCACTTCGTCGCACAACGCCTTCGCCGGCATGCCGGCGCGCCGACGCTGCTCCTGGGCGCGTTTCGCATCGAGGAAGCTGACGACAACCCGGCGCTACTCACTTTGATCCACGATCTGCGGCGGTCCGGCCCTTTGGTCTCGCTGGCACTGCCGCCGCTCGCCGCACCGGCCGTCGATGCCTTGATTACGCAGCTCTGGCCGGAGCTGCCCCCAGGCTACCGCCTGCCTCACATACGCGATATGTTCATAAGGGAGACGGGCGGTAATCCGCTATTTGCCACTGAGCTGGTGCGCGAGTTAGCCCACTCGGCCACGCTCCCTACGCCGTTGCCCATCCCGCCCAGCCTGCGCGACTTGATTCAGCGCAGGCTGCGCCAGCTCAGCATCAGCGACCGGCAAGTGATCGAAGCTCTGGCTGTCCTCGACGCACCGGCCACGCTGGCCCTGGCGCGGCAGAGTAGTGGCCGCAGCGAGGACGAGACGGCGAACGCGATCGACCTGGGGCTGCGTTGGCGGCTCTTGCAACCGGTCGTCGGCGATCCCGCACCACGATTCGACTTCAGCCATGCACTGATGCGGGAAGCGGTGGCGATACAATTGAGCGATGTGCGCCGCCAGCGCCTCCACCAGCGGGCCGCGACCGCGCTGGAGCAGCGTGGCGCGCCCGCGGCCACGCTGGCGTATCACTGGGGCATGGCCGGCGACGTAGCGAAAGAGGGGTGGTATGCGGCGCTTGCCGGCGAGGCCGCCGCTGGCGTGTACGCCAACGACGAAGCCATCCGCTACCTGCAGCGTGCGCTGGAGCTCGTCGCCGAACCAAAGCGACGACCCAGCCTCATGATCAGGCTGGGTGATGTCAAAAGCCTTACCGGCAAGTGGGCTGAAGCCGAGGCGATCTACCGGGAGGCCCTGGCATTGGCCGAGCGTATTGGCGACGTGCGAGCCCAGGCGCATGCGAGCATTCAGTTAGGCCAGCTCAAGTTCAACCAGGGCGATCATACCGAAGCGCTGGGCTTGTTCGAGCAGGCGAAGTTTCATAGCGAAACGACATCTGATCAGGTAGGACTTTGTGAAGCGCTGGGGGGGATGGGAACGGTGTTGCTGCAGCACGGCCAACTGACGCAGGCCCTGGCATGTTTTGAACAATGGTTACAGATCGGCAATGCGATGGGCGATCGGCGTGCTGTCAGCAGAGCTATGGGGCGCATGGGAGTAGCATATTTTCATCTGGCAGACAACCCACGGGCCCTGTCCTGCTTTGAGCAACAACTGCAGATTGCGATCGAACTGGACGATCGGCTCAGCGTGGGCAATGCGCTTGGAAACCTGGCAAATATCTATCAAGTCATCCTGTTCGACTACGCGCGCGCCTGGGACTACCGGCAGCAAGAGATCCAGCTCTGGAGCGAGATCGGCTACTCACGCGGTATGACCTGGGCCGTCGGAAATCTGACTGAGCTCTACCTTGACCTGGGAGAATACGTGTCTGTTCTGGCCTGCGGTCGGCGACATCTACAACTTTGTATTGACTTTGGCGAGCGCCTCGGGATCACGCTGGCGCTCGGACGTATGACCCGCGCGTTCGCCAGTCAGGGCCAATACCAGGAAGCCGAACGGTTGCTGCGGCAGGAACTCGCGCTGGGCTGGATATTGCGCATTCCATACTATTTGTGTTATGCGCTTGGCAAGGGCGCGGAACTGTACTTTCAACAGCAGCGCTATGCGGAAGCCAGGCAGCTTAACGACGAAGCCCTCGATCTCGCCAGGGAGGCCAAACGCACACAGGTCGAGTTTTCTGCGTTGGTATTGTCGATTCGCCTCCGCCTGGCGCTGGACGAGATAGATGGGTCCACGGCCATTCACCAGTTAGAAGCGCTCCGAGTTGAGTGGTCAGCGGAGCATGAACAGGCGGCCATCCACTATGAACTTTGGCGGTTGCAGCCCGATCCTGCGCTGTCCCGCCGCCACGCCGCAGCCGCAGTTGAGCTCTATGACATATTGTATCGTCGGACCCGCTGGACCGACGACCGTCGGCGCTACGAAGAACTAACCGGCGAAGCCCTCCCCGCTCTCCCGCCCCTCCCGGCTCCACCACAGATCGTTACGGCCTCTCCCGTCGATCTGGATGCCCTCCTGGCGCAGGTAGACAAGATCATCGCCGAATTGGCAGTGTGACGCATGACGAGTGAAATCAACTCTGACACTGGTGTATGCATGGTTCGGCGGTTCGGCGGTTCACGCAAACACCGAACCGCCGAACCGCCGAACCGCAGAACCGGCCAATGCATACAATTGATTGATCCAGATTTGGTATGACGCGTGAACGCCTGCGACCTGCGACCTGCAACGGACCACGGACCACGGACAAATCTCGCAATCTGCAATCTGCCAACTCCCACACGAAAACCCACACGCTGGGCTGTTATCCTCGTGCGCAACGATAATGATTGGCGACGTTCCGATGAGTGTCCGATGACCCAACACCTCAATCGCCATCTCCTTGAAGCGTTCGTCGTCGAAGGGACTGCGATGGCGCTGGCCGAGGAGGTTGTCTTCTGGGATCAGGCACAGTCGCGATCGTTCGCCGGTCGAGCGGCAGTCGAAGCTGTGTGGCAGGCGTTGTTCGCCGACGGCTTCGCTGAGGTACGGATCGAGGTCCAAACACTTATCACCGACGACACGGCGGCAGCACTGGAGTTCACTTTTCGCGGATGGCATCGTGGCCGTTTCATGGGGATTCCGCCTACCGGCCGAGAAGTAGCCATTCCCATGGCGCTGTTTTGCTGGATCAAAGCAGGACAGATCCAGCAGGCAAGCCTGTACTACGACGCCGGCATGCTGCTGCGGCAGTTAGGACTGGCGCTCTAGGATCAATACCTTTGAAATATGCCATTGCACAGACTTCGGAAGTCTTGGCCGAGGCTCTTGAGATGCCGGATTCAAGACTTCCGAAGTCTTAGAAGGTATTGGCTCTAGTATGACAACCAGACTTTAAAACAGCGCTATCGCTTCCTCGGTTGATGGATGTCCAGATAAGAAAGGAGACACCAATGTACAACCCACCGATTGAGTTTTGTGATGAGTTGATAGAGGAGCGCCTGCTCCAGGTGCTGTCATGGAACAGTGTGCTGCCGTATGCCGATCTCAAGACGCGCGTGGCCGCCGCCGCTGCCGACTGTGCCTTTCGACGCGTGATCGACGAGCTGATCGCGCGCGGCCTGGTGCGACGGAAGGCCGATCGCAAAGGGCTGTGGTACCTCGGGTACGCAATGGCGCAGCCAGAGGACCATTGGGCAAGCCTCGACGAGGTGCCAGCGCCGTTTAGGAAACTGTTGAGCGAGCTGATGTGGTGACGGCTCCCAGGTCCATAGCTCCTGGGCTTTACGGGCTATGTTTGTAAGCCGCCGAGGTTCCACGCGGCCTGGCACATGCCCTAGGCATGATCAGAAGAGTATGACAAGGAGAGTCATCAATGGTACCACAGCATCCACAGATGAGCAGTCGTACGATCGGCAGGCAAGCGGTTGTGATCGGCGGCAGTATGGCTGGCCTCCTGGCGGCGGGCGTCCTGGCCGATCACTTCGAAATGGTGACGCTTGTCGAGCGCGACCGCTTCCCGGACGGTAGCGACCATCGCAAAGGGGTCCCACAGGGCCAACACGCTCACGCATTGCTCGCCAAAGGGCTCATGGTCGTGATGCAGTTCTTTCCGGACCTCGGCGCAGCACTTGCGGCTGGCGGCGCGGCCATGCTCGACCCTGCTAACGACATGCTCTGGTACGCTGCTGGAGGTTACCGGGTCAGGTATCCGAGTGGGTTGGTCGCTCCCTTCATGAGCCGGCCGTTCCTCGAGTCGCTGATCCGCAGCCGTGTCCTGGCCCGATCGAATCTCACCTGCATCCAGGGGTGCGATGTCAGGGGGCTTGTGGCGAGCGACGATCGCACCCGCATCACGGGCGTACGGATTCAGCGCCGCACCGAAGGAGCGGGTGAAGAAAGCCTGATGGCTGATTTGATCGTTGACGCAACAGGGCGGGGGTCACGCTCGCCGAAATGGCTTGAGGAGCTCGGGTACGCCAGACCGGAAGAAACCGTCATCAAGATCGATGCCGGATATACCAGCCGGATCTACCGTCGCACGCCGGATGACCTACCGGGAGCAAAGGCCGCGCTGATCTTTCCGACCCCGCCCCGTGAGAAACGGCTCGGTCTGCTTGTCCCGATCGAGGGCAACCGCTGGCTCGTCTCGCTGGGAGGATGGCTTGGAGATCACGCGCCGGCGGACGAGGAGGGCTATCTGGGGTTCGCACGCAGCCTTCCGACGCCCGATATCTACAACGTCATCACCCGCGCCGAGCCGCTGACGGACTTTGTCGTCCACAAATTGCAGTCCAATCTGCGCCGCCGCTTCGAGAAGGTCGTCCGCTTGCCGGACGGCTACGTCGCGCTCGGCGACGCCCTGTGCAGCTTCAACCCCATCTACGGTCAGGGGATGACCGTCGCCGCACTCGAGGCGCAGATGCTCGACACGTGTCTGCGGGAGCAATGCGAGACACGTCGCGACTGGCACGGCTTCCCGCAGCGCTACTTCCGCCAGGTCGCCAAGGTGATTGACATCCCCTGGTCCCTCGCCGCAGGCGCGGACTTCAACTACCCTGAGGTCGAGGGGCAGAAAGCGCCCGGCACCGACCTGATCAACTGGTACGTCCGCAAGGTCCAGCGCGCGTCGATATATGATCCGGAAGTCTGTCGGATGCTTCGAGCTGTGACGAACCTGATGCAGCCGCTGCCCAGGCTGTTCGCTCCGCGAATCATGCTGCGCGTACTCAGCGGAAGCCTCATCGGCCGCGACACGACCACGGCTCACATGAGGAATATGACGTTGTCACAGGGGACGTCCGGAGGGACTTCGCCCACAAAGGATATCCACCCGACATGATCACTATCGGCCGAATAGAACAATAGCACAGGAGGATCGTATGATGAACTGGGAATCATGGTTCTGCTCGAACCAAGCCTGCACTGGTGGAGCCTGGATGGTCCAGCGCGACCCCGCTACGTCCGATGTTTGGTGGGTGGCCGCGCAGGTAGCTGACCGCCCCTTCACAGTGGCGGCGACAGATCCGATCTGCCCGCGCTGTGGCGCGTCGCTGCTCAGCATGGTCGAGCTTGAAGGCGGAATTCGTGAGCAGATTGGCGCCGCCATTGATCTTCCAGCGTTGTAAAGCTACGATTGGCGCGTTCTGAATCTCCTCGCGGCGCCTTTTGAGCAGATGAATGCGGATGGACAAAGTCGAGCAAAGGAGGAGGCCAATGGGCGCCATGGATGTAGCACAGCGCTATTTCGATGCCTGGAATCGTCGCGACGCCGCTGAGCTTATCGCCATGTTTGCGGACGGCGGAACCTATCGTGACCCGGCGACGGGTCAGCTGTTCAGCGGGCCAGCCATCGCCGCATATGCCAGCGGACTGTGGGCGCATGGTGAGCTACGACCGATCAACGGGTACGTGCGCGTGCGGTGAGCTGTTGTCGGAACACCCGCCCTATTGGTGATCGGACTTTCTCTACAAAGGACAGAGGACTGAGCGATAATCGCTCGGTCCTCCGTCTTTGCTCTCGGATCTACGCCGCCTCGAGCACCGCCAGCGCCATCTTAACCAATGTGTGCGGATCCACGCCGGATCTACATCCGGCCCACCCCAACAGGAAGCGGTAAACGGGCAATTGCCCCGTTCCCGCTATCTTGTTTTGTGGCATTGTTCAAGCTTTTATTGCTGACTCCCCAGCGTCAGCTCCTCAACAATCGCATGCTTGAACTCCTCTGGCCCGATAAGATGTCCGCTAGTACTTGATTCCAGATGTGAAACAGCTACAATAGAGGCGGCGTCACCACCCGCTCCGAGGCGGCTGGGGCTTATACCAATTCCAATTGAACATCCGAGACTTTCTCATCGGACGGAAGATGAAGGACGAAAGACGAATGCCGCCGTCGTCCGTCGTCCGTCCTCCGTCGAGCGTGCCGAATGGGTAGGTCGGATTGGGATTTTTGCAAGCGAGTGAGGGTAATAGCGATGACTGAGCGCCAGATCGACCTAGAACACGCCCTTCAGCTCCTCCAATCCACGCTCCACGAGGAGATCCCGATCACCCGGTCATTTGGGTTGCTCGTCGATTCGTACGATCAGGGGCGTCTCACCCTCAAAGCTCCATTAGCGCCAAACATCAACGATAAGGGTACCGTCTTCGCGGGCACGCTTAACGCCGTCGCGACGCTGGCCGGATGGAGCTTGCTCTGGCTCATCCTGCGGGAACACAACCTGACAGGCAAGATCATCATTCAAGATAGCGCCATTCAGTACCTTAAATCGGTCGCCGGCGATTTCACGGCGTCTTGTCGTAAGCCAGATCAGCTCGAACGGCTCCTGATGACCTTCCAACGAAAGGGGAGAGCCCGCGTGGAGTTAGCGGTCGAGATACGAGAAGCCGGAAGTACTGCGGTCACCTTTACGGGGCGCTATGTGATCGATCGCCGGATATAGCGGGGCCGCGTCGCCTCTAATCCATCCAGCTCGGGCTCTCACATTTCGACTTGACAGATTCCGGGGAGCCTGTCATTATTCGCTACTCTATCTATGTGCCGCGTTGCAGCGGTATCCCTGTCGTCAATGTACTGCATGCCCATTCGCATCGCTCATCTGCAGCGGCGACACTTGAGGCCTAAATGGGCACATCACCCCATATACCCACGATCGGTTACATCACACCTCAGATTCATAGCAATTACCTCCGGACGTTGCTGGCCGGTGTGCAGCAGACAGCCCGTGAGCGCAACACACGACTAGTGGTATTTCAGACGACACCGCGCGGCGTGGTGACGAGTCACCTCGGTTGGGATGTCGTCGATGGATGGATCGCTATCTTCTACAGCGGACGCTACGATACATCAAGCAATGACGAAGCCCTTGCGGCGTTGCTTCGTGCTGGGCGACCATTGGTGATGATTAGCCAGGCAGTGCCCGGCGCACCGGTCGTGGTAATGGACAACGTTGACGGGATGCGCGCCGCGGTGCGGCACCTGATCGACCTTGGCCACCACCGGATCGCTTTCGTCGGCATCGCCGACAACCCCGATATCCCCGATCGGCTTGAGGGGTATCGCCAGGCGCTCGCGGAACGTGGCATCCCATTCGACACAGCGCTGGTCTTCTCTACGCCAAATGGCGAAATTGAGAGCGGGCGTATCGCCGCCGAGCAACTGATCGCCGCTGGCCTCCCCTGTACCGCTGTCGCCTTTGGTAACGACTATAATGCGCTGGGCGCGCTCGATGTTCTGCATAGCGCGGGCATTCGTGTCCCCGACGACCTGGCGATCACCGGTTTTGATGATGTTCCCGAGGCGCAGATTGCCACACCTCCGCTTACGACCGTTCGGATGCGCTTCGACGCAATGGGCCGCGCCGCGGCCGAGCGCCTGCTTGAGATACTAGCAGGCGCGTCGATGTCCGCGGCGCGTATTAGCGTCCCGACTGCGCTGGTGGTGCGTCGCTCGGCCGGTGAGCGGATTGAATCGCCGAGCCGCGTCGCTGGGACGGTCGCACGCGACGACCTCGCCCACGAGCTGGCGGAGACCGTTGGCACGCCGGCGACTCTCGCGCCTGGCGAACCACCCGACCATCTCTGGCCGGGTGTACATGTGATCGTGCAGGCGGTCGAGACTGCGCTCGCCGGCGGCACGCCACCTGACGATGTGACGATTCAGCAGACGTGGGAGGCTGCCATCCGCGTCGCCACCTATGCCGATCCGCTCCACGATGCACTCGTTCTGATCGAAACGACGTTTGACGCTGCGCTCACCAACCGCCCTGCCGACGATCCAGCCCGCAGCCGCGCGGCAGCGACCATGCACCGCCTGCGAATCGCGCTGCTGCGCGTATGCATTGGCGCGCAGGTACGACAAATCAATCGATCCGAGGGATCACTCTACGCCAGTAACCAAGTGGCGCGCGCGCTAGCCGACAGCGACCTCGACGCTGTGTGCCGTATTGGTTGGCTATCTCATACGGACATCACTGGGGGAGCCTTGGCGCTATGGACTGACGAGCGCGCGGCAGGTCATATGAAGTTGGTCGGCGGCTATCCCAATCAGGGGGATGCGCCCCCACGGACGATCTCGGCGGAGCAGTTCCCGCCACTCGACATGCTGCTCCCACAGGAGAGCTACGCGCCGGTAACGGTGCTGCCGCTGCAGTCGGCGCGGCGCGACTGGGGTCTCCTGGCGCTCGCCCTGCCCTACGAACTGCGATCGGCCGCGCTCGATAACACCCCGCTCCTCGCAGCGCTGCTGACCGCACGGATCGATAGTGCAACCTTACAGCGCGATCTTGAAGAGCAGCAAGCGACGATCCGCAGCGCCTACGAGCGCGAACGGGCGTTGTCCGACGCTGTGCGCGAACTGGGCTGCCCCGTGATACCACTTGGCCCAACGGCGCTACTCGTGCCGCTGATCGGCGTGATCGACTCGCTGCGCGCCCATCAAATCATCACCACGGTGCTGCAGGCGATCGAAGCGCACCACGTGGGTAAGGTACTCCTCGATATCACCGGCGTTCCGCTGATCGACACGCATGTGGCGGGGACGCTGGTGCAGCTGGCACAGATGGTGCAACTGCTTGGCGCACAGGCGATGTTGATTGGCGTACGTCCAGAGATCGCTCAGAGCATTGTTAGCCTGGGCGTCGATCTGAGCGGGTTGACCACATACGCCTCGCTCGCCAGTGCGCTCGCGACGCTGTCGCAGCGAGGAGAATAGAACATCATGCGACACACATCGATCGAACGGCCCTGGCCAACCGCCCGCTTTCCTGGAATCTTGTTCGGCGGGGATTACAATCCCGAACAATGGACACCGGCGATGGGCTACGACGCCGAGACCGTCTGGCACGACGATCTCAGCCTGATGCGCGAGGCGGGGGTGAACCTGGTGGCGATCGGCATCTTCAGCTGGGCCGCGCTCCAGCCGGATGAGCACAGCTTCACGTTCGAGTGGCTGGATCGCGTGCTGGATCTCCTGGCGGAGCACGAGATCTTCGCCAGCCTGGGGACGGGGACGGCAGCCCAGCCCGCCTGGCTTTCCACGACCTACCCCGAGGTGATGCCCGTCAACGCGTGGGGCCAGCGGCGCCGCCATGGCGAGCGCATGAACTACTGCCCGACCAGCCCGACATTTCGCCGCTTCGCCCAGCAGCTGGTGCGCCGTCTTGCCGAGCGCTATCACGACCATCCTGCGCTACTGCTCTGGCATGTCAGCAATGAATATGGCCCGGTGTGCTACTGCGATGGCTGCGCTGCGCGGTTCCGAACCTGGTTGCAGGCGCGTTACGGCAGCCTGGACGCAATTAACCGCCGCTGGGTTACGCCGTTCTGGGGCCATAGCTTCAGCGCCTGGGAGCAGATCGAGCCGCCCAGCCTCCTCGGCGACCGCAGCATGCAAGGGCTGCTGCTCGACTATCAGCAGTTTATGTCCGAGATGAATCTGGAGTGCTTTCTGGAGGAAGCCGCGATCCTGCGGGCGATCGCGCCGGATGTGCCGGTGATCACCAATTTTCACGGGCTGGTGAAGCATCTCGACTACTTCGCCTGGGCGCCCGACCAGGATCTCATCGCCTGGGATTCCTACCCGACCGCGGGCGAGTCGCCCGCGGCGACCGCCTTCCGGCTCGATCTCATGCGCGGCTTGAAAGGCGGCCAATCCTGGTTGTTGATGGAGCAAACCCCCAGCCAGACCCAATGGCGTGCGTACAACCCGCTCAAGCGCCCCGGCGAGATGCGGCTCCAGAGTTACCAGGCGATCGCACATGGCGCGGACAGCGCCCTGTTCTTCCAGTGGCGCCAGTCGCGCGGTGGGGCGGAAATGCATCACGGCGCTGTCGTCGGCCATGCTGGGCATGCGAATACCCGCGTCTTCCAGGAAGTGGCCGCGCTCGGCGCGGAGCTGCGGGCGCTGGGCCAGCAACTGCTCGGTGCGCGCAGCCCGGCCCGGGTGGCGCTGTTGTTCAGCTGGCCGAACTGGTGGGCGGTCGAATATCAGCCGCGCCTCAGCGCGGCGATCGACTACCTCGACGAAGTGACCCGGTACCATAGCGCCCTGTGGCACCATAATATCGCGGTCGATCTCATCGCCCCGGATAGTTCGCTTGAAGGTTATGATCTGGTGCTCGCGCCGCTGTTACATATGGTTAGTGAGCGGCAGGGCGCGGCGATCGAGCGCTATGTGGCGGCGGGCGGCGTGTTCCTCACCACCTACTTCAGCGGCATCATCGCCGAAGACGGCCGGGCCTGGCTGGGCGGCTCCCCCGGACCGCTGCGTCGCGCTCTTGGTATCTGGGTGGAAGAAGTTGATCCCCTTCAACCGGGAAAGAGCAACAGCATCATGATATCCGACGGCGAGGGGGTCGCTCCCGGTACATACGCATGTGACTTGTGGTGCGAAGTGGTGCATCTGGAAGGCTCCCGCGCGCTGGCCCGATTTAGTGAGGATTTCTACGCCGGGCGAGCCGCGATCACCGAGCATCACTTCGGTCAGGGTCGTGCCTACTACGTCGCGACACGCCCGGAGCCGGCACTCCTGCGCCAGATACTGGGAGGGTTGCTTGCTGACCTGGGGATCACTGCACCACTGGTCGTTCCTGCGGGTGTCGAGGTTTCCAAACGATCCACGGGCGCGCAGGAATTCATTTTCGTGCTGAACCATCATCTGGACG
>WNFV01008911.1_pt1 | contig 14786 bp, 10 predicted proteins | sample 5400101 | NCBI WGS metagenome assembly WNFV01 (sample SAMN13153361, study PRJNA577476) | soil metagenome | isolation source: 115 cm soil or saprolite under grassland replicate 1 | place: USA:California | collected 2016-06-15 | reverse complement strand
CTGTCGCCGCTAGTGGCGGGCATGGAATTCAGAATCGCGTTCGAGCGTCTGACGATTGACGAAAAGGCGGTCGCGGACGCTATTGAAGCGACAATGCCGTGCGAGGTAGCGGATGGGCGCGCCGATTTGGCAGGGAAGTATGTCGTGAAAGAGACCTGGGAGGAGCGAGAACTGAGACATGAGGAAGAGACCAAGTCGCAACTGTTGGAGGCTCTCCGCGTCTGCGACTGGAATCAGGCCGCGGCGGCGAGAGAATTGGGCATGAGCAGGCAGGCTTTCTGGAAACAACTCAAACGTAATTTGCCACTGCGCTTAATTCCCTGCGGAGGCCGTTTCAGATCCTAATCCCACCATGAAAACGATACTGAGCTAAAAAGGCGCATAAACGCCTGAACGTGAATTTGTTTATCACTTTTCCCCTTCCCACCTTTTCCCCTTCCCACGATGATCTTGGAGTGGCCCTACGCAAGGAAGCCGGTTGTTTCAAATTATCTATTGCTTTCCCATACAAGCTGTGCCATCCTTCCTATATATTCCCCATAGAAAGATTCAAGAAACTGGAGGCGAAGACAATGAATGAGAAAGCCGATGTCTGGCAGGGCACGCTCGCGCTGATGGCGCTCAAGACGCTCGAAGCCCTGGGGCCGCTGCACGGCTACGGCATTGCCCGGCGCATCGAACAGACCAGCGAGCATCTGCTTTCGATCAATTACGGCACGATCTATCCGGCGCTGGTCAAGCTCGAACAGGAAGGCTACATCGCCTCGGAGTGGGGCGCGTCCGACAACAATCGCAAGGCCAAGTTTTACAAATTGACGCGCGCGGGCCGCAAACGGCTGGTCAAAGAAACGGAGAAATGGGAGACGACCACCGCCATTCTGGCGCGCTTCTTCGCGCCGCCGCAGGAGTCGTGATGCACATTCGACAGCTACGAGGTTATGTGGCGCGATTCTTCGGTCTGTTCGACCGCGGGCGGCGCGAGCGCGAATTCGCCGAGGAGTTGGAAAGCCATCTGGCGCTGCACATCGAAGACAACCTCCGCGCCGGGATGTCGCCGGAAGAGGCGCGCCGGCAAGCGCGGATCAAACTCGGCGGCGTGACGTGGACACAAGAGCTTCATCATGAACAGAGAGGATTACCGATGCTCGAGACGCTCTGGCAGGACTTACGCTTTGGCTTGCGGATGCTGCGGAAGAATCCGGGCTTCACGTTGATTGCCGTGCTCTCGCTCGCCCTGGGCATCGGCGCGAACACGGCGATCTTCAGCTTGATTGACACGGTGTTGCTCAAAATGCTGCCGGTCAAAAATCCCGAACAATTGGTTTTCCTCGAACGGGGCGACGTTCCGCCCGGCCCGCAGCGCGCTCTTTCCCACGCCTTCTTTGAGCAGGCGCGCGCACAGCACGAGACGTTGGCCGGGGTTTGTACTTTTGCCGTTGGGAATCCACGCGTCAATGTCGTGCTGGATGGGCAGGCGGAATTGGCTAAGGCGCAGCGGATTTCCGGCAGCTTTTTTGCGGTGCTGGGCGTCAATGCGCTGCTCGGCAGAACGATCACCGAAGAGGACGACAAAGTTCCCGGCGCGCATCCGGTCGTAGTGCTCAGCCATCGTTACTGGCAACGGCGCTTGGCACGCGATCCTGGCGTCGTCGGCAAAAGCATCGTGGTGAACGGGCATCCATTCACGATCATCGGCGTCACGCCGCCGGAGTTCTTCGGCGCCGTCGTGGGCGACGCGCCTGATCTGTGGGCACCGATGATGATGTCCGAGCAAATCTATCTGGGATATTCAATGAAGCAGTATTTCAGTCAACCTGTGTATCCCGTGTTAGCGCGACTGAAACCGGAAGTGAGCGAACAACAGGCGCGCACGCTTCTGACCGGGCTTTGGCAACGAACGGTGTTGGCAGAGATTGACGGCATTGAATTGTCACCTCAACGACAACAGGAGTTGCGACAGCAAACCATCGTGTTGCAACCCGCGAGTCAGGGGCTGGCAACACTACGCGCGCAGTTTTCCGAACCGCTGCGCATCCTGATGGCGGTCGTCGGATTGATCCTGTTGATTGCCTGCGTCAACGTCGCCAATTTGTTACTGGCGCGCGCGACGGCGCGACAGAAAGAGATTGCCGTGCGGCTGGCGTTGGGCGCGAGCCGCTTGCGGCTGATGCGCCAATTGCTGACCGAAAGCCTGTTGCTCGCCGGACTGGGCGGCGCGTTGGGCTTGGCGTTCGCGTGGTGGAGCCGTCAGTTTTTATTGGCGCTGGTAGCGAGCGGGCGCACGCCGATTGCGCTGAACGTCACGCTGGATGCGCGCGTGCTCACGTTTACCGCAGCGGCTTCGTTATTGGCTGGCGTGTTGTTCGGCCTTGCGCCCGCGTGGCGGACAACCCGTGTGGATTTGACGCCTGCGCTCAAAGACAGTGCTCGCAACAGCGAAAGCGGCGTGCGGCTGGGATTGGGTAAATCGCTGGTTGTCGCGCAGGTCGCGTTGTCGTTGTCGTTGCTGATTGGCGCGGGGTTGTTCGTGCGCAGCCTCGGTAAACTCTACACGCTGGATGCCGGCTTCAAAAAGGAAAATGTCTTGCTGGTCTCGACTGATGCGCGAATGATTGGCTATCGAGACAAACAGGTTGCCGCGCTTCATCAACGTCTACTCGAACGCTTCAAAGCGATTCCTGGCGTGCGCTCCGCGAGCCTGGGAGGGGGGCTACTCAGCGAAGGAGGGGCGCTCAATCTAGGCGCTCTGCATATCCAGGGACGGCCTGCGCCCACGCTCGGCCAGAGAGGCACGCGCAGCAATGAGTTTGTTAACGGCGTCGGGCCTGAGTATTTTGAAACTGCCGGCATGACGATTTTGCGCGGACGCAGCTTTACGGCGCGCGATATGGACAGGGAAAGCGGTCAAAAGGCCGTGATCGTGAGCGAAGCTTTCGCGCGCTATTACTTGGGCGAAGCCGACCCGCTTGGGCAGCGCTTCGGTTTCAGCGCGGAAAAGAGCGATGAATTTGAAATCGTTGGCGTCGTTAAAGAGGCTAAGCACGGCAGCCTGCGCGGACAGACGCGGCCCACCTGGTACACGCCCACCTTTGGGCAGAGGGCGACGACTTTCCAACTCCGTACCGCCGCCGATCCGACCCGCATCATCGCCGCCGTCAGACAGGCAGCGCGTGAAATTGAGGCCAACCTGCCGCTCTACAATATCAAGACGCTCGCCACGCAAATTGACGAATCGCTCGTGCAGGAGCGATTGGTCGGCACGATGTCCAGCTTCTTCGGCCTGCTGTCGTTGTTGCTCGCGGCGGTTGGTTTGTACGGCGTGATGGCCTACTCGGTGAGCCAGCGCACGCGCGAAATCGGCATCCGTATGGCGCTCGGCGCACCGCGCAGCGTGGTGTTGCGAATGGTGTTGCGGCAGGGATTGATTTTGATTTTGCTGGGGATCGGTTGCGGCCTCGCGGCATCGCTTGCCGCCACCCGCCTACTTGTCAGTCAGCTTTTCGACATCACGCCCACTGATCCGGTGACGTTCGTCGCGGCGCCAATGCTCTTGCTCATCGTCGCGCTGCTGGCGTGTTTCATACCCGCGCGCCGCGCTACCAAAGTAGACCCGCTCATCGCACTCAGAAATGAGTGAGTGGGTGCTTTCAATCAACGTATTTGTAAGGAGGAAACAATGAAACATCTATTGCTGATGGTGCTTTTGTTCGTCGTCTTTGTGCCGGGCCTCGGTCTCACGCCTATCGGTTCACAGACGAAGACACCAAACCTTTCCGGGACGTGGGGCCTGCAATATATGGGGAGCGAAGCGCCAATCAAGATGACCTTCGTTTTCAAACAGGAAGGCGAGAAACTCAGCGGCAAGTTCTCCGGCGTCGGGCCGAACCCTCCAGGCCCGGTCACTGGCAGCGTGAAAGGGAATAAGGTTGTGTTCGGCTGGGAGATGGCAGGCAACGGGGGAACCACTCAAACCGTTGCGTTCAAGGGCACAATTGAGTCTGCGACCAAGATGACCGGCACGGTGGGCGCCCCGTTTTGCAGTGATTGCAACTGGACAGCGACAAGGAAGAGCAGGAAGACGAGCGACCCAGTGGTACCTTCTCCCGCGCCGGGCCAGTCCCCGAAGCCCCAGCCACGGGCACAGTGAAAGGGAATCAGGTTGTGTTCGGCTGGGAAGCGGAAGGCAACAGGGGGTTCAAATACACTGTTGCCTTCAAGGGCACCATTGAGTCTGCGACCAAGATGACCGGCACGGTGGGCGACCCGTTTTGCGGTAGTGAGGGTTGCGAGTGGACAGGGGTGAAAAAGATGTGGGCGGACTTTCAACCGCAGGTCGCAAACGGCTGGCGAAAGAAACGCGGAAATGGGAGACGACCACCGCCTCCTGGCGCGCTTCTTTGTGCCACCGCAGGAGTCGTGATGCACATTCGACAGCTACGAGGCTATGTGGCGCGGTTCTTCGGTCTGTTCGATCGCGGTCGGCGCGAGCGCGAATTCGCCGAGGAGTTGGAGAGCCATCTGGCGCTGCACATCGCAGACAACCTCCGCGCCGGGATGTCGCCTGAAGAGGCGCGCCGGCAAGCGCAGATCAAGCTCGGCGGCGTGACTTGGACGCAGGAACTTCATCGAGAATAGAGAGGGGTACCGATGCTTGAAACATTCTGGCAGGACTTGCGGTTTGGCCTGCGGCTGTTGCTGAAGCAGCCCGGCTTTGCGCTGGTTGCGGTGTTCGTGCTTGCGCTGGCGTTGGGGGCGAATACAGCGATCTTCAGTGTGATCGAAGCCGTGTTGCTGCGTCCGCTGCCGTACCGCGAGGCTGATCGCCTCTGTGTCTTGTGGAAATCCGTGCCCGCGCGGAGTATCGAATGGGATTGGACCTCCTATCCAACGATTCGGGATTGGAGCGAACAAAGCCGCGCGTTCGAGGAAATGGCGGTTGTTTTGCGACCCGAAGGTTCCGAGGTCAGTTTGCAGACAAACGACGGCCCTGAAAAAATTCAAGGCTCGAAGGTCTCAGGCAATTTCTTCGGGCTACTGGGCGTCAGCCCGCTGCTGGGGCGTACTTTCTCGGCGGAGGAAGCGCGGCAGGGCGCGGATGTGGGGGTGCTCAGTTATAGGTTCTGGCAGCAGCGATTCGGCGCTGACTCTTCTGTGGTTGGGCGAACGCTGTCGCTGGATGATCGCAGCGTCACGATTATTGGCGTGATGCCGTCGGACTTTCAGTTCCCGAACGACCGGGCGCAACTCTGGTTACTTGTGACGGCGGATCATCGCTGGGCGAATTTTCAGAAGATTCGCCTGGCCGACGCGTTCTGCGCGCTGGGGCGTTTGAAATCCGGCGTCTCCATCGTCGCTGCTCGGGTGGAAATGGAGGCCATCGCCGCGCGGTTGGCTCGCGAGCAGGCTGCGACGGATGCGAACCTGAGTGTGCGCGTCACGCCGTTGGCCGAGCAAATCGCCGGCGCGCCAATACGCCGCGCGCTGTGGATTTTGGGTGGCGCGGCACTGTGCGTGCTGCTCATTGCCTGCTCCAACATTGCGAGTTTGCTGCTGGCGCGAGGCGCGACGCGGCAAAAGGAACTGGCCGTCCGTGCCGCGCTGGGAGCGGGGCGCTGGCGCTTGCTGCGCCAGTTGGCGACGGAAAACATCCTGCTCTCACTGTTGGGAGGTTTTGTTGGGTTGTTGCTTGCCGCCTGGGGGCTTCAGGCGCTGTTTACGCTCATGCCCTTCGACCTGCCGCGCGCGAATGGAATTGCGCTCAATGGCAGCGCGCTCGCTTTCACGTTCGGTCTGTGTTTATTGGTCGGCCTGGTGTTCGGAATGCTGCCCGCCGCGCAAACCGGCGGTAAAAATCTGACGGCGCATCTACGCGACGGCAGCCGGACGGTTACTGCTCACCTGGGGATTCAACGCCTGCGTGGATTGCTGGTCACTTTCCAACTTGCTCTCGCCATCGTGTTGCTGACGGGCGCTGGGCTGCTGATTCGCAGCTTCCTGCTGTTGGATGCGGTGAAGCCGGGCTTCGACACTTCGCATCTGCTCACGATGAGCCTGGAACTGCCGTATCCGAAGTATGAGGACGAAGCGCGACGACAAGCTTTTATCGCCGAAGCGATTCGGAAAATTGAGGCGCTGCCTGGCGTGCGCGGGGCAGCGTTTGGCTCTGCCGTGTTCGACAGTTTCAAGGGCCACGTGCCAAACCAGAATCTGGTGATCGAAGGCCGCCCCGTAATGCAGGAGATAGGACGACATGGTGCGAGCGCGGTCAGCGATGACTATTTTCGCGTGATGGGCATTCCGCTGCGGCAGGGACGGCTCTTTACCGCCGAAGATCGTCCTGGCGGCCCGGACGTTGCGATCATCAACGAAACCCTGGCGCGCCACTACTGGCCGGCTGAAAGCCCGTTGGGCAAACGTTTCAAACGGGTGCTGCCGGGTATGGACGCCCCCTGGATTACCGTCGTCGGTGTCGTGGGAGACATCGTCTATAACCGCGATGGCGAGGTGATTCCTGTGTTTTACTGGTCAACCCGGCAACTATCCTGGATTCAGATGAGCTTGGTTGTGCGCACGGCTGTTCCCCCCTTGTCGCTGGCTGGCGCGGTGCGCCAGACCGCGCGCTCCGTAGATTCGGCCATTCCCAATATTGAAATCACCACCGTCGAACAAGCCTTAGCCAAGCTCGACCGTTCACGGCGCGCACAAACGTTGCTGCTGGGAGCGGCTGCCATGATCGCCCTGCTTCTGGCGGCGCTGGGGCTGCATGGGCTGCTGAGATATCTGGTCGAACAACGCACACAAGAGATCGGCATCCGCGTAGCATTAGGCGCGCAACGCCGCGATGTCTTGAAGCTGGTCATCAGTCAGGGGATGACATTGGCGTCGGCTGGCGTCGCGTTCGGAGTAGTCGCGGCATTGGCGTTAACGCACTTGCTGAAGGGATTGCTCTTTGGCGTGAGTGCGACCGATCCGCTGACGTTCGCCGGCGTCGCGTTGTTGCTGCTGCTGATTGCGCTGCTGGCCTGCTGGATACCAGCGCGGCGGGCGACGAAGGTTGATCCGCTCATCGCGCTCCGCACGGAATAGCAACAACAGGTAAGGAGTCACAATGCACATTCGACGACTACGCGGCTGGCTGGCGCGGTTCTTCGGTCTGTTCGATCGCGGGCGGCGCGAGCGCGAATTCGCCGAAGAGTTGGAGAGCCATCTGGCGATGCACATCGAAGACAACCTCCGCGCCGGGATGTCGCCGGAAGAGGCGCGCCGGCAGGCGCGGATCAAACTCGGCGGCGTGACGTGGACACAGGAACTTCATTGTGAACAGAGAGGATTACCGATGCTCGAAACACTCCGGCAGGACTTGCGGTTTGGCGTGCGGATGCTGCGGAAGAATCCGGGCTTTTCGTCGATTGCGATTCTCACACTCGCGCTGGGGATTGGCGCGAACACGGCGATTTTCAGCGTGGTCAATGCGCTGCTGCTGCGCCCGTTACCTTACGCGGAAGCAGAGCGGCTCGTGCTGCTGTCAGAAACGAGTCCGGGGACGCCGAGGAATTCGGCGTCGTATCCGAATTACGAAGACTGGCGCGCGCGGGCGCAATCGTTTGAAGGCATGGCGATGGCGTGGCCGCAGAATTTTACGCTGACGGGCGACGATAATGCGGCGCGCGTGGCGGGCTATAGCCTCAACTGGAACTTCTTTCCGCTGTTGCGCGTGCAGCCGCAACTCGGTCGCATGTTCACCGAAGCCGATGATCGCTACGGCGCAGCGCGTACCGTCATCATCAGCCACAGTTTTTGGCAACGGCGCTTCGGCGGCGTAATGACTGCCATCGGGCAAACACTCTATCTGACCAATGAAGCGTATACCGTGATCGGCGTGTTGCCGCCGAGTTTTGAGTATTTCCAGCAAACAGATGTGTACAGGCCGCTCAGTTTGACGCTCGCGCCCGATTCGCCGTTCGCCAATCGCGGCGGCAGGGCGTTCAATTTCTTTGCCCTTGCACGTCTCAAACCCGGCGTGACCGTCGCGCAAGCCAACAGCGAAATGGAAGCGATAGGCCAGCAACTGGCGCGCGAATATCCGAAGGCCAACGCAGGCGTCAGCGCGCAGGCCGAACGCTTGCAGGACGTAATGTCGGAAAGCGTGCGTTCTTCGTTGTGGATACTGCTCGGCGCGGTCGGCTTCATTTTGCTGATTGCCTGCATCAACGTCGCCAATCTGATGCTGGTGCGCGCGGCAGAACGGCAAAAGGAACTGGCCGTGCGGCTGGCGCTCGGCGCGGGGCGTTTGCGCATTATGCGCCAATTGCTCAGCGAGAGTCTGTTGCTCGCGGTCATCGGCGGTGCGGTCGGTTTGCTGCTCGGAGACTGGATGCTGCAAGGCTTGCTGGCATTGGCCCCCGCAGGAATTCCGCAACTCAGCCGCGTGGGGCTGGACAACAGTGTCTTGCTGTTCACGCTTGGCATTGCGGCGCTGACAAGCGTGTTGGTCGGCTTGCTGCCCGCGCTGCAAGCTTCCAAAACCGATTTGCAAACGACGCTGAAAGATGGCGGACGTTTAACGACCGGCGCATCGCGCGACCGCGCGCGCAAAGCGTTGCTCGTGGCGGAAGTCGGTTTGTCGCTCGTGTTGCTGGTCGGCGCGGGATTGCTTGTGCGTTCGATGTGGAATCTGCTGCGCGTTGATCCTGGTTTCAATGCCGACAACCTGTTGACGTTGCGCATAGACCTGGCCGGGGGCGGTTACGACGACCAGCGGATGCGCGTGTTTTATGACGAATGCCTCGCGCGGGTGCGGGCGCTGCCCGGTGCGCGTTCCGTGGCATTTACCCATTCATTGCCGATTACCGGCACGAACTGGAGCGGAGAGTTTACTTCCGCCGACAAACCCGCCCCTTCGCACGCGGATTTGCCGCAAACGGATCGCCTGCGCGTCAGTCCGAATTACTTCGAGACGATGGGCATACGCTTGTTGCGAGGCAGGTCGTTCACGTCTGCCGATACGGCTGAATCCACTCCCGTCGTGGTCGTCAACGAAGCGCTGGCGCGCCGCATCTGGCCGAACGAAGACCCTGTTGGCAAGCGCCTCAAATTCGGTTCCCTCGAAGATCAGGGCGATGAAGACAAGCCCTGGCGCGAAGTCGTCGGCGTCGTCAACGATGTCAAGATGAACGGCGTCGCGCAAATCACCACGCTGCAAACCTACCTGCCGTATGCGCAACTACCGAATACATCGTTGGGACTGGTTGTGCGTGCCGAACGCAATCCCGCGGCGTTGGCGAATACGGTCGAGCAAACAATTCACGCCCTGGACAAAAACTTGCCCGTCTTTCGGGTCTTCACCATGGATCAACTACTGAGCAATGCCTTGGCGCAACGCCGCTTGACGTTGGTCTTGTTGGCAAGCCTCGCCGCGCTGGCGCTGTTGCTGGCGGCGGTGGGCATTTATGGCGTGCTCGCATACGCGGTGAGGCAACGCACGCACGAACTCGGATTGCGGATGGCATTGGGCGCACAGGCGCGCGATGTACTGACCTTGATTCTAGCGCAAGGCTTGAAGCTCACGTTGATTGGCATTGGCCTGGGCTTAATGGCGGCGCTGGCGTTGACGCGTTGGATGGAAAGCCTGCTCTTCGACGTGCGTCCAACCGATGTGTTGACATTTGCGGTGATTGCGCTGCTGCTCACCGCTGTGGCGCTGCTGGCCTGCTGGATTCCGGCGCGGCGGGCGACGAAGGTTGATCCCCTAATCGCAATCAAATACGAATAGCCGAATCAATTCGGAGTCTAATGGCCATTTCCTGTCAAATATGAATGACTTCTGGCCTGATGATTGCTGCAGCCATAATTCCTGTCGCATACGACAATTTATCTGTCCTGCGACAATTACCTCAGTACGGGCTGAAAGGGACTGTTGAGGTTGGTGCCAGCTCTCATTTCATTGGCGACATTAAGTCTCGGAGATGGGTTCCAGAGCTGATCCACCATATGTGCCAATGATGTCGATGTCCAGCGCACTGGAGCAGACGTTCGGTTCTCAAGAGCTGGAGAGGCTTCACCGGCTCACGGAAGGCGGACCAGCGCCAGCGTCCCTCACAGAGGAGCTTTCGGAGATTGAATCACTTTTCCTCGGCGCCCACGTGTGCGTCAGCAGAGAGCTCGGCCTGGCTCCTGACACATCCATGGGTTCCAATACATCCACGAGCGAAGCTGCGGAACGGTTTGTTACATGGAGGCGCGAACTGAATTCCGATCCCGACCTCAATCTGGACCTACGGGCTATGGTCCCGGTTTTCTATGACGTGGCGCGTCGCAAGCTGAAGGTATGGGCGTTCCTCGGGTGGTCGCGCCGGCCGATCACCGTTTCATTCGCCAGACCACCTAAGGCGACGATTCGGGGTCTGAAAGGCAGGCTGCGGCTCTTTCATCCTACCGTTCGCTGGGGCGCGTTACATGCGGACCTGCAGTATCCAGTCACCGCCGAGCTATACGTTGACCGGATCCTCGATCGCGATGAGTTCCGCAAGATCTGTGATTCGTGCGGCACACGCTCGGAGATTTTGAGACGCCTCGATGCTTCGTGAGCGTTCGGCGCCCCGGTACGACATCGGGTACCAGCGCGCCGAAAGCTCACAGCGAACTTCTCAGACCAGATAGGAGCTGGTGTCTTAAAGAGTCTTTGGCCGTCGGCTCGTCCGGAAGTGGCAGATCGGCTTGACGAGACTTAGCGTACGACTGCTGAGCGCTCCCGCAAATTTCCCGCCAAGCCAGACGTCCCATCCCTGGCGCCAACGCGCGCCCGCTCGTACCAGCGCGTGATTCCGACGAACCACGAGTAGCCCCGCAGCCGTCTCGACCTCCCAGGCGGCGCAAGTCGGATTACCGAAAGCCCAGTTGACCCGGCGTTTCTTCATCGCGGTGATAATAACCCTTATAAAATGATGCCACTGGCCTTGATTACCTATTTGATAATCAAATTGTGCGCTGACTGCTTCCCTCACCATTAACTCCGCAGACATTTTGAGGGCGCGGGGGCACAATCATTCGGACCGGAGCGCAATCATTGGATCAACCTTCGTCGCCCGCCGCGCCGGGACATAACAGGCTAGCAGCGCAACCGCGGCAAGCAGCAGCGGAATTATCCCAAACGTCATTGGATCAGCAGCGCTCAGACCAAATAGAAAACTCTTCAGCACTCGCGACACTGCCAATGACGCCGCCATTCCAATGATCACACCAATCAACACCAACCACATTCCCTCCCTGATCACCAGCTTCATCACGTCGCGGCCTCGCGCGCCCAGAGCCATACGCACGCCGAATTCACGTGTTCGTTGCGCTACGATGTAAGCCGTTACGCCATATATTCCGACCGCCGTCAACAATAAACCGAGCCCCCCCAAGATGCTAAGCAATGTCACACCCAACCGTTGCTCCCACTGCGATGATGAAATCAATTCGTTCATAGTCGCTATTCGCATCGGCAGATTTTCATCGAGCAATGAGATTTCGCGCCGCAGGGGTTGTATCATGCCGTTCGGATCAATAGATGTGTGTATGATCAGGTTCATGGATTCTGTGTCCTGAAATGGGGTATACAGCATAGGCGGCGGCTCTTCCCTCATGCTGCCAAAATCGACCGAATCTTTTACGATACCGACGATCTCGCTTAACGGATTAGAGGATTCGCCTATGCGCAATTGCTTGCCCAATGGGTCTTCGCCTGGCCAATAACGCCTTGCGAGTGACTCATTGATAACCACAACCTTGTTTCCTCGTTCGCCATCCTGCGCCGTGAACTCACGCCCTCGCACGACTGAGATACCCATAGTATGAAAGAACTGAGAGCCAACCTCATTATTGCTGCAATCAAAAACTGGAATACCCATTGATGGCCTGGCGCTATCCTGCGAGTAACAATCATGCCCTGAAAAATCACTATATCTCTGCGCGATACTAGCCGATTGTACCCCAGGAACCGCTCTGACACGGTCCAGAAGCTGTTGTACAAATTTCACCCCATTCGTTTGGTCGTACCCCACGACCTTCAGACTAAGCCAAAGCACAAGGCGGTTCTCGGTCTTGAAACCCAGATCGATTGCCTGCTCCTTCTGCAAACTACGGATAAATAATCCAGCGCAAATCAGCAAGGGCAGCGATATTGCTACCTGCCCTATGACCAGCGCGCTACGCAAATTAATCGTCCTGGTATGCAGCGCGCCTATGCCAAATTCGTCTTTCAATGCTGGTACGAAGTTAAGCTTAGATATTTGCAAGGCTGGGGCGAGTCCAAAGAGTAGTGAAGTCACCAGCGACAATAACAGCGTAAAACCGAGCACTGGCGCATCCAAACGCAAATCGGGATCGAACGTCGCCATCCGAGGGATGAACGCAATGCACAGACGATTGAACAATGACGCCACTAACAATCCAATCCCTCCACCTGCTAATGCCAGTAGCGCGCTTTCAGTCATCAATAACCGGATCAGGCGAAGCCGGCTGGCCCCTAACGCCATTCGAATCGCAATCTCTTTACGCCGTACCGATGCGCGCGCTAGCAGCAAGTTGGCCAGGTTGGAGCAGGCGATCAACAACACGATCCCGGCGATCGCCCCCATCAATGTCGTCGCCTTCGTGACCTGCCGCCGCATGTCTCCAGTGTTTCCTATATATATCCCCTCCGGACGAATCAATCTGAATCTATTGTCTTCATTCGGCCCATCAGAGCGAGGGTTGAATGTCTCTATGGCTGCTTGCGCCTGCGAAAGAGATACACCGGGTTTAAGGCGCCCGATAGGGGAAACCGGCCCGAAGCTTCGAAGTTCGTCAGCGGAATCAGGCTCAAAGTCTCGAAGGTCGTCTGCGCGTTTGATCTCATGTTTCACTCGCGCGCTCATCATCAGCGGAATCCATACGCTGGTCAGGTATGGCGTAACCATGCCTTTAAATCCTTGAGGCGCGACGCCAATAACAGTGAAGCGATGTCTGTTTAAGGTTATTGTCTTGCCGATCACATCAGAGGCGCCGCTCAGCCGGCTCTGCCAAAATCTGTAGCTCAACACAACAACAGGATGCGCATCGGGGATCCGGTCTTCTTCCGGCAAAAATGTGCGGCCCAGCGTGGGCTTCGACTTAAGCACATCAAAGTAATTGCCAGAAACCAATTCGCCCGAGATAAACTCACTTTGGTCTCGATTACCGAAGCTAAAGCGCACGTATTCGAAAGCCGCTAAATCCGACAGAACTCCATTGTTCTCGCGAATCCTGACAAAGTTTCGATAAGGAATTGGCAAATTCCGCTCGTCTTGAGTAAGCACGACAAGCTGATCCGCCTGAGGGACCGGTAAAGATCGTAAGAGCAGGGTATGGACCATGCTGAATATTGCCGTATTCACTCCGACGCCTAACCCAAGACAAAGCGCTGCAGCTAAAGTAAACCCATAATTTTTCATCAGCATTCGCGCGCCGTAGCACAGGTCTTGCCAGACCTCTTCCAAGAGGCGGACGCCACGCACGTCCCGGCTTTCTTCCTTTACCAGCTCGACACCGCCAAAACTGCGGAGCGCTGCGTAACGCGCATCTTCCGGGGTCATTCCGCGAGCGATGTTCTCCTCGATCTCCCTTTCCAGGTGAAACTGCAGTTCCGCTTGCAGTTCGTCTTCCATTTTAGACTTGAAGAAGAGCGCCCGTAATCGCAGTCTGAGCTTGTTGAGCATGGCCATCCCCTTCCATTCAGGACGTTTTCAGAATCAGTTCCACCGCCCCGGTGAATCGTCTCCACGTCTCGGTCTCAGCCGACAATTGTTTCCGGCCGGCGGCGGTCAGTTTGTAATATTTCGCCTTCCGATTGTTCTCCGACGCTCCCCACTCGGAAGCGATCCAGCCTTGCGCCTCCAGCCGGTGCAGCGCCGGATATAACGACCCCTGGCCCACCCGCAGTACATCCTGCGAAATCTGCTGTATGCGTTGAGCAATGTCCCATCCGTGAGTCGGCCCGGACTGAAGCGTCTTGAGTACTAGCAGATCAAGTGTTCCTTGCAACAAATCGGTTTGTGTCTTTTTCATATGCCCCCTCGACAATCGATAAGGCAGAGCGTAGTTGACGATTTGTCGAGTGTCAACAGGAAAGGAGAAAGCGTGACCGAAACCAATCATCCGAGGATGGAACGCCAGCACGGCTGAGCACGTACCTGACTGAGTACGTCAATTGTTTCGGCTCTTACACGCTTGATTTGAATCGCAGCACTCCGGTACCGGATTAAAGTTGAGGTGAAAAATTCTCCAGGAGGCCCGAATCGATCGATTGTCGAGGATACCTCAAGGGCGTGAGAATTCGAAGAGTGTCATGGCATTTACTGGCTTACTTTCTGCGAAATGAGCGATGCCCGATCGTGGGCCGAACAGCAACCGCTTGAGACGGGAGAGCGAAGCGTTCTTCTGCTGAAGCAATGTGATCAAACGAAGCAGCAACCGAAGCAGTCGGGCCAGCAACTGCGCGTCTCCATCGCGAAGTTGTCCTCGCTCGATCCGTGTAATAAGCGCCTCGATCTCTGCGGAGTCAGCCGAATTTTAGTCCGGATCTTTCTTCATAAGCGACGGCGCCGATTCTACGCAGCGCGCCGCTCGGAGGCGAGAGCTAGCGAGTCCTTTTTGCTTTTTTCAAACTCGTTTCCCGCAAGCACACCCATTAATGCGGAGTCATCACTTCGGAGTCACCTTTGGAGTCACATGGATCAGAGCGCCGGGATTCGCGTCTTCCAGCAACCACAGCGAACCGTCGGGCG
>WNFV01005860.1_pt1 | contig 14786 bp, 11 predicted proteins | sample 5400101 | NCBI WGS metagenome assembly WNFV01 (sample SAMN13153361, study PRJNA577476) | soil metagenome | isolation source: 115 cm soil or saprolite under grassland replicate 1 | place: USA:California | collected 2016-06-15 | reverse complement strand
ACTCGCACTACTGTTCGCAATATTCGCCGCGGGCTGGCACGGCCTGGCGCTCGCGCAATCCGCCTGGCCACAAAAACCGGTGCGCGTCCTCGTCGGCCTCGCACCGGGGGGCAATCCGGACACCCTCGCTCGCATGCTCGCGGCAAAACTGAGCGGCGCGCTCGGCCAGCAGTTCGTCGTCGAGAACCGTCCCGGCGCGGGCAGCACGGTCGCCGCCGACCTCGCCGCGAAGTCAGCGCCCGACGGCTACACCGTGCTCATCAGCGACAGCAGCATCGTCACCATGGCCCCGCATTTGTATAAGTCCCTGCCTTACGATCCGTTCCGCGATCTTCAGCCTGTGACGCTCGCGGTCGTGGTGCCGATGTGGCTCGTGGCGAACCCTTCAGTGCCCGCCAATTCCGTTGCGGAGTTGGTGGCGCTTGCCAGGTCGCAGAAGCAACCCATGCCCTATGCGTCCTCGGGCAACGGCTCGATCCACCACATCACCATGGAGAGGTTCAAGACCGAGACCGGCACGGACTTCACGCACGTGCCCTACAAGGGCGCGGGCCAGTCGGTGCCGGCGCTGATCGCAGGCGATGTGCTGCTCGGCTTCGTCGGCTATCCGGCGGCGGCAAGCGCGATGAAATCGGGAAGGCTGAAAGTGCTCGCGTTCAGCCTCGCGAAGCGTTCCACGCTGACGCCGGATATCCCCACCGTGTCCGAGACGGTCGCGCCGGGCTTCGATATGTCCGCGCCGCTCGGCGTGTTCGTCGCCGCGCGCACCACGCGCGAGATCGTCGCGACGCTGAGCGCCGCGGTCAACGACGCGGTGCGTGCGCCCGATGTTGTGGAGCGCATGGCTGCGATCGGCATGGAGCCCGTTGGCAGCTCGCCCGAGCAGTACGAGAAAATCCTGCGCGAGGATCACGAGCGGATGGGAAGCTTGATCAGGCGGATCGGGATGCGCCTGGATTGAGAACCAACCTTGACTCGATCGAGGCTGCCCGCGCATGATCAAGGGGCTCATGCCCAATACTACAAGCTCAATTTTCGGAGATACCGACAATCCCCCGACTCAACGTGACGATTCGGGCGCCAACTCGGAGGCAGCAGCGCATTCGACCGGGATATTGCCGTCCCAGGAGCTCGAGTATCTCGTCAAAGCCACCAGGGAAATCGTCGCAGTAGAGCCGATCCGGGACGATCAGTATCAGCCGGCGAGCCTGGACCTTCGGTTGGGTCCGGTCGCGTACCGGGTCCGCGCCAGTTTCTTGCCGGGAAAAAACGCGACGGTCAAGCAAAGGCTCGAAGACCTCGCGATGCACGAGATGGACATCAGCAACGGCGGGGTGCTGGAACGCAGCTGTGTCTACATCATCCCACTGCTTGAAGGGCTGTCGCTCAGAAGCCGGATGTCGGCGCTGGGCAATCCCAAGAGCTCCACCGGCCGCCTCGACGTATTCACGCGGCTCATTACCGATTACGGCACGGAATTCGACCGCGTCCGCGAGCAATACAAGGGCCCGCTTTACGCCGAGGTGTCGCCACGGACCTTCAGCATATTGGTGCGCAAGGGTTCCAAATTGAGCCAAATTCGGATACGCCGCGGCAATCCTCCGAGCACCGACGAAGCAATGAGGCGCTTGCAGCAGGAAGTCGAGCTCGTGGAGTCCGTCGATCGAGACGAGATCCGCAACGGCGTCCCGGTTTCGGTCGACGTAAGGGGGGGAAGTTCAGGACTTATCGGATACAGAGCAAAAAATCACGCCGGGCTGATCGACGTCGACAAAGTGCGGCATTACGACGTGCATGAGTATTGGGAACCGGTCTATGCACCCCCGCGCGGCGGATTGGTGCTGGATCCGGATGATTTCTACATTTTGGCGTCGGAGAAACCCGTGAAAATTCCGCCCACGCACGCCGCCGAGATGGTCGCGTACGACACCCTGGTCGGGGAATTCCGGGTTCACTATGCGGGTTTCTTCGACCCCGGTTTCGGACACGCGGCTGCCGGCGGCGAAGGAGCGAGGGCGGTCCTGGAAGTCCGTTCTTATGAACTCCCGTTCGTGATCGAACACGGCCAGGTCGTCGGTCGGCTGACCTATGAGCGTCTTACCGCGCAGCCGAACCGGCTCTACGGCAGCAGCGCAAGCTCGTCATATCAAGGTCAAGGCATTGCGCTAAGCAAGCACTTCAAACCCCTGTCCTCTTTCTAACCTCCGCTAACTCGTCTGGTCCCCTGTAGAAGGCTGCGCGTCCAAGAGTAGATACTTTTCCTTGTCAAAAATATCTTGACAGGCTAATCTACCGTACGCTCCACCATGAACTGCGCCGCCCGCCTCGTATCTATCTTCGGCAGCCAAGCGGAGGTCGCACGCGCGTTCCGGCTCGACCGCGCCGTGGTCAACAACTGGGTCAAGTCCGGCTACGTGTCGGCGCGCTGGGCGACCGAGGTCGAGCGCGTCACCAACGGCGGCATCCACGCGGTCGAAGTGCTGAACGAGGCTTCCGCCAAGAAGCCGGTGAAGGTCAAATCGCGTCCCGAGGGCCATCTCTTCGGGTCGCCTCTTTCGGGAAAGGAAGCCATGAACGATTTCGCGCCCGCCAAACGCATCAGCTCGTTCCACCCCCCGCAGAGGACGCTTATGGGCCCTGGACCGACGGAAATCCATCCCAGGGTGCTGACGACCATGAGCCAGCCGGCGATCGGCTATCTCGACCCGGTGTTCGTCGAGATGATGGAGGAGCTGAAGGGGCTCTTGCGCTACGTCTATCAGACGAAGAATCCGCTCACCTTCCCGCTTTCCGGGCCCGGCTCGGTCGGCATGGAGTACTGCTTCGTGAATCTGGTGCGCCCCGGGGACAAGGTGATCGTGTGCAAGAACGGCGTGTTCGGCGCCCGCATGATCGAGAACGTCGAGCGCATGGGCGGGAAGACGGTCGTGGTCGAGGACGAGTGGGGCTCGCCGGTCGATCCGCAGAAGCTCGAGGACGCGCTGAAAAAGAACCGCGACGCGCGCGTGATCGCCTTCATTCACGGCGAGACTTCCACCGGCGTGCAGTCGGACGCGAAGACCCTCGTGAAAATCGCGCACAAGTACGACGCGCTCGCGATCGTCGATGCGGTGACCACGCTCGGCGGCTCGCCCGTGCTCGTCGACGAATGGGAGATCGACGCGATCTACTCGGCGAGCCAGAAGTGCCTGTCGTGCACGCCCGGGTTGTCGCCCGTGTCCTTCTCCGAGCGCGTGGTCGATTACGTGAAGAGCCGCAAGGACAAGATCCATTCGTGGTTCATGGACATGAACCTGCTGCTCGGCTACTGGGGCGCGACCACGCGCACCTATCACCACACCGCGCCCACCAATTCGCTCTTCGGCTTGCACGAGGCGCTGCTGTTGATCCGAGAGGAAGGACTGGAAAACGCCTGGGCGCGGCACCAGCGCCATCACAACGCGCTGAAAGCCGGGCTGGAAGCGATGGGGCTCAAGTTCCTCGTCAAGGAGCAGTACCAGCTGCCGCAGATGAACGCGGTGCGCTGTCCGGAGGGTGTGAACGAAGCCGAGGTGAGGAAGACGCTTCTCAACGAATTCAGCCTCGAGATGGGCGCGGGGCTGGGCCCGCTCGCCGGCAAGATCTGGCGCATCGGGATCATGGGCTACTCGTGTCGCCCGGACAACGTGATGCTGTGCCTGTCGGCGCTCGGCTCGGTGCTCTCCGACATGGGCCTCGCGATCCACGTCGGCGACGCGGAGGCCGCCGCGCACGAGGCCTACGCCGCGATGCACGCCAAGGCCGCGCAGCAGAAGCAGAAGAGCCGCGTCGCGGCCTGACCCTCACCCGACCCTGGCTGCCGCAGGGAATCGCAAGGCCGCGTTTTTGAGCGGGCCTTGATTTTTATTGAGCAAGTGCTCATAATGCGTGAGCGTTTGCTCAATTCGAACTCTTCCCCCAGCCCCGATCCCGCATGGCCAGGCCCGCTGCAACCGGCGTCAATTTCCATTCTCCGGCGATCGACCAGAAGGAGAAACTCATCGCCGCGACCGAGCGGCTGCTGTGCTCGCAGGGGCTGGGCTGCGTTACTACGCGCGACATCGCGCGCGCGGCGAAAGTCGCCGAAGGCGCGCTCTACCATCATTTTGGCGACAAGGCCGAGCTGATTCTCTCGGTGGTGCTGCACCAGCTCGGCGATTTCCCCGATGTGCTGCAGAGCCTTCCTCTGCAGGTCGGGCAGAACACCGTGCAGAAGAACCTCGAGCGGGTGCTGGAGAGCGCGTTCGCCTTTCATCACCGGATCGCGCCGCTCGTATGCTCGCTTTTCGCGGACCAGGAACTGCTTGCGCGCGTGCGCGGCATGATGCACGAGCGCTCGATGGGTCCGGGGCGCACGACCTCCGTGATCGCGGCCTATCTGCGCGCCGAGCAGCAACTCGGGCGGGTGCTGCCCGCCGCCGTGCCCGAGACGGTCGCCGACCTCATGCTCGCCGTGAGTTTCAACACGGCCTTGCGCGACCATTTTTTCCACGGAGGCTCCGGAGGCGAAGCCAAGGCGCACCGCCAGTTGCGGGAGGCGGTCCGTGCGCTCGTCGTCGGCCTCGGCCCGAAAGAAGAGGGTAAGCATGCGAGGGAAAAGAAATGACGGCGCTTGTTACGCTGCGAAGCTTTGCGATCGCCGGGACGACCGCTTTTCTCGCGGCCTGCGCGGTGGGGCCCGACTATCGGGCGCCGGAAGCGCCCGCCGCCGGCGCCTATACCGAAAGGCCGCAGCCTGAGCGGACCGAAGCGGCCGCGGTGCGCGGCGGCGAGGCGCAGCGCTTCGAAGCGGGAGCGGAGATTTCCGCCGATTGGTGGAAGCTCTTCGGTTCTGCGGCGCTCGATGAGCTGATCCGGACGGCGCTCGCCGGCCATCCGACGCTCGAAGCCGCCCAGGCCGCCTTGCTCCAGGCGCAGGAGAATCTCAACGCCCAGTACGCGGTGCTCTACCCGAGCGTCGACGCGAGTCTGGGGGCGAAGCGGCAACGCATTACCGGCGCGACATTCGGGAATCCGTCGATTCCCACCAACGTCTTCAACCTGTACAACGCCTCGGTCAACGTCTCCTACGCCATCGACGTCGCGGGCGGCGCGCGACGCGAGCTCGAGGCGCTGGAGGCGGGGATCGAGTTCCAGCGCTTCCAGATCGAGGCCGCCTACCTGTCGCTCACGTCGAACATCGCGACCACCGCTTTTCGCGAAGCGTCGCTGCGCGAGCAAGTCCGCGCGACGCGCGAGATCGTCGAGGCGCAGGATCGCCAGCTGCAGCTCGTGGAGAAGCAATTCGCCCTCGGCGCCGTCGCGCGCTCGGACGTGCTCGGGCAGCGGGCGCAGCTCGCGCAGACGCGAGCGAACCTGCCGCCGCTGGAGAAGGCGCTCGCGCAGACCCGCAATCAGCTCGCGGTGCTGATCGGCAAGCTTCCGGGCGGGGCAGCGTTGCCCGAGCTGGAGCTCACCGGTTTCCAGCTGCCGCAAACCCTGCCGGTGAGCGTGCCCTCGGATCTGGTGCGGCAGCGGCCCGACATCCGCGCGGCCGAGGCGATCCTGCACCAGACCAACGCGCGCATCGGTGTCGCCCAGGCGCTTATGTTCCCGCAACTGACTTTAAGCGGGTCCTACGGTACTGCCGCGACCAGCGCCGGAAATCTTTTCGATCCAGGCACGCAGCTGTGGAACATCGGCGCGAGCCTGCTGCAGCCGGTCTTCCACGCCGGCCAGCTCCAGGCGAGAAAGCGCGGCGCGGTGGCCGCCTACGACCAGGCCTTCGCGCAGTACCGGCAGACCGTGCTCGGCGCTTTCCAGAACGTGGCCGACGTGCTGCTCGCGCTCGAGTTCGATGCGGTCGCGCTGAAGGCGCAGGCGGAGGCCGAGGCCGCGGCGCGCGAAAGCCTCGAAGTGACGCGCATGCAGCTTCAATTCGGCGCCGCCAACTATCTCGCGCTCTTCAACGCGCAGCGCCAGTACGAGCAGGCCCGGATAGGGCTGGTTCAGGCGCAGGCCGCCCGCTATGCGGACACGGCGGCGCTGTTCCAGGCGCTGGGCGGCGGGTGGTGGAAGCGCGGCGAGCCGGCGGGCGAGGCGCCGTCCGCGCTCGCGAACTGAGCCGGCAAAAGGAATTCCAAGGAGTCGCATTCGATGACTAAACGCATGCTTATCATGTTGGGCGCCGTCGGGCTGGTGTTCGGCGGGATATTGGTCTACCAACTGCTCGTCAAGCCCGCGATGATGCGCAAATTCATTCCGGTCGGCGTCATCCCGCCGCAGACCGTCTCGACGGCCAGGGCGGAATTCTCCGAATGGCAGGGCGAGTTCCAGGCGGTGGGGACGCTGCGCGCGGTGCGCGGCGCCGACATCGCGGCCGAGGTGCCCGGGGTCATCACCGCCATCCATTTCAACTCGGGCGGGGAAGTGCAGGCCGGCGCGCCGCTCGTCCAGCTCAATGCCGAGTCGGACCTCGCGCGGCTGCAGTCGCTCGCGGCGGCGGCCGAGCTCGCGGAGATCAACTATCAGCGCGATCAGAAGCAGCTGGAGATCCAGGCGGTGAGCCGCGCGGTGGTGGACGCCGACGCCGCGAACCTGAAGAGCGCGAAGGCGCAGCTCGCCGAGCAGCAGGCGCTCGTGAACAAGAAGCTCGTTCGCGCGCCCTTTGACGGGCGCCTCGGGATCCGCGCGGTCGACATCGGGCAGTACGTGACCGCCGGGACCAAGCTGGTGACGCTGCAGGCGCTCGATCCGGTTTACGTTGATTTCTACGCGCCGCAAAAGTCGCTCGGGAAAATCGTGCTGAAGCAAAGGATCGTGCTCAAGACCGACGCCTTCGCCGGGGAGCAGTTCCCGGGCGAGATCAGCTCGATCGACCCGAAGGTGGATCCGGCGACGCGAAACGTCCAGGTGCGGGGCACCGTGCGCAATCCGAAGCGCAGACTCCTGCCGGGGATGTTCGCCACGGTTTCCATCGCCTCGGGCGGACCGCAGCGCTTCGTCACGCTGCCGCAGACGGCAGTCTCCTACAATCCCTACGGCGACACCGTGTTCGTCGTGGAGGAGCAAAAGGGCCAGGACGGGAAGGCATCGCTCCTCGCGCAGCAGAAGTTCGTTACGATCGGCGGCACGCGCGGCGACCAGGTCGCAGTCCTCTCGGGCGTCAAGGAAGGCGACACGGTGGTCACCGCCGGACAGATCAAGCTGCGCTCGGGGGTCCCCGTGATCATCAACAACTCGATCCAGCCGGCGAACGAGCCGGCGCCCCAACCCAAGGACCAGTGAGCGAGGTGCGCAAATGAGGAAGTTCACCGACATCTTCATAGAGCGGCCGGTGCTCGCGACGGTCGTGAGCCTGACGATCTTCGTGCTCGGCTTGCGCTCGATCGGGCTCCTGCCCGTCCTGCAGTACCCGCGCACGCAGAACGCGGTCGTGACCGTGACCACCACCTACGTCGGGGCGGACCCGGCGCTCGTCGCCGGGTTCATCACCGCGCCGCTCGAGAATTCCATCGCGCAGGCGAACGGCATCGACTACATGAGCTCGGTCAGCCGCCAGAGCGTCAGCACGATCACCATCGCCCTGCGCCTGAACTATGAGGTCGACAAGGCGCTCACCGAGATCAACACCAAGGTCAACGCCGTTCTGAATCAGCTCCCGCCGGGGTCGCAGCAGCCGGTGCTCACCGTCAGGGTCGGCCAGACGATCGCCGCGATGTATATCGGTTTCGCGAGCGACGTGCTTGCGCCCAACAAGATCACCGACTACCTGATCCGCGTGGTGCAGCCCAAGCTGCAGGCGGTCGAAGGCGTGCAGTCGGCCGACATCCTCGGCGGCAAGCTCTTCGCGATGCGCGCCTGGCTCGATCCGGACAAGCTCGCGGCCTACAACCTCACCGCCGTCGACGTGAGCGCCGCCCTCGCGGCCAACAATTTTCTGTCCGCGGTGGGCACGACCAAAGGACAGATGGTCCAGGTGAATCTCACCGCGTCGACCGACCTGCGCTCGGTCAAGGAGTTCAAGAACCTCGTCATCAAGCAGCAGGGCGGCGCGATCGTCCGCCTCGACGACGTCGCCAACGTGACGCTCGGCGCCGAGGACTACGATTCGGAAGTCGGCTTCGACGGCAAGAAGGCCGTCTATATCGGCATCAGCGTCGCGCCGGCGGCGAACCTGCTCGATGTCATAGCGCGCGTGCGCAACGTCTTCCCGGGCATCAAGGCGCAGCTGCCGCAGGGACTGCAGGGCGAGGTCGTCTACGACTCGACCAAGTTCGTGAACAGCGCGATCGACGAAGTCGTGTGGACGCTCGCGCAGGGGCTCGTCATCGTCACGCTCGTCGTTTTCGCTTTCCTCGGCTCGGTCCGCTCGGTCGTGATCCCGACGGTGGCGATCCCGCTGTCGCTCATCGGCACGTTCACGCTGATGTTCGCGCTCGGCTACTCGATCAACCTGCTGACGCTGCTTGCGCTCGTTCTCGCGATCGGCCTCGTGGTGGACGATGCCATCATCGTGGTGGAGAACGTCAACCGCCACATAGACGAGGGCATGAAGCCGGCGCAGGCGGCGATCCTCGCCGCGCGAGAATTGGCCAACCCCATCATCGCGATGGCGGTCGTGCTCGTGGCCGTGTATGTGCCGATCGGCTTCCTCGGCGGGCTGACTGGGGCGCTCTTCACTGAATTTGCCTTCACGCTCGTCGGCGCGGTCGTCGTGTCGGCGGTCGTCGCGCTCACGCTTTCGCCCATGATGTGCTCGCGGCTATTGAAGCCCCACGATCCGAGCCAGAAGGGCTGGGATACGAAGCTCGTGCTGCTGCTCGACCGCAGTTTCGACGCCCTGCACCGTCGCTACGAGGGCCTGCTGCACGGCACGCTCGACTGGGTGCCCGTGACCGGAGTTTTCGCGCTCGTCGTGCTGGGCAGCATCTATTTCCTGTACGCGACCGCGAAGTCGGAGCTCGCGCCCCCGGAGGACCAGGGCGTGATCATCAGCTCGTCTCAGGCCGCGCCCAACTCGACGCTGCAGCAGAGGCAGCTCTATACGCGCGAGGTGTACGAGACTTTCGTCAAGCACCCGGAGACCGACCACGTTTTCCAGCTCGACGTCCCGGGGCAGACGATCGCCGGCATGGTGCTCAAGCCCTGGAGCGAGCGCAAGGCGACCGCCGCCCAGCTTCAGCCGGTCGTCCAGAACGAGCTCGGGCAGATCGCGGGCTTGCGCGCGGCGGCGTTCCAGCCGCCGCCGCTTCCCGGCGCCTTCGGTCTTCCGGTGCAGTTCGTCATCCAGACCACGGATCCCTTCGAGCGGCTGAACGAGGTGGCCTCCGCTTTCCATCAGCAAGCGCAGAAGAGCGGCATGTTCATCTTCGTCGACAACGACCTCAGGTACGATCTGCCGCAGTCGACGATCGTCATCGACAGGGAGCTGACGGCCCAGCTCGGGCTGACGATGAAAGACGTGGGCGGGGCGCTGTCTTCGCTCGTCGGCGGCGGCTACGTCAACTACTTCAGCTTCCACGACCGCGCCTACAAGGTGATCCCCCAGGTGCAGCAGGCCGACCGGCTGAACGCCGACCAGCTGAACAATACCTATATCCGCACCGCGAGCGGCAGCTCGATTCCGCTCTCGACTCTCGTCCACATCACGACGAAGACCGTTCCGCAGGCGCTCAATCGCTTCCAGCAGCAGAACGCGGCGACCATCGCCGGGGTGCCCTTCCCCGGCATCACTCAGGGCGAGGCGATCGCCCACCTCCAGAATCTCGCCGCGCGGACGCTTCCCCAGGGGTACGCGGTGGACTATTCCGGCCCGTCGCGGCAGTACATCCAGGAATCGACCGGGCTGATCGTCACGTTCTTCTTCGCGCTCGTCATCATTTTCCTCGCCCTCGCGGCGCAGTTCGAGAGCTTCCGCGACCCGGTCATCATCCTCGTCTCGGTTCCGATGTCGATCTGCGGAGCGCTCATCTTCGTGAGCCTCGGGATCGGCGGCGCGAGCCTCAACATCTACACCGAGGTGGGGCTGGTGACGCTGATCGGCCTCATCAGCAAGCACGGCATCCTGATCGTGGAATTCGCCAACAATCAGCAGAAGCAGGGGCTTTCCAAGCGCGAGGCGATCGAAAGAGCCGCAGGCATCCGCCTTCGTCCGATCCTGATGACAACCGGCGCGATGGTGCTGGGCGTCGTTCCGCTCCTCATTGCGAGCGGGGCGGGCGCGGTAAGCCGCTTTCACATGGGGCTGGTGATCGCGACCGGGATCGCGATCGGGACGCTGTTCACGCTTTTCGTCGTTCCGGCGATGTATCTGCTGCTTGCGGCGGAGCACTCGAAGCGGGCGACGGTCGAGGCATTGCCGGCGCCGGGCAGGCACACCGGCACGTACTGAAGTCCCGCCCTGCCCGATGACGGGGCAAGTGGGCATCGTCGGTGCCGGCCCGGTCGGCGTCGTCGCCGCGATCGCCTGCGCCCGCAAGGGGATGCGGGTCACGCTCTTCGAGGCGGAGCGGGAAATCGACCACAGCCCGCGCGCGGCGACCACGCACCCCTCCACGCTCGAGATGCTCGCCGAGCTCGGGCTTCTCGAGGAGTTCCAGTCGCTGGGGCTTGTCGCCCGTCACTTCCAGTTCTGGGACGGGGCGACGAAGAAGCTCGTTGCGGAGTTCGATCACGAGGTGCTGCGCGACGAGACGCCCTACCCGTTCGTCGTCCAGACCGAGCAGCACAAGCTCTGCGAGCTGGGCCTGCGGCGGCTCGCCGCGATGGGCAATGTCGAGCTGCGGCTCGGCACGAGCATCACCGATGTGGCGCAGGACCCCGCCGGCGCTCGTGTCACTACAAGCGGCGCGGAGCAGCATGTCTTCGACTATGTGATCGGCTGCGACGGCGGGCGCAGCACGGTGCGCAGGTGCCTGAACATCGCGTTCGAGGGCTACACCTGGCCCGAGCGGTTTCTGGTCCTCACGACGCTGTTCGACTTCCAGGCCGCGCTCGGCTGCTGCCCGCGCAGCTACATCTCCGACCCGCAGGAGTGGACCAACCTTTTCAAGGTCATGGGCGACGACCTGAAAGGGCGCTGGCGCGCCGTGTTCCCCGCGCGCGAGAACGAAAGCGACGAGCGGGCGTTTTCGGACGCCGCCGTGCGCCGGCGGCTGGGAAAGCTGGTCGACCACCACCCGGTGGAACTCCTCGCGCACCGGAACATCTACCGGGTGCACCAGCGCGTGGCGAAGTCATTCCGCAAGGGCAGGGTGTTCCTTGCCGGGGACGCAGCGCACGTCAACAACCCGGTCGGGGGGCTCGGTCTCAATTGCGGCATCCACGACGCGATGGAGCTCGCCGAAACGCTGCATCGGGTCGCGAGCGGGCAGGCGGGCGAAGAGCTGCTCGACCGCTACGAACGCCGCAGACGGCCTTTGAACATCGAATACGTGCAGCAGCAGACCGTCGCCAACAAGAAAAGGCTCGAGGAGCGCGACCCGAAGGTGCGGCAGGCCTACTTTGATGAGCTGCGCCGCACGGCCGCCGATCCTGTTTTGCACCGCCGGTTTCTCAGACGCACCTCGCTCATCGAAAGCGTGCGAAAGGCGCGGGAAATCGCTTGAACGCTGCGCCCGTCACGACCGGGGGCGCCGGTGCTCGAGCAGGGCCTCCGCTTTGCGCTCCATGGGGTCGCGCCGACGCAACCGCCGCGCCTGCTTTTTCGTGACCAGCGGATAGTGGTGCATCGCGTCGATCGTTTCGCCCACGTTCCAGCAGTTCTTCTCGTTGGTGACCCACAGCTCCGGCGCGAGCCTGCGCAGGTCGAAGGGACGTGAATAGCCGCGCAGGGTTTTTTGCCCGCCCTTGTTCGCGTACTCGTGCAGATACGACATCGCGAGCTCGCGCAGCGTGCGGTAAACCGGGTCGCGCCAGCGAAGCACGGGGGGATTGGTCTTCGAGATCGCACCCCAGCAGCCGCCGCGCCGGAACAGCGCGACGACGTGGTCGTAATCGCGCTCGGCGCGCATATCCATCAGAAGCGGCGGCTCGCCGTGCACCCAGAGCGCGCAGGCGGCTACCATCGCGCCTTCGATGCAGTGCGCCCGGCGCCGCCGCAGCACCTCGCGCACCGAAAGACAGGTCTGGCCGCCGATTTCGAAATTGGCCGTCAGCGCGTGGAGAAAATCCTGGATTTTCTCCGGGCCGGAAAGACGCTTGAGCACGGCGAACTCGGCCGGGGTGAGGCCCAGGTCTTCACGGCGGGCAAAACGTGTTCTCAAACTCCTGACTCCCCGAAAATGGCGGGCGCGCGAAACCCCGCATCGGACTATTTTAATGTCATCGGGACCCGGACGGCACGGGCGCGAACACCCCGGCGGTGCTAGGCTTGTCCTCCATGATCAAGCTTCTGCTTTCCCGCCGGATCGGCAACCTCGCTGGATTTTTCGTCTGCGCAGGCATGCTTGCCTTCGGCTACTACCTGCAGTTCGTCGTCGGCCTTGAGCCCTGTCCGCTGTGCATCATCCAGCGGCTGCTGTTCTTTGCGGTTGGGGTCGCGTTCCTCGTCGCCGCCATCCACCATCCCGCGGGCCGGCTCGGCGCGGGCCTCTACGGCGGGGCGATCGCCCTTATCGCGGCGGTCGGAGTCGCAGTTGCAGGACGCCACGTGTGGCTCCAGCATACCCCTGCCGATCAGCGTCCGGCCTGCGGCCCGGCGCTCGATCACCTGCTCTCGGCCTTCGGACCGATCGAGGGGCTGCGCCGCGTCCTGCGAGGGTCGGGCGAGTGCGGGGTCGTGGACTGGACGCTGCTCTCCTTCAGCATCCCGGAATGGACCCTCGCCGCGTTCCTGGTGTTCGCGGCGTGGGCGGCGTGGCTCGCGAGGCGCGAGTAAAAGTGATTATTCAGGCTTTTCGCGGTAGGGATTCTGCAGCTGCTGCACCAGGTTCGTCAGCACCTGCTTGAACTGGCGCTCGTCGCATTCCATGAGGACCGCGTCCTCGAGCGCGTCCTGGCAGAGCTGCTGGATCTCCTCGAGGTTTTCCCGCAGCACCTTGAGCTTCTCGACGCAGGACACGATTTCGCCGGAAGGCGAGCGCCATACGGTTTCTGGGAGGGGCCGCAAGCTCATGAGCTGACCTCGACAACGACTGGTTCGAATCTGACCCGGCAAACCGGAAGCGGTTCACCGGGGGGCGCGACCTCTCAGGCTCGTTTGAGGAGCGCCTCGATCTCTTCCGTCGCGGCGGGCTTCGCAAAGGCGGCTTTGAGCACTTCGCCGAGGAGCACGACGGCAGGGCCTGCGCCCGTCTTGCGCGCGAGCTCCGGCAGATCCGCAAGCGTCCCGCGGAGCACGCGCCGCTCGGGAAGCGTCGCGCTCTCCACCAGGGCGAGCGGCGTGTCTTTCGGCTTGCCGCGCCCGATCAACTCGGCGCTGATCGCTTCGGCAAGCCCCGCGCCCATGTAGATCACCGCGGTGTCGGCCGCCAGCACGCTCGCGACCCAGTCGTTTTCGCGCTCGCCGTTTGCGGCGCGGGGCGTGACGAAGACGACATGACGGGCGAAACCGCGGCGCGTGAGCGACACGCCGAGCTCGGCGCTCGCGGCCGTCGCCGCGGTCACTCCCGGGACGATCTCGAAGTCGATTCCCGCGGCGCGCAGCGCGTCGATTTCTTCCTGCGCGCGGCCGAAGAGCGTAGGATCGCCGCCCTTCAGGCGCACCACGATTTTGTGACAGCGCGCGGCATCCACCAGCCGCTTGTTGATGAACTTCTGCGCGGTCGAATGGCGCCCCGAGCGCTTGCCCACGGCGATTTTCTCTGCGCGCGCGGCGAGCTCGAGCGTCCGAGGATGCACCAGCGCGTCGTGGAACACGACCTCGGCGCGCTTCAGGATCTCGGCCGCCCGCAGCGTGAGCAGATCGGGCGCGCCGGGGCCGGCGCCGACCAGATAGACCTTGCCCGGCATCTCATCCATCGATCATTCCCGCGGCGACCGTCTGGTTGGTCGCTTCGTCGATCAGGATAAAGGAGCCGGTGGCGCGGTTCAACCCGTAGGGATCGACGAAAAGCGGCTGGGCGAGCGCGAGGGTCACGTGCGCGATGTCGTTCATCGCGAGACCCGCGGGCGACGGCTGCCGCTCGAGCGTGTCGATATCGACGCGGTCGTTGAGCGAGACGAGCTTCGCCTTCACGCTGCGCGTGGTGTGCTTGAGCACCGCGGCGGGCAGGGCCTTGGCGTCGAGAAACTCGGCCGACAGCCAGCAGATGCGCGCTTCGACGGTTTTCGCCGCGCGCGGCGGGTGAGCCGGATCGGCGAGCAGGTCGCCGCGCGAAATGTCGATGTCGTCGGCGAGGACCAGGGTCACCGAATCCCCGGCGACCGCGACTGGCAGCGACTTGTCGAGCGAGACGATGTCCTCGACGACCGTGCGGCGTCCCGAGGGCAGCGCGAGCGCCTCGGCGCCGCGGAAAAGCACTCCAGACTCGAGCCGGCCGGCGTAACCGCGGAAGTCGGTTCCGGCGCCGGGCCGCACCACGAGCTGCACCGGAAAGCGGAACGGCAGGGAGTCGGCCTCGTCGGCAATCTTGATTTCCTCGAGCGCGGCGAGCAGCGTCGGGCCGCTGTACCAGCCGAGGTCCGCGCCGCGCTCGACCACTAGATCGCCGCGCAGCGCCGACATCGGAATGAATCGCAGGTCGGCGATCCCGAACGCCGAGGCAAAGCCGAGAAAATCGCGGCGGATGCGGTCGAACACGGCCTCGTCGTAGCCGACGAGGTCCATCTTGTTCACCGCCACGATG
>WNFV01014557.1_pt1 | contig 14787 bp, 18 predicted proteins | sample 5400101 | NCBI WGS metagenome assembly WNFV01 (sample SAMN13153361, study PRJNA577476) | soil metagenome | isolation source: 115 cm soil or saprolite under grassland replicate 1 | place: USA:California | collected 2016-06-15 | reverse complement strand
CATGGGCTGACGGATCAACTCGCCATCTACGTCCTCGGCCTGATCCTCGGGACCGGTCTCGGCTACGGCGCCGCGATGGGTGAGCCGTTCTCGATGATGAGCGGCATCCTCGGACTCGGCTTCTTCGTCATACCCGCCACCCTCTTCGCCGGGCTCGCCGTGGTCGGCCTCCGCTCACGAGGGCTGACATCGACCGGTGCGCTCGCGGCGGCGTTCATCGCGGGCGGCGTCCTCGCCGCGGTGCCACCGTTCGCGTTCGCCGGCGGGTTCGGCGTCACCGGGATCTCCGCTGGTGCCATGGTCCTCGCGAGCGAGCGCGCCAGTCTCAAGGCCGCGGTCGCGCTCGGCGTCGCGATGGCCCTCTTCGCGGTCGTCCAGGCCTTCGCGTTCCCGCTGCTCGTCGCGCCGTTCTTCATACCGCGCTGAGAACGAAGAGGCCCCGTCCAACGGACGGGGCCTCGAACGATCGATCGCGGTGAGCTCTCAGGAGGCGGGGGCGCCGCCCTCAGGCTTCGGCGGCACGGCCTCGGGACGCGGGGTTTCCGGCCGCGGCGCCGCTCCTTCCGGACGCGGGAACTCCGGTCGCGGACCCTCGGGACGCGGGCCCTCGGGACGCGGTCCATATGGACGGTACGGCGGCCGTGCGGGACGCTCCGGGGGCGGACCGCCGGCGATCGCGCGGTCGCGAGCCGACATCATCCCGCGGACGTGATCCGCGGTGTACGGCAGGAGGGCCATGTAGCGGGCGCGCTTGAGCGCGACCGTGAGCATGCGCTGGTGCTTCGCGCACGACCCGCTCTTGCGGCGTGGCTCGATGCGCGCGCGGTCGCTGAGGAAGCGCTGCAGGCGCGGCTTGTCCTTGTAGTCGATCCGCTTCACCTTCTCGACGCAGAACACGCACACCTTGCGGCGCGGGCGCCGCGCGCCGGGCGGGCCGAACGGTCGCGAGCCGCCGGCGGGCCGGGGTCCGCGCGGACCACCCATGGGTCCACTTGGACGCGGCGCCGCCCCAGCGGCCGGCGCAGCGCTCTCGCGCGGCGCGTTGGACGCCTCTCCTGGCGTCTGGGGCATCTCAGTGGACATCACGTGCTCCTTCTCTGACTAGAACGGGATCTCGTCGGGGTCGAACTTCTTGCCTTCGTCCTCGCCCGGCGCGGCGGTGGTCCCGCCCATGCCTTCGCCGCGGTCGCGGCGCGAGTCGAGGACCTGGAAGTTGTCGGCGGAGATCTCGAGGCTGATGCGCTTCACGTCGTCCTTGCCCGTCCACTCGCGCGGACGGAAGCGGCCCTCGACGAACACGAGGCGGCCCTTCTGGACGATCTGCTGCGCGGTCTCGGCAAGGTTGCCCCAGCACGAGACGCGATACCAGTCGGTCTCCTCCTGCCGCTCGCCGCTCTGCGAGCGTCCCTGGACGCGGTTGACCGCGACCGAGAACTCGCAGACCGGACGACCGTTGCCGGTCATCTTCAGCTCCGGGTCCTTGCCGACGTTGCCGATGATCAGGATCTTGCTCATCGAAGCCATGTGATCGGTCTTCCTTCCTCTTACAACCTAGCGAGAGCGATCCGCGGCAGCTTGCTGACGCGGGAGCACGAGCGACGGGTGTACATGCGAAGCATCTACTCGTCGCGCCTCACCACGAGGTACCGAAGGACATCCTCGGTCAGTCTGATCGTGCGGTCGAGCTCCCTCGATTGTTCGGCGGGGAGCGAGAACTCGACGACGCCGTACTGACCTTCGCGGTGTCGGCCGAGCTCGTACGCGAGGCGGCGACGGACCGGAGGATTGACCTTCTCGACCTTGCCGCCGAGGGACGTGATGGTGCTCTGGATGCGTTCGTTGATCGCGCCCAGACGCTCTTCGTCGGCGCTCGGTTGGACGAGATACATGATCTCGTAAGGGCGAACTGCCATGCCACACCCCCTTTCCCTGGATCTGCCGCGGACCGGCTCCCGCCGCGTCGACGGGGACCCTCTCCTGCGGTGTCGGCAGGTGGGTCGGGCCCGGGGCGAAAAGGCGCAGCGGCCGTGGACCGTTGCGGTACGCATAGTCTAGGGCACTCCATGGCGGCACGACCCGCGAACGGTCGGCGCGACCTTGAACCGGGAGGCCCACCTGCTCCGTAGCGACGGCACGGCGGACTGCGACGCCTGCGGTCTCCCGCTCTTCCCGCACTCCCTCGATGACGTCGTCGTCCACCTCGAGTGCGCCAACCGCCATCATGCGACGGCTCCCATCCCGCGCGACGAGAGCGTGCGCCGGGCGGTCGACGGCTGGATCGCCCGCCGCTGGGCGCAGCTCCACACCCAGCACGAGCGCTGGGGCACCGACGACCTGGAGGAGAACGATGACGGCCGACGCTGATCTGCGGCTCATCCGCGCGAGCGAGCGCACCACGGACACGCAGCGGACCTCGGGCATGACGCGCGAGGTCGCCATCGCCAAGGAGGGGCTCTGGGCCGCCTTCGTGCGGACGGCGCCAGGCATGGCCTCGGGCTGGCACCACCACGGCGCGTACGAGACCGCGATCTACGTCATCAGCGGGCGCGCGCGGTTCGAATTCGGCGGCGGCGGCAGGAACGCGATCGACGCGCGCGCCGGCGACTTCGTGCACGTCCCGCCCGGCGCCGTGCACCGCGAGTCCAACCCCGATCGGAGCGAAGGAGCGATCGTCGTCGTACGCGCCGGCACCGGCGCGCCGAACGTGAACGTCGAGGGGCCGGCCTAGCTCCCGGCGGTCCTCCGCCCCGTGCGCTGCGCGTAGACGATCGCGCCGACTCCGGCAGCGAGGGCGATCACGGTCGCCGCGGCGGCGACGGCGGTCTCGGACCCGGTCGCGCTATCGATGCCGGTCGGGTCGCGGTCGGGCGGCTTGCCCGGCCCGAAGAAGCGCTCCTCCTCCGCGGTCGGCGGTCCGGGGTGGCTGCCGCTGCAGGCATCGGTCGTGTACCCGGCGGGGGCGTGCTGCTTCAGGTACAGCGTGTGAGCGGTCCCGGTGGCCATCTGATAGTCGACGCTCGTGGCCGCCGGGCTGACCCCTCCGCTCCCGGTGTCCGGACCGATGCCGACCCCGATCCGCCCATACGCGCTTCCCTTGTAGACGCGCTCGACCCGCACGAATCCGAAGCGCCCGGGTGGCCCGCCCGGCGGCCCCTCGAAGCCTTCGACCTGCGCGAACACGACCGCGTCCGCGCGGTCGGCGACCTCCTGGATGGACTGCTGCGGGATGCACGAGGCATCGGCCGGCACGCCCGCGAGCGCGACGGCCGAGAGGGACCAGAGGGCCGCGATGGCCAGGCGGATCGCTCGCACAGGCACATGGTGACAACGTTCGAACGGGCCGTCAGTTCCCGTGCGACCGATATCATTCGCATGCCGCCGTAGCCCAATTTGGCAGTAGGCAACCCGCTTAAGACGGGTCAAGTGCGGGTTCGAGTCCCGCCGGCGGCACAGGCAGCGGCTTTCCGCGACACTTCCCTCACCCCAACGACATCGAGGAGGCCGCCGCGTGGGCTCCAGCCCGACCCGCTTCGTCATCATCGGCAACGGCGCGGCCGGCACGTACTGCGCCGAGCAGCTGCGCAAGGACGACGCCGCCTGCGAGATCCTCATGGTCACCGACGAGCCGTACACGCTCTACAACCGCGTGTCGCTGCCGCGGTACCTCCGCGGCGTCCTCCTCGAGCAGCGCGTGTACGTCCGCGACCAGGAGTGGCATGACAAGAACCGCATCGACTTGCGCCGCGAGACAAAGGTCATGGCGGTCGACTTCGACGGCAGGAGCGTCGCGCTCGAGCCGGGCGGCGAGATCCCGTACGACCGTCTCCTCATCGCGACCGGCGGCCGTCCGAATCCGCTTCGCGTCCCGGGCGCGGACCACGCGAAGCACGTCTTCAACTTCCAGTACCTCGACGAAGCGAAGGCGATGGTCGCGCGCATCGCGGAGTCGAAGGTCGCCGTCGTCCTCGGCGGATCGTTCATCGGGTACGAGCTCACGGAGGCCTTCGCGCACCGAGGGCTCGAGACGCACTGGCTGATGCGTGGTCCGTGGTTCCTGCGAAAGGCGCTCGACGCCGAAGGCGGCCAGGTCGTGCGGCTCCTCGCGGAGGACCAGGGCGTCCACATGCACGTCGATCAGGCCATCGCGAAGCTCGAGCCGAAGAACGGCGTCAGCCACGTCGTGGGCACGTCAGGGTTCGAAGCCGATGCGGACCTCGTCGGCGTCGGGCTCGGCCTGACGATGAACACGGACGTCTTCAAGGACACCGCGCTCCAGACGAACGTCGGCGTCCTCACGAACGAGTTCCTCGAGACGAACGTCCCGGACGTCTGGGCCGCGGGCGACGTCGCCGAGTTCTACGACGTCGTCTCACAGCGCCACCACCGCATGGGCACCTGGGACAACTCGCTCAACCATGGCCGCCACGTCGCGAAGAACATGCTCGGCGCGAAGCAGCCTTACGTCGAGGTCCCGACGTACGCCTCGGGCATGTTCAACTCGAACATCTCGGTCATGGGCGTGACCACCGAGGAGGAGCCGGAGGCCGAGGCGATCGTCGAGGCCGACCCCGGGGCCCGCAACTACAAGCGGCTCTTCTTCCTGAGGGGCGAAGGCGGTGTCGACCGTCTCGTCGGCGCGATCCTCATCGGCAAGATGAAAGGCCGCAAGAAGATCCTCGAGCTCATCTCGAGCCGCGTGCCCATCGAGCAGCGCCACGCGGTCTTCGAGATGCTCGCGATGCCCGAGGTCCCCGCGAAGGCGCCGCCGAGCGCGGGCTAGATGCTGCAGAGCGTCTCGTTCCCGGTCGCCGGGACGGAGGTGCTCGCGATCCTGCACCTCCCGAGCGGTGAAGCGACGGGCGCGATGGCCCTGCTCTGCGACCGCGGGATGCAGTACGAGCATCCGGACGTGCTGCTGACTGCGAACGCGCTCGCCGATGCCGGCGTTGGCGCGCTCCGCTTCGACTGGCGCACGCCGCGACCGGCTCTCGACGACGCCGTCGGGGACGTCGTCGCCGCGCTGCGGCTCCTGAGGGCGCATCCGGCGCTCCCCGGCGCGATCGGCGTCGCGGGGTTCGGGTTCGGCGCCGCCGTCGCCGCCGTCGCCGCCGGACGCGACTCGCGCGTCAAGGTCGCGGTCCTCGGCGGTGTCCCCGCGGAGGTCGACGGCTCACGCAGGCCTCTGGTGGAGGTGACGCGCACGCGCGCCCGCGTCCTCATCGTGCGCGGCGAGGACGCGGACGACGCGGACCGCTACGGGCCGGTGCTCTCGCAAGCACGGGTGACGCACCGGCTCATCGATCGTGACCGGCGCGACCACATGGTCCGCGAGATCGCCTCCTGGGCGAAGGAGGCGTTCTCGGCTACTTGACGACGACGGTCGCGCGCATCTGCTCGGGGTGGATGGAGCAGAAGTACGCGTAGCTGCCGGCCTTCGCGAACGTGAACGAGAAGCTCGTGCCGGGCTTCAGCGTGCCCGAGTTGAACGAGTTGTCGTTCGCGTTGACGGTGTGGTCCGTCTTGTCAACGGCGCTGTTCGTCCACTTGACCGTCGTCCCGACCGGCACGTTCAGCGTGTTCGGGAAGAGGGCCATGCGGTTGAGGCTGACCTCGTTCGGCCCGGGGATCGGCGCCTCGCCGTAGCGCGTCGTGAACGGCAGGTCCCACGCGCGCATCGTCCAGTCGCGCTCCCTGTTGGAGGCCTGGTGGCAGGCGGCGCACGAGCCCGTGCCCTGCGGCGCGGTCTGGAACGACTTGTCCGGCCGGTACGCGATGTACTCCCAGTCGCCCGTCTGGAACTGCTTGTAGTCGACGCCGAACCCTTGCTCCTTGCGCATGACGAAGATGGCGTTCAGCGTCGAGCGGATCATGTGGCCGGCCGCGTCGAGGACGGGCGTGCCCTTCTCGTCCTCCTTCGGGCGCCACGACTCGAAGACGATGACGCTGCCGAACGGGAACGGCTGTCCGGGCTTCGCCTGGGCCGCGACGTCGTTCACGCAGATGTACGAGACGCTCTTCGCGTCCTTGCGGTCATAGACGTACCCGAACTTGAACGCCGTCTGGTAGCCCTCCGGGAAGCCCACGCGGTCGGTCGTCGGCGCCGGACGGAGCGTCGGGGTCGGCGATGCCGCCGCAGCGGTGGTCGGAGAGGCGGCGGGCGGCCGCGCCGTCGCCGAGGCCGCGGTCGGCGCGACGGTCGGCGCCGGGGTCTGGATCGAGCTGAGCGACAGGCCACCAGCGGCGCAGGGCTGCGTCGCGGCGACGGCGGTCGCGGCCGCCGCAGCGGCGGTCGTCGCGGGCGCGGCGCTCGCCCCGGCCGGTGACGAGGGCTGCTGCGAGCAGCTGACCGTCACGAGCACGCCCACCAGCGAGAGCGCCGACAGGTGACGATGGATCGCCATCTCTTCCCTGATAGCCGCGCGCGCCCGGGATGGATCCCTAGCGGCTCCAGAAGATGACGGGCACGCCCTCGGGCGCCGAGGCGCCGGGCGGCTGCGCGATGAGGCGGACGCTCTGGAACGTCGGGCCGCTGCGGTCGGCCTGATACACCAGCGAGCCGAACCCGTCCTGCGGGAGGAGCGTGCCCGCGAGGATCGTCTCGCCCGAGTCGAGCGTGAGCCAGAGGTGGTACCGCTCCCCCGTCGGCGGCTGCGGGAGGTTGCCCGCCATCGCGACCACGAAGGGCAGATCGCTGCGCACGAAGACCTTCCCGTACGCGCTCGATCCCGAGACGGGCGAGCGCAGGAACGTCTTCGTCGAGCGCGGCGAGTCGACGACCTCGAAGACGATCTCCTGCTGGCCGGCGAGGCGTCGGTAGATCTCGCGCTCCTGGGCGAGCGCCCGCTCCATCTGCACGTTCCACGTGCCGAGGGCGATGAGCACGAACGCCGCGGCGGCCACCGCGAGGCCCGCGATCCGTGGCCACAGCGGCTGGCGCATCGCCACCGCGAGGACGCGCCGCAGGACCGCGGGATCCGGTGCCGTCGTCGCCGTCGCGGCGAGCGCGGCCGGCAGCTCGGCGAGGACGGACTCGTATCCCGCGACGGCCGAGCGGCACGTCGCGCAGCCCGCGAGGTGACGCGCGACGCGGCGCCGCTCGGCCTCGTCGAGCGCACCGAGCGCGTACGCCTCGAGGTCCTCGCGCATCTCGTGCGGGGTCATTCGTCCGTCACCACGCGCAGGCGCGGGGCGGCCTCGTCCGGTCCCGTCAGCGCGACGCGCAGCTTGCGCAGCGCGAGCCGGACGCGCTTCTTCACCGTGCCGAGCGGGACGCCGAGCTCGCGCGACATCTGCGACTGCGTCATCCCGAGGAAGTATCCGAGCACGAGGACGCGACGCTGCTCCGAAGGCAGACCCGCCATCGCGCGTCCGAGCGTGCGCTGCTGCTCGCTCGACGACGCGCGCTCGTCGAGGCCCGGCTCGGGATCGACGGCCGATCGGAGCGCCGCGTCGACGTCGTCAGCGGCGATGCGCCGCCGACGGCCGCTCCGCTCGAGCTCGCGCACGATGTGGTGGCGGGCGATCGCCATGAGCCACGTGGAGAAGCGGCCGCGCTCGGGATCGAACTGGTGCGCCTTGCGCCACACGCGGATGAAGACCTCCTGGACGGCGTCGTCGGCCGAGCCGGCACCGAGGACGTGCGCGGCCCAGGCGTGGACGCGCAACGCGTAGCGCTCGTAGACGGCCGCGAAGGCCGCCACGTCGCCGCGCGCGATCCGCGCGCCGAGGACCTCGTCAGGCTCTACGTGGATGGGTAGCCCTGAGCCGCTGTTCCGGATCCCTGCGTCAGCGAACGGATGGGAAGTCGCCGTGCTCGCGAAGGTACGCGACCACGCCACCGGCGGCGAGGATCTCCTGTGCGAACGGTGCGAGCGGCCGGAGGGCGTCGGCCGACTCGATGACGGGGATGCCGAGGTTCACGCAGTTGCGGAAGAAGATGCGGGCGAAGCTCTTCGCGACGATCCCGCCGACGCCGAGCTTCTTCAGCGCCGCGGGGGCGTACTCACGCGAGGAGCCGCAGCCGAAGTTCTCGCCGCCCACGAGGATGTCCCCCGGCTGCACCGTCTTCGCGAAGCCGGGCCGCGCGTCGCAGAACGCGTACGTGTGGAACTTGTCCTGGCCGACCATGAACGGCGCGTAGCGGCCCGGGACGATCTGGTCGGTGTCGAGGTCGTCGCCGAAGACCCATGCCCTCGCCATGTCAGTCCTCGACCTCCATCCCGGTGACCCACGGTCCCGCGCGGAGCGGGATCGCCGCGAGCAGCTCGCGCGCGCGATCGCCGGACCGGGCCGACGCCGCGCCGCGGTCGCCGCGCTCCGTGCGGCGCTTCGCGACGAGCGCGTCGAACTCCGCGTCGCTCGCCTCGAGGTACGGCCGCGGGTCGTCGATGACGCCCGTGAGCGCCGCGACCGCCGCCACGTACGGCGAGCCGAGATAGATCGACGCGTCGGGCGACCCCATGCGCCCCTTGTAGTTCCGGTTCGCGGTCGAGAAGCAGACTTCCTCGCCCGCGAGGACGCCGCCGGTGCGCCCGAGGCAAGGCCCACACCCGCTCGAGCCGATCACCGCCCCGGCCGACGAGAGGATCCCGAGCGTCCCGTCGGCCATCGCGTCCTCGAACTGCCGGCGCGAGGACGGCACGACCTCGAGACGGACGCGCGGATGGATGCGCCTGCCGCGGAGCAATTCCGCCGCCTGGCGCATGTCGACGACGCGGCCGTTCGTGCACGACCCGAGGAACACGATGTCGACCGGGATGCCGATCGCGCCCGAGACATCGGAGACCTGGTCGACGCGCGGCGGGATCGCGATCTGCGGCTCGAGCGTCGAGAGATCGACCGTGACCTCGCGCACGTACCGCGCGTCCCCCGCGGGACGCAGCCACGCCGGCGCTTCGGGCGTGCCGACGACGATGCCGGCCTTCGCTCCCATCTCCGTCGTCATGCCCGCGAGCGTGATGCGGTCGCCCTGCGGGAGGGCGCCCGCGCCGTGGAACTCGACGCACGCGTAGCGCGCTCCGTCGGTGCCGATCTCGCGGACGACGCGCATGATCGCGTCCTTCATCGTCACGCCGCGGCGGGGCGTGCCGGTGAACGTCACCTTGATGGACTCGGGGACGCGCAGCCACGTGCGTCCGAGCGCGAGCGCGACGGCGATGTCGGTCGCGCCCATGCCCGCGCCGAACGACCCGACCGCCCCGTACGAGTTCGAGTGCGAGTCGCTGCCGACGATGACGGTCCCGGGCTCGCAGTACCCCTCTTCGACCATGATCTGGTGGCAGACGCCCTCGCCGGCGTCGTAGAACGTCACGATCCCCTGATCGCGCACCCACCCGCGGAGGACGCGGTGCGAGTCGGCGACGACCGGCGTCGGCGCGGGCGCGGCGTGGTCGACGAAGACGCACACCTTCGACGTGTCCCAGACCTTCTCCTTGCCGAGGTCCGCAAGACCCTTCATGACCGCGTCGATGACCGAGTCGTGCACCATGACGCGCGACACCGGCGCGATCACGAGGTCGCCGGCACGGACGTCGCGCCCCGATGCGCGCGAGAGGATGAGCTCCGCCACGGTCGGTCCCGGGGGGTCCACGGGGGGCGGAGCCCCCCGGTACGCCACTACGCCACCACCCACTCGCGGAGGACCGTGTCGAGCTGGTCCATGGAGAGCGGACCCGCGTCCGCCATGGCCTTGATCCGCTTCGTCACCTCGCGGAGGTCGTCCTTGCCGAACGAGAGGCCGAGCTCCTCGGCGCGGCGGCCCACCGCGTTGTGCCCGGTGAGGCGGTGCGCGATGTTGATCGTACGCGCGAGGCCGAAGTCGGCGGGGTCGAGGATCTCGTACGAGTTCGGGTTCACGTAGATCGCCTTCGTGTGCATCCCGGCCTTGTGGTGGAACGCGTACTTGCCGGTCACGTACTCGTCGAACGGGACGTCGATCCCGACCATCGTCGCGACCATCTCGTCGAGCTGGCGCAGCCGCGGCAGGTCGTACTTCCGTTTGATCGCGCCGGGATCGTCCGCATACATGCGCGCGATGAAGCCGCCGAGCGGCGTGATGCCGTTGCGCTCGCCGATGCCGAGGATGCTCGTGTCGATGTGGGTCGCGCCGCCCTCGAGGACGGAGTACGAGTTCGCGATCGCGCAACCGGTGTCGTTGTGGCCGTGGAACTCGATGTCGCACGAGACCTCGCGCCGCAGCTCGTGCGCGAGCGCGTAGCACTGGCGCGGGGTCGCGATGCCCACCGTGTCGGCGATCCCGACGCGGTTCACGCCGCAGGCGTCAACGGCCTTGTACACGCGCAGCAGGTCGCCCTCGGTCGAGCGGAAGCTGTCCTCGCTCGAGAAGCGGACCTCTTTGCCGTGGTCCTGAATGAACGTGATCACCTCGCCAGCCTGCTCGATGATCTGGTCGACGCTCTTCCCGTGCGAGAACTCGCGCAGGAACGACGATGTCCCGAAGAGGATGTCGATGCCGTCGACGCACGTCTCGACGGCGACCTTCGCGTCGTCCATGTGGCAGCGGACGTGCGTGAGGACCTTCGCCTTCAAAGGGAGCGCCGCGATCGTCTTGCAGTCCTCGTAGCTCTGCGGGCTCGCGACCGGTGACGTGACCTCGATGTATTCGACACCGAAGGCGTCGAGCGCCTGGGCGATCTCGATCTTCTGCGCCGTCGTGAAGTGGGCGCTCGAGAACTGCTCCCCTTCCCTGAGCGTGGAATCGATGATCGCGAATCGCTCGACCGGCATGTCCTTCCTCCCTCGGGCAACAAAAAGCTGGTGCGCGTCACGCACCAGCATTTCGATCCTCCCGGGCGGACCCGGACGTCTCGAAGCCCTGATGCGGTCAGCGCTCCGTGACGGGGTGCCCTCCCCGCCACGACAGTCCGCGTCCTTCCGGATCGCGTCCCAGGCTCAGGTCCCGAGCCGGACCTTCACCTTCGGCGGCCGTCCCTTCACGACGTCTCGACGGGAAGCTCGCCCCTCGACGCCGCTGCTGTGACGACCGCGACCTCTGGCCGCGTCGCGTATGAAGTTGCCGGAAGGGTATCCGGATCGGGCGCCGAAGGGAAGGATCAGAGGACGTCCCGCGGCGCTCCGACGCGTTCGATCCGGCCGGCGTCCATGACCGCGACGTTCAGGATCGCGACGGCGAGCGTCATGGTCTCGGCGGTGAACAGGAGGACGGAGGCGCTCAGCTCCTGCAGCGTCGGCACGAACACGAGCGTCCAGCCGGCCACGCAGGTGTCGAGCACGGAGGCGACGGCGGGAATCGAACCCGCGATGAGGGTTTTGCAGACCCGCGCCTTACCACTTGGCTACGTCGCCGGGATGTCCATTGTACCGAGACAGGCAGGCAAGATGCATCATCTCGCGCCGTGATCCCCATCGGCGACGACTCCGCCCCGCGCGGCGGGACACCCATCGTCAATCTCCTGATCATCGCGCTGAACGTCGCCGTCTTCATCCTCATCCAGCTGCCGAGCGACGCGTTCACGATGGGCTTCTCGGCGATCCCGAAGGAGATCCTGACCGGCACCGACCTCATCGGTCCTGTCCGGGTCGCGCTGCCTGACGGCAGCGTCGAAACGATCGTGGAGGCCCAGGGACCGAACCCGATCTGGCTGACGCTCTTCACGTCGACGTTCATGCACGGTGGCTGGGCTCACCTGCTCGGCAACATGCTCTTCCTGTACGTCTTCGGCGACAACGTCGAGGCGGCGTTCGGCTCGGCCATGTATCTCGCCTTCTACCTGGTCGTCGGCGTCATCGCATCCCTCGCCCATGTCCTCTTCAACCCGGACTCGGTCATCCCGAGCCTCGGTGCGTCGGGCGCCATCAGCGGCGTGCTGGCCGCGTATCTGATCCTCTTCCCGCAGAACCGCATCCGCGTGGTCGCGTTCCTCGGCTGGTACCCGCTTCGCTACACGGTCCCTGCCATCGTCATGATCGGCCTGTGGGCGCTGTTCCAGTTCCTCAACGGGTTCGCCTCGATCACGCCGAGCGAGGAGACCTCGGGCGTCGCGTACATGGCGCACATCGGCGGGTTCGTGGCGGGCTTCCTGTTCACGCTGCTGCTGCGGCCGTTCGTCGACCGGGGCGGCCCGGGGTACCGCTACGCGGCCTGAACCGCTCTAGCTTGCGACCGCGAGCCGCTCGATCCGGATCGCGCCGGCGCGGTCGCCGTCGAGGTCGAGCAGGCGCGAGAGCAGATGGCACTTCTCGACCGCGAGATCGGGCCGGCCGAGCGCGCGCACGACCGGGATGAGCAGCTGCTGCGCGTCGCGTCCGGGGAGGCCGGACGCGACATAGGCGAGGAGCAGATCCGCCGCCGCGAAGACCTTGCGCGCGGCGACGAGCTGCTGCGCCGCGGCGATCGTCTCGGCGGCCGCGCCGGGGTCCCGCCGTCGGATGAGATCCATCGCGACCGCGTCGGGGCCGGGCGGAGGCTCCGGCGGCGGCAGCACGACGAGATGCGGCACCGGCCGCGCCGCCGGCGCGGGCGCGGGCGCGGAGAGCGCATCGATCCGGCGCACGAGCTCGCGCAGTGCCGGCGCGTCACCGACCGTCTGGCGCGCGTACTCGATCTCGCTCAGCGCACGCGCGCGGTCGCCCGCGGCGAGGCATGCCTCGGCGAACCGCGTGTGCTCGCATCGAGCCGAGGCGACGTCGCCCGAGTTCGCGTACAGCGCGGTGAGCCGGCGGTGCGACGCCAGGTCCGTCGGCGCGAGGGCGACGGCCTCCTCGAGGATCGCGATCGCGCGATCTCGGTCGCCCTGCTTCACGAGCATCAGCGCGGCTTCGAGCAGCGCCCCGGTCGCCACGGACGTGTCGCCGACGATCGCCGCGGCGCGTCCGAGGCCCTGCAGCGACGGCGCGTCGTGGTATCGCTTGGCGAGGTCGCGGTACGCGAGGAACGCGCGGTGGTGGTCGCCGCGCGCGAGCAGGCTCGCGGCGGCATCCAGCGCGAGCTGGTGGTCGGGCACCTCGTCGTCGTCGCGCGCCCGCGTGACCGAGCCGCTCGCGAGCGCTTCGACCTCGGCGGCGAAGGCATTCGCGTCCTCCTCGTCCATGAAGCGCGACGACCGGCCGCGCGCGCGCTCCGCGATCTGGCGGAGGCCGCGCGCGTCGAGGCCGTCACGGCCCTGTCCGACCGCGCGGAGCTCCGACGTGACGAACGCGCTGGCGGCGGGACCCATGTGCTGGCGCGCGACGTCGAGCAGCGCCTCGGCGAGGGCGTTCACTCCGCGCCGGCCTCGCCTCCGGGATCGTCCGCGAAGGCGTAGTACCGGAGCGCGTTCAGCATGCGGTCGAAGGCCGACGCGACCTCGCGCGTGATGTCGTCCCCCGAGCGCGTATCGAACCGCGCGGAACGCAGGTCGACCTTCCCGATGGAGACCTCGGTCGCGGCGGCAACGAGCCGCCGGAGCGGATCGACGAGCGACCGCGTGAGGAGCAGGCCGATGAGGATCGCCATCACGGTCCCGACGGCGACCATCGCGAGCGCGTCGAGCGTGGCCGAGTCGGCGGCGCGCGTGTAGGTCGCGATCGGCACCGCGAGCGCGTACGTCCACGGCTTCGCGCGCAGGCGCGTCACGACGCCACGCCGCTCGTCGGCGCCCGAGCCGTACGAGAACTGGCCCGCCGAGCTCTCCGACGAGCGCAGCGCGGCCGTCGTGCCGGCGAGGCTCGGGATCGCGTCGACGACGAGCTGATCCACGCTCCGCAGGTTCCCGAAGCGCTTGTCCGCCTGGAGCTTCTTCGCCGTCTCGGCGTCGATCGGAGCGATGGGCCGGTAGATGAGCTGCTCGGCCCGGTCGCGGTGTCCCTTCGTCTCCGAGACCGCGAGCCGGATGCCGTGGTCGTCGAGGAGCATGCCGTGCGATCCGGCCCCGACGGCGCCGGCGTCGCCTTCGACGAGGTCCCAGATCGCCGCCAGGTTCACGCGCGTGCGCGCCACCGCGAGGACCTGGCCCGCCGCGCTCTTCACCGGCGCCGAGAAGAACAGGGCCGGCCGCTCCGTGATCACCGAGTAGCTCGGGTCGCTGATGTGGGTCTTCCCGTCCTTGGCCTGGAGGAAGTACTCGCGGAACTTCACGCTCGTGCCCTCGTCGGTCTGGATCGAGGCGGCCGTGATCGTTCCGTCGAGGTTGACGACCGCGACCGATTCGTACTCCGGCGCCCGGGCCGCGGCGGCCTTCAGCGCCTCACGCGCCGAGGCCCGCAGCGCGGTGTCCGCCGGCGTCGCGGCGTACCGGATGACGTCCGGCATCGACGCCACGACGACGATGTCGCCAAGGCGCGCGCGGAGGTAGTCGTCGATCGCGCTTGAGGTGCTTGCGGACCGCTGCTGGATGTTGGCGACGGCGAGATCGGTGAGCTGCTCGCGCGTGTTGCGGATGGAGAGCACGCCGACGACGAGGATCGGCAGCACGCCGACGGCGAGGAGCGCGGCGAGGACCTTCCGTCGGAAGCTCGGTCCGCCGGGTGCCAGGCGCTGACGCCGCCGCTGACCACGCATGTCCGGTAGATCGAACACCAGCGCGGCATCGGCGAGCAGGAGGACGCTCGTACCGACGCCCTGGTACTTCGGTCAGAGCGATCAGGTCGCGGTCGGTCGCCTCGCGAACGCGGTAGGGCGGCGCGCTTCACGGATGAGACCGCGCAGCAGGCGCTTCGACGTCTCGAGGTCGGCGTGGTCCTCGGGCGTGAGACCCGATGCCGGGGGATCGGCGCGCCACCAGCACTCGAAGCCCCAGACCCGGTCATTGCCCACCTTCAGGCGCGGGA
>WNFV01008014.1_pt1 | contig 14790 bp, 10 predicted proteins | sample 5400101 | NCBI WGS metagenome assembly WNFV01 (sample SAMN13153361, study PRJNA577476) | soil metagenome | isolation source: 115 cm soil or saprolite under grassland replicate 1 | place: USA:California | collected 2016-06-15 | reverse complement strand
TCCCAGCTCATGTATGTGGATTGGTACGATGGTGAGCCTATTATTCGGGCAATGGATGAAGCGAAGCAGATCAATGTCCCTGTGTTCCTGAATCTGGAGCATGGACATAAAAATCAACAGCTTCTCAAAGATTATGCCAGTCGAGTCACCATTTGCCAGGCAGTCACGGATGCCGCGCAACTCGGCAAAACTAGATCCATGTTGCAGACCGCTCGAAAACTATTGAAAAGTGGGATTAAGACTGCATTGATCACGATGGCAAAAGATGGCTGCCTTGTTGCAGAGGGGAACGTCGCTGTCCGCGTTTATGCGCCGAGAGTCAAAGCTGTGGATGGATGTGGTGCAGGTGCTACATTTTCGGCGGGCTTCATTTATGGATATTTGAACGGTTGGAATCTCGAAGCCTCAGCAAGATTTGCGACCGCCGCCGCGTCCCTGAAAGTGACCAGAGCCGGCTTGCAAATGTTCACGGTCGAAGAAATTCAGGCATTAGCAGCCCGATTAAGAGTAGAACATCTGACGTTCAAGGACGATCAATTCCACAAGATCACCGGAATGCTTACATCCCGCCGACGGAAGCTTGTGAGCGAAGGTCAGAAACTGGCAAAGATGGCTACAGACCGCCTTCTCCCTAAGAGAAAGACAAAGGTCAAGTCTAGCCCTCAAGTGAAACGTAAGGTTATCTAATGTCGTTGCGAGCGTACTTCGCGAAGCAATCTCCCATCTAATAGGAGATTGCTTCGTCGAGAAGAACACTCTCCTCGCAATGACATACTTTTATCAAAGGATTTGAAACATGTCATTTGCAGAACTTCTTACACAAGAACATGTAACGTAGATTCAGAGACCAACAGAGTTAAATTCCCACGTGCAATTGTAGAAAGATTTCGGAAGGTCTATCCTCCAAAATTTACGTTCCGTGGGCGCGATCCCAAATACGATAAAACCATCCCGGATGATAGTCCCGTGATCGTTACGGGGAGCTCGGCACCCGATATTTTGGATCCAGTCACTGGTAAAGAGAGGCGAGCCGTGTCTGCGGATATTGTGATGATCGCGCATCTCATCCACGAACTACCGGCGTATGACATGTTTTCTGTTTCCGTGCTTGCAGATGATGCGCCTGATAATCAATTCACCTTAGCCCGCCTTTATCCTGCCTTGAAGTATTGCATGAAGCCAATCCGTATCTCTTCAAAAGATCTGCCTGATGCAAAAGATATCTTGCAACTGGCTTACCTGGTCGCGGGCAGTGAAGATGCCTACCGCGAGCATCCGTTTATTACGCATCATTATTGTCCGGTCGTTTCGCCGCTCACGATGGATCACTTGTCCACAGAAGCTGTGATGTTCTTTTCAGAACAGGGGTTGCCGGTCTACCCGACGATCGTTCCCAATGCGGGGCTCACTTCGCCAATGTCATTGGCGGGCACATTGGCGCAAGGCAACGCGGAATTTCTGGCAGCAGCCACGTTGATGCAAATGGTAAAAGAAGGCACACCCTTGATCTATGCGACGCTTCCCACGGTTGCCGATATGCGTACCGGCGCGTATGCTTCGGGCGGCATCGAGTGCGGAATGCTGCATATGGCACATGCTCAAATGGCGCATTTCTATAATGTCCCATGCGGTGGTTATGTTGGTCTAACGAACTCCAAGGTCAATGATGCGCAATCCGGTTATGAAACGGGATTGTCCACTATGGCAGGTGTACTGGCGGGAATGGATATGATGAATATGGGTGGTCTGATCGAGGCCTTGAAGACGTTTGATTTTGCAAAGGCAGTGATCGACGATGAGATCGCTCAAATGCTCAAGCGCATGAAGCGTGGTCTAGAATTTAGCGAGGAAAACCTGGCGGTGGATATTATCAAGAAAATTGGTCCGGGTGGTTCCTTCATTGTTGAACCTCACACCATGAAGCGTATGAAGACCGCTGGTTTGCTTACCAAGCTTTCAGACCGCGATACCCGTACACAATGGGAAAAGAAAGGCGCACACGATATTCATGATCATGCGATGATGCGCGTGCGCGAAATCTTGGCGAAGCCAAGCACCACCGTTTTTTCACAGGAAGTAGAGGAACGGATCCGCGTCCACTACACAGACTTGATCTCTGCGGATATGCAAGTGCCCGAGGGACTACAACTTGCTTCTCCTTCCTGATAAGCCGAAATAAAAACCTTGCGAACGCCGCCCGGCGTAAACCTTCGCAAGGTTGATACAAGGTAGCTCTTTAGTTTGTTGCTTCTCCCAAAATCAACACAGCTTCCTTTGAGCATGTCACTTGATTCATCTCGCCGACCTGGGGCAGTGCCAGGGACGGGTAGTTGAAGGTATCCATAGTGAACTTTGTCTTGCCGATCAGGATGTGAACGCGGACAACCGAACCAAGAAACGTGATGTTCTCAATTTGGCAAGCCAACACATTGGCTTTCTTCCCGTCAGAGGCAAAACTGAAACGCTCGGGGCGGATGGCGATGCGAACCTTGTCGCCTTTTTTCAATCCATCCATTTTTGCAGCGGAAACCAATTGCACACCATCCATGTTAAGAAGCCCCTTTTCTGGATCAATCACTTCAGCCGCTGCAGTATTTAATGAGCCAACAAAATTCGCCACGAAGGGTGTCCTGGGAAAATTGTAGATATCAAAGGGCGTGCCAACCTGTTCCACATTTCCATCGTACATAACAACGATTCGATCAGAGATCGATAACGCTTCTTCCTGGTCGTGCGTAACAAAGATGGCGGTAATCCCCAACCTTTTTTGGATGGAACGAATTTCCGCCCGCAGGGAAACGCGAATCTTCGCGTCCAAAGCCGAGAGTGGTTCATCGAGTAGGAGAACGTTCGGGCGAATGGCAAGGGCGCGTGCCAGAGAGACGCGCTGCTGTTGTCCACCCGAAAGCTGGAACGGATATTTGTCGGCATGCTTTTCCAGGTTCACCAGACTGACCATTTCCTTTACGCGATCTTTCACCTCTGCTTCACTTGCCTTGCGCACGCGCAAACCAAACCCGATATTCTGCGAGACAGTCATGTTAGGGAAGAGGGCATAGGATTGAAAGACCATACCGACATGGCGCTGGTTAGGGGCCTTGGTCGTAATGTCTGCGCCATCTAATGTGATCTTGCCCGACGTGGGAATTTCAAACCCAGCCACCATGCGCAGCGTGGTGGTCTTGCCACAACCGGAGGGACCCAGGAAGGAAACAAACTCGCCTTTGTCAATATCAAGGTTGAAGTCTTGCACGGCGTATGTGTCAGCGAACTGCTTGGAGATGTTTGAAAGAGTTAGGTATGCCATGAGGTTTCTCGTTGGAATGATTTAATGAGCGCCAGCAGCTTGTCCCTGACCACCGGTGAATAATTGGATGAGTCCCATCGCCATCCAGGTGAGCAGGAACGTCACAAAGGAAAGCGCAGCGGGTTGATAGGCGAGATGCTGTCCTAATAAAAACAGATAAGGACCAAACGCGTTCACACCTAGAAATGAAGCCAGTGTAACTTCGCCTACCACAATAGCAAATGTCAACAAAGCTCCACTCAATAACGAGGCTCGGATGTTGGGCAGGATGACACGGGTAATGATCGTAAACCAACTTGCACCCAGGCTCTGCGCTGCTTCGGTGAGCGTGCGTACATCCACCGTGCGCATACCGATATCGACAGAACGATATAGATAAGGCATTGCCAGAACCATATAACCTGCGACGATCAAAACATTCGTGCCAAAATGCGTTGTTGTCATTGGTTGAAAAATTTCAATATCCGTAAATGGGATTTTCACCGGTGTGCTATAGATTCGGATTAGCCCGAAAACCAGAACGATCGCCGGCACAACGAACGGCAGAAATGTAATAAATTCTGTAAGACGCCGTGCTTCAGGAAGGCGCAATCGAATCCAATAGGCTGTGGGTACAAACAGTACAATGCCGGCAATAATGGTTGCCAATGCCAGAACATTCGAATAGGTAAATGTTCTTATGAATTGTGGATCTTCAAACGCTTTTTGGTAGGCAAGTAGGGTGATCTCATCACGTTTCATCTGAAGCGAAAATTCCAAAGTGGCATAAAGCGGCAAAATAAAATACAGGGCTCCCAAAATAAACCAGAACCAACTCCACACGGGTATCTTCTGATTTTGAGGCTTTGGCTTACGAACTTTACTTAGGGTTTGTACCTTTGCAAGATTCATCGTAACCACCTTTCAGAAATACGCTGAAGCCACGAATAACCCGCCAGGGAAATCGCCATGATAAAGACCATTCCCATGGCCATTGCGTATCCCAGACCTGGATTATGCAAAACATCGCCTCGAATCTGCGCCCCGATCTGGATCGTGACAATTGGCAGGGTTCCACCGGTCAGCGCATAAGCGGTGGCGTAGGCACCAAAGGCATTTCCAAATAAGAGGATCATGGCTCCAAGGATGGATGGCAACAGAATAGGCATGGCGACTTGGGTCCAATATTGAAAAGTTGTCGCGCCGAGATTTTCCGCTGCTTCCCGCCACTCGCGCTTAAGCCCATCCAAGGCCGGTGCCATGATCAAGACCATCAATGGAAATTGAAAATACATATATGTGATGCTTAGACCTATGAAACTATACAGGCTAAACCCAGCCTGATAAATATTGATATGAAATACATTTTTCAGAATGGCTGTAATAATTCCAGTTCGTCCCAGGGTGGCAACAAATGCGAATGCTAGCGGCACGCCTGCAAAGTTTGATGCGACCCCTGAAAATGTAATCAGCATGGAACGGATTGGTCTGGGAAGACCACCCACCGTCACAGCGTAAGCCAGCAAAAAACCGAAAATGCCGCCACCAATCGCGGTGACCGCGCTGATGCGAATACTCAACCAATAGGCATCCAGGATACTTTTTTGCTCAAACAACTGGAGGATATTCCCTACCGTGAAGCGCCCCTCATTATCTGTAAAACTGCCCACAAATAAACGCATAGAGGGCAATAGCAGGAAAAGAATTGCGAATAAGAAAAACGGAATAACGCCCAGCCATTTCTTCCAATCCAATGAGACAGGCGCTATTTTTTTTGAAGTAGAGAGGCTGGTTTGTGTCATATTCTTAACTACCTCATCCTACACTATTGGAGTGAGACCCCGCCAAATGGCAGGGTCTCACGATCGTAAACAAATGGAATTGATTTATGGAGCGGCTTTCACGTCTGCACCAACTACACTGTCCCAATTCTTGGTGATGAGTTCGCTGGCTGCATTCAACTGGTCAAGGGTGGGAAACACTGCGCCCGAGACATCCGGCAATTTCTCCAGCAAGTCTGGAGGAATGACGCCGCGGTCGCGCATGTCTACTTCACGGATTGGATGGCAGTAGCCCTTCATCCAAAGAGTCTGTCCTTCATCGGAATATAGGAATTCCATCCAAAGCTTGGCAGCGTTCGGATGTGGAGCATAAGCGCTAATCGCTTGCACATAGACGCCTGCGAAGCGGCCGCTGGCGGGAACAACTACTTCAGCTTGTGGGTTGCCAGCAAAGGAATCAATCGCGGAGAGAGCGTTGTAGTCCCAGGTAATGCGGACTGGGGTTTCACCCTTGGCGACTAAACCATTATTTGAGATCGTAGGTACCAGATTGCCCGCTTGATTCAGTTTCGCAAAGAAGTCAAGACCAGGTTGGGCATCATCCAGTGAACCACCGTTGGCAAGAGATGCCGCAAACACGGATTGGATTGCCTGATTGGAAGTGCGCGGATCACCAGAGAGAGCGACCTGCCCGTTGTATTTCGGGTCAAGCAGATCAGCCCAGTCTTTCGGCACATCGGGCTGAACATCTGTGTTCACAAGGAAGGAAAGTACACCATAATAGTCTCCATACCAGTAGCCATCCGGATCTTTGGCGTCATCCGGAATGCTATCCCATGTAGATACTTTATAGGGCTGAATGAGGTTTTCTTCCTTGGAAGATGCACCGAACGAGAAACCCACGTCGATCACATCCGGAGCCTGGGGTCCTTTGTTATCCTTATTGGCTTTGATCGCTTCCACTTCATCGCCGGAGCCAGCATCCGGAGTGAGCTCATTTACTTCCAGACCATACTTCGATTTGAAGGTGTCAATGACCTCCCCATAATTGCACCAATCATGAGGCAAGGCGATCGTGGTGAGCGTGCCTTCCTCTTTCGCCGCTGCAATCAAGGCATCCATATCTGCGGCAGGTGCCTCCGTTGCGGGCGCTTCAGTTGCAGGGGCCTCGGTTGCGGCGGGAGACTCCGTTGCGGGCGCTTCAGTCGCTGGCATTTCCGTCGCGGGTGCCTCGGTTGGCGGTGGGGCCTGCGTGGTGGCGGCGCCTCCACACGCAGCCAATAGAGACGCAAACACGAGCAGAGTCAACAGATTGAACAACAACTTTCTTGTCTTCATTCTCTTCTCTCCTTTGGGTTTGGGTTGTGAGCGCGAGGCGCTCTCCTCTAGCGATATTATATTCTGGATTTGCAGAAATACTACGTGAGTTTCGGAAATCTTCGATCATCACCTCCTCCAATTCTGTGCTTTGGAGATCAAACACTTGTTATCTGATGAAGACGCGGTAAATTTAATAAATCTTATCCATTGAATTTGTCTGTACATACATTTAATGTATTGATTATTTCGAAAAATTGCGTCACGTTTTACTATCGCGTGGGTTGTAAATCAAAAGTCCAAACGGTTTAGGTGGAGTATCTGTTTCCGATTCGGAGGGCAGAACCTATGACAGAGTGCCAGCAAAACTGATCTTTCCATCACATTCTTTTCCACAATTCAAAAGGAGATGAAAGAAATGGCCGATAAAGTGCAGGAACACGATAAGAAAGTATTGCATAGCATGGGTTATGCCCAGCAACTCGCTCGCCGCATGAGCGGGTTCTCGAACTTCGCGATTTCGTTCTCGATCATTTGTATTCTGGCGGGTGGCATTTCCGCATTTCCTGCCGCTTTCAATTCCGCTGGTGCAGGAGGCGCTTTCCTTATCTGGCTGATTGGTGGCGCGGTCGCGATGACCGTTGCCTTTGGTATGGGGCAGATCGCCTCCTCCTTCCCAACGGCGGGTGGTTTGTATCATTGGAGTTCCCATCTCGGTGGAAAAGCATGGGGTTGGGCGACAGCATGGTTCAACCTGGTTGGTTTGATATGTGTTGTATCCTCAGTAGATGTGTTGTTATATGCAGTGTTTTTCAAGGATATTCTCCTTACTACAGTGCTTAAAGTGGATACTTCAGGATTTGGCTACTGGCATCAGTTCATCTTCGTAGCGATTGTTCTGATCACCCAGGCCCTCTTTAATCACTATGGTATCAAACTTACAACAACATTAACGGATTTAAGTGGTTACTTGATCTTTGCTCTCACCATTCTGCTAATCATTGCTCTGTTTGTCTTCACACCGGTTGCTCTGGATTTCTCCCGCCTCTTTAAGATCACAAACTTCACGGGCGACGCGGGTGGCGGCGTATTCCCATTCCATCCAAGTCTGGCGTTTGCTTTCCTGCTTGGTCTGTCCTATGTATGCTATACCCTCACCGGGTACGATGCGTCCGCGCACACATCTGAAGAAACCCATGATGCCCAGGTCAATGTTCCCAAAGGCATGTGGCAGGCTGTGTTCTGGTCATGGACAGTTGGTCTCGTTATGGTAGCAGCCTTCGTGCTGACGATGCCGAGTCTACAAGAAGCTGGGAAAGCGGGCTGGGGAGCGTTCTACTATATGTACGATGCCTCGCTCATGCCTTATGCTCTGAAACTATTTCTCGCTGTGGGTCTGGTGGTTGTGAACTATATATGTGCTTTGGCTGGCATGACTTCCGGCGCGCGCATGATGTTCGCCTTTGCCCGAGATGGCGGCTTGCCAGCCTCCGGCTTTCTCTCTCACGTTAACACAACCTACCGAACACCAACGTATGCCACCTGGACTTTGGCAGGCCTGGCGCTGCTTTCCACGGTATATGCCCCTTATTACCTGGTTTTGGCGGTTGCCTGCGCGGTCTTCATGTACCTTTCCTATGTGATGCCGATCGCGGCTGGTCTTCTAGCGGAGGGCAAAACCTGGAAGCAAAAGGGACCATTTAATCTCGGTGCATGGTCCAAAGTAAATGCAGTGGTTGCGGTTCTTGGTGGCATTCTACTAGCGATTACGGGATTCTTCCCACCCAATGAGAAGGTATTCTATTTTACAGTAGCATTGGTCATTGTAATGCCAATTCTCTGGTATGGTTTCGTTCGTAACCGATTTGAAGGCGTCCCAGAAGGTGAAAAGATTACGCAGCGTCAGAAGATGATCGCCGATATCGAAAAGAAATACGGCGAAGGGGATTAGTACACATCGCTGAATCAGACGCGGCATCTCGCATTCGTGGGATGCCGCGTTTCATTGGAGGGCAGATGAGATATCTTCTGGGCATTGACCAAGGTACAACACAGACGACTGCGGTTGTAGTCAACGAACGAGGCGAGCTGATCGAGAAAAATTCTGCACAATTGCCGGCGCGCTTTCCGCAAGCCGGGTGGGTGGAGCAGGAACCGTTTGACATTGTCCGCACGGTGCAAGAGGCTTGTGCGCCGTTACTGGATAAATACGACATCGCTGCGGTGGGGTTTGATAATCAGGGTGAAACATTTATTGTTTGGGATAAGGATACAGGCGAACCGGTGACTCCTGCCATTGTCTGGCAGGATACCCGCGGACAATCTGTGTGTGAGGAACTTGCTCCAAACGTCGATCAGGACCGGCTCCGCCAAAAGACAGGTCTACTCCTCGACAGTTATTTCTCTGCCCCCAAACTCAAATGGGTATTTGAAAATTATCCAGAGATTCGTGAACAAGCCCACGCGGGAAAGCTCAAATTTGGCACGACGGAAACATGGGTGATATGGTCACTCACCAATGGCAAATACCATGTGACCGATCCATCCACGGCCTCGCGGACTTTATTGTTCGACATGAATTGTTTTGAGTGGGATGAGGAATTGTTGTCCATATTCGACGTGCCACGTGGTATGTTGCCACAAGTCATGCCGTCTGCCGGGTATATTGGCGATATTGATTTTGGCAATGGAAAGCCCTTGCCTCTCCACGCCTTGCTGGTTGACCAACAAGCGGCGTTGTTTGGTCAGGCCTGTTTCAACGCGGGAGAGATGAAGTGCTCGTTTGGAACTGGCAGTTTTCTGTTGATGAATATTGGTAGTAAGCCTCGGCTTTCCAACAATGGATTGCTCACAACGGTCGGCTGGAATTTCGACGGGCATACCGCTTATGCCTTGGATGGCGGGATTTTTGTTACCGGTTCCGCTGTCCAATGGTTGCGCGATAATTTGAAAGTAATTCCCGATGCAGCCTCCAGCAATGATGCCGCGAACCGTTCGACGGATTTAGGTGTCGTCATTGTTCCGGCGTTACAAGGTCTCGCGGCTCCGCATTGGCGAACCGACGTGCGCGGCGCAATGTTTGGATTGAATCGCAGTACCACCTCAGACGATATCGTTCGCGCGACGTTAGACGGGATCGTCTGTAGAGTGTATGAAGTAGTCACCGCCATGTCACAGGATGCCGGGCAAGCCCCTCCGCATCTCAAAGTGGATGGCGGCCCTTCAGGTAATCCGTATCTCATGCAAATGATCGCCGATTTGTTGAATCTGGAAGTGCGTGTCTCTGCTGCCTTGGAAGCGACCGCCATTGGCATTGCCAATCTGGCTGCTGTTTCAGCACTGGGAACTTCTTTTGATCAGTTATCCGAAAATTGGAAGTCGGAAACGATTTATACGCCGAACATGCAAGTTGTAGAAAGAGAAAAGAAACTGGCTCAGTGGAATAAAGCACTGGAAGCAGTGAAGGCGTATCATTCATAAAACAATCCGCTGGCTGAGTAGTCCCGCGTGTTTTTTGCGGGACGTATCGAAACCAGCGATAACCAGTAAACAGAAAATTATAAGATGTGGTCGAGACGCTGAGCATCTCGACCACCGGATGAAAATGGAAAATATCTACGATATCGCAATCATCGGCGCAGGCGCAGTAGGGTCTGCCATTGCCCGTGAACTCTCACGCTATCAACTAAAGATAGTCCTTCTCGAAGCAAATTCTGATGTGGGGATGGGGACATCGAAAGCCAGCACGGCGATCTGGCATACAGGGTACGACGCCACTCCCGGTTCACTTGAGGCTTCACTGCTGAAACGAAGTTATCCGTTGATGGAATCTTATATGCCCGAGGCAGGGATTCCCTTTGAGCGAATTGGTGGTTTGCTGATTGCCTGGAACCAAGACCAATGGGATACTCTGCCGAAGCTATTGGATAAAGCGCATCAGAACGGGGAAATGGATGTTCGGCTGATTAGCGCCGATGAAGTTTACAAACGAGAACCTCATCTCGGTTCCGGTGCACTTGGCGGGATGGCTGTACCCGGAGAAGGCATTCTTTGTACATTCACCGTTCCCTTAGCTTGTGCGACACAAGCAGTCGTTAATGGTGTAACGCTAAAGCTGAATTTTCGGGTGCAAAGTATCAAGACTGAAGATGATATCCATATCATTTCAAGCGAGACAGAAAGTGTGCTGGCTCGATGGGTCATCAACGCGGCAGGATTATATTCGGATGAGATCAATAATCATTTTGGATATAAAAACTTTAAGGTCACGCCGCGACGTGGAGAGTTAATCGTCTACGATAAGTTGTCTCGTCCTTTGGTTAATCATGTTTTGTTGCCGGTGCCAACTGCGATTACAAAGGGAGTATTGATCAGCCCAACAATCTACGGAAACATTCTGCTTGGTCCCACCGCTGAGGACCTGCCTGATAAAACGGCAACCAACACGAGCGAAAACGGACTACAGTCCCTGCTTGAAAAAGGGAAAAAGATCCTGCCCAAGCTACTGGATGAGGAAGTGACTGCCACATACGCGGGCTTGCGTGCCGCGACCGAGCATATTGATTATCAAATTGCACTTCATGCAGACCAGAGATATGTCTGTGTAGGTGGCATCCGTTCCACAGGGATTTCGGCGAGTCTGGGAATTGCAGAGTATGTGGCGGATTTGGTGAAAGAGGGTGGGGTTGAACTGAAACACAAACCCGAATTTAAGACTATCAAAATGCCGAATATCGGTGAAGCGTTTCCACGCCCACACCAAACTGCAGAATTGATCGCAGAAAATTGTGATTATGGAAAGATCGTTTGTCATTGTGAACGTGTGACACTTGGTGAATTAAGAGATGCGATAAGTTCAGATATTCCCGCCACAAGTCTGGACGCATTGCGACGAAGAACGCGTGCCATGCAGGGAAGATGTCAGGGGTTTAACTGTCAGGCTTCTATGAATGTCATTCTGAGCGAACGTAGTGAGCGAAGAATCTCTTTCTCGGTGGGCGGGACTCTTCGGTCGCAGCAAACGCTCCCTCAGAGTGACAAGATTCAGGCAGATGTCTTAATCGTTGGTGCGGGACCGGCGGGACTTGCCGCGGCATTGGAACTAAAGAAACTTGGCGTGAGAGATATTCTTGTTGCCGAACGCGAGTCAGAAGCAGGTGGGATTCCACGTATGTGCGGACACATTGGGTTTGGTCTGCGCGATTTTCATCGACTGCTGACTGGGCCAAACTACGCTCGCAAGTATGTCGAGATGGCTGACAAAGCGGGAGTTAGGATAGCCAGGGATACAACGATAACAGGTTGGAATAACGCAGCGGAGGATGGCGGCTGGAGCAACCTAAGTTATACATCTCCTAATGGGCTCGGAACAATCGAAGCGAAATCTGTTTTATTGGCAACAGGTGTGCGCGAGAGACCAAGGGCAGCGCGCTTGATCCCTGGGCATCGTCCGCAGGGAGTGTTCACGACCGGATCGTTACAACGTTTTGTGTATGAACAGGGCTTGCCTGTCGGAAAGCGCGCGGTAATCATCGGTGCAGAAATTGTCAGCTTGTCCGTTGTGACGACGCTTTTGCACGCGGGCGTAAAAGTGATCAACATGGTCACTGAATTACCGAATCATCAGTTGTATTTACCCATCTTTTTTTCTGCCAAGATTTTTTATGCTGATATTCTTGCGCGTGCGTCTATTCTTACGAATACTCGAATATCAAATATCTTTGGACGTCAACGCCTGGAAGGGATTGAAGTCACAGATCTGGATTCGGGAAAGACAGAGATGATCGAATGCGACACTGTTGTCTTTACAGGTGATTGGATTCCAGAGAATGAACTGGCAAGAAGGGGAGAGGTAGATACGGGCAGACCATCGTTTGGGCCGCAGGTGGATTCACTATTCCGTACATCTCAAGCTGGAATCTTTGCGGCCGGAAATTTATTGCGCGGCGTCGAGACAGCGGATTGGGCGGCACTCGAAGGCCGCCGCGCGGCGCGTTCGATCGCTCGGTACTTGGAAAATGCCGAATGGTCAGCGACCAGGCTTGAGGTTCAGACTGAAGAGCCCGTGGCATGGATTTGTCCAAATATATTGAGTCCCAATGCCCCCGTGGAAGGATTTCGTTTTTGGTCAAGGGAATTCAGAAAAAATGGGACACTGCAACTAAGGCAGGGTGCGCGTGTTTTGTATGAAAAGAAGATCGGTTGGCTGAAGGCCAACGTCGCTTTGAGCCTGAGTAGTGATTGGGTTGATAAGCCGAAGACGCACTTTACCACAAGGGTCATGACACTTGCACCGCACGCAAGTGCAGGTGAGGAACACAAAGGGAAAAGTGTTCAACCTTTGCGATACTTCCCTGGCACCGTGCGGCTTAAGCCGTACCAGGGCAGGTGTGTGCTCCTCTGTGGTGAGACAAAATTGGAGACAATATGAAGATTGCGCTCGTCATCGGTTCGACCATTTCCACGATTAAAGATGAAGTGATACGCGGGCGAAAGCTGCTTATCGTCCGCAATGCGGATACTACAGGCAACCCAACAGGTGAGCCTTATATCGCGGTGGATACTGTCAGCGCGGGGACTGGAGATCTGGTGATGGTCACAGATGGCTCTTCTGCACGCTATACCAATCAGACCACCAACGCGCCCGTGGACGCGGTCATCGTCGGCGTCATTGACTCGCTCGAAATGAGCGGTACGGTCACGTATAGGAAAGAATAAATAAAATCCTAAAGGTCTTTGAGACCTTTAGGATTTTGCACTTATCATGGCTGACTCGCGTGACCTCCTCTCCGTTGGCGTGGATGTGGGTACCACCACCACACAAATTGTCTTTTCACGCCTCAATTTACAGGATGTCTCGCGGCCCGGCCAGATCCCACGCATAAATATTACAGATCGGAAAGTGATTTATCAGAGTCCGATTGTGTTCACGCCATTGATCGATTTTGAAACGATCGATGCAGATAAATTGAATGAAATCGTCAGGCGTGAATATTCCGCGGCTGGGGTGGACCCAAGTCAGGTGGAGACGGGCGCGGTCATCATCACAGGTGAGACTGCCAAGAAAAAGAATGCAGATGAAATCCTGAGGGCATTATCTGGACTAGCTGGCGAGTTTGTGGTCAGCGTGGCAGGACCGAATGTCGAAAGTTTGATCGCGGGAAAGGGCGCGGGCGCGGCTGACTATTCACAGAAGAATTATGCGACCATCACGAATGTTGACATCGGCGGCGGAAGTGCGAACAGCGCGACGTTTCGAAGCGGAAACCTGATTGGCGCCGCAGCCATGAATTATGGCGGACGCATCCTTGAGGTTGAAAATTCATCGGGTTGTGTGAGACATATTGCGGAGCCTGCGAAACCTATCTTGAATGATATTGGTCTGAGACTAGAGATTGGAGATTCGCCATCTTTGGAGGATCTGCGGCGCTTTACAGATCGGATGGCAGACATGACCCTTGAATTGATCGAAGGCACATCCTCTCCGCTTGCGCAAAAGATTTATCTCACGCCGCCTGTGGGCGTATCTGGCAAAGGTTCCGTGCTGATGTTCTCGGGCGGTATTGGACATTATTTCTATAACCCAATTCCAATCAATTCTGTGAGCGATGTAACCGTGCATGACGATGTGGGTCCGCTACTGGCTGAGTCTTTGCGCAAGCACGCAGTGTTGACTACATATACAATTGTGCCGCCCTCTGAAACAGTGCGCGCCACAGTGCTCGGAGCCAGCACGCAGACGGTGACTCTCTCCGGCTCGACGATCTGGGCAGAACGCGAGATTTTGCCATTGAAGAATGTGCCTGTGACTCGTCCCACGCTCCCTGCGTCGCTCGAACCTGCCTCCGTTTCGAGAAGCATCACCGACGCCGTGAATCGCTGGGACGTCAATCTCGCAACGGATCCATTTGCAATAGCACTCGAGCTTGATAAATCCTTGGACTACGAATCACTGACACAGCTTGCGAACGGACTAAATAATTTTGCAAATACAATGCCAAGCGATAGACCTCTGATCGCCATCATTGAAAGAGATTATGCCCAGGCGCTTGGTCAAACTGTGAAAGGACTTGATCCTTCACGCGCCTTGCTCGTCATTGACCAGGTCGGCTTATCCGAAGGCGATTACATTGACATTGGCACCCCGCTCATGGATGGACGCGTTGTCCCATTGAGCGTAAAGACCTTGATTTTTTATCATTGATGAATATTCCGCTGGTTGAGTGCTCCTGAGCGTTTGTCCCTGGCACCGCCCGCCAGGGCAGGTGTGCGAGGGATGTATCGAAACCAGCAATAGCAAGTAAGCAAAAATTGAGAAACAGGTTTGCAATTTGTGGTTTCGATACGTGGCGCGAAAAGCACGCGCCCCTACTCAACCACCGCTGCAAAATGAGCCTTTCATCTTTC
>WNFV01006807.1_pt1 | contig 14790 bp, 17 predicted proteins | sample 5400101 | NCBI WGS metagenome assembly WNFV01 (sample SAMN13153361, study PRJNA577476) | soil metagenome | isolation source: 115 cm soil or saprolite under grassland replicate 1 | place: USA:California | collected 2016-06-15 | reverse complement strand
ATCCCCATCGACCACCCGGTCCAATCCCGGATCCGCGTGCTGGGGGGCGCGTTCGGCATCCCGATCGGGGTGGCGAGCGCCGTCCTGGTCGGGACGATCGTCGGCGGGCCGGGCGGCGCGGTGGCCGGGGTGGCCGCCGGGATCGTGATCGGCGCGCTGGCCTGGAACGCCGGGTACTCCGGCGGCTGGGGCGTTCCGGAGGACCCCCGCGGCCTGTACCGGGCGGCCATGAGCGCGCCGGCCGACGTCGCGGGGATCGCCTTCGGCCTGATCTCGGTGATGATCGCCGCCGGCGCGACCGAGGCGAACCAGTTCGTGCTCGACCAGTCCGTCGAGCTGCTCTTCTCGCCTATCGTGGCGGTGGTCCTGGTGGACCTCGGCCTCGTCGTCTCGTTCATGATGGCCGGACGGAGGGGCAAGCTGGTGATGGGGCTCATGGCGCTCCTCGGCGGCGCGATCGGCATCGCGTTCGGCGCGCTGTCGACCGAGCTCCTCGCCGGCGGCGGCGCCGGCAACGCGGCCCTGTCGCGCGCGTGGCCGCTCCTCGGCCTGGCGGCCGTCGGTGCCTTCCTCGCGGTCTTCGTGCAGCGCCTCGGCGCGCTGGTCGGGGCGGTGGGTGCGGCAACGCTGGCGGTCCTGCGGGGAACCTCGTTCGGCAGCGTGGCGCTCTGGGGGACGCTGGGCGGGGTCGGCGGCGCCCTCCTGGCAACGATCGCGAACCTGTTCCTCGCGGTCGCATCGGAGAGCAAGGAGTTCATGGAGCGGGTGCTGGGCCTGGGCCTGATCGGCGCCATCGTCGTCGGGGTCCGAGCCGGGCTGGGGGTCCTGCCGTGAGCCTGACCGCGGGGTTGGACGAGGCCGTCGCGCGGACGCCGGCGACCCGCGACCGCTACGTCGACTTCCAGCGCGCAGCGAGCATCCTCGTCGTCGTCTTCGGGCACTGGCTGTCGGGGATGGTCTACTGGGAGGGCGGGGTGATCGGCACCCGCCAGGCCATCGGGGTGCTGTCCTGGGGCTGGATCCTGACCTGGGTCCTGCAGGTCATGCCGATCTTCTTCTTCGTCGGCGGGTTCTCGAACCTGGTGTCGTGGCGCTCGTTCCGCGCGCGGGGCGCGTCCGGGTTCGACTGGCTGCGCTCGCGGCTGGCGCGCCTGCTGGTGCCGAGCTTCGTCTTCCTCGCGGCCTGGGCCGTGATCCAGGCGATCCTGTTCGCGACGGACACCGGGACGAAGACCACGCCGTTCCTGCGCGGGATGCGGCCGCCCGGCGCGACGGTGCCGTTCGGGCCGTTGTGGTTCCTGGCCGTCTACGCGGGCGTGATCCTGCTGGCCCCGGTGATGATCCGATTGCACGAGCGGCTCGGCCTGGCCGTCCCCGTGGCCATGATCGGCCGGCGACCGCTGGTTCGCCGGGATCGGTCACTACCCGCGCAGCCTGCTCGGCACCGACGTCGAGCCGATCTCCAACGCCTACCCCCCGACCGTGACGTTCGTGGCGATGTCGTTCTGGTCGATCGGGGTGGCGATGCTGCTTCGCGAGCGGGGCAACCGCTGGCTGCGGCGCCGTGGCCCGTGGCGGTTCACGGTGTTCGTGAACTCGGTGATCATGACGCTCTTCCTGTGGCACATGACCGCGTTCCTGCTGGTGATCCTGGCGCTGCACCCGCTCGGCCTCGGCCGCGGCAGCGCCGCCCACGTGATCTGGTGGCTGGAGCGCCCCCTGTGGCTGATCCTTCCCGCGATCGTCCTGACCGGCATCGTGGCCGTCTTCGGCCGCTTCGAACGCGTCCGCCCGAAGGGTCCTCGTCAGAAGGAAGGATCGCTCCCGGCCTCCAGCAAGCGCAGGAACCGCGCCGGCCGGTAGACCGGCAGCTCACCGCTCAGGCCAAGCAGGTGCCGGTCTCCCGACACCAGCGCGGCGTCCCGGAACGATGCGAGGGCGATCAGGTAGTCGTCGCCGGGATCGGCCGACTCGATCGGTGGAGGGTCGTCCGGGTCGTCCACGAGGGTCGCTGTCCTCCGCAGCCACTCCACGAAACGCGCCGCCTCGTCGGGCTCGATCCGTTTGCGCAGCTTCGAGTAGGCGAGAGCCCGCTCGAGCTCCGCGAGCAGGAGCGGTGAGACCAGGACCTCGAACTCGCCGTCGAGCCAGGCGATGAGGGTGCGCGCGGGGGCGCCATCCGGCGAGAGCAGCGCCGAGATGAGGACATTTGGATCGAGGACCGAGCGCACATTAGCGCCGGCGGCGCCGCGTGGCGTGCTGCGCTTCCACCGCCAGCCGTTCGGCTTCCGCCTCGGAGAGGCGGTTCCGACCCCACAGGTCCTCGAGGAGATCGAGCCCGAGGTGCCGGCGCAGTGCTTCCTCGATCACCTGGCTGTCTCGCACGCCGCTCCGCGCCGCTCGAACCCGAACCGCCCGTAGAACGTCCTCGTCGATGGTCAACGTCGTCCGAACCTTCGGCATACGGACATCATAGCATCACGATGCCGATATGCGGCGCCTCCCCAGGGGTTCGCGTCGGGCGTTGTCACGCTCGCTGAGCCAAGCTTGCGGCGTGATTCCAAACCGATTCAGATCACGAGTCTGAGCAAGGTTGCGGTGTCACTCGACGGAGATAGCGGCCGCATCGCGGTTCACCAGTCCCTGTGCCCTGGTGAGGCGGTGCGGAGAGTACGGTTGGTCGAGGTGAACGGCCGGATCGTTGGAGACGAGGATGACCGGGTGCTCTGGGCGATACGCTCCCCAGAGGTTCGCGGATACCTCGATTCCTCAATGGTGAGACTCCCGCGCGATTCCGGGAGGAGATCTCCCTTCAACGGACACCGGCCGCCGATCGTCCGCTGGCCGTGCTTGTGTTACCACCACTCTCAATCGACACAAGCACGTCCAGCACGTCCAGTTTGAGATTCGGAGCTTGGAGACTGAGAGGTTCTTGACAGGCCAGGGAAGGGTTCTGGATCCTGGAACGTCCGAGAGGAGGCCAGGAAGGCATGTCCACAAGACTGATGCGCCGAGGCCGTTGAGTCTGGGACGATGCACGGGCGGGCGGCCTGTTCGCGACTCACTGTTTCGTTCTCCAGGAATCCTGGCGGTCTTCCGCCGCTTCGAACGCGTCCGCCCTGGCGCGGTCGCGCTGACGTAGGGAGGTGCGCCTCCTTGCCGCCGTCCTCGTCCTCGCGGTGACAGTTTGGTTGGCTGCCTTCCTCTTCTACCTGACCCGCCCACCAAACGAGAAAGCCGAGTGGCGCAGGAACTGGCGCTCCAAGGCCGGACGGGGCACCCGCGTGATGGGGAAAGGGCCGCTTCCGTCGCCTCGCAGGTGGCTTCAAATGGACTTCCTTCGTCATCCTGTTGCTGGGACTCGCGATCTTCGCTGTCGGTGTTGTGCGTCTCTGATTGGAGCCTGACAAGACCGTTACCCGGGCGTCTGGCGGGACGTGAGCGGCCCTGGATAAGATCGCCTCTCGGTGAAGCGGACGTCCACGCTCTCGCGGATCTACCTGTCGGCCATCACGGGGATCGACCGGCTGGTTCGGTGGGATCGGGTGCCCCGGCCGCTGGGGGTCCTGCTGCTCGCCGGGATCCGCGACCGGCTGCGGCGGGACAACCTGGTCGACACCGACACGGTCGCCCCGCGGCGCGGGGAGGTCCCGCCGCCCGATCCCCGCTACCGGACGGCCCGGACCTGGGACGGGACGTACAACGACCTGAAGCACCCGGCGATGGGCTCCTCCGGCACGCGGTTCGGCCGCAACGTTCCCCTGAGGTACACCTTCCCGGAGAAGGAGGTGGACCTCCTCTCCCCCAACCCGCGCGTCGTCAGCCGCGAGCTCCTCACCCGCGAGACGTTCGTCCCCGCCACCACGCTGAACCTGCTCGCGGCGGCCTGGATCCAGTTCGAGGTACACGACTGGTTCAGCCACGGCAAGGGCGACTGGGACATCGCATGGGAGCTGCCGCTGAAGGCCGACGACCCGTGGCCCGAGCACCCGATGCGCATTCCGCGCGCCAGGCGCGACCCGACCTGGGAGGGGAACGGTCAGCCCCCGACCTACCTGACCGCGGACAGCCACTGGTGGGACGGCTCGCAGATCTACGGGAACACGGAGGCCTTCGCGAAGGCCGTGCGCTCCGGCGAGGACGGCAAGCTCCGGATCGACGAGCACGGCCTGCCGCCGCGCGAGCTGGAGGCCGGGATGGACCTCGCCGGGGTGGCCGGCAACTTCTGGGTCGGCCTCGGCCTCTTGCACACGCTGTTCATGCTCGAGCACAACGCGATCTGCGACATGCTGAAGAAGCACCACCCCGCCTGGACCGACCAGCAGCTCTTCGACCGCGCGCGGCTGATCAACGCGGCGCTGATGGCGAAGATCCACACCGTCGAGTGGACCCCGGCGATCATCGCCCACCCGACCACGCAGCTGGCGATGCGCGTCAACTGGTGGGGACTGGCCGGCGAGAAGGTCAAGCGGCGCTTCGGCCGGATCAGCTCGAGCGAGGTGCTGAGCGGCATCCCCGGCGCGAGGACCGACCACCACGGCGTGCCCTACTCGCTGACCGAGGAGTTCACGGCCGTCTACCGGATGCACCCGCTGATCCCCGACCAGTACACGTTCCGCTCCGCGGCGGACGACGTGGTGCTCGAGGAGCGCACCTTCCCCGAGCTGAACGCGCTGCACGTCCGCGAGCGCCTGGAGTCGGTCGGGATGGCGAACGCGCTGTACTCGTTCGGCATCGCCCATCCCGGCGCGATCACGCTGCACAACTACCCGACGTTCATGCAGCACCTCGAACGCCCGGACGGGACGATCCTCGATCTCGCCGCGACCGACATCCTGCGCGTCCGCGAGCGCGGCGTCCCGCGGTACAACAGCTTCCGGCGCCTGTTCCACCTGAAGGAGGCGCGCTCGTTCGAGGACCTCACGCCGAGCCGCGACTGGCAGCGGCAGCTGCGCTGGGTCTACGGGGGAGACCTCGAGCGCGTGGACCTGATGATCGGCATGTACGCCGAGCCGCCCCCGAAGGGCTTCGGGTTCAGCGACACCGCCTTCCGCGTGTTCGTGCTGATGGCGTCGCGCCGCCTCGAGAGCGACCGCTTCCTGAGCCAGGACTACCGCCCGGAGGTCTACACGCCCGAGGGGCTGGAGTGGGTCGACGACACCACCATGGTCACGGTGCTGCTGCGCCACTTCCCGCAGCTCGGCCCGGCCCTGCACGGCGTCGAGAACGCCTTCACGCCCTGGCGGCGCGTCCGGGCCTGAGCCGATGGCGTGGGTCGACCTGGCGCCTGAGGGGAACGTCGTTCGCATCCTCTCGATCGACGGCGGCGGGATCCGCGGGATCATCCCGGCCCGCTTCCTGGTCGAGCTCGAGGAGATCACCGGGCAGCGCATCGCCGACCTGTTCGACATCGTCGCTGGCACGTCGACCGGCGCGCTGATCGCGCTGGGACTCGTCTGCCCCGGTCCCGACGGCCGCCCCGCGCTCACCGCGGAAGACGTCCAGAAGATCTACGTCCTGGACTCACCCGACCTCTTCCCGGCAGTGAAGGTGCGGCGCGTCGTGCAGCCCGGCGGATGGGTGCGGGCCAGGCCGAACATCTACCAGCGGATCGGGGCGGTCGTCTTCCCACGCCGCTTCGGCAACGCCCGCTACCGCGCCAATGGCCTGGAGGCCATCATCCGGCGGAACCTCGGCGAGGCGCGCATCGCCGACGCGGTCACCGACGTGGTGGTCCCGACCTACGACTGGAAGGCCGGCCGGTCGATGATCTTCAGCAGCCGCGCAGCCCGCGACGGCGAGGGTCCGAACCCGACGATGGCCGCGGTGGCGCGTGGCACGACGGCGGCCCCAACCTACTTCCCACCGCTGAAGACGACGCTCGAGGACGGGAGGGAAGTGATCCTGATCGACGGCGGCGTGGCGGCGAACAACCCGGTCACCTGCGCGTACGCCGAGGCGTTGCTGTGGGAGCAGCGCCTGGCGAGGGACCTGGACGTGATGGTCGTCTCGCTCGGGACCGGACGCCCGCCGGAGGAGATCCCGACCTACGAGGAGCTGTGGAGCCGCGGCTGGCTGCGCCTGGGCATGGGCATGCTGAACGTGGTCTTCGACGGGACCAGCGAAATCTCCGACGAGATGATCCGCACGATCATACTGAAGCAGGAGCCGAACAGCCGGTACTGGCGGTTCAACACGGAGCTGCGCGGCGTCAGCCTCCGTCTCGACGACTCGAGCGACCAGAACCTCGCCGGCCTCCTCAGGCTCGCGCAGACGATGATCGCCGACCAGCGTGAGGCTCTCGAGGACCTCGCCGGGCTGCTGGTGAAGCAGGTCCCCTGCCTCGCCCCCCGCCCGGCGACCGGGCCCCGGACCTAGAGGGCGCGCACCACTCCGATCAGGAGGATCGCCAGGCCGGCGGTGCCGAACACCGAGTTCGCGGTGCCGAATCTCAGGCCGAGGCTGTGCTCGGCGAACTGGTCCTTCACGCCGAGCGTCCAGTTCAGGACCGCGCCGACGTCCTGGAACACCGACGACGCGACGAGCAGGGATGCGGCGACGATCTCCAGACCGCTCGACAGGTCCGACAGCTGCACGGCCCAGACCAGGCCCAGCAGCATGAAGCCGCCCCACAGGCCCATGCGGTGAGCGATCGCCAGGAACGGCGGGTTGTCGAGCGGGTCGCGACGGCGGCGCCGCCCCCACAGGAATCCGACCACGAACGCGAACCCCAGGTTCAGCGTCCCCCCGACGACCAGGATCTTCGACGCAGCGTCGATCAGCCGTTCCTGGGGTTCGAGCGGTCGGGGTCGAGGTCGTAGCGCTTGATGGCGTCGGCGACCAGCTCGGGCTTGACCTCGCCCTGCTCGGCCAGCGCGGAGAGCGCGGCCACGACGACATGCGGGGCGTCGATCTCGAAGAACCGGCGCAGGCCCTCGCGGGTGTCCGAGCGGCCGAAGCCGTCGGTGCCGAGTGGCAGGTAGAGGCCCGGCACCCACCGGCCGATCTGGTCGGGGACCGCCTTCATCGAATCGCTCACCGCGATCACGGGCCCCTCGGCCGCCTCGAGCGCCTCGATCACGTACGGGACCCGGCGGGCCTCGCCGGGGTGCAGGCGGTTCCAGCGCTCGGCGTCGAGGGCCTCCTCGCGCAGCTGCTGGAACGACGGCGCGCTCCAGACCTCGGCGGCCACCTCGAAATCCTCCGCCAGCAGCTTCCGCGCGGCGAGGGCCTGCTGCAGGATCGCCCCCGACCCGATCAGGGTCGCGCGCTTCGCCCCGTTCTGCAGCTCCGGCGCGTCCGCGAATCGGTACAGTCCCTTGACGATCCTCTCATCGGCTCCCTCCGGCATCGCGGCCTGAGGGTAGTTCTCGTTGTAGAGGGCCAGGTAGTAGATCAGGTCCTCGTTCGCCTCGAACATCCGCCGCAGGCCCTCGCGGACGATCACCGCGGTCTCGAAGGCGAACGCCGGGTCGTAGGCCAGCACCGCCGGGTTCGAGGAGGCCAGCAGCAGGGAGTGCCCGTCTTCGTGCTGCAGCCCCTCGCCGTTCAGCGTGGTCCTGCCGTGCGTCGCGCCGAGCAGGAACCCGCGGGCGCGCTGGTCGGCGGCCGCCCAGATCAGGTCCCCGATCCGCTGGAACCCGAACATCGAGTAGAAGATGAAGAACGGGATCATCGCCTCGCCGTGGGTGGCGTAGGAGGTGGCCGCGGCGATGAACGACCCCATCGACCCGGCCTCGGTGATCCCCTCCTCCAGGATCTGACCGTCGCGGGCCTCGACGTAGGGCAGCAGCGTCGCCGAGTCCACCGGCTCGTACAGCTGTCCCTTCGACGAGTAGATCTTGAACTTCGGGAACAACGACTCCATGCCGAACGTGCGGGCCTCGTCGGGGATGATCGGGACGATCCGCGAGCCGACCACGCCGTCGCGCAGCAGGTTCCGCAGCAGCGCGACGAACGCCATGGTCGTGGACACCGAGCGGTCCGAGCCGGCCAGGAACTCGGCGTAGGGATCGCGCTCCGGCAGGTTGACCTGCGCGTAGCGCGTCCTCCGCTCGGGGACGAACCCGCCCAGCTGCCGGCGCCGGTCGAGCAGGTACTGCACCTCCACCGAGTCCTCCGGCGGGCGGTAGTAGGGCGCCACGCCCTCGGTGATCTCCTCGTCCTTGATCGGCAGCTCCAGCAGGTCGCGGAAGGACTCCAGCTCCTTCTCGGACATCTTCTTCAGCTGGTGCGTGACGTTGCGCCCGGCGATCGTCCCGCCGAGCGTCCACCCCTTCACCGTCTTCGCCAGGATGACCACCGGCGCGTCCGTCAGTTCCACCGCGCTGGCGTACGCCGCGTAGAGCTTCCGGTAGTCGTGCCCCCCGCGGCGCAGGCGCACCAGGTCGTCGTCGGACAGGTGCGACACGATCGACTGCAGCCGGGGGTCGGGCCCGAAGAAGTGCTCGCGGATGTAGGCGCCCGACTCGACCGCGTACTTCTGGAACTCGCCGTCGGGGGTGGTGTCCATCTTGTTCACCAGCACGCCGTCGTGATCGCGCGCCAGCAGCTCGTCCCACTCGCGCCCCCAGATGACCTTGATCACGTGCCAGCCTGCGCCGCGGAACTCCGACTCCAGCTCCTGGATGATCTTGCCGTTGCCGCGCACCGGCCCGTCCAGGCGCTGCAGGTTGCAGTTGACGACGAAGATCAGGTTGTCGAGGCCCTCGCGCGCGGCGAGCGAGAGCGCGGCCAGCGACTCCGGCTCATCCATCTCGCCGTCGCCGAAGAAGCCCCACACCCGCTGCCCCGACGTGTCCTTGATCCCGCGGTGGTGCAGGTAGCGGTTGAACCGCGCCTGGTAGATCGCGGCGAGCGGCGAGAGGCCCATCGACACGGTCGGGAACTCCCAGAACTCCGGCATCAGCCGCGGGTGCGGGTACGACGACAGGCCGAGGCCGAACGCCTCGCGCCGGAAGTACTCGAGCTGCTCCTCGGTGAGCCGCCCCTCCAGGAACGCCCGGGCGTAGATCCCCGGCGCGCCGTGGCCCTGGAAGTAGACCTGGTCGCCGCCGCCAGCGTGGTCCTTGCCGCGGAAGAAGTGGTTGAAGCCGACCTCGTAGAGCGAGGCCGCCGAGGCGTAGGTGGAGAGGTGGCCGCCGATCCCCTCGTGGTGCTTGTTCGCCCGCGAGACCATCACGGCGGCGTTCCAGCGGACAAGCCGGCGGATCCGCCGCTCGAGCTGCTCGTCGCCGGGGAAGTACGGCTCCTGCTCGGGCGGGATGGTGTTGATGTAGTGGGTGGAGACCATCGACGGCAGGCCGATCTGCCGCGCCCGGGCGTGCTGCAGGATGCGCCGGATCAGGAACCCGGCACGGGACGGCGACTGGGAGATGACGTCGTCGAGCGCCGCGAGCCACTCGTTCGTCTCGTCCGGATCGATGTCCGGCCGCTGGTCCTTGAAGGCATCGAACATGGCCGTCCCCCGTACCCCTCGTCCGTACCTCTCGCCGCCCGGTCCCGGTCTTACAGAGTAAGCCGTTCGGGCGTGATCCGCGGTGCCGGGCCGTGCGAATCACCCGGACCGGAAGAGGAGGGTTCGCATGGCCGAGGCGTACGGGAGCCGCGGGATCGCCAAGACCTACGCGCTCATCTTCGGGATCGCCTACGTCGTCGTAGCGCTCCTCGAGGTGATCGCCGGCCGGGACGGGTGGACGGTCGGGGGAGCCGTCACCTCGACCAACCAGGTGATCCTGGCGTTCCAGCCGGTGCACAACCTGATCCACTGGGCCACCGGCGTGGTCGTGCTCGGATCGTTCTTCGCCGGCGAGTCGGCCGCCAGGGGCGTCGCCCGGGTGGTCGGGGTGATCTTCCTGATCGTGACGCTCGTCGGCCTGATCGCGCCGAAGTTCACGATGGACCTGCTCGGCTACGGCGAGCTCTCGCCGGTCCCGATCTCCTACACGCTGGTGCACGCGATCACGGCGATCGGCGCCCTCTACGCCGGCTTCTCTGGCGCGCGCACCACGGCAACCGCCTGACCGGATCCGAGGTCGACGGAGCGGACGGTTCCCCGGCCGTCAGGGCGTGGTCCCGGCCTCCGGGACGGGTTCCCAGTCGCGGAGCAGCTCCGCGGCCTTGACGATCAGCGCGGCGCCGCCGGCCATCCCGACGAACCGCCCCAGCCGGCCGGCCTTCATGAACGGCATCCGCGCCACCACCGGCGCGGCGAGCATCAAGCCGGCGGCCACGCGCCGGCGCATCCGGCGGCCCTGCGGCGACGCAAGGTAGACGCGGGTGTCGTCGACGGCGGCGAGCACCGTATCCCGGACGCTGTCGACGACACCTCGCGTCATCCCGCCTCTACCTCGCCCGCTTGACGGCGGACTTCGCCTTGCCCACGGCGCTCTGGGCCTTCCCCTTCACCTGCCGCACGGCGCCCTTCACCTGCTGGCTGCGGTTCCTGGTCGCCTTCCCAGCAGCGCGCTGCGCCTTGCCGGCCGCCTTGTTCAGGCCGCCCTTGACGCGGTCCTTCGTCCCGGCCACGTGCTACCTCCCGGTACAGGGGGCGCCAAGACTCACCTCAGATCACGCGGCGCCGCCGACCGGAGAAGCCACGCATGATCAGCAGGACGATCACCGCTCCGACGATCGAGCCGATCAGCCCTGCCCGCGTGAACGAGAGCAGGTCGGTGTCGCCCTCGTCCAGGAACTGGCCCAGGAAGCCGCCAACGAGCGACCCGACGAGCCCAACGAGCAACGTGCCGCCCAGGCTGAGCGGCCCCGGGCCCCGTACCAGCAGCCGAGCGATCAACCCGGCGATCAGCCCGATGATCAGCCACCACACCAGTCCCATGTCCCCTCCTCGCCCGCCGCTTCCGGCTTCCGGATTCCCCGTGGCAGTCTGCATCAAACGGAGCGCCGCCGCCGCTCCGCACTGAGGATCACGGGACTGGCTCGCCCGAATCGTCGAGCGGTGCTGGTGGCGCCGCGCTCGGTGGGTCACACTGCCGGTGATCGAGCCGAGGAGGTGCGATGGAACCGGAGAAGAAGGGATACGGCAGCAACTGGAAGCGCTACATCTGGATCTACGTGGTGGTCGGGGCCATCGCCTACCTGCTGATCTACCTGATCTTCTTCCGCGGCGGCGGGTACGGGAGCTAGCTCGCCGGCGGGCCCTCGGCGGCCCGCAGGGCCTCGATCAGGCTCTCCTCCAGCCAGCCGAGGTAGTGCAGCAGCGCCAGGTGCGGCGCGCGGGGGTCGCCGGGCGCCATCTGCCAGTCCTCCTCGGTCCGGATCCCGAGCCGGACGCCGATCGTCAGGCGCAGGTCGTTCAGCACGTGCAGCCACGACGTGCACTCTTCGGGCGACAGGATCACCGTCCACCGGCCGCGCCTGACCTCGCCGCGCGCCAGGGCCTCGGTGATCACCTCGACCGCGGAGAGCTTCTGGCGCAGCAGGTCCCCCTGCATCAGTCCACGGTACTCGCGCTCGCGCTCGATGTCCTCGGGGTCGTGGTAGGCGGGCGGGAACAGGCGCCCCATCACCTCGGGCGAGGCGACCTCCAGGACCTCCTTCAGCTCCCCCGGCAGCCCGTGCAGGACCTCGGCCTCCTCGGGGGTCAGCTGGACGCGAACGCGGCCGCCGGCGAGCGCGCGGAAGGCCGGGGCCACGAGGCGGCCTAGCGGTCCTTCTGCATGGTGGCCCACAGGCCGTGGGCGTGCAGGCGGGACACGTCGAACTCGGCCTTCTCGCGCGGGCCGCTGGACACCACGGACTTGCCCTCGTTGTGGACCTGCAGCATCAGCCGGGTGGCCTTCTGGTGGGAGTAGCCGAAGAGCTTCTGGAAGACGAAGACCACGTAGGACATCAGGTTCACCGGATCGTTCCAGACGATCACGATCCAGGGGATGTCCGGCGAGAGGAGGCCCTGGTCCTCGTCCTCCCGCTCGCGGACAGGGGTGGTGGTCGGCGCCGCGGGCGCACTAGGCGAGGAGGCGGACGTCCTCACCGTGGCAGACCGGACAGGCCGGCCGCGCGTCGGGCTCCACCTCGTAGGCCAGCCACTCGTGGCCGCAGGTCCTGCACTGGAATCGTTCCTGGACGGCAAGGGGGTTGATGATCCCTTCCATCGGGTCCTCCTCGTCGAGGGCCCGTGCGGCGGGCCGCACCGGTCATCGCTCGATCTGCTCGTAGGCTGCCCGGTGTGACCCGGCCTCTCTTCTCGAGGTTACTCGACCGAGCGGGAACAAGACAGAGGGACGCGGATGGACTGCCGACCGAACGCGCAGAGGGGGCCCGGCCGGAGCCGGGCCCCCTCTGGTCTTCCCTCGTCCGTCGCCACCCTCTCGGACTCCCCTACTCGGAGCAGTGCCCCGGGCCGATGAGGCCGTTGTTGTAGTTGTCCAGGATGGTGGCGTTGGCGAGCACCTGGGTCCGCTCCGCCTTCGTGAGCTTCGTCGACGGCGTGTGCGTCGCGAAGAAGCTCTCGGCGTAGGCGATCGCCGCATCGACCTCCGGCGTGGAGCTCGCGCCGTTGAGGATGTTGAGCTTCGCGGCGATGTAGGCGTTCGCCAGGATGTAGTAGGCGTTCCCGCTGGGAGCGGTCCACAGCACTTGGTAGTACGTCTGCCCGCTCAGGAAGAGGGTCTCGTCGGCCCCTTCCGAGACCCCATCGTTGTCGACGTCGCCCAGGTTGAACCAGGCGTCGTCCTCAGGCGCCGGACCGTGCACCGAGTGCGTCTTCCAGTACCCCGGGGTCAGCGAGCACCCTTCCGCGCAGGCGACGTTGGCGTTGACGGTCCAGCTGTCCTCACCGGTCGCCCCGGTGTCGTTCGTCACGAACGACGCCGTGTTCGTGTGGGTGTTGTCACCGCACTCGAGCTGGACGTCGGCGTCCGGGTGCTTCCCGAACCACAGCGAGTACGTGAACGTCTGCGGCGCGTCGCCGGCGCACACCGTGCCCAGTGCTCCGACGTTCGACTCGCTGACCTCGATGCACTCGTCGATCTCCCCCGACGGCGTGCCGGAGAACTCGACGTTCGCCGTCCCCGAGAAGTCCGTGGTGCCGTCCGCGGTGCCAACCCCGTCAGAGTCGTAGTCGTAGTTCTGCAGGGTCGCCGTCGCGGTGTTCGTGCGGTCGGACCCGTCCGGCAGGTCGGCGCTGTACGTGCAGTTCAGGTCGCCGCCGGCCACCAGGGTGTACGGGAAGTCCACGCCGCAGTCCACGTTCGCCGCGATGTCCGGCGACACCAGGTCGGAGACGCCGTTGATCGTGGCGTCGATCGCCGCCGGGTTGTGCACCGTGATCCCTCCGCTGACGGCGTAGTTCCCGTCGGAGGAGGTCGCGTCGACCGTGACCTCGTAGTTCACCTGGAACAGCTGCCCGTCGGAGAGCGTCAGGTCGGTCTGGTCGGCCGACTTGTCGATCGTCCAGTTCCACGTCCGGTCGAACGACGTGCTGGCGTCCTTGGTCACCACGAGGGCGTTGCAGCTCACCGTCACCGATGCGGAGTCGGACTGTCCCGTCTCGTCGATGGTGGCGGTGTTGTCATGCGTACCCTCGTCGGCGTCGCACTCGAACGTCCGCGAGTAGCTCTGGGAACCGCTGTCGCTGAACTCCCACGACTCGCCGTTCGTGTCGGTCACGTTGATCGTGTCGTTGACGACCGTCGTCGGGTCCCCGAACGTCACGTCGGCCCTGGCGGTGTTCCCGTCCACGTCGCCGCTGGTCGTCACCGTCGCGGTGTTCGTACGGTCCGACCCGTCAGGCAGCGGCGTCGAGTACGTACAGTTCAGCTCACCCCCCGACGCCAGTGCGTACGGGAACTCAACGTTGCAGTCCACGTCCGCCGCGATCGCGGGAGACACCACGTCGCTGACGCTCTCGATCGTGGCCTCGAAAGGGCGTGGTGTTCGCGATGGTGATGTTCCCCGAGACCGCCCAGTCGCTGTCGACGGGGTCGGACTTGGTGACCGCCACCGTGTACTCCGAGGTCCCCGAGTCACCCGTGAACAGGTCCCACGACTCGGGAGTGACCGACTTGTCGATGGTCCAGTTGAACGTCCGGGTGAACGAGGTGTCGGCCGTCTTGCTGACGCTGAGCTCGTAGTCGAAGCAGAACTCGATGTGGCTCAGGCCGTAGGGCTGGCCGGTGTTCGGGTTGATCGGCGAATGGAGGCCGGTGTCCGAGACCGCCTCCGCCGGCGGGTCATAGATGTACAGGTTGGCGTTCGGCCCGCCCTTCGCGATGACCGCGTCCATGCCGAGCGTGGACGACCAGTCGAAGTAGACCCCGTCCGTCGTCACCGTGACGGTGTTGAAGCCGTCGATGTTGTAGGTCCCGCTCGGCGGCGGTTCGGGCTGCGGCTTGAACCCGAAGTCGTAGCCGAGGTAGGTACACGAGGGGTTGTCGTCGACGAGGACCGGCTCTACGCTGGCCGCCGTCGCGAACTGGCCCCCCACCGCGCCGAGGAGCACCAGCATCCCCGCCATGAGCAGGAGGGTGCCGAGCCGCAGCCCTCGCCTCGAGCGGTGTCGCGCTTCCCCGGGTATCGAAATGCAACGGGCCGAAACGAGGCCAATTGCGGGACGGAACGGCACATCTGGCCGACCTCCTCTTGGGGGACTACCATGTCCCCCGAACTAGGGATCTGGGCCGACTAAATACCCCAGTTTTGCAGGTGCTGGGGGCGGCGGGTTGCGGACCTCTTTGCGTTGTGGGTAGGATGCCCTAGGGCTGCCGACCGATAGAGGGAACCACGGCGGGGGCGGAAGCGGCTGCCCGCGGATGAAAGGGACTTCCCCTG
>WNFV01023998.1_pt1 | contig 14793 bp, 16 predicted proteins | sample 5400101 | NCBI WGS metagenome assembly WNFV01 (sample SAMN13153361, study PRJNA577476) | soil metagenome | isolation source: 115 cm soil or saprolite under grassland replicate 1 | place: USA:California | collected 2016-06-15 | reverse complement strand
CAGCCACCGTCGTCTTGGCGGCATGCTCCAACACCCGGACACGACGATGGAAGATGATCTCCGAAGGGGTCATGGCAGTGGGCTCCTCTGGCTCTTTGGTAGGAACCACAGGGTCCACTGCCACCCCCTTCGAGTGGTGGATGTGCAACCTCAACTCGTAGAGCCGAAGCACTAGAAGGGCCCGTATTGCGAGAACGTGCGGTCGTAGAGGTGGCCGTGCGAGAGGAACTGGCGCAGCGAGACGAGCAGATAGCCCTCGTCGTCGTGCGCGACGAGGGTCCCGTACATCTCGGGTACGGCGATGAGACCGCAGAACGCGGTGACCGCGGCGAGCAGCGCGACGCCGCCGGCGACGCTGGTGAGCACGCGGCGGCGCGTCTGTGCGTCAGCTGTCGACGAGTCGCCCGTGCACGAAGTCGTCGTACGCGCTGAGGTCGAGGAGTCCGTGCCCGGAGAAGTTGAAGAGGATGACGCGCTCTTCGCCGCTCTCCTTCGCGGCGAGCGCCTCGTCGACGACGGCACGCACCGCGTGTCCGGTCTCGGGAGCGGGAAGCTTTCCCTCGCTCCTGGCGAACTGGATGGCGGCCTCGAAGGTCTTGCTCTGCGGATACGCAACGGCTTCCATACGCCCGGTCTTCACGAGGTTCGAGATGATCGGGGCGTCGCCGTGGTAACGCAGACCCCCCGCGTGGATGACAGGAGGCACGAACTCGTGCCCGAGCGTGTACATCGGGATCAGCGGCGTCGTTCCGGCGGTGTCGCCGAAGTCGTAGTCGAAGACGCCTTCGGTCAGGGTTGGGCACGACGAGGGCTCGACCGCGACGAGTCGCACGCCGTCGTCGGGCACGAACGGCAGCGCGATGCCCGCGAGGTTCGAGCCGCCACCACAGCAGCCGATGACCACGTCGGGTGCGCGCTCTCCTGCCATGGCCAGCTGCTCCTTGGCCTCGAGCCCGATGATCGTCTGGTGCAACAACACGTGATTGAGCACCGAGCCGAGCGAGTAGTGCGTGTCGTCACGAGTCATGGCGTCGCGCACGGCGTCGGAGATCGCGAGCCCGAGGGACCCGGGGTGGTCGGGCTCGTCCACCGGTGACGGAACGACCTCGCTGCCCCAGGTCTCCATGAGCACGCGGCGATACGGCTTCTGCTCGTAGGACGAGCGCACCATGTACACCTTGCAATCGAGGCCGAACTGCGTGCACGCGAACGCCAGCGCGGTCCCCCACTGGCCCGCGCCGGTCTCGGTCGTGAGGCGCTGCACGCCCTCGGCCTTGTTGTAGAACGCCTGGGGCACGGCAGTGTTCGGCTTGTGCGATCCCGCCGGCGACAGCGACTCGTCCTTGAAGTAGATGCGCGCCGGCGTGCCGAGCGCACGCTCGATCCGTTCGGCGCGCACGAGCGGCGTCGGCCTCCACAGGCGGAGGATGTCGACGACCTCGCCCGGCAGGTCGACCCAGGCCTCGGTCGCGACCTCCTGCGCAATGAGCGCCATCGGGAAGAGCGGCGCCAGGTCGTCGGGTCCGATCGGCTCGCGCGTGCCCGGGTGCAGCGGCGGATCGAGCGGAGCCGGGAGCTGCGGCACCACGTTGAACCACGCGGTCGGCATCCGGTCGGCGTCGAGGTCGATGCGCATATCAGCTCCTTCCCGAGACGGGCATCGCCGCGAGCTCGCGAACGAGCGCGCCTGCATCGGACGCGCGGACGAGCGCCTCGCCGACCAGCACGGCGTCGAAGCCGGCATCGGCCATACGGCGCGCGTCGTCCGCGCCGCGTATGGCGCTCTCCGCGATCGCGAGCACGTCGTGCGGGAGCCGTGTGACCAGGCGCTCGCCGACCCCGAGGTCCTCGTCGAACGTGCCGAGATCGCGTGCGTTCACGCCGACGAGCCGAGGCGCCAGTGCGAGCGCGCGGTCAAGCTCTGCGGCGTCGTGCACCTCGACGAGGGCCGCGAGACCGAGCTCCCCGGCGAGCCCGTGGAGATCGGCGAGCAATACGTCGTCCGTCACCGCTGCGACGATCAGGAGCACGGCATCCGCACCGATCCCGCGTGTCTCGTACACCTGATCGGCATCGATGGTGAAGTCCTTGCGTAGGACTGGGGTGGTCGGAGCGGCCGCACGCGCCTCTTGGAGGTCGCGGACCGAGCCGCCGAAGAAGGGGCCGTCGGTCAAGACCGAGAGGCACGCCGCACCCCCTGCCGCGTACACGGCCGCGGTGGGGCCAGGCTCGAGCTCCGGCGCGAGGTCGCCCTTGGACGGCGACCGGCGCTTGATCTCCGCGATGACGCCGAGTGATCCCGCGTCGCGCGCTCGGGCGCGCACTGCTGCCTCGAATCCCCGGGGCGCCGGCGCATCGAGCGCAGCCTTGTGAATGGCATCGCGCGTGCTCGGCTGGTGGAGCAGCGTGACCTCGTCACGCTTCGTCGCCAGGATCTCGTCGAGCACACCCATCTCCAGCAGTGTGCCAGCAATCAACGCACGTAAGCCCGCCGCTTCGAGAAGGATCGGGCCGTGGACAAGCGACGGCTGTCCGTCGGGCTGATGATGAACATCTCGGTGATCGCGTTCGAAGCGCTCGCTGTCGCGACGATCGCACCTCAGACGGCGCGCGACTGGATCCAGGCACGCCGCGCCGGCCATTGGTCGCGACGCGCCATGACCACGAGCGGTATCGCGCTCGTCGCAGTCGGCGTGGTGCTCGTGGCCTCCGTGCTGGTCGATGGCATGCCGCTGGCGGTCGCATGCGCCGGATGGGGTGTGGGTGGCCTGGGAATGGGACTCGCGTACAGTCCGTCTCGCTGGTCGTCCTGTCGGACGCAGACGACGCGAGCCAGGGCGCGGCCGCGGCGTCACTGCAGCTCACCGACGTGCTCGGGATCGCGCTCGGAACCGGCATCGGAGGCGCGCTCGTCGCGGTCGCGCCGTCATTGGCGTGGACACGGCGCGATGCCCTCGCCGTGGTGTTCGCGACGATGCTCGGCGCGGCGATGACTGGAGTCGCGCTCGCGCGGCGTCTTCCGGCTGACCCCCGGATCGAGACGCCAGCGGCCGCACCCGATGTGCTCGGCGTACCATCCCCCGGCCATGGCGACTCGCTTCCCTGACGGCTTTCTCTGGGGCACCGCCACGGCAGCGCACCAGGTCGAGGGCGGCAACTGGAACAACGACTGGTGGGCGTGGGAGCACGCGCCAGGCACCGTGTGCGAAGAGCCTTCCGGCGATGCGTGCGACCACTTCTGGCGCTATCCGTCCGATCTCGATCTGCTCGCGGATCTCGGGTTCGGCGCGTATCGCTTCTCGCTCGAGTGGTCACGCATCGAGCCTGAAGACGCCGAGTGGTCGCCGGCCGCGCTCGAGCACTACCGGCGGATGCTGGCAGCCTGCCGCGACCGGGGGCTCGTACCGGTCGTGACGTTCCACCACTTCACGACGCCACGGTGGGCCGCCGAGGACGGCGGCTGGGCGAACCCGGTCACCGCTGACCGCTTCGCGCGCTTCTGCGAGCACGCGGTCGGGCACCTCGGCGACCTGATCGGCATGGCGTGCACGATCAACGAGCCGAACATCGTCTCGCTGATGGGCTGGCTCATGGGCGTGTTCCCACCGGGAACGACGAACGACCTCGACGCGTTCGTGCGCGCGAACGACACCTTGCGAGCCGCGCACCACAAAGGCCGTGATGCGCTGAAGGCGGGACGGGGTGACTTTCCCGTCGGTCTCACGCTCTCGATGGGCGACTGGGCAGCCGAGCCCGGCGCGGAGGACAAGATCGACGAGTACCGGTCGCACCACGAGGACTTCTTCCTCGAGGCGGCGCGTGACGACGACTTCTTCGGCGTGCAGGCGTACTCACGGACGCGCGTCGGCGACAGGGGCGTCATCGGACCCGAGCCCGGCGTTGAGGTGCTCCCGATGGGCTACGAGTACTGGCCACGCGCCGCCGAAGCGGCGATCCGCCACGCCGCCGAGGTCGCCCAGGTGCCGCTGTACGTCACCGAGAACGGCATCGGCACCGACGACGACGAGCAGCGCATCCGCTACCTGCAGGAGTCGCTCGAGGGCGTCGCCCGCACGATCAGCGACGGCCTCGACGTCCGGGGCTACTTCCACTGGTCGATGCTCGACAACTTCGAGTGGGCGTTCGGTTACCGGATGCGCTTCGGCATCGTCGGTGTCGATCGGGCGACGCAAGCGCGGACGGCCAAGCCGAGCGCCCACTGGCTCAGCGACGTCGTGCGCTCCAACCGCCTCGCCTGACAGTTCCTTCACGAAGCCATCGCGTGTTCCTCACTGCTCCGGACCGACGATGCCGATGTGCACCGCGCGCGGCGACCGCAGCGAGCGAGAGCGAGCCGAGGGAGCTCGCCCAGCGAGCGAACGCCCGCGGCGCAGGTACCCTGCGCCGCAGTGAGCGAGCGAGATAGGAAGGGAACGATTGTCATCGTCGACGACGAGCCCAACATCGCTGACCTCGCCGGGATGTACCTCGAGCGCGAGGGCTATCGGGTCCTGAAGGCAGTGACCGGCGAGGCCGGCCTCGAGGCGTGCCGGACCCACCGCCCGCGGCTGCTCGTGCTCGACGTCGGCTTGCCCGACATCGACGGGCTCGAGGTCTGCAAGCGGATTCGAGCGCAGTCGCAGGTGCCGGTGATCTTCCTCACCGCTCGCGACAGCGAGGTCGATCGTGTGCTCGGGCTCGAGCTCGGTGGCGACGACTACCTCACGAAGCCCTTCTCGCCCGCCGAGCTGGTGGCGCGAGTCAAGGCGGTGCTCCGGCGCGTCGACGGTGCGACGGCACCCGACATCGTCCAGGCAGGGCCGGTCACCGTCGACGCCGGGCGGCGTGAGGTCCGCCTCGGCGACCGGGCGGTGGAGATGACGACGAAGGAGTTCGACCTAAGAAGCTCGGCGACGCGCTCGAGATCAAGACCGTGCGCGGCGTGGGGTACCGGCTCGAATCGGGCGGGTCGCCTCCACCCTCGTGAGTGGGCCGACGCGTCACCTTCGCAATCGGCTCTTCGTCGCGATGGTCGCCATCTCGTTCGGTGTGCTCGTGGTCAGCATGGTCGCCGCCGCCGCGATCGCTCGTCGCAGCGCTGAAGACTCGGCGATCGACGACTTGAAGAAGCAGGCGCCGACCGTCGCCGACGAGCTGACGCGCATCGCCGCACGATTTCGGCAACGGGCCCAGGCGGGCCGGGACCCAGCCGTCCTCTGCCCCCTCATCACCGGCGCGCTGCGGATCTCCGGTGGCAGCGTGGTCGTCGTCGACGCTGACGGATCCGTCGAGTCGGGCGTCGGCGGCTTGATCGGGGCGCGGTGCATCGCCAACGGCGCGTCGCCGCTCCCCCGTGACCTTCGCCCCGCCGATCTCGATGCGGACACGTTGCTCACGGGTGCCACCCAGACGGGCGTGAGCGGTGACACCGCCTTCGTCGCCCGACCGTTACGCGCCATCCGGGGGCGGACGCCCGTGCTCGTCGTGACGCAGACGGTGAACACCCGCCCGCTGAGCCGCGCGGGCCTGTTCCTCGTCGCGGCCGGGGGCTTGGCCCTGCTGCTTGCCGCGCTCGTGTCGGCGTACCTCGCCCGCCGGCTGACGCGTCCACTCGCCGCGATGGAGGTGACGGCGCAGCGGATCGCGGAGGGTGACCTCTCGGCCCGTGTCGATCTCGGCCCGCATCCCGACGACGAGCTCGCGAGCCTGGCCCGCAGCCTCGACGCGATGGCGAGCCAGCTCGAGACCGCGCGCGGGCACGAGCGTGCGTTCCTGTTGAGCATCTCCCACGACCTGCGCACGCCGCTCACCTCGATCCAGGGCTATGCGGACGCGATCGTCGACGGGACGATCGAGACCCGGGAACAGGGCGTCCGGTCGGCGGAGATCATCGCGTCCGAGGCGCGAAGGTTGGACCGCCTGGTCGCCGATCTTCTCGATCTCGCCCGCCTCGACGCGCACCAGTTCTCGCTCTCGCCGCATTCGATCGACGCACGCAAGGTCGTCTACGAGACCGTCGCCGGCTTTGTTCCGTCGGCGCAGGAGTGGGGCGTCCGACTCGAGGTCGCACGGGGCGACGCCTTGCTGACGGAAGCCGACCCCGAGCGCCTCGGGCAGATCACGGCGAACCTCGTCGAGAACGCGCTGAAGTACGCCGACACCACGGTCCGCGTCGACGTCGACCGTCGGGACGGCCTCGTGGAGCTGCGCGTCGACGACGACGGGCCCGGGGTCGGGCCGGCCGAGCGCGAGCGCGTGTTCGAGCGGCTCTACACGGCGCGCGCCGCACCCGGGCGCAAGGTCGGCACGGGGATCGGTCTGGCCATCGTCCACGAGCTGGCCGTCGCCATGGGCGGTACGGCGCGCTGTGAGGGGCTCGACGGCGGGGGCACCCGCTTCGTCGTGACGCTCCCGGCCTGAAGCGGCTTCTCAGAGGGGGTGCAAGTCGCCGGGTGCGCTGCCGCCGTCCCAGCGAACGGTCACCTCGGCCGGCGGCTCGATCTCGCGGCGCACCATCGCGAGGGCGACCGTGCGCGCCTCGTCGGGTACCGCCGCGGCGCTCGTCACCGTGCCGACTTGGCCGAGGAAGCAGCCTTTCGTGAACGAGACGGCGTCCCGTTCGAGGGACGCCTCCTGCGGGATCGTCTTCTCGTCGACGTCGAGCCCTTGCCGCGGGATGCCGGACTCGATGCGGAACGCCTCGAGCTGCTCCGGTGACCACCGCTCGACCGCCGGGTCGACGGCCCTGTACCAGTCGCGCACGGCGTCGAGCGGACCGAGCACGTCGAAGCCGCGCACACCGGCCCAAGGCGCGAACACGACCCGGACGCCGTCGACCGGGCGATGCGCGTGCGCCACCTCCGGAACACCCTCCGCGGCCGCCCCGATCATCGAAACCATGCCCGTCGTAGCAGTGTGCTCGTCGATCTCCAAGTTCACGCGGATGCGGAAGCGGTTCAGCGACTCTGCGAGGCGCGGCCCGTACTCGGCGTCGCAGTCGAGGCACCACTCGTCCCCCACCCGTAACGCGCGGAAGTCGACATCGAGCTTGCCCTGGGGAGTGAGCAGCAACGAGTGCGCACCCTCACCGTCGGCGACGCCTTCGAGGTCTTGGGAGACGAGGCTTTGGAGGAACGACGTCGCGTCGGCACCCGCCACGCGCACCGCGCCGCGCGGCGACCGGTCGACGACGTGCAACTGCGGCTCGTTCACGTCGACGTGAGTGGCGCCAGATGCCGAGCGGCAGCAGCCGCTGTCAGCAACGCGCGCGCCTTGTTGTGGCACTCGAGGTCCTCGTCGGCGGGATCCGAGTCGGCGACCAGGCCCGCGCCGGCCTGCACACTCGCCCGGCCCTCGCGCCAGACCATGGTGCGGATCGCGATTGCACTGTCGAGGTTGCCCGAGAAGTCGAGATAGCCGACGACGCCGGCGTACGGGCCCCGCTTGACGGGCTCGAGCTCGTCGATGATCTCCATCGCACGGACCTTGGGCGCGCCGCTCACGGTTCCGGCAGGGAACGTCGCGCGCAACACGTCCACGGCGTTCCGACCGTCCGTCAGCTCGCCGGATACCTGGCTCGTCAGGTGCATCACATGCGAATAGCGCTCCAGCGTCATCAGCTCGTCGACGTGCTCTGTTCCGAACCGGACGACGCGACCCACGTCGTTGCGCGCGAGGTCGAGGAGCATCACGTGCTCAGCCCGCTCCTTCGGGTTCTCGGTGAGCTCGGCGGCCATGCGGCGGTCGTGCTCTTCCGTACGGCCGCGGTAGCGCGTGCCGGCGATCGGGCGGCTGATCACGCGACCCTCGAGCAACTGCACCATCGGCTCCGGCGAGGAGCCGACGAGCGTGGCCTCGGGGTGGCGCACGAAGTACATGTACGGCGACGGGTTCACCTGACGCAGCACCCGGTAGACGTCGAACGGGTCGACCGGCTCCTCGAGGTCGAAACGCTGCGCGACAACCACCTGGAAGATGTCGCCGGCGAGGATGTATTCGCGCGCTGCGTCGACCGCCCGCTCGAACATCTCGCCGGGCATCGTCGAGCGAATAGGCGGGAGCTCGGTGAGCTCGTCGGCCGGCGGCGGTGACGGCATGTACGGCAACGGGCGCGCGAGCTCGTCGACCAGCGCGTCGAGCCGGAGTGCAGCGCGTTCGTATGCGTCATCGGGATCGACCTCTTCGGGGAGGAACACGTTCTCGATGAGGTAGAGACGCTGCCGGAAGTGGTCGAACGCGGTGACGTGACCGGTGAGCGACAGCACCGCGTCGGGAAGCCCGAGATCGTCGCGTGGCGCGGCGGGGAGGTGCTCGATCTCGCGCACGACGTCGTACCCGAGGTAGCCGACGACGCCGCCGTGGAAGGGTGGGAGCTCGGCCAGCTGCGGCGCACGGTACGCACGGAGCACCGCTTCGACCGCAGCCAGCGCGCCGTCGTCGAGCGGCACCCCGTGAGGGACTGCGCCGTCGATCTCGACGCGACGGCCGCGCACAACGAGCGTGAGCGCGGGATCGCGTCCGAGGAACGAGAACCGGCCCCACCGCTCAGCGTGCTCGACCGACTCGAGCAAGAAGCCCGGCGATCCGTCGGAGGCCGCGCCGACGAGCTTCACGAAGGCGGACACAGGTGTCTCGAGGTCGGCCAGCACCTCCCGCCACACCGGGACGACGGTGTGGTCGCGCGCGAGCGCGCGGAACTCGTCTCGCGACGGCCGCAGCGGTCCGCCAGCACTCATGATTCGCCGGCCGCGGGCTCCCCGAAGGGACGGAAGAAGCAGCTGTGCGCGCCCGTGTGGCACGCGCCGCGACCCTCCTGCTCCACGACGAGCAGCAGCGTGTCGCCGTCGCAGTCGTAATAGGCCTCACGAACCCACTGGCGGTCGCCCGACGTGTCGCCCTTGCGCCACAGCTCGCCGCGGCGGCGGCTCCAGAAGACCGTGCGTCCTTCCTCGAGCGTGCGCCTCAGCGACTCCTCGTTCATCCACGCGAGCATCAGGACGTCGCCGGTGCCGCGCTCCTGCACGATCGCGGGTACGAGTCCGTCGTCGTTCCAGCTGATCTCGGCGAGATCCTCGGGGCGCGGCGTGATCGGGGTGGCGGTCGGCGCCATCGCGGCGAGCGTAGCCGTGGTCACACGGTGCTCCTGTTCGCAAAAATGGGGTGATGCGCGAGACTCTCCGACCCATGGGCGGGCCGAGTGAGCCTCCGCGCGCGCCGCGCCGCCCCGCGGTGCTCCAGCACCGCGGCGACGAGCGCGTCGACGACTGGTACTGGTTGCGCGAGCGCGACGACCCGGAGGTACGCGCGTACCTCGAAGCGGAGAACGCGCATACGCAGACCGTCCTCGCCGGCGAGGAGGAGCTCCGCCGCCGTGTGTTCGAGGAGATCAAGGCTCGCGTGCGACAGACGGACGCGTCCGCACCGGTCCGCAAGGGTCCTTGGGAGTACTTCACAAGGACGATCGAGGGCCGGCAGTACGCGGTGCACTGTCGTCGCCCGGCCGGCGGCAGCGCGCTGCCCGACCCGGACGCGCCCCCGGGCGCCGCCCCCGAGGAGGAGGTGATCCTCGACGAGAACGAGCTCGCGGCGAAGACCGACTACTTCGCGGTGCGAGGGCTCGCGATCTCGCCCGATCATTCGCTCCTCGCGTACGCGACCGACACCACCGGCGCGGAACGCGCCACGATCCGGGTGCGCAACCTCACGAGCGGCGAGGTGCTACCCGACGAGATCCCGGATGCCTATTACGGGCTTGCGTGGGCCAACGACAACTCGACGCTGTTCTACATCCGGCCCGACGCGGCCATGCGGCCCTTCGAAGTGTGGAAGCACCGTCTTGGTACACCGGCGGACGACGACCAGCGCGTGCACCGAGAGGACGACGACCGCTTCTACCTCAACCTGACACGAACCCGTACCGGCCGGTATCTCGTCGTCACGAGCGCGTCGAAGCTCACGACCGAGGTGCACGTGATCGACGCCGACGCGCCGGACGAACCGTCACGACGCGTCGCGGAGCGGGAGCAAGGCGTCGAGTACCACGTGGAGCACCACGCGTCGGCGGCGGGTGACCGCTTCTACGTCATCACGAATGCCGATGGTGCCGACAACTTCAAGTTGATGGTCGCGCCGGCCGAGGCTACGAGCCGCGCCCAGTGGACCGAAGTGGTCCCACATCGATCCGATGTTCGCCTCGACGACGTCGACGCGTTCGCGAATCACCTCATGCTCTCCGAGCGAGCCGGGGGGCTCGAGCAGCTGCGCGTCATCCGGCTCTCGGACCACGACGAGCATCTCGTCGCGATGCCGGACGAGGTCTATTCCGTCGGTGTCGGGCCCAACCTCGAGTTCGAGGCGTCCACCCTGCGCTACGAGTACACGGCGCTGGTGGTGCCCTACTCCGACGTCGACTACGACGTCGACGGCCGAACGTCCACGGTCGTCAAGCAACAACCGATCGCCGGTTACGACCCGTCGGAGTTCGAAGCACATCGTTTGTGGGCACCCGGTGACGACGGGACGCCGGTCCCGATCTCGATCGTGCACCGGCGCGGCCTCGTACGCGACGGGCACTCGCCACTGCTGCTGTACGGGTACGGCTCGTACGAGGTGTCGATCGACCCGGTGTTCTCCCCGACGCGAGTGAGTCTTCTCCACCGGGACGTCGCGTTCGCGATCGCCCATGTGCGCGGCGGTGGTGAGCTCGGACGTCGCTGGTACGACAACGGCAAGCTCGACCACAAGGTCAACACGTTCACCGACTTCATCGCGTGCGCGGAGTATCTCGTCGACAAGGGCTACACGTCGCCGGACCGGCTCGTGGCGCGGGGCGGGAGCGCGGGCGGGCTACTCATGGGCGCGGTCGCGAACCTCCGTCCTCATCTGTTCCGCGCGATCGTCGCCGAGGTGCCCTTCGTCGACGTGCTCACGACGATCCTCGACGAGTCCTTGCCGCTGACGATCACCGAGTGGGAGGAGTGGGGCAATCCTGCTGCCGACCAGCGGATGTACGACTACATCAAGCGGTACTCGCCGTACGACAACGTCCGCGCGCAGGCCTACCCGGCCATTCTCGCGACCGCGGGCCTCACCGACCTCCGGGTGCAGTACTGGGAGCCGGTCAAGTGGGTCGCCAAGCTGCGCACGCTGACGACCGGGGACGCGCCGATCCTGCTCAAGATCGAGCTGGGTGCCGGACATCACGGTCCGTCGGGTCGCTATGCGACCTGGGACGAGGAGGCGTTCGTGCTCGCGTTCATCCTCGACCAGATGGGGATTCGCGAGTAGCTCGCGGGTCAGGCGAGCGGCATGACGACGGCGAGCTGCCGGCTCTGGGCGAGCAGGGTGCCGTCGCCCGACCAGACCTGGCCGTCCTCCTCGATGAAGCCTTCGGCCGCGACATTGGTCCGGAACAGGACGAAGGCCCAGTCATCCGGGCTCGCGGTCGGGGCGGGCAACGTCGCGCGGAAGTGGATCGTGAGGTCGACGGTCGGCACGACGAAGGCTGGCTCGATCCGGCTGAAGATCGGTGGGATCCAAGCATCGGTGAGCGCGGCGACGAGCGGCGCGTCGAGGAGGTGCGGATCCTCGGGACGGATCCACCCGCCCGAGACCGCCTCGGACATGCGCGGCGCATCCGGAACGGGCGGGCTCCCGATCGCCCAGCGGGTGTGCCAGCGGGACGCGATCGGTGGCGCTTCGGGAGGTGGCTCTCGCGACGGGAGGTCGTCCGGACCGGGCACCGAAGGCATCATCACGTCGCAGAACTCCGGTCCCGGGCGGGGCGCGGAGAACGCGGCGATCGCGAGCCCCACCAGTCGATCGTGCTGGTGCACGCGTGCCGTGCACGACGTGAGCGAGCGTCCCTGACGCTCGATCGCGGTCGTGATCGAGACGACGTCGTTGTCGCGCGGCGGCGACGCATAGTGGGTCGTGAACGACCGGGGCACGCGAGCCGGGTCGTCGACGGTCGCGAGCAGCGCACGCAGGATGATCGCGGCGAGGTAGCCGCCGTTCGGTCCGCGCACGACGGACCAGCCGGGGTCGAGGCGGGCCTCGAACGTCCACTCGTCCGTCCGGGTGACCGCCGTATCGCGGTCGAAGCGGGTGGGCACGGCCGGTCAACGTAGCGGGCGGCGGTCCGTCACCTACGCTGCCGCGCGTGCCCGAAGCCGTGCTTCGAGGCGTTGCCTCCGTCCGGCGTGACCTGCCTGCGCTTCAACTTCCGCGGGGTCGAGGGCAGCGGTGGCGTCTACGACGAGGGGCGAGCCGAGCGCGGGGACGTCGCGACTGCGGTCGACCGGCTCGCGACCGAGCTCGGCGACACGGTGCCGCTCGTCCTCGCCGGGTGGTCGTTCGGCGCCGACATGGCGTTGAGCGTGCGCGATCCGGCGGTCAGCGCCTGGTTCGCGGTCGCGCCACCATTCCACTTCACGATCGAGTTGGACGAGCTGGCGCGCGATCCGCGTCCGAAGCTCTTCGCGCTGGCCGAGCACGACGAGGTGCGCCCGGCGGGCGAGACACGCGCGATCGTCGAAGGCTGGGACTCGACCGCAGTCGAGGTCGTTGCGGGCGCGAGCCACTTCTTCGTGGGCCGGACCGACCGATTGGTGGAGCTGGCGCGCGCGTTCGTGGCGCGCGTTGCCGGGTAGCGACGCGTCAGGTCGCGGGGACCGGCATGAACCCGTGACGCTCGAGGAAGGCGCGGCGGCGGTCGACGATGTTGCGCCAGTTCCCGAGGTCCTGCTCGAAGGTCGCCCGGTCGCCCTCTTCGTAGGCGTGCTCGAGCTCGTCGAAGGCGGCGTCTTCCGCGTCGAGCAGCTCGCGGTACCGCCGGAAGAATCCCTCGTCGATGTGTCCGTCGCTCATGCGTGCTCCCCCTGGGTCGACTGCCTCGGACCGTACCCGCGCGCGGTGCACGTCACCTGCCTCACGCCCTGACCTGCGCCAATGCCTCCGCGAGCGTGAACGCGCCCTCGTACAACGCCCGGCCGACGATCACGCCCGCGAGCCGCCGGTCGCCGACCTCGAGGCCGGCGAGCTTCGACAGGTCGCCGAGCGACGCGACTCCACCACTCGCGATGACGGGGAGGGTGGTGGCGCCGAGCACGTCGCGCAGCTGCTCCAGCGACGGCCCGGTCATCATGCCGTCGCGGGTGACATCCGTCACGATCAACGCCGATACGCCCGACTGCTGGAAGCGATCCGCCAGCGTGAGCAGGTCGGCGTCGGACGACTCGGTCCAGCCGCGCACGGCGACCTCTCGTCCGCGAGCATCGAGGCCGACGGCGATGCTACCGGGATGCAGCGTGCACAGCTCGTCAACGAGGTCGGGCTGCTCGACGGCCGCGGTGCCGACGACGACCCGTGTTGCACCCGCGAGCAACAGCTGGCCCGCCGCGGCCACGCTCCGCACGCCGCCGCCGGCCTGGATGCTCGACGGCACCGCCGCCGCGATCGCCTCGATGACTGCGAGGTTCGCCGGCTCACCGGTGTGGGCCGCGTCGAGGTCGACGACATGGATCCATTCCGTGCCCGCGGCGGCGAATGCGCGCGCCACAGCGACCGGATCGTCGTCGTAGACAGTCTCGCTCGCGAAGTCGCCCTGTTGCAGCCTCACGGCGCGTCCCGCGCGCACATCGATGGCCGGATAGAGCTGCAACCAGGTCAGAGGGAGCCCTTGGTGCTCGGGACGCCGCTCCCCTCGAGGCGAACCGCGTCCCGGAGGGAACGAGCAACGCCCTTGAACGACGCCTCGATCACGTGATGACCGTTGCGCCCCGAGAGGGAGTGCATGTGGAGCGTGATCCCGGCCGCGAACGCGAACGCGCGCCAGAACTCCTCGCACAGCTGGGGGTCGAACGTCCCGATCCACTCCGACACGGGGTCGACGTCGTAGACGAGGAAGGGCCGGCCCGAAAGATCGAGGGCGACCTGCACGAGCGCCTCGTCGAGCGGCACCGTTGCCGACGCGAACCGTCGCACGCCGCCTTTGTCGCCGAGCGCCTCCCTCAGCGCGTCCCCGAGTGCGATCCCGACATCCTCGACCGTGTGGTGCAGGTCGACCTCGAGATCGCCCTCGGCCCGCACTTCGAGGTCGAAGCCGCCGTGCTTCCCGAGCTGCTCGAGCATGTGGTCGAAGAACGGGATGCCGGTCACCGCGCTGGCGTGACCGGTACCGTCGACCGCGAGCACGAGATCGACCTTCGTCTCCTTGGTCTCCCGGTGACGTTCCGCGCTCCGAGCCATCAGGCCGCGACCTCCTCGAGCGATTCCCGTAGCGCAGCGAGCAGCATGTTGTTCTCCTCGGGCGTGCCGACGGTGATGCGTAGGCAACCGTCGAGCCGCGGCCAGCGCGAGAAGTCACGCACCAGCACGCCGCGCGCGACCAGACGCTGCCACAGCGCGTGCGCGTCGCCGTCGACCCGCACGAGCACGAAGTTTGCGCCGGAGGGGAACACCGTGAGACCGGTGAGCCGCGCGAGCGAAGCGCCCAGTCGGTGTCGCTCCTCCACGAGCGTCTTGACACGGGTGCGCATCTCGTCATCGAAGTCGAGCGCGATCGTGCCCGCCAGCTGGGTGACGATCGACAGGTGGTAGGGCAGCACGACCTTGTCGAGCTGCGCGACGACCGGCGGCGGCGCGAGCGCGAACCCGAGCCGCAGCGCGGCCATCGACCACACCTTCGAGTACGTGCGGACGACGACGAGCGGAAGGTCGTCGGCCACGAGCTCGGCCGCGCTCCAGTCGGCGAACTCGCCGTAGGCCTCGTCGACGACCAGGACCCCGACCCCG
>WNFV01007204.1_pt1 | contig 14797 bp, 9 predicted proteins | sample 5400101 | NCBI WGS metagenome assembly WNFV01 (sample SAMN13153361, study PRJNA577476) | soil metagenome | isolation source: 115 cm soil or saprolite under grassland replicate 1 | place: USA:California | collected 2016-06-15 | reverse complement strand
GCCGGGCGCTGGCAGTGGCCGAGGCGTGGCGGCGTGATCGCCAACGGCTGGCGGCCTACGCGCGGCTGGCTGCCGCGGTCGACGGGGACCTCGGGTTGTCGCAAACGCTGAGGTGGGACGATGCGCTGGCGGCTGTTGACACTGTCCCCGCTGTGGAGTCGGTTGCGCTCAGCGAGGCGGTCCGTCGGCTCGGCGCGGGTGAGCTCGAAGCGGCGCGAGAGCTGGCGGAGCGACGGTTGGACGCCAGCCTGTGGGCGCGCACGCCGCTGGCCCCGCCGCTCCAAGGCACCGAGGCATGGGGGCCTCGCTGGCGGGTGGTCCGGGCCGTCGCTCGGCTGCGAATGGCCGTCGCCGAGCCTGCCCCGTTCACCGTCGCCGTCGCCGGGCTGCTCGCCTGGTACGCCCGCGGCGGCTGGCAGGTCGACCGTGAGCATCGCCGCCTGGAGCTGGCGCTGGCCGAGCTGCACGTGGAGGGTGAGCTCGAGGACGTCATCGGAGCCGCGCGAGCTGCGTACGAGGGCTGGCTGGAGCAGCTCCTGACGCGTTTCGCGGCGGCGGTCGCCGCCGAGGGCGTGGACCCTGGCGAGCTGCTCTCACAGTCCCAGGTGCACGACCGCTTCGTCAAAGTTGCGGACGGGCCGGTTGCCTACGTCTGGGTCGACGCCCTGCGCTACGAGCTGGGGCACGAGCTTGCCGAGCGGCTGCGGCCGGTGTGCGCGGAGGTCGCGTTGCACCCGGCCGTGGCGGCCGCTCCCACCATCACGCCAGTCGGGATGGCCGATTTGTGCCCGGGCGCGGAGCGGGGGCTTGCGCTCGCGCTCGATGGCCGTGATCACCTGCTGGTGCGGGTCGGTGAGACCGAGGTCGGGGATGTACCGGCCCGCGTCGGATTGCTTCGCGCCGCCCACGGCCCCGTCGTCGACCTGCAGCTCTCGGACGTCGTGAGCCGGGGCGAGCGGGAGCTGGCCCGCCGGATCAAGGGAGCGTCTCTGGTGCTGGTCCGCTCGCAGGAGATCGATACGCAGGGAGAGTCGGGGATGCTCTCGGTCACCTGGGACGGCTTCGATGCCACCAGCCAGCAGCTCGTACGGGCCGTGGCACGGCTCGCCCAGGCTGGGGTCCGGCGTGTGGTCATCTCCGCGGACCACGGGTTCATCGCGCTCAGCCGTGGATTGGGGGAGGACCGGCTCGTCGATCGACCCGCTGGTGGCACCGGCGAGCAGCATGCCAGAGCGTGGATCGGCCGCGGCGGCATCACCACGCCCGCGGTAGTGCGGGTGGCCCTCTCGGATGCTGGCGTGCACAGCGATCTCGACCTGCTGGTCCCGGCCCATCTGGCGGTCTTCCGTGGCCCGTGGACCCGGCAGTTCTTCCACGGTGGTCTCTCCCCACAGGAGCTGCTCGTGCCGGTGATCCTCGCCGAGATGCGACCGGCCGCCGAACCGGCCGGTCGCAGTGTGCACATCGAGGTCGCTGGCAACAAGCTCACCACCGGCGTCTTCTCGGCGACCCTGATCCTCGAGCGCGACCTGTTCTCGAGTGAGGCGGACGTTCGGGTGCAAGTACAGGCGCGCCGGCCGGGCGTCGCCGAGCCGACCGCCCGGGTCGTCGCCGGCGACGGCTACGATGTCGAGACGGGGATTGTCCAGCTCGGTGAGCGTCCCGCCGTGCTCACCTTCCGGCTGACAGCCAACCTGCAGGCCGGTGACGAGCTGGAGGTGACAGTGGTCGAGGCCCGCACCGACCGCCTGCTCGGTACAACAAGGGTGCGCGCCGCTGTGCTGATCCTGGTCGAGGAGGACCTTGCGTGACAATGGACGCGCCTGAAGAGACGGCCGCCAGCGAAGCCAGAGCGCAAGCGAGCGCCCACACGGCGGCAAGCGCACCGATGGACGCGCTCGACCGGCGTGCCAACGAAGTCTTCGGCGGTCGGGTGGTGCGCAAGGACCTGGTCCGCCAGGTGAAGGTCGGCGCCAACGTGCCCTCATTCGTGCTGGAGTTCCTGCTCGGCAAGTACTGCGCCTCCGACGACCCGGCCGCGATCGCCACCGGCCTGGAGGTCGTCCGCCAGACCCTGAGCGAGAACTTCATCCGCCCCGACGAGGCCGAGAAGGCCAAGGCGGCCCTGAAGCGCAAAGGTCAGCATCGGCTGCTCGACAAGGTAGAGGTCCGCCTGCTGGCCAGCGAGAACAAGTTCTGGGCCACGCTGGCGAATTTCGGGGACAAGTTCGTCCACATCCCGGAAGACCTCGTGTACCGCTACGAGCGCCTGCTGCAAGGCGGGGTGTGGTGCCAGGTCGACCTGATCTATGAGGCAGCCGACGATGAGGTCAACCAGCGGCCGTTCTACATCCGCGCCTTGAAGCCCATCCAGGTGGCGACCTTCTCGATGGAGGAGTTTAGGACTGGCCGGGCCGCCTTCGACCGGGACCAGTGGCTCGACCTGCTGGTGCGTTCCATCGGGTTGGAGCCGAGCGAGTACGACACTCGCGGGAAGCTCCTCGCGATCTCTCGGCTGGTGCCGATGGTGGAGCGCAACTACAACCTCATGGAGCTGGGGCCGTGGGGTACGGGGAAGTCCTACGTCTACCGGGAGACCTCCCCGAACGCCATCTTGATCTCCGGTGGGAGGGTCACGGTCGCGCAGCTCTTCATCAATCTCGGCACCGGTAGGGTCGGCCTGGTCGGCACCTGGGATGTGGTCGCCTTCGACGAGGTCGCCGGCATCGAGTACTCGGACTTCACAGTTGCCCAGACGCTCAAGGACTACATGGAGTCCGGCTCGTTCGCTCGCGGCAAGGACGTGATTCCCGCTGAGGCGTCCATCGTCTTCCTCGGCAACACCAGCAAGCCCGCCCAGGAGCTGGTGCGCTCGGCGCATCTGTTCGCGGATCTGCCCAGAGCCATGATCGACCCGGCCTTCCTCGACCGGCTCCACTTCTACCTGCCGGGATGGGAGGCGCTCAAGCTCGAGCAGCGGCTCTTCACCGCGCACTACGGCTTTGTCTCCGACTACCTGGCTGAGGCACTCCGAGAGCTGCGCAAGCAGAGCTACGCCAACGCAATCGACCGGGAGTTCGCGCTGGGATCCCACCTCTCGGCCCGCGACGAGCGCGCCGTGCGCAAGACCGTCTCGGCGTTCCTGAAGCTGCTCCACCCCGATGGCGAGTGGACCCGAGGAGAGCTTCGCGAGTACCTCGAGCTGGCACTGGAAGGCCGCCGCCGCGTCAAGGAGCAGTTGAAGAAGCTCGCCGCCCACGACTACGCCAAAACCTCGTTTTCCTATATCGAGCGGGACACCGGCCGGGAGTACTGGGTAGAGGTTCCCGAGCAGCCCGAGCAGGTCACCGCGGAGCTGGACGCCGTGCCAGGGCCCGCGGAAAGCCCGTCGGGGGACAGAGGGCGACGCGAGCCGCTGAGCACCGCCGAGTTGCTTGCCACCGGGGAGAGCAGCTCTCTGGAGTTCAAGTCGAGCGCGCGGTGGAACATGTACACACGCCAGCGTGACGCCGCGATCGAGCTTGGAGTCGTCAAGACGGTCGCCGGCTTCTTGAACGCCCGCGGAGGAACCCTATTGGTCGGAGTCGACGATCAGCGTCAGGTTGTCGGTCTCGACCAAGACCTCAAGACCTTCAGCAGCCGGCAAGATCTCGATGCTTATGAAAACTGGCTGACCAACCTCTTCGAGACCAGCATCGGCAAGCCGGTGATCGATCACCTCGCGGTCCGCTTCGAGCAGTTCGAGGGCGACACCGTCTGCCGCATCGACGTGCGATCGTCGAAGAAGCCTGTCTTCGTCAACTTGGGCAAGGGCGGGGCCGATTTCTACGTGCGGCTCAACAACTCCACCCGACTGCTCAACACGGCCGAGGCACTCGACTACATCCAGGCCCACTGGACATAGACGGGCACCATGCTTGAAGGGCAACACACCGGAGAATCTGTCTGAGCCGACCAGAGCGGCTCAGACAACCCGCTGATAGAGGCGCATGCTGTCCGACGCGATCCAGACCGAGCGAACCAATGCCCAAACTACATGTAGAAGCGGTAGAGCGGATGCGGTTCACGGTCGAGCGGTACTTCGGACATGATCAGGCCGACCTTGCGGGCGAAAGCGAGGCTGATCGGGAACGCCGTGTGATCGTCCGAGGAGTTCCAGTTCATCTTTGTCAATGCCAGGACCTCGCTGGCGGCCTCCTCGGCCTGCTCCTCGTCGGGGCCGACCATCTCCAGGGGAGCCGGCACATGTGGCCCGTCGTAGGTGCCGCGTTGTGGCGAGTAGCCGGTGGTGTAGAGGAAGCTTGCCTGCCCGAACCCGCAGAGCGTGCCTCGATGGGGCGGATAGGTTCCCTGGCGGAGGAGCCGGAACTCGGTGGAGCGCAGCGTTTCCATCTCGACCATCGGGATTGATGAAAGCGCGCGCCGGGCCCCGGCACGCTCCTCGGCGGTGAATCCGGACGTCTTGTGGATGACGATACGCACAGGATTGCGGCCGAGCCGCTCCCGGTAGACCTCAACCACCTTGAGCAGCAGGTCGTGTGCCTGTTGCTCCCCAAGGTGGGGACGCCGGTCTTCGGCGTCCCATGGCAGGGCCTCGCCGCGCAGCGCGAACCCCTCACCCTCGCTGGAGAAGGCCTGGGCCAAGCTCGAGAACACGACGTGGGTCGTGGTCGTGCGCAGATGATGGAACGAGATCCCGACAAAGCAGGTGTGCTCCGCCGACGACTGGACACGCCACGGAATTCCGCCGGCCTTGTAGAACAACCCGACGCTGAGATTCCACGCCCGGGTGGCGGGATCCTGCTGGCCTCGGAGCCCTTCCTCGTAGAGGTTCGGGGTCGCGATCTGGATCGGGAGCTTGGCGTCCATGGCGGCAGCCTTGAGCGCGCGGCGGAAGTCGCGGCGCACCAGATCCTCGGGAAGCGGCTGCGAGGCCGCCTCGATCGAGCCCTGCGCCGGATCGAACAGCATAAGCTGCTCGCCGCTGGTCCGGTGGCGCCGACGTGAGCGGGCTGGCTGCTGGCCACGGCGGCCACTGGGTTGGGATTGCTCGACATGGGCGCAGCGGTCCAGCAACTCCTTGGGGAGCGCACAGACAATCACATCTGGGCGGAGGTCGCGCTCAGCCAGCTCGTGAACCCCGCTCGACCATAGTTCGAGGCAGGCCTCAAAGGCACGGCGCGGCGATGCGTCGAGTGCTTTAGCTACTATGCCCTGATCGATAGTCCATTCCCAGATGGGATCGATGGCCAGACTTGCATGCATGACCGTCCCGAACCCAAGGAAGTCGGGAGCGAGGAGGTGGCTGGGCCGCCCGGACGGGATTCGAGCGGTGCAGCGCTTCAGGAAGGACCTCGCCCCAGCGACCGACGCATCTGTTCCTACCAGGCCGACCCGCACTGTCGTGGGATGCGCTGGGCCAAGGCGCAGGCTGTAGGGACCGTACCGGGCAAGACCCTCCTTGATCGTGGTGGCCGTCCCGGTGCCGAGCTCTACGATCGGCTCGGCCAGGTGCCTGATGCGGAGGGCCATCACTGCTCGCCCTCTGCGTCACCATCGGAAGGCTCGGCAGGCTCGCCGTCGATAGCCGAGCGAGCCATCTCGGCCAGTTCGTCATCGAGTCCCTCGAGCTTCAGGTCCTCTTCCTCACTGTCCTCGTCGGATCCCCGGGCTGGGGGTGCGCCGACTACGTGCATGGTCAGCGGGCTGCCCTCTAGTCCGACCTCTCCGGAGCCGTCGGCAAGGGTCTGGGCCGGTTCCTCGCCGACTAGGACCGCAGCCCAGAAGAACAGGTGGCTGCTTACTTGGGTGTTGTAGTCCTTCGCGGCCCGGCGGGTTGACAGGCTGGTGATCCGCTCGCCGCCAAGGAGTTGCTCCTCCCCGTCCTTGGTGAAGACCCAACCTGGCAGCAGCAGCAGATACCAGTCGGGGCCGAACCGGCGGAACCGCCACCGGACGGCGTGGTGCTCCCAGTAGATGATCCTGCCGGTCGCGGTCAAGACCCTGGCCTTGACCACGGTGCGGCGGGCGTCGCGGACCCGGCCGTGGTAGGACATCTTGCGCTCGCCCTCCTCGGTTCGCGGGTAGTACAGCCGCTGATCGCGGTCGAGGATCTTCAGCCCGAGGCTGCGCGCGTGGCGGCGGAGGGTCTCGTTGAGGAGCCCGACGACGACACGCTCGTCGTCTGGGTCGGTGCAGAACTCCTCAAGGTCGAGCTGCTTGGGGGTGCCCGACAGCTCGGTGCGCAAGGGGTTGGCCGGGTCGGTGAGGTCGGAAAGGGTCAGCAGCTCGCCACCCTGGAGCGTGAACGGCGCGGTCTGCTCGCCAGGGTGGCGTTCGAAGATCTTCTGCCGGGTGGATGCCGGGCAGGCCCCGACGTCGATCACGCCCCGAGGCAGTCGCACCCGGAGCGCGTTGGCGTAGAAGACCTCGTAGCCCTCGGCCGGCTCAGCCACCTGGCTGGTTGGGTCTGGCCGCTCCGGCCGGCCGGTCAAGACAGCGCGGAACCAGGAGGGCTGGTCGCTGGTCTCGAAGGTCGCATCGCCGCCAGTCTCCTGCGACCAGCGCCGGACATCGATCAGGCCGCTGCCCTTCTTGTCCATGTCACCCGTGCCGTAGAAGAAACCTGCCAACAGCGGGTTCCGATAGCCCTTGACGCCGACCTTGCCGAGCTGAGTCACATCCACGGTTGGGATGACGCTGCCTGGGCTGATGAAGACGACCTGGCTCTCACTTGCGTGGACGCGAACCGGTTCGCTCAACGTATGGTCATGGTGGACGAGGGCATTGACTAGCAGTTCCTTGAGGGCGAGCTGGGGGTAGGGGCGGACATCCTCGGAGACGGGTCCCTTCAGGCGGAAGGGAGCGTTGACCTCGGTGAGCAGGTCGGTCGTCTGCTGCAGCAGCTCGCAGAGGTTGCCGGCCAGCACCTGCCGGCGATGCTGCGACACGAATTCCACTTGGCTGGGCTGACGGGCGGAAAACAGCAGCTCGCTGGCGCGGGTCAGACGAAGCGTTCCGGCCTCCTGGACCGCAAGGCGTAGGCGAACAAGTGTGCTCGTCAGCCAGCCCCTCGACACCACCGCAGGGACATCCATCGCCAGCCGGCTGGCGACCAGCGGCAGGCGCCGCTCGATCAGCCGCCAATCGAGGTCGTCCGGGCCGATCGACGAGATAGCAAGGTCGGGGACAGACGGGCGGCTCGGCGCTGCTGGTACCGGCGCCCGGGCGCTGCGAGCCACCCCATCGTTTAGCTCAACCATTGCCTCGTCGAAGCCCTCGATCGGGACGAGAAAGAAGTTGTCGCCGATCAGTTCGGCAAGTTCTGTGACGTGGTCATGCAGAGGGGCGGCGGGGTCCCGGACGCACCAAAAGATCCCGTGGCGATACCCACCGGCAGCCTCGGCTCCGGCGATGAGCAGATCTTGCATCACAGACCGCTCAGCGCCGCGGTAGCCGATCACGACCAGCGCATGATCCTTCAGTAGAGGCGCAAGTGCCGCCACATACGCTGGTGACAGCCGATGGGTCTCCTGCTCAAGGTTGCAGTCGCTGTAGTACTCGATCGAGCCGTGCAGGTTGATGACCTGCGGATCGACCGGGTCACTGGAGATGAGATGCGCGTAGTCGGGGTTCTTGATCGCCATGATCGAGGCAGCATCGAAGTTGCCACGGCATGCCACGTAGACCAGATCGTCGAAGTTGGTCGTCGGGATCGTGCGGATCCAGCCCTTGCCAACCAGATCGGCCAGCTCGATGTAGCCGCGGCTTGGCTCCGTGCTGCGGACTCGGATCGCCTGCTGGAAGAAGCGCTTGCGCTCCTCGCGCGGCTGCAGCAGCTTCTCCACAAACAGCGGGTAGCGCCTCTCCAGCGGCAGTCTGTCCTGGTACCAGGGGAGCGTGCGGAGCCATTGCACCCAGTCGCTCCGCTCCACCGATGGGTCGCGGGGGGCCAAGTTGTGGGCCACACAGTAGCCATGCCGGGCAATCTGGTCGGCGAGATCGTCTGCGGTCGGGATGCCCGACATCACCGACGCGCCGGCACCCAGTAGCAGGATCGGGCGGGGTTGTCCCTCGTCCGTGAGCAGGCCCTTGACGCGGATCAGCGTCGTTGAGTTGGGCACTTCCCTGACCCGGACATCGCCACCCGCGGAACTCCTGTTGCTTGCCTTGTGGATAACGCTTCAGAACACGTTCGACCACCGCGACAGGAACTCCCTCGCGCGGTGACAGAATGACACGCCTGTAGTTACAGCGCTGAGATTCGGCCTATTCTAGCGTCCTCGATGTGGAGTAGCGAACAGCATGGGAACCCGGGCGGACCTGAGGGGCGAGGATCTCGGTTCCTACGATGAGCGGCTGAACGTAGCGGCTGCCGTTCCAGAATGGGATTGTCACCGGTCCGGTTGCGTTGGCCGCGGCTCCGGCAAAGACGGCGAGCGCTGATGGTCCGAGGATCAGCAGGTGCTTGGGGATGCCGCGGTGGTTGAGCTGCTGGAGTTCGTCCGCGCACGCGCGGGCGACCCCTCGGAGGGCGGCGGCGTCGAGCAGGCCGGGCACGTGGAGTGTGATCAGTTCGCGGGCGCCGATCTCGGCTGCGTAGCGTGCCGCGGCGTCGCCGAGGCCGGTGCGGCAGGAGATCGCGAGCACGGCCGGGCCTGGCGTTGGGAGTGTCTTGTGGGTGGGCTGGGGCGGGTTGGTGACTGGGCCGTCGCTGTCGATGGTGGCGAAGGAGACACCGGTGCGCTGCCGTATGGCGAGGCGCAGGCGGGTGGTGGTTCGCCACTGGTAGCCGGTGAGGAAGGCCAGTGGCAGGGGAAGGTCGAGGTCGAGCAGCAGGGTGGGGGAGGAGGATGCCGCTTGGAGTGCTTCGCGTGCCGTGGCGAGCGCGTGGCCGATCACCTTGGGGGCGCCGGGGGCCAGCAGCCGTGCTGTGGGGTCGATGAGCGTGCGCCAGTCGAAGGTCAGGTCGTGCTGGCCGGATGGCTCGCTGAGAGTGCGGATCGCGATGGTGACCGGCGTGGCGCCGTGACTGCGGTTGGCGGCGACGGCGTTGACGGCGTCGCGGACGTAGCGGCGTGCGACGCGGCGGCGGAACTGCTCGGCCGGTTCGCGCCGTCGCCGGACGAGCCCGTTGCAGTCGAGGAGGTCCTCGCCCCGCCCGCCGAGCGCGGCCCGGATCGCGGCACGGTCCGCGTCGCTGCCGGGGTCGAGGTCGATAAAGAGGGGCACGATCGGGTAGAGCGGTTCGGCGTTCTTGCGCTGGAACGCGGTCGGCAGCTCGATGTTGTTGATGAACCAGGAGGAAAGCGCGGCCCGGGTGCCCCACCACAGCATCCCGCCGGTCTGGGTGAAGATCGCGCGGCGGATGCTCTGGCTGGTCCGGTCGCCCAGACGCAGGTCCTCGGTGTCCTTCCAGCCGCCAGCACCGTAGAGCTTGAGCGTGTCCCGAAGCCGGCCGACCGTGGCCGCGTTCTCGCGCTTGTGGCTCAGGAATGGCTTGATGGTCACCGCCAGCAGCACCTCTTCGCCTTGCGTCCGGACCCGCAGGTGCAGGGCTGGTTGCGGGAAGGTTTGTAGAGCGGGCCCAGCGCCAGCGATAGGTTCCTGGGTGCCGGCTCGGTCTCCCCGTGTGGTGCCTCCTCGACGGGCCAGGCGCCGGTCTGCCGCCAGATGTGCTCGCCGGTGACGTGGCGGCGGGCCAGGTCGAACAGCCGCCGCAGGCCGTCCTGGGGTCGCCACCGCCGCTCGGGCGGGTCGTCCTTGTAGTACAGGCACAGCTCGACCTGGCTGGTTCGGTGCTTGGAGGCCGCTTCCCCTTGAGGGCCGTCCAGGCAGAGGACGGCGGGCCGTGCGAGGTCGGGCGGGAGCAGGAACAGCGCGGCCAGGCGGTAGCGGCCGAAGCGCCCCTCCACCCAGGCCAGGTAGGCAAGCAGGTCCTCCGGCCTGATCCCGTTGGAGGCCGCGTAGGCGTGCAGGTCCGGGTTGCGCTCGATCTCCTCGGCACCGAGCTGCCGGATGGTGCGGTCCTCGTCCAGGCTCGCGCCCTCAAGCGCCCGCACACTCGCCGGGAGCCGCTCCCACCAGCGGGCCTGCCAGCGCCACGGCGACAGCCCGGTCAGCGCCCACGCCACGGTCGGGACTGGATCACCGGGCGGCCCCTGCCGGCCCGGATGCCGGCACCCACGACGCCGGCAGTCCCAGCGGCGAGCGAGGCCGCCACCCGCTCCGGCGAGGTGCTGGGGGCCGGGAACGCTGGACCGAACACCTCGACCCAGGCCTCCAGCGCGTCGCCGACGCTCTCCTGCTCGTAGGCAGCGTGGGCGGCCTTGCGGGCGCGGGCGACCGCCTCGCGTGCCTCGCGGCGCTCGTCGTCCTCCAGCCGCTCGTCGATATAGGTGTCGGGCGCGCCGGGGTCGGGGGTGCGGGCACCGGGCTCGAGCGCCTCATAGGCGGCGTCGAAGAACAACACCATGGCTTCGGCGTAGTCGACCTTCTCGCTCAAGGCGCCGTGGAGTACCGACTCGGCGTGGTAGCTGCGGAAGGGCTTGTGGCCGTCGCCCCAGACGGTGCCCAGCCAGTACTTGGCCAGCCGTACGGACGGGACGTAGATCCCGCCGCATTCCTCGTTCCTGTCGATGGCGGCCTGGCGCTGGCCCCGTGGGTGCCCCAGCGTCCAGTCGTCCAGATCCTCCTCGGGGATACGCCGCGCGAGCAGCAGACCGTCCTCGCCGTCGGATGGCTCCAGCGCGGCGACGAGGTCGATGGTGAACTCGTAGCCATGGAGCGTGAGCCGCACGGAGCGGACGCGCTTGCGTGCGCTCTTCACCAGCTCGCAGGTGACCGCGGCCTTGCGGATCGCCTCCAGCGCGGCCGTCGCCGAGGCTGCGAACTTCCCATCGGGGTCGTCCAGGACGACGATGATGTCGATGTCCTTCAGCTTGACGATCTGCACGCGGCGGCTGTACGAGCCGGACAGGAAGGTCTCCAGGTACTCGGCCAGCTCCTGCGCGAGCACTCCCCGGATCTGCGGGTGGACCCGCTTGGCCGCGTCGTTTTCCTTCTTCGGCGCGCGGACGGTGTCGCGTTCGAACTCCTCGAACGCCGCTTGGACGGACTCGATCTGCTCCGTGGCCAAGTCTTGCTCCTTCCCACTCCGACGACCACTGGCTCCCAGGTTCCTCGCCGGCTCTACCCGGGGGCCGATCATACCAGATGCTCGACGATCGAGTTCTGCTCATGACAGAGAGGACGGTGTGGAGGTTGTCTGCTGTCAACAGACCTCGTAGCCTCGGGTTCTGACCACGGAGGTGTCCATGACTCACTCGACCCTGGGCAGCCGGGTCCGCGCCCGCCGTCAGCGTCTCGGCCTCACCCTGAAGGAGCTGGCTGAAAAGAGCAAGTTATCGGTTCCGTACCTTTCGGAGATCGAGCGCAATGCCACCAACCCCACCGTGGAGCGGCTCGCCACCCTGGCCCAGGCGCTGGGCACCACTGCGGCCGACCTCCTCGGCGGCCAGCCGGCCGCCACCGACGGCCCTCCGCTGTCAGTCTCGCTCCAGCGGTTCACCCGCAGCGACGACTTCACCCGGCGCGTCCAGCGCCTCGCCGAGATCGCCGGCCGGCCCCCGGAGGACGTGCGCCAAGAGGTGATCAACTTCCTGGCCACAGCACCCAAGCGCGCCAGCGGCGACCTCACCACCGAGGACTGGCGACGGTTGCTCACCTACTACGCGTCCCTGCTCCAAGACCCGTGAGCGACCGCCACAGCAGCCTGGCCCGCCAGCTCGCCGCCACGCTGGGCGATCGCGAGCGCGCCGCGCTCGCCAGCGCACCACGGGCGTTCCTGGAAGCCCGCGGCATCCGCGTGCGCCCACTCCGCGACGCCCCCGGCTCCGAGCTGTGCACCTGCGACGGGGTCTTCTTCGAGCTCCCGAGCCCCAACATCGGCTACCTGCCCACCCCCGGCAGCCGGCGCGAGTACTTCACTCTCGTCCACGAGTTCTGCCACTGCCTGGTTCGCCGCAACGACGACGTGCTCAGCGCCCTCCACGACCTCGGCGACGACGCCGGCCTTGTTGCCGAGGAGCGCGTCTGCCACTCCTTCGCCGGCCAGATTCTCATCCCCGACCAGGCGATCACCTGCGCGCTGAACGGCAGCCGCCCACAGGCCCGCCACCTCCGCCAGCTCGTCACTGCGTCGAACGGCTCCCTGGAGGCTTGCGCGGTCCGCCTCGCCGAGCACCTCCCCGCTACCGGCTACGTGGTCCTGGCCGACCCGGCCCGGCGCTGCATCCACTTCGCAAGCCCCTCCCCAGGCGCCCTCTACCGGTGGGGACGGCAGACCGTCCTCCCCAAGGACCACCCACTGTGGCGCGCCCACACCGACGGGCAGTTCCGCGGCCAAGGCCCAGTCATCTGGCCGTCCGGAGGGCGGATGAACCTGTGGCTGGACGCGGTCGCCGACCGCGGGCTCGTCCACGCGATCTTCTCCGAGACCCGCTACTGGGGCGGCGACGGGCTCAGCCTCCTGGACGAGGCTCCAACCGCCGCACGGCCGATCGCAATCAGCGGCACCTGCAAGCACTGCGGCGCCGACACCTGGGGCTACAAGGCCTGCCCTGACTGCGGTGACGTGCAGTGCCGATCCTGCCGTCGCTGCGGCTGCGGCGCCCCCTCACCAGCCACCCGGATCTGCCCTGGCTGCTGGCTTCAAAAGGGCAAAGCCCAGTTCCGAACGGCCACCTCCAAGATCTGCATTGAGTGCGAATGAACCTAGGAGGCCACTGAATTACGCCGATTCTGGATAGCGTCGGCTGGCCTTGGCGGGACCTGGGCGTGGGAAAGGTGGAGGTCGCTGCGGCCGGGTCGGCGTGGTGGCTGCCGGTTGCCGCCCTTGGCGCAGCCCGGGTGGGCCGGCACCTGGGCCTGGCCGGGCTGGCGGCCTTAGGTGGTGGCCAGCGCCCAGGTGCCGTCGCGGCGGGTCAGACCGCGGCCGATGAGGTTGCGCAGGTTCAGGGCGGCGGTGCGGCGCTTGAGCCAGGCGTTGTTGGCGGCCACGCCCAGGTAGCGCAGCTTGAGGCGGCGCCCGCCACGGCTGGCGAGCTGGGAGATGACACGTTCGACATTGGGCCGGTGCTGCCGGTAGTCGTCCCGCAGTCGGGGATCGGCGGCCCAGTCGCGGCGGGCCTGGCGCAGCAGGGTGTCATGGGCATGGAGGACGATCTTGCGGCCGGTCTTGCAGGTGGTGCACTGCTGGCGCAGCGGGCAGGCGCGGCACAGCGCACCGAAGGTGGCAACCCCGGTGGCGCTGATCGGCCGGGTGTGGCCGGCTGGGCAGCCCACCGTGCCAGCCTGGTGGTCAACGGTGAAGTCATCGACGGTGAACCCGCCCTCGACGGCGGCCTGTAGCGGCTTGGGCTTGAGCACCGCGGCGTGCCCGGCACCCGCGATCGCGTCGCGCAGCTCCCCGGTGCCGTAGGCCGAATCGCCATACCACTCAAGGACCCTGGCATCGCTGTCGGCAGCGGGCTGGGGATCGGGGATGGCCTGGGTGGTCTCGGCGGCCACAAACCGCTCGGCCACGGCCGGGTCGGAGTTGTCGGCGCCGGCGGCCCGGGTGAGCTCCTCGTCGGTGATGATGCCGGTCTGCGGCTCGGCGGCCACGTGCGCCCGGTAGCCGTCGCGGCGGTTCTCCGGGGACTTGCGGGTGTGGCGAGCATCAGGGTCGACGGTGGAGATGACCCGGTCGGGGGCCACCTTGCGGGCGATCCGCCAGCGCCCATCGGTCCCATCCGAGCCCTCGGCCGGCTCCACGTCTTGGCCTGCCACCAGCGCCAACAGCGCCACCGCAGCCTGCGCCCGCTCGTCCAAGGTGGCGTCGTCCAGCGCCGCAAGCAGCGCGTTGGCGTCGTTGACCAGTGCCGACACCAGCGCGTCCTTGGCAGCCGGGTCGTCCCAGTCGATATGCGGCTTGCCCGGGGTGCTGTAGTCATGCCCGCTGCACACCGCGGCGATCTGGTCGGCCGCGCCGGGCACCTCGCGGGCCACCCGGCGGATCGCCGCGACCAGCTGGGTGATGGTGTCCTGGGTGGCGACCGCATCCGCAAGGATCGTGGAGTCCACCGCCCGCCGCCTACGCCCAGCAAGCACCCCGGTCTGCTCCACCACCCGCTTGACCGCCTCGTTGAGCCGGTGCGGCCGCTCGGACCTGGCCAGCCGCTGCCGCCAATAGGTCAGCGTGGAGGGGTGAAACCCCCCATCGTCCAGGGCCATCCCCGTGGCGACCTTCCAGCGCAGATCACAGCGGGCCGCCTCCGCCGTCTCGGCATCCGACAGGTCATACAGGGTCTGCAAGGTCAGAATGGACGCCGCGACCGGCGCGGGCAGCGACGGCCGGCCCCGACCCGAAGGAAACAGGTCCACGAACTCCTGGTCGGGGAACACCTGGCCGCGATGGGTGGCCAGGAACCAGAACATGCTGCCCTTGGGGACCAGATGGCCGACCAGCGCCTGCGCGTCGAGCAGCTCCCGGTCCATGCGCTCCACACCTTGCACGAGCAGATTCTCCTAGCTTGAGCCTGCACACCCCTGTCTGCGGAGATTCTCCCATATTGAGCACACGGCCGCCCGGCAACTCGCCAATTATTCAGGGGCCTCCTAGCTGGCCTGCTCGGGATCGGCCTGTGCATCTGGGGGGCCGCCACCAGGGTCAGGCGCCGCGTGATCGTCGGGTCGGTGACGCTGCTGCTGGCCCTGTTCGGCATGATCGCCGTGCCGGTCGCGCAGGCGGTGCCCG
>WNFV01005855.1_pt1 | contig 14797 bp, 9 predicted proteins | sample 5400101 | NCBI WGS metagenome assembly WNFV01 (sample SAMN13153361, study PRJNA577476) | soil metagenome | isolation source: 115 cm soil or saprolite under grassland replicate 1 | place: USA:California | collected 2016-06-15 | reverse complement strand
CGGCGGCGCCGGCGAGGGCGGTGTTGTGCAGGCTGTCGAACACCAGCCCCGTTAGGGTCGCGCCCGTGGTGTCGGGGCGGGCGGCTGCCTGAGCGCGTGCGACCGTTGGTAGAAGGGCGACTGCAACGACGAGCAGGAACATTTTGACGAATCTGCCACCGCTTGCCCCACGGCGGAAGCGTGCTTCGCTCACGCAGCGCGGGATCGATCCGTGCGCTAAAGCGCCGGCTCGGCGGACGGCACGCGTCCTGAAGGACGAGTCACGCTAGCCGGATCTCCAAGGCATGGAACCGCGCTCGTCTCGTGGGATCCTGCGTTTTTCTGACCGCCCCTGCAAAGAATTGCTGGTGGTTCCCGGTGGTGCTACGTTTAGGTTGGACGGCACTCTGAACGGAGTTCCGTCCATGGCGATCACGGCCCGGCTGTCCCACAAGCTCCATCAAACATTGGGTGATGACGCCGCCGAGGACCTGGTGACCTGGATGCAGCAGGTGGACGCGCAGCGTGTCGAGCTGCGGGAGTTGAACGAGCTCAACTTCGCCCGGGTGGACGCGCGGTTCGCGGAGGCGCGCCAGGCGGCGCGGGCCGACCTGGCGGAGCTGCGCCAGGAGATGGGATCTGGCTTCGCTGAGACGGAATCTGGCTTCGCTCAGACGGAATCTGGCTTCGCCGCGGTGCGCCAGGAAATGCAATCTGGATTCGCCGGATCCGACGCGAAGCTGGCAGCGCTCCACGAGGAAATGCGCGTGGGCTTCTCCGACCTGCGGCAGGAGATGGCTCGCTTGGAAGCACGGCTGGAGCGGCGGATCGGCGATCTGATCAAATGGTCCTTCGTGTTCTGGGTCGGCGCGGTAGGCGCCATCGCCATGCTCGCTGGAGTGCTGCGGTAGAAATCAATACCCATTACTGCCTATCTATCGTGCCGTCGCAGTCGTGTCGCCCGTCATCCGGTGCTGTTGGAGCTTCCGGAGCTCGCGCCACCGTGAATACTGGTCGGCCTTGGCCGGGTCAGGGTCCTCCTCACCCTTCAGCCAGAATGAAAACCAGTCGACGTTCCCCTGCAACGACACGTACCGATGCCGTGGCTTGACGAGCAGGTGGTCACCGTCTTCGAAAAACAGGAACTCGGTGGGACGTTTGAGCATCTTCAGTGCGATATACATCTCCCAGTGATACAAGACTCCCTCCCGCCTATACACTTCAGTTCTTAGCGGCGTGGTGACCCGCGCCGCGTTGAAGCCAGGTGCCTGCTCAAGCCAGGCGTTGAAGCCCGTCACAAACGGGTTTCCCCCGTTGCGACCCTCGAACGTCGCGGGCCACAGCGGGTCGAAGCCCTGGCTCCAATAGAGGTACTGCCAGTAGCCCATGTCCACGCCTTCCGCCGTCGTGGCGGCTGCAAAGTGCCGCTTCGAGTGGGTCAACGCATACAGGACGTGGTAGCGGGTCCGGCTGAAGCCGATCAAGCCAACCTTGAGCGGATCGATCCAGCCGCGGCGCTCGAGCTCAGCGATCGCCGCCTCATAGGCGCCCATATGGATGGCGCCCTCCTCACGAGACTTCGCCACGGCGTCAAAATCATCGTCCATCTGGAGGACGACGAACCCTCGATTCGCCAGTGGCTGCGCCGGGTACGCGGACGAATAGATGCCGTCCACCATGAAGCGATCCTTCCGAAACCCGTGGGTCTGGATGACGAACGGATACCGCTTGCCCTCCTCGAAGTCCGTGGGCGGGAGCAGGCCGCCCTCCCACTCCTTGCCGCGAGCGTCCTTCCACCTAAACACCTCCCACCGGCTCAGCCGCAGCTCCGCCAGCCGAGGGTTGAAGTCGCGCAGCACAACCTTCGCGCCGGATGAGTCATCCGTCGCAATCACCTTCGGCTGGGTGTTCAACTCCTCCACCACGGTGACAGCAATCCTCCCGGCGTGTGGCGTGGAATCCTTCACCGCCGTCGCGCCGGTCAGCGTCCATCCGTCGGCGGTTCGCTTGAAGCCGAGATCTTCCATGGCGCCCCCGCGACCGAGACGGTCACCCCTGACGGACCTGCGGACCAGTACCTCCGTCCCATCGACCACCCATTTCAGGTCCATGACCGTGGCGTTGGAGTCTTTACCGTCGCTCACGTACGTCACGACCCGCACCGTGTTGGAGGGCACTTCCAGCTCGATCACCGCGGCGCTGCGGCGGCGCTGCTCGTACTCGTCCGGCGACCCCGCGGCATCCAACGGAAGGAACGTGGCGGAGGCGATGGCTCGCTTCCCGTCCTTGGACCAGAGCACGCGGCGGGGAGCGTAATTACCCAGGTCCTCGCCGATCGGCGCCCGCACGATCGGCTGGACACGCCCGCTCCGACCGTCGATCAGCACGTATTGCGTGGTGAAGCCATGGCGCGGCATCGTGCCCTCCGGGATTTCCCGATACCGCAGTTCATCGCCCAGCGAGCTCAGATAGCGTTCCCACAGCTTGGGAATGCTGGTCGCGCGACGGATGCCCACGGCATAGTGGCCGTCGGGTGAGAGCCAATAGCCAAAGGAGTACTTCGCCTGACGTATCGGGTGCTCGTCGACGGTAACAACTTTTTCTTGGCCGAGGCGAACGACGTGCGTCGTGAAGTCCGGCATCCAGTCCCAGTTGGTGAATTCGGGGTTGACGAGCTCCGCGAGCGTCTCATCGCCGATGACGAACCCACCCTTCGCCCGTTCCTTGAAAGGGCCGGCGGGAATAGTGTGCACGGCGGAGTAGACCAGGGTCTGGGCGTTGAGATCGTAGTTGATCACGCTTTCGTTGCTGTTGGTGCGGCGGGTCAACGCCTTGGTCTTGAGATCGTACGTGTAGACCTGGGCCGGGCGATGGGGCGATTCGCCAATGAAGACGATCGCCTGGCCACCCTCGATCCAGCGCACCTGGCGGATGGCCGGATCGTTCGACGTCGAGCGCATGGTCACGAGGACTCTGCCCGCCGGCCGTTGAGGATCGGTCCCCCGCGCGGTGGCGGCGTCGACTTCGGCCATGTCGAAGAGCCAGAGCTCGTCCTCGGTCAGGTTGCCCCGCATGACCCCGCGCGTGGTTTGCACCAGAAAGGACCGTCGATCGGGCGAGTAGAGGACCGGCGAGTCAGATGGTCCCCGTACCACCCGTCTGAGTTCGATGGCGTCAACGACGGTGAACGGCCGCTTGGCCTGCGCCATTGCGGGCGTAGCCCCGTACGCGGCGGCGACGGCCAGGCAAAACCAGTCCCTTATGGACAGCAAAGGCACAGTGCAATTCTCCTAGGGCCGGCGCTCAGCAGTTGTTGTCGGCTTGAGATGGCGGTCGAACCAGGCGAGAACCCGGGTGAGGTAATCCACCTGGGCAGCGTAGCGCCAGCTCCCCTCCCAATGTTCTTCGCCGGGGTACCTGGCGTAGATCACCTCTTTGCCCAGCCGGCGCAACCCGACGAACACCTCGTCGGCCAGGAACGGAGGCACTGCCGTATCCTCCTCGCCGTGGACGATGAGGAGCGGCGTTCGCACGCGGTCGAGGTAGAGCAGGGGCGAGTTCTCCAGGTAGCGCTCGCGGTACTCCCACGGCGTCCCACCCATCTTGCCCTGCCCCCGCTCGGCGACCGTCACGCCGAAGCTGCTGCCGTCCGGCAGCATCTGCCCGTACATGCCGAGCTGGTTGCCGAAGCCCGCGCTCATGAGCGCCGCCCGAAAGCGCGGCGTCTGCACGATCAGCGAGAGCGTCGAGAAACCGCCGTAGCTGTGCCCGAACACGCCGAGCCGCGCCGGGTCCGCGATACCCAGATCGATGACCTTTTGCACCCCCGGCATCACGGTTTTCACCAGGTCCGCCATCGACGTGCCGGGATGAACGCGCGAATCCGCGACGAGCACAGCGTAGCCGCGGGTGGTGTAGATGTGCAGGTTCTCGATCAGGCCCCGCTGGTAGCCGAACGCATTGAGCTGATCCGACAGGGTGCCGCCGCCGTACACGCGCACCAGCAGCGGGTAGCGTCGCGTCGCGTCATAATCGGCGGGAAGCGCGAGCGCGCCACGGAGCGTGTCGCCGTCCATCCCTATCCATTCCACCAGCCGGGCGGTGCCGAACCGGTAGCGGCCGAGTTCGGGGCTGAGCGTCGTGAGCGGCCGCGGCGTGCGGAGATCGCCGCCGAGGCGCCAGAGATCCGGCGGGTGAGTGCCGTCCTCGGCCACGTAGACCAGCGTGCTGCCGTCGTCTGAGGTAGCCGGTGGGGTTTGGTATCCTCCGTACGTTTTGGCTTCGAGCACGAGTTGATCCACTTTCCCGGTGGCCAGATCGACGTTTACGAACCCCGCCTGCTTCGTGACCCGGTCCGTCGTGCCGACCACGACACCGCGCCCGCCATCGGGGGACCAGAACTCACCCCCCCGCTGCGGAATCAGCTCGAGCTGTGTGGTCGGGAGCTCGACGACTTTCGCCGCGGCGAGGCCGGGCTCGGGACCGCTATCAACCAGCGCCCGCCACAACTCTCCCCCACGTGCGAAGAGGACCGCGCGACTATCCTGGCGCCAGAGCGGTTGAGACCCAAAGAACGGCGCCGCAGTCCCCGGCGCGACGCGCCGCGGTTCTTCACCCCCGGCCGCGGCTACCACGAAGACCGCCCCATCGCCGAGCGATCCGGTCTTCCGATACGCAACATGGCGTCCGTTGGGTGACCAACTGAACTGTGCCCCGTCGTAATCGAGCCGGATGCCGCGCGCGACGACCCGGCGCGCGCCGTCGGGCAAGTCCATGACAAAGAGATCGTACAGAATCTGCTGGGAGCCCGACGCCTCAAACCCACGGGGCACCGTGTAGGCCACGCGGCGCCGGTCGGGCGACAATCTGGGATGGGCAATACGCTCACCGGTAACGAGGCGCTTCACGTTCCCGGTGCGGGCGTCCAGCAGGCCGAGGTCCCGCCGCTGCCACTCGAGGCTCCAGGCGTCCGAGGTCGCTCGGACCCCCGACGAGTCGCGAGACGCACCACCCTCGTACACACGGACCAACGGTCCGCTGGAGTCGGCCCGCGTGGCCTCGGGCCCCAGGCTGACGAGCAGCGTCTCAACGTCCGGCAGCCACATCGGAGCGGTGGCGCCGGGCGCGGCCCACGGCCGCTCCACACCGCGATAGGGGTCGAGGACCGCCCTCAGGCGTCCTGTGCGGCGCTCCCAGATCCACACGCCGAGGACATTGACCGGCCGGGGCCCGGTCAGGTCCGCGTAAAAGGCGAGCCGAGTGCCGTCGGGAGACCAGCTCGGCAACCAGGCGTTCCCGCGGGCGCCGGTGACGGAGATCTCGCGACGGGTGGCGAGCTCCCGCACCCGCAACTCGGCGCCGATCGCCATCCACGGCACGCGCAGGCGCCGGGTCTCCGGGGACATCACCGGCACCACGTGCCGCGCGTTGTCGTCTACGAGGTACGCAAGCCAGCGGCCGTCTGGGGAAAACCGTGGTTGCGCATAGGCGGCGGGGATCTTGATGCGCAGCAGCACCTCCACGGGGAGCGGCGCGGCTCCGACCTGCGCTGCGGCCGGGGTGGGGGCGGCCAACAAGCCGCACCAGACGCCGAGCACGAACGGCCCGAGGCCTCGCATTATCGCCGGAGCTGGCGCCAGCGCGCGTATTGCTCGCGCTTGCTCGGATCGGGGTCTTCGTACTCCTGGAGCCAGAACCGCATCCAATCGACGTTGCGCTGGTAGACGAGCAGCCGGTGTTTCGGCTGGTGCTTGATATGCCCTTCGTCCGGGTAGATGATCATCTCGACCGGCTTGCCCAGCTGTTTGAGGCGCGTGTAGAACTGCATGCCGATGAGGTATTCGCTCGCCGCCGGTTGGAACAGGACGGGCGCCGTCACGTGCTCGGCGTTGAGCGACGGCGAGAGCTCTTGCCACCGGGATGCGGCTTCCCCTTCCGGCAGACCGCCGAGCCCCCAGCGGGCGAAGATCTCGTGCCACGTGCTGTCGGCTAAGTAGTAGAAGAACGGGTCGCGCGCGCTGGCGGTGGTCGCCACGGCGGCCTGGAACAGGTCGGAATGGGTGATGGTGAAATTGGTGATCTCGGCTCCGTTACTGAGGCCGGTGAGACCGGCCCGGCGGGGATCGATCCACCCGCTGTCGGCGAGCAGCTTCAGCGCCGCCTTCAAGCTCGCCATCGGCGACTTCCAACTCAGTAACACGCGATCGAACGGCTGACCCGCGCGCGCATTGAAGCCGGGCGCGTAGGTACGCGGGCGCTCGAAGCTCAACACGGCAAAGCCGTTGGCCGCGAACACCTGAATGGGATACTCGTCGCCGACGGCGCCGCGGAGAAAGCCGCTGGAGCGGTAGGTCGTGACGACCAGGGGGTACCGCCGGCCGGGCGTGTAGTTCAGGGGCTTCAGGAAGTCGGCCCACGTCGTGTCCCCGTACTCGTTCACGATCCAGAGCCGCCGGGGCGTGCTCACGGCGAGGCCGGCGAACTCCGGATTGAGGGCCGTCAGCGTGCGCACCTCGCCGCTCGAGAGGTCCACCACCGCGACCTCGGCCGGCGAGGTGGCATTCTCGCGAACGCAGGCCACCCGGCGCCCGGCCGCATCAAAGGAGAAGCGATAGAGGTAATCGCTGGTCTGGATGGGCACCTCCTCGACCGGCCCTCCCCGCCCTGAATCGACGGGCACCGACTTCAGCGCGAGCCGCCCCTCCGCGACCAACTGGCTGAACCAGACGCGGCGCTGCGAGTCGGTCCACCAAACATCGCCGATGTAGGCCGACAAGGGAGTCAGCGCAATAGGCGGAGCGTCGGCAGTGCGCTTCAGGTACAGCGCGTAGCGGTACTCGCCGCTGGCCGAATCGAACCCGGCGGCAGAGACGGCGATGCCGTGGCCGGCCCGAGAGGCTTGGGCCGTCGAGACGAACTCGAAGCCCGTCACGACCGGCCGCCCGAGCCGCCCGTATTCTTCCCGTTCCGGTGGAGTGAGCTCCCGTTCCCGGCGCGTCCGGAGGTCATAGACACGTATTCGGTCCTTGGCGGCGTTCGCGCCGCTGCCCCAGTCACGCAGTTGCCGGGCTTGGAGGGCGAGGCCTTCCTGGCCCAGCCACGGCTTCAAGGCGCCGGTGACGACGATCCCCTGCTCGGCCGCTGCCCGCTCGGCCGCGGCCAACTCGCCGCGCGGGCGGTCCGCGGTGAAGTAGAGCGCCGTCCCGGCGCCATTCCACCGGAATGTGCGCACATCGCCGCTGCTGCGCGTCAGCTGCTCGCGGACCCCACCGTCCCGCCGGGCGCGCCAGAGCTGGACCTCGCCGTCCTTCAGCACCGTGAAGGCGATCCACTTGGAGTCAGGTGACCACTCGGGCGGCTCCACCCACCACTCGCCCACCTCAGTGAAGAACCGGGCATCCCCCCCGTCGCCCACGCTGACGGGCCGGGCGCCGGGGGCCGTGCCGACGACGAACCACTCGGCGTGATAACTGTTGCGCTCGACGATCGCTTGATGGACCTGGTAGGCTACCCACTGCCCGTCGGGCGAGATGCGCACTCCCGCGACGTCTCGAAGTTTGACCAGATCGAGGCTCGTGACCGGTTGCTGCGCGATCGCAGGGCAGACGCAGACCGCCGTGGCGACGATGAGAGCGCGGGCGGCGGGACCGATCATGGATCTCGGTTCTGGCAACCGGTATAGTTGGGATTGAAGATCTCCGACTGGAACAGCGGCGTCAGTGTCACGTCGTTCCCGTACACGCCGCCGCCCGGCCCCTGGTATGTCCCGATGGGGAACAGTGCATCTACTTGCCGATTGTACTGCCGCACCAGCCGCCGCAGGTCGGACAATCGCTGGCCTTGCCCGAAGAGCCAGAACGCTCGTTCCCGGAAGTGGAGATCCTCCCGCGCGGTGGCGTTGCCGGGATCGGCGAGCGGCGTCAGACCGGGCACTGTCGCGCGCAGGCTGTTGTGCAGGCTCAACCAGGTGCTGGAGTCGCCGGCTTGAAGGGCGGCTTCGGCCTCGATCAGCCGTGCCTCGATGCCGCTCGCCAGGGTGATCGGCGCCGCGAGCGATCGCATCTTGGTCCAGAGGAACTGGTTTGCCTGGAATCCTGTTCCCTGCACCACGGTCACGCGCGGGTCGTTCGCGGACCGGAAGTCGAGACCGTTGCCGCCTTCCCGGTCGGCCACGGACAGCCCCGTCGCTTGCGCGAGCGAGTTGGGGTTGATGCTCGCCGAGTGCTCGGAACTGTATACGAAGTCCGTGGGCACGCCGCTCACTGCCGTCGCGGCGTCGGCGAGCCGTCCGAGATTGAGCAGCACGCGTCCGCGCCCCACGCCGTCGAGGTTCCGGATCGAAGCGCTCGTGTCGACATTGGCCGCGGCCGAGTCGAAGTCCTCCAGCGCACGCTCGAGCATCTCCACCCGGCTGATGGGAGTCCCGTACGAGTCCACCCCGGTCGGCCGACCTCCCGTGAATTGAGCGAGCGGCAACCCTGAGCAGTAGCTCTCGGCGAAGAAGAGCTCCGTGTACGCGACGACCGCGAAGAGTTGTCCGATCCGCGAGCGCGGCTCCGGCGCATACTGTTGCAGCGCATAGATGCCGGCGAGAGCGTTGGTCCGTGCCTGACTCAGCGCCGTGAACGTGCCACCACCCCCGAACCCCGGATTCTCCGGCATGACTCGCGAGTCCAGCGCGACGTTGATTCCCGCGACCGACGTGTTGCTGAATTCGTCCGCCACGAGCCCGGTCGCGAAGACCAGCGACTGGGCGTCGAATTGAGAGTTCGCGCCGTACGCGCCGTAGAAGAGCGTCAAGGCTCCCACGTACCGCGCCGCGGCACCGTCGGCATTCGCGAGTTGGCCGGGCTCCACCACGTCGGGCGCGTCCACCGTCGTGAGATCACAGGCGCACACCAGCAGGACAGCCAGGCTCAGCGAGATGGGCTTCATAGTCCGGCGCTCACACGCAAGATGAAGTAACGAGCCGGCGGCTCAGAGAAGTTGCCAAACGGCGTATCCGAATTGACGGCGTCCTCGCTCTCCGGATCGAGGCCCGGAAAGCCGGTGATGAGCAGGAGGTTTCTCGCCGTAACGCTCAACGCGAGGGTGCGGGCACCGATCATGCGCGCCCACCGTTCCGGTGCGAAGTACGTGAGCCCGACTTCCCGCAGCCGGAAGAACGAGCCATCAAAGACGTAGCCGGCGCGCGACGCCGCGCCGCGGATCGCGATGGCTGCGGCCTGATCCGCGAGTGATGCGGTGGGGTCGTTCACGGCGCGGCAATTATTGAAGAAACCACACCGGTTGGCGCCTGCGCCGTCCAAGCGCTTGAGGTCACCGCGGTAGTCGCCGGTTGCCGTGAGCCGGAGGCGGTTGTCGAGCATACCGAGTGTCAGCCCGATGCCAAGCTGTTGGATCGGCATGCTGCTCCCGAGGTAGGCGAGGGAGTTACCCACCGTGACTTCATTGGGCTCGAGGATGCCGTTCCCGTTGGCGTCGCTGTACCCGAGGATGGGGCGGTCCCAGATGCCGTTCAGCGGGTAGCCCGGGACCTGCCGCAGCACGAAGCCGATCGGTTGAATCCCCTCGCCCAATCGCAGCAGCCGGTTGTGATTGGCGCTGCCGTTGAGCGTCACGTCGAGGCTGAGCCCGCGGCGCTCGAAGGCCCGTGCGTGGACGAGCACCTCGATGCCCCGGTTGCGCACGGCACCGATGTTGATCTGTTGGTTGTTCGGAAACAGGATGCCGAGTGAAGGCGCGAAGGGTCGGTTGATCAGCGCATTCGCACTCTTTCGGTTGTAGAAGGTCGCTTCCAGCCGCAGCCGACCTTCGAGCCATTCCGCGTCCAGGCCCGTCTCGAACTCGGTCTGCCGTTCGGGCTTCAAGTCCGGGTTACCCAGGGCGTTGATCGCCGCAGCGTTGCTTTGGGTTCCGTTCACGAAGCCCGTGAACAGGGTGTCGCGGGCCAGGGCCGCAACGACACCGGGCTGGACGCCGGACGACCCGAATGCGCCGCGCAAGCGCAGCGAAGCAAGGCCCATCCTCCCCTCCGTCGAGCTGGCGATCGCGAGCCACGAGACACTGGCCTTGGGATACACGACCGTGCGGAAGTTGGCCCCGAACGTGCTGCCCCCGTCCAGCCGGACGGCACCGGTCAGGAATAGCCGGTCGTGCAGGCCCCACGTCTGCTCGGCGAACGCCCCGGCCACGATCGTCTCGGCCGTGGATTCGCCGCCCCCCAACTGCGCCGCCCCGGTGACCGTCTCTCCTCCGACCGGCAGTCCCACGGCTTGCGCCACTGTTGTATGCAGCTTGCGTCGATTGTACTGCACGCCGACGCTGCTCCGTGAAGAGAGCGCAGACGTCAGCGGGAATGTGGCCGTGGCGCTCGCGTCCAGAGTGTACAGCGCGATCCGCGTATTGGCGTCGACTCGCGCCCCCGTCTCGTTGAACAGCACGCGGTCCGCCCGGCGGGACAGCGTCGACTGGTTGTTACTGGAGAAGTCCACACCCAGCGTGCCCCGGGTCGCGAGCCACGAAAAGGGTCGATAGTTGCCGGCGATGCCGCCGGTGTAGCGCACGACCGCTTCCTGGTTGACCTGCGCGAACACGTTGGCCGGCCGCCGCCCGAGCCACTCCGCCGCGATCCCCGCGTCGTCCGTGCCCCGGAACCCTCGACCACGGGAGGCACCGATGTGCGTCTGAATGTTCGGCAGCCTGACATCGTTCAAAATGAGGCCGGTACTGAGTGCAATGTCCGCGCGGCTGCCGAGTGTGGTCCCCACATTGCCCCGCAGGCTGATCTTGCTGACCGCATTCGGCCGGATCTGCTCGGGGAGCGGAGGTGCGCCGCGCAGCTGCGCGAGGAACTGCTGGTCCACATCCGACATCCGGAGGTAACCGGTCTCGTGCTCGTATTCGCCAGAAACGAAGTAGGTGAACTGTGAGACGCCCCCCGATACCTGGGCGCCGTACACGCCGCGGTAACCCGTGCCCAGCGGCGCCGAGACCGACTGATACATCGGATTGAAGCTCTTCACGCTGTCCTGGACGCAGGCACCGGCGGCGCGCTGCGACAGCAGGCACTGTTGCGGCGCGCCGGTGGTCGTGTTCCGGCCGAACGCGTACCAGTTAGCCGGGAACGGGGAAGCAGGGTCGGGCTCAAGCACCCCCTCCTCCGCATACACCCGGTAGGCCGGCGGACCGGCGCGTCCCTTCCGCGTCGTGATGACGATCACGCCGTTTGCGGCGTCCGTCCCGTACAGCGTCGCCGCCGACGGGCCTTTGACGATGTCGATGGACTCGATCTCATCGGGGTTCAGATCCGACAGCCGGCCACTCAGGAACGGGGAGGTCTGTGTGAACACGTTGAAGACGTTGCTTCCCGGTGAGTTCTCGACCCGCACGCCGTCAATGACGACTAACGGATCGTTGGTCACGCTGAAGCTGTTGAGGCCGCGCACCCGAATCCGCGGGGCCTGGCCGCTGATCCCATTGGCGCCCAGCACCTGGACCCCTGCCGCCCGCGCCGTGATCAAGTCGGTGAGTCCGCGGATGGGAGCGCTCACGGTGAGTGACTCGGCGTCGATCCGCGAGATGGCATTGCCCGTCTTGTATCGCTCTTGCCTGCCGGTTGCGGTGGCCACGATCTCGTCCAGCATCGTCGCCTGCGGGGCGAGCGTGATCATCAGCTCGACCGTCTCGCCGTCGGCAAGCGTTACCGCGCGCTGCGACGCGGCGTAGCCGATCCGTCGCGCGACGAGCGTGTAGCTCCCGGGCAGGACCTCCGGTAGCCGGAACCCGCCGTCCTCCGCCGTCGCGGTACGCCACCGCGTGCCTTCCAGGTACACGCTCGCACCTACCAGCGGTGCGCCCGTCGTCGAATCCGTCACCCGGCCGACCACGCTCCCCGGCGCCATGCGTTGCGCGGTGCTCCGGACGAGCGCGATTTGACTGCCGCCACTGACCAGGACGTCCACCGGCAGGCCGAGCAGCAATTCTGTAAGCGCGGCCGCAACCGTAATGCTGTCGGAGCGAAACCGTACCAGGCTGTCCAGCGGCAGGACGCTGCGGACGTATACCAGACGGATGCCGGCCTGCCGAGCGACCGCATGCAACGCCTCCTCGAGCCGCACATTGTCCAGGTCGAGCGAGACCTTGCGGCGCAAGCTGGCGATGCGGGACGCCTCCACCTCGACCGGTGCCGCGCTGCTTGATGATCCCGCCATGAGAAACCGGGGAGCCCGGGCGACCAGCGCGACCCCCTGGGCCACGCTCCGCGGCGCCGGCAGCATCACTGCAAGCCCAGCGAGCAAACACACCGACACCGCACGTGTGAAGGACCGTGTCATCGGTTTCTCCGACGGAGGATGAACTCCATGCCACGCTGTTCGACCACGAGGCCGCCTGCCGATGCCACCAGGCCGATCGCCGTGGCGGCGGGCTCGTCCTTGAACGAGGCCGTCACCTGCTCGTCGCCGAGCGACGTGTCGGCCAGACGAACGTCGACGCCGTACCAGCGCCCGAACTGAGTCGCTGCGTCACGCAGCGGCGTGCCGTGGAACACGAGGCGCCCCTCAGTCCAACCGAGGTAGCGCTCGAGCTGCACGCCATGCTCCGCGGCCAAGCGGCCCGCGGCCGTGACGCGGCCCAGGTCTCCGGCCGCCAGCACCAGGGAATCGTGGGCCGCGCCGGCCGCGAGCGACACGCTCCCCTCGGCCACGACCACGGCTGCGACGGAGTCGGTCCGGTAGGCGCGCACCACGAAGCGGGTGCCGAGGTCGCGCGCGAAGCCGTGCGCCGTACGGACCGCGAACGGATGCCTCGCGTCGTGCGTGACTGTGAAATAGGCTTCGCCGTCCAAATCAACCGTGCGCGGCCGCCGGCGGATCGCCGCGGCATAGCGCAGCGAGCTGGCCGGCCCGAGCAGGACTTGCGTGCCATCGGGGAACCGCACCGTGGCGCGCTGCCCCCGGCGCGTCGCGACCTCGGCCGGTGCCTCCCCTTCCCCGCTGCGGAGCCCCACCTGCCACACGGCGAGCCCGGCGGCGAGCACGGCGACCGCGGCCGCGATCCGGAGCGCGGCGGCGAGCATCGGGCGCCGCTCGCCGGCTCGGGCCACCAGGCGGATGACCCGCGCCGGCTCGCGTTGTCTTTCCTTGATGCGGCCGAGCGCCGCCTCGGCATCCCAGTTCTGCCGCAGCGCCTGGGCCTCGACCCAGATCTCTCGCAGCCGCTCCACCAGCTCGCGGCGCTCCGGATCCTGGTCGATCCAGCGCCGCAGCGCTTCGGCTTCCGGGCCCGCCAGCTCCCCGGCGAAATGGCGGGCGAGCGCTTCCCAGGGGAGGTCGTCGGGGCGGGGGATGGTCATCGGTCAAGGCACACGCCTTAGAAAGGCGGTACCCTGACAACAACGACAAAGGCGTGAGCGGTGAGCGGGCCTCAGCCGCGCATTGACGCGGATGCTACAGCAAGCGCAACGGAGAGATAGCCCGCAAGCTTGGTCCGCAACGCCTTCAGAGCGCGCCCCATCTGGGTCTCGACTGTCTTCACCGAGATGCCGAGGCTGCGCGCGATCTCCGGGTAGCTCAGGTCCTGCTCTCGACTCATCGTGAAGATCACGCGGCAGCGCTCGGGGAGCGCCTCGACCGCACGCGCCAGCGCCCGGCGCAGTTCGGCAAGCTCCAGCTCGGAACCAGCGTCAACAACGTGCACGTGCTCGCGCGCCACACTGGTCCGCCAGCGTTCCCGGACCAGCTCGGCGCGCCTGCACGTGACCAGCCGGTTCCGCACGGCTCGATAGAGGTACGGCAGCGGGTCGCGCACATCGAACTGGTCGCGCTGCCGCCACAACCGAACAAACACCTCCTGCACGACGTCCTCGGCGGCGTCGCGCGACCGGAGGAAGCGGTAGGCGAAGTTGCAGAGCCGCCCGTAGTGCGCTCGCACCAGCTCGTCGAACGACGACCCTAATAAAGGAGAGGGCTCCTCGGGAGCGAGAGGCTGCGACACGTGCGTGGGCGCCGGAGCGAGTGTGAGCCTCGAAGATTGCCCGTGGCGGAAGGAGTCGCAAGGCTGGTCGCGGCAGGGGTCCGTCGGGCTCAGCAACGACGCCGTTGCCCATGCCGAGCACGTAGCGGATGACGGTGAAGTCCCACATCAGCGATGCGGATTACTCGTCGCCTGCTGATCGGCATAGACCTTGAGCTCGACCGTAAGGAAGTGCCGGCGCCAGGCATCGTTCCAGTCGATTCCCGGTCCCTTCGGTGCGGGAAATCCGACCATCGAAAAGGTCAGCTGACGTGGCCCAGACTCCTCCTGCGGCCGCAACATCCCCCCAGTCAACAGGTTCGAGAAGTCCCAAAGAGAACGTCCATCATCGACTCCGTCGGGCTCCAGCGCTGCAACGCTGCCGAGTGCCGACGCGACAGGTCCTCCGCGCACGATCAACGGTGCCCTCAAAGGAAGCGAGTCGTGGTTGAGCAGTGAGAGATTTAGCCTCAACACGCCGGCCGCGTAGTCGTACTGGAGATCGGTAATCGTGAAGGCCACGCGGGAGGTGACCTCCGCACGCACTCAGTTAGGGTTCGGTGAGCGGGTGGTTGACTCTTTGAGTTCGCGCAATTTCTGCCAGCGTGCGTACTGCTCCCGCTTCTCAGGGTCAGGCTCTTCTTTGCCTTGCAGCCAAAAGTTGAACCAATCCAAGTTTCTTTGATAGATCTCATACCTATGCTTGGGCTGATTCTTGATATGGCCTTCATTTGCGAAGACCATCATCTCGACCGGTCTGCCCAGCTCCCTCATGGATGCGTACAGCTGCAGACTAATTATGTAT
>WNFV01006786.1_pt1 | contig 14801 bp, 9 predicted proteins | sample 5400101 | NCBI WGS metagenome assembly WNFV01 (sample SAMN13153361, study PRJNA577476) | soil metagenome | isolation source: 115 cm soil or saprolite under grassland replicate 1 | place: USA:California | collected 2016-06-15 | reverse complement strand
GCGCCCGCGTTCTGAGCATTCTTCACCTTCTGGACGAACGTGCAATTGCCGCGGTCGACGAGCGCGATCGCCCCGGCGGGAAAGGCAACGAGCGGCTCGCAGGCGTCGGTCGTCGTCGCGACGCCGTCGTTCACCAGCACAACGTCGCCGCTGATGCCGTCGACGGGCGGCAGCGGTCCGAACGCCGCGAATGTCGCGCCGTACGTGACGCCGGCGACCTCGACATAGATCCCCCACGGGTTGCCGGAGGGCTCGAAGCGGAGGTAGGTGGCCGCCGCGGGGTTGGCCAGAGGCACCTTGATGATGTCGATGCCCTCGCACCCGGGCGCTCCGCTCGAGGCGTCGCTGTAGACGAGGAGCTGGCCGTTCGCGAGGTCGGGAACGACCGTCAGCGTGTGCGAGCCGCATGGTGTCCGTACAAACTTCAGGCCGACCGGATGGGTCGGGTTGCTCACGTCGAAGACGTGCACGCCTTCCTGGAAGGGGGGCGTGAAGATCCCGCCGCAGTACGCGCCGCTGGCGGGCGCGGGATTGTTCCAGGAGCGGACGAGGATGTTTGACCAGACGGCTTCGTCGCCCTGGTTGCCGGTGGTCGTGCCCTGGACGCAGCCGGTGAAGTTCTCGAGCTCGACCGGGTTGTCGGGCTCAGTGATGTCGACGATCCGGAAGCCCTCGTATGTCCCCTGGTAGGCCCGCTTCCCCCAGAACGCAAGGTCGGTGTTGAAGATGCTGGACTCGAGCGGCACCACCCGCGGCGAATAGCCCAGCGGATGCATGTTGTTCGAGTACGTGAACGTGCTCACCGCGTCCGTCACGTCAGCGCCGGCCGTCAGCGGCAGCACGAGCGCCAGCGCAGCTAGCAACGCGAGGAGCAGGAACCTGGACGGTGCTCGCATGGCTTAACCCCCTTCCCGAGTTCGACGAATCGCGACGCACGGATAGGGCTAAGCGGCGGGCTCGGCGTGTGGCTTGCGTGCCAGACGGCCGTTGACACGCACTTCTCCCCCGGTTCCGTGTCTCGCGATACCGACTCTCTCAGAAACGGGAGCCGAGTCAAATCAGCCGAATCAGAACTCGAGGTCGCGGGCCGCAACCAGATGGCAAGTCGTCCGTCAAGGAATCTCTATCAGGCGAAGGGCGGGTCGAGCCCGCCCCTCGCGCTGTGTCCCGCGACTACCGCGTCCGTTTCAGGATCCAGAGCCCCGAGTTCATGTCGCTTGCGTACACGAGCTTCGTCGACGGGTCATAAGCGACGCCCCAGACCTGGGTCGTGTTCGTGAGCGTGTTCCGCTGGGCGGGCTTGATCGGGTTCTGCGCGGCCGGCGGAACGAAGTACGCGACCTCTTTCGGGTCGCGCGGGTTCTTCGTGCTGACGACGCGAACCCCGTCCGTGTACCACGAGAGGTAGACGTCAGAGCCGACCACGAGCGGGTTGTGGATGACGTAGTCGCCCGCGCCCGGATCGGCGAGCCCGTACGAGTTCGGCGTGTGGAACGCTCCGATCTGCACCGGGTGCGCCGGGTCGGCTTCGTCGAGCACGCGCATGTAGCCCCAGCCGGTGACGATGCCCGGCCCGGTCTTGCAGAAGTCCTCGTCCGCGGTGAAGAGCAGGTGGCGTGCGTCGTCGTAGCTCGTGGAATGCCCGTCGCCGTCCTCGTTCGGCGCGTACGTGAAGCGGCCGAGGTAGTGTGGGTTCCACGGGTCGGAGATGTCAAGGCTGATGAAGCCGGCGTCCCAGTAGGAGACGAAGAGCGTCCTGCCGTCGTCGGACGGATCCATCCCATGTCCGAACGAGATGGCGAAGCAGCCTTGGCCGGCGGTGGGATCGAGGCCGAGGTCCTTCTTGATGCCGAAGCTCGACACGAAGGCCGGATGCGCCGGATCCGTAACATCGACGATCCATGCCTCTCCGTGGCCGGCGAGGTCACGGACTCCGGTCGCGGTCGAGTCCGGGCGCTCGGCGTAGGGCAGGCTGGCGTACGCGAACGTCCGGCCGAGATCGGCGCGGTCGCCGACCTCGAGCTCGTGGAAGCCGCGCGTGCAGCAGCCCGTATCGAATACGGACAGCAACGTCGGCGCCGCCGGGTTCGTCACGTCCCAGAGTCCGAGACCGCGCTTACCCGCCGCGGCCGGATCCTTGCGGAAGACGTCGCAGACCTGCAGGCCGACGGCGGCGATGTCGTGGCCCGCGAGCAGCCCATACTTCGCTGTGTAGACGACCACGTCCTCGTGCGAGGCGCCCGGCACCTCGAGGTTCGCGACCTGCACCGGGTTGGCGGGATCGTGCACGTCGACTACCGCGACGCCGCCCGATGGACAGAACTGGGGATGCGACGAGTCGTAGAAGCCCCAGCGCCCGATGTACGCGATCTTCTTGTGCACGTACACGTCGCCGTTGAAGCCGCGGTCACCGAGCGCGTTCTGTCCCACCGCGACCATGTTCAGCGCCGAACCGCTCTTCGTTCCGTTGTCGTACGTCTTCCCCGACGAGTCGAGGAAGTGCTGCTCGTTCGGGAGCAGCTGATCGTCAGACGCCGCTACGGCGAACGCCGACACGGCCAGCGCGACTGCCAGCAGGCCAAGCGTGAGTAGAGCTCTTCGCATCGTTCCCCCCTTGTCTCCCGGACAACTGACGGCACTGAAGGAGCCGGCCGACCTTAAACTGCCGCTTCGCTGCTGACAAGCGATGGGTCGCCGTGGTGCAGTGCCGAGGGTGAGCCGGATCTTGTAGAGGGTTGAGGCCATGATCGACCGCCACTACGGCCACCTCGGACGCGAGCACGCGATCCGCCTCCTCGACGAGCTGAGCGCCGGCGAACGTCCACGGTGGACGCTGGTGGACACTGCGTGGACGCCGAAGCCCGCAGCTGCCGCCAGTCAAGACAACACCACTACCGGCTAAGCAGGCGAAAACGCGAAGCCCTCTGACGGACTCGAACCGTCGACCCCCTCCTTACCATGGAACGTCTCAGGCAACCGGTCGCAACCCACGGCAAAGGTTTTGGCTTGTTTTGGCCGCGTCTGCGCCGATCCGATTTGCCAGCGATTGCCACCGGTTGCAACCACGGGGCTCCATAAAGGCTCCATCCGCGGAACTGCGCTCGAACTCGCGCACCCTCAGCTCAAGGCGTGTCTCCGACTGATCACCGCGATGAACTTGTGCCGATGCAGGCCCCCGGCGATTCGGTGTGATGCGAGCGATAGGACTCGATCGCGCAACCGCCGGCATGACGGCCGAGTCGACCACCACGTGGTCCGCTCGACCTTTGACCGAGGGCGGGCCACGGAGTCTTGTCTTGAACACACCGCGGCTTGATGCGAGGCGCGCTCTCGCGTTACGAGACTGCGCCGCTAACGCGGTCCGCACCCTCAACTGCCCGCGCGAGGGCGACGCGTGACGAGACATCGATCTTGCGGAAGATGTTGCGCAGGTGAGTTTCGACCGTCTTTTGGCTGAGGAACAGCTCAGCGGCGATCTCCGGATTCGTCTTGCGGTCGACGACGAGGCGTGCCACCTGGAGTTCGCGTTCGGTCAAGGTCTCGATAGCGGTCCCGTCGGTCTTGCCCGGCCGCGTGCGACGGTGGATGCGATGGCCCAGCTTTCGCAGTTCGCGTTCCGCCTCGTCCCGGTAGCGCAGCGCCCCGCACGCCTCGAACGCGCGGGTCGCGTGCTCCAACTCGGTGGCGGCACGGTCACGCTCGCCGGCTTGGGCAAGGGCGCGGCCCGCGACCGTCCGCGAGAGCGCTGCCTCGACAGGCGCTCCCACCTCGTCAGCGGCAGCAGCCGCCGCGAGCGCCCGCTCGGCTGCTCCGGCGGCGTCCCCGGCGTAGAGGTCGACGGCCGCCGCGGCGCGGTTGGCCCAAGCGAGAGCCATCGGGAGCTGTAGCGCCGAGGCCCAAGCCTCCGCCGAGTTGGCTGCACGTCTCGCGTCTGCAGGGCGGTCGAGCGCGAGCCAGCAGCGCGCGAGCGACTCGAGGTAATGGGCCCTCGGCCCACCGGCGATCAGCACCAGCTCCTCGCCGCCGGCGGAGCCAAGGAGCAGGTCGACCGCGCGTTGGGGTTCCCCCGACTCGAGAAGTGCACGAGCCAGATCCACGGCGGCCTCGGCTGAGTGGAAGCCCTCGTCGAGATTTGCGCTGAGGTCGAAGGCCTCCTGCGCTGCGGCGAGCGCGAGCTCCACGTCCCCCGCATGGAGCGCTGCGGCGGAGCGGCCAAGGAGGGTCCAGCCCAGCGCGTGCGTGTTGCCCAACAGACGCGCCGCCTCGATGCCGCCGTCGAGCAGCTCGCCGGCCTCGGTCAGCTTGCCGCGCAGGCGCAAGAGCCCGCCTAGGGTCGCGACCAGGACGAGCAGGAGTTCGCCCTGGCCGGTCGCCCGCGCCACGGCCAGTGCGCGGGTGGCGTGCAGCTCGCCGTCGGCGTACCGGCCGACATAAAGCTCCGTACCCGCCAGCCTGGTGGGCGCCTCCAAGTGGCGGGCCAGCTCGTCGTCCGAGAGCGAATCGACGATGGCCGTCGCCTCTCGACGGCTGGATTCGGCTCGCTCGGCCGCTCCCGTCATCGAATCCGCGAGTACGCCGACTGCGAGAGCGGACGCAATGAAGGGCGCATCTCCGAGCCGTCTCGCGGCGGTGAGCGCGCGCTCGGCCCACTGGTGCATCTCCTCGTAGCGCGCGCGCCAGATGAGGTTCACGGCGAGCTCCGTCATGAGCGCTACCGCCTCGGGAGAGCCTTGGTCGGGCAGGCGTTCGAGGGCACCCGCGAGGCGGGCACCCGCTTGCTCATGTCGCCCCAGGAGACTCTCGACCGCCGCACACGCGCGCACGAGCTTCGCGCGGAGCGCGTCGGAGCCCTCAGGGACGATCGCGAGCGCCTCCACAAGAGCAGCGTGGCTGTCCGCGAACCGGCCGACAGCCGTTAGCGCTCCCGAACGCGCGCGGAGGAGCTCGACGCGCTCGTCGACGGCAGTGTGCGGGAGGAGGCGCAGCGCGTCTGCAAACCATTGTGCAGCGCTCGCCGGTGCCAGCCGGACGGCCTCCTCGCCGGCTTCGCGCAGCACGGCGACCGCGTCGGCGTCGCCCTCACGCGCCGAGCGCTGCACGTGATGGGCGCGCGCGGCCGCAGTGGCGCCTCGCCTCGCAAGCGCCTGCGCGCATCGCTCGTGTGCCCCTAGCCGCCAGCCGCCGGGCGTTGTCTCGTACACCGCGCGCCGGACGAGCGGGTGACGGAAGCGGAAGCGCCGGGGCACCTCGGTGTTGCGGATGAGATCGAGCTGCAGAAGCTCATCGACTGCATCCATCGCCTCAGCCTCAGACGCGTCGGCTGCGGCCGCGGCCAGCTCGGGCTCGAATGGATCGCCTGCCACCGCGGCTCCTTCCAACAGGCGGCGTGCGCCGTCCGATAGGAGTGCGAGCTCCTCGTTCAGCGACGCGGCGACGGCGGACGGGACGTCGATACCCGTCAGCGCGACCTCGGGACTGCGGCTCTCGCGGGTGACCGACCGGGAGAGCTGCTCGAGGTAGAACGGGTTGCCACCGCTCTCCTCGTAGAGGACAGCGACCTTTTCGCCCACCAGCTCGCGAGCTTCTAGTGGCGTCAAGGCGCCGAGCTCCACACGCGTGAGCGCGGCGGCGCGATGCGCTCGTTCGAGCGCCGCTGCGAGTCGCTCGGGCATCTGGCGCGGGCGCACTGCCACGGCAATGAGCACGGGTGCGCCCGGCGGCCGGCGCAGCAATGCGCCGAGCAATTCGATCGACGCCGAATCCGCCCAGTGGAAGTCGTCGAGTACGAGCACGAGCGGCCTCGTCTTCGCGAGGAGCTCGAAGAGCGCACGCACCGCCCGGTGCGCGCGATAGCGCTCGTGTTGCAGTGCCAGGACGGGCGCGGTCGCGAGCCCCGAAAGTGACGGGAAGACCTGCGCGAGCTCCGTCAATACGTCCTCGTCCAGCTGTTGCAGGCGACTTGGATCGAGCCCCCGCAGGTACTCGTCGAGCGCATCGACGAAAACCGCGAACGGAAGGTCTCGCTCGAGCTCCGACGCGGAGCCCGCAAGGACGAGCCGACCCTGCGTATCGGCGCGCCCGGCGAACTCTGCGAGCAGGCGGCTCTTCCCGATCCCGGGCTCGCCTACGAGCTCGACTGCAGCGGCGCCGCCGTGATCGACCTCGGCGAGGGCGTGCTTGAACGAACCGAGCTCTTCGGCACGTCCCACCAGCTGGTCGGTAAGCAGAGCCATTTCCTTCCGAAACCAGGGTAGATCAGGGTCGCTGGAACCTGAAATCAGGGTGGCCCCCCGATGTCAGGGCGGCAGCGCGGCGGCAATCTCGCTGCATGGCCCACTACTTGCTGCACCACCACCACGAGCCGCAGGAGTGCGGTGTCGTCTTTGCCTCTTTCAAGGGGCACGAGAGCCCACTCCGCCACCGCCCCACGCTCGCCTCCTGTCGCTCCGGCGGCCACGCGATCTGGTGGACGGTCGAAAGCGCAACCGCAGAGGACGCGCTCCTGCTGCTGCCGCCCTACGTCGCGAAGCGCACTTCCGCGACGAGCGTGAGCGAGGTCGACATCCCATGACAGGAGGAGCCATGAGCCCTGCAACACCGCAGACCCGCGAGCTCGCCGCCCGCGACAGCGACGGCATCCACGTCCTCTTGCTCTGGCACCCGCGCGAGAACGGGCTGACCGTCGCGGTCGAGGACGCTCGCGTCGGAGATCGCTTCCAGCTCGCGGTCGCGCCCGACCACGCCCTCGACGCCTTCTACCACCCCTTCGCCTATGCCGCCTAACGACGGCCGAATTCGACCTGCCGAAAGGAGAACCGTCATGTTCCGCACCAACAACAGCACTCGCCGCAACCTGGCAGCCCGCATGGGCAGCTGGAGCGCGGCTCACTGGAAGACCGCCACCTTCGGCTGGCTCGCCCTCGTACTGCTCGCCTTCGCCGTTGGAGGCCAGGTTGGCACGAAGCAGGCGGATCCGAACAGGGCCGGCCCCGGCGAATCCGGCCGCATGGACAGGATTCTCGATGCCGGGTTCAAGTTGCCGGCGGATGAAAGTGTGCTGATCCAGAACCGCTCGCTTCGGGCGGGCACGCCCGCCTTCGACGCCGCCGTCAAGGACGTCGTGACGCGCCTTGGGAAAGTCGCGGCGGTGAAGGACGTCCGCTCACCACTCGACGCGGCAAACGGCGCCCAGATCGCAAAGGGCAGGCGTGCGGCACTCGTCGAGTTCGAGATCCGAGGCGACAGCACCAAAGCGGCCGACAAGCTCAGCCCGGTCCTCAAGAGCGTCGCCGATGCGCAACATGCCCATCCGGGCTTCTTCGTCGGAGAGTTCGGCGGTGCGAGCGCGGCGAAAGCGGTCGACACCGCCTTCGCGAACGACCTGAAGAGCGCGGGCGTGTTCTCCGTCCCGCTGACGCTGATCATCCTCGTCGTCGCGTTCGGCGCGCTCGTCGCCGCCGGCATCCCGCTGCTGCTCGCGCTCACGGCCGTGTTCGCGACGTTCGGCCTGGCGGCCCTGCCGAGTCACCTGCTCCCACTTGCACCGGAAGCGCTCGCCGTCGTGTTGCTGGTCGGGCTCGCGGTCGGCGTCGACTACTCGATGTTCTACTTGCGCCGCGAGCGTGAGGAGCGTGCTGCCGGCCGAAGCGAGCGTGCCGCGCTCGAAGCCGCCGCTGCCACGTCGGGGCGCTCGGTGCTCATCTCCGGTCTCACCGTAATGGTGGCGATGGCCGGGTTGTTCTTCGCTGGCGACGCCACGTTCGCGTCCTTCGGCTACGCGACGATGATCGTCGTCGCGGTCGCGATGGTCGGTTCGTTGACCGTTCTCCCGGCGCTGCTCTCGAAGCTCGGCGACCGGGTCGAGCGGCTGCAGGTTCCGCTCGTCGGCCGCCTGCGCCGCGACAACGGCGAGGGGCGCGTCTGGGGCGCGATCGTCGAGCGCGTCCTGCGCCGACCGCTGCTCTCTGCAGTCGTCGCAGCCGGGCTGTTGCTAGCGCTCGCCGCCCCGGCGCTGCAGCTGCGGATGGCGACCCCCGGTCCGGACACCTTCCCGAAGTCGCTAACCGTCGTGAAGACCTACAACCGCATGCAGCAGGCGTTCCCGGGTAAGGCGCTGCCGGCGAACGTCGTCGTGAAGGCAGCCGACGTCAATGCGCCGGCCGTCCGCCAGGCGATCCAACGACTCAAGCAAAAGGCGCTCGCCACCGGCCGCGCACGTGCACCGATCACGGTCGACACGAACGACGGCCACACGATCGCGAACATCACCATCCCGATCCTCGGCAAAGGAACCGACACGCAGTCCAACGCCAGCCTGGCGGCCCTCCGCGAGGACGTTCTTCCCCAGACGATCGGCGCGCTCCCGAACGTTCAGTCGGGCGTCACCGGGCTCACGGCTGAATGGAAAGACCAGAAGGACCAGCTGCGGTCGAAGCTGCCGCTGGTCGTCGGTTTCGTCCTGCTGTTCGCGTTTGCGCTGATGCTGGTCGCGTTCCGCTCGATCGTGGTCGCGATCAAGGCGATCGTCCTCAACTTGCTCTCGGTCGCCGCCGCCTACGGCGTGCTCGTGCTCGTCTTCCAGCACGGCATCGGCAAGGGCCTGCTCGGCTTCAGCTCCACCGCCGGGATCGACCCGGTGACGCCGCTGCTCCTGTTCGTGATCCTGTTCGGGCTCTCGATGGACTACCACGTCTTCATCATCAGCCGGATCCGGGAGACGTTCGACCGCGGCGCAAGCATGGACGACGCGATCGCGCACGGAATCAAGTCCACCGCCGGCGTCGTCACCAGCGCCGCGATCGTGATGGTCGCCGTCTTCTCGATCTTCGCGACCCTCTCGATGCTGATCTTCAAGCAGTTCGGCGTCGGGCTCGCAGCGGCGATCCTGATCGACGCCACCCTCGTCCGCGGCGTGCTGCTGCCGGCAACGATGAAACTGCTCGGCGAGCGGAACTGGTACCTGCCCAAGTGGCTCCAGTGGCTTCCTCGGCTTGAAGAGCACGAGCCCCAGTCCGCGCCGAAGGCCAAGCCGGCGCCCGCTTCCGCATAGGCCAGCTGGTCGGAGCTCCGGCCCTCAATCGGCCGGAGCTCCGATCGCCAAAGAGAGAGAACAGAGAAGGGATCTCGCTCATGACCGTTTCAGCTGACAATCCAAAGAAGTCCCGCGCCTTCACTCCCGCACGGATCGCGGCCCTCGCGTTCATCGGGCTGGCCGTGCTCGCTCTTGGCTATCTCCGCTTCGCGCCTGCTGCCGGCTCGGTCTCCGTGCCTAAAGGCGCGCACGCGGGACAGCTGAACCTGCATTCATGCCACTACGCGACAGAGAAGGGCAGCCACGCAGCCGACTGCGGGACGCTCGTCGTGCCCGAGAACCGCGCCGACCCGCAGTCGCGACTGATCGCGCTGCCGGTGACCCGCATCCGGGCTCGCTCCGCGCACCCCGGGACGCCTGTCTTCCGCCTCCAGGGCGGCCCGGGCATCACGAACATGAAATTCGCGAAGGGAAGCCGGCTCGCCGGCAACCACGACGTCGTCCTCGTCGGCTACCGCGGCATCGACGGCTCGGTTCGACTCGATTGTCCGGAGGTCGAGTCGGCCCTCAAGCACTCCACGGACTTCCTCGGCGAGAAGTCCTTTCGTGCCTACGCCGACGGCTTCCGCTCCTGCGCAACGAGGATTCGGTCAGAGGGCGTCGATCTGGCGGGCTATGGGCTCCCCCAGCGCGTCGACGATCTTGAGGCGGCGAGGAAGGCCTTCGGCTACGGCCAGATCGACCTCCTGAGCGAGAGCGTGGGCACCCGCACCGCGATGATCTACTCCTGGCGTTACCCGACGGCGATCCACCGCTCGGTGATGATCGGCGTCAACCCGCCCGGCCACTTCCTCTGGTACCCGAAGACCACGGATGAGCAGATCCGCAAATACGCGGCCCTGTGTGCCCGAGACGCGACGTGCAGCAAGCGCACAGGCGATCTGAGCGAGTCGCTGAAGCGGACCGTCGCTGACATGCCTAACCATTGGTTGTTCCTGCCGATCCGAAAAGGCAATGCGCGGATCGCCAGCTTCTACGGCCTGATGGAGTCGACGTCGGAGTCTGCGCCGCTCTCGGCACCGATGACGTTGAACGCGTGGGTTTCGGCCGCGCAGGGTGACTCGAGCGGGCTGTGGTTCGAGTCGCTGCTCGCGCAACTCGCCTTCCCCGAATCGTTTGTCTGGGGCGACGTGGCAGCCGTAGCGCGCGCCGATACACGAGCCGCAGACCGCCACTACTCGTCGAGCGAGAACCCCGGCGACACGATCATCGGCGACCCGGCAACAGACTTCAACTTCGCCGGCGGACGCCTAACGGACGCGTGGCCAGCCAACCCGACCGAGAATGAATACGCCCATGTCCGGACGTCGAAGGTGGAGACGCTCCTGGTCGGCGGTACGCTCGACGTCGCGACGCCGCCCCAGGTCGCGACGAAGGAGCTCCTCCCCTTCCTGCCCAACGGCCACCAGGTCGTGCTGGCCGAGCTCGGCCACACAGACTCCTTCTGGAACGACCAGCCGAAGGCGAGCACACGGCTGCTGAACGCCTTCCTCGACACGGGCAGGGTCGACGACTCGCTGTACACGCACCAGCCGGTCGACTTCACGCCTGACGTGACACAGACCGCTCTGGGCAAAGGCATCGGCGGCGCGATGATGGGCTTCGCACTCATCGTGCTCCTGTCGCTGCTGCTGATGTGGCGCCGCGTGCACAAGCGCGGCGGTTTCGGACGCAAGGCGAGCGCCACCCTGCGCTCCGTCTACCTGCTCGTGCTCGGCCTCGGCGGCTGGCTCACCGGCCTGATGATCCTGCTCGTTGCGTTCCCGACGGTCCCCCTCGACAACGCACTCCTGGCCGTTCTCTCCATCGGCACCCCGATCGCCTTCGGGACGTACTTCGCCTGGGTCAACCCGAACCGGGCGGCCAGGGCCACGACGATCGGCATCTTCGCCGTAACGGCGGGCACCCTTCTCGGCGCCTGGCTGGGGTTCGAGGTGAAAACCGGGCTCTTCGCGGTCATCACCACGATCCTCGGAGCGGCCGTCGGCGCAAACCTGAGCCTGCTCACGCTCGACATCGCGTGGGATCGGCAGGTTCGTGATCGCTCCGCCGCAAGCAACGCCAAAGAGACCCTGGAGGCGCGCCCCTCGACCGGTTGATGCAGCGCCTGCGCCAGAATCGCCTCGTCAAGTCCTGCGGGCTTCGGTTCGCGGGACTTGACCTTTCTTGGCGGGCGTCGGTCGCGCCTCGCGGCGACGTTAGCCCACGGCGTCGACCGCTTCGGTCTCTTCTGCCGTCGGATCGCCGACGTATTCGAGCGCCTCCTCGGCCGGAAGCCGGCTCCGGATGGCGAAGGCGTACACGGCGAGACTAAGGAGCGCGACGGCGAGAACGTCCCAGCCGAAGGTGAGCTCGTTGCGGGGACCGTGGAGGCCAAGCAGCGGGACCGAGCTCGGCGTTCTCGTATCGAACGAGCTGAGGTACGAGATCACAGCCATGCCGAGCAGGTACGGCCAAAGCCACGCGGCGCTTCGCCAGTCGAGCGACACCGTCCGCTTGCCCGTATCAGTGGCATTCGACAGGCTGAGGAGCACGAAGCCGATCAGGATCGCAGCGATCAACTTCCAGACCACGGCCCAGCCGGTGAAGAGCAGGATCTCATTCGCAACCACGAACGCTCCCGGTGCCAGGAGTGATGCGGCCGGAAGCCTGAAGGGACGTGGCCGCGCAGGGTCCTGTCGCCTGAGAGCTCCGAGCGCCAGCGGCGCCATCGCATACGTGACCACGGCTGCCGCCGAGATGAAGCCGACGAGCTGCTGCCAGCTGGGGAAGGGGAGGAAGATGACCAGGCCACAGAGGAAGGAGAACGCGATCGCGAAGAGGGGGGTTCCGCGCGGCGTGAGGCGAGCGAAGGCCGCCGGGATATAGCCGCCTCGAGCGAGCGCGAAAGTGAGACGGGCGCTCGCGCCCGTGTAGAGGAGGCCGGTGCCGCCAGGCGAAACGATTGCGTCGGAGTAGAGCAGGACTGCGAGCCATCCCAAGCCGAGGCCCGTCGCGAGTGCAGCGAACGGTCCGAAGTGTGCGCCCTTCCCGGTGAACGAGACTGCACTCCAACCATGCGAGAGACTCGACGGGTCGAGCGCCAGGATGAACGCGACCTGGAGCGCGACGTAGAGGGCGATCGCGCCGATCATCGCGCCGATGATCGCGAATGGAATGTTCCGCCTCGGGTTGCGAGTCTCGCCACCGAGCTGGACCGCTTGCTCGAAACCGAGACATGCGAAGATGACCCCGCCTGACGACATTGCGAGGAACACGCCTTTCCACCCGAACGGCATGAACCCGCCGTCTGCGCTGAAGTTCCCGCGGTGCGACGAGCTCGCGATCAGCGCGACGACCGTCACAGCTGGGATCAGGAGCTTCCACCAGACGGCAAGCTTGTTGGTTTCGGCGAGCCACCGCACGCCCATAACGTTGATCGTGCAGAAGAGCAGCAGCAGGGTTACCGCGACGAGATAGCCCTGGGCGGTCAGCACCGGCCGCCCGCCCGAGAGCGTGATGAGCGAGGAGACGTAGTTCGACGCGTACAGGAGGGTCGCCTCGACCATGATCGGGCCGACGGTTACGGTGCCGAGGAACGCGACCCACCCGCTCGTGAAGCCAATCAGACTGCCGAAGGCGTACCGCGGGAACCGCGCGCTGCCCCCCGCCACCGGGTACATGCCACCAAGCTCCGCATGAGTCAAGGCGAGAAGCATCACGGCGCCGCCGCCGAGCAACCAGGAGATGACCGCGGCGGGCCCGGCGAGCGACGAGGCGTAGAGGGCGCCGAATAGCCAGCCGGCGCCGATGATCGACCCCAATGAGACGAATAGAAGTCCGAGGGAGCCGACATCGCGCCGCAGCTTGCGCGCCGCGCGTTCGGGCGCGGCAACCAACGGTTCAGCCAGCTCGGCCGTCGCTCCAAATCTCGACCCCATCTTGCGGGGGACCGTAGACCATGTCGCTCGGGATGCGGGTGAGGCGAGCGAACCCAGGGCTTCTATCTAGCTTGTAGTTACGCGCGCGCGACACCGCGCTTGACCACGACTTCGGTGCGTGTCAAAGTCGCGTGGTCAAGTCCTGTGGGCCTTCGGGTTCGCAGGACTTGGCGTTTTAAGGAGATCGACCTCCTCCCTGGTGGCAAAGGTTTTGGCTTGTTTCAGGCGTTTTCGAGGACTGAGCGTTTGCGGCTGATTGCCACTGGTTGCGCCCGCTGGGCTCCATAAAGGCTCCATACTCCGCTCGGCACGAAACCGACTTCATATGCGCCGGACCCGGCGGGATCCCCTGGAGCGAGGATCGTCAGCTGAACGGCGACCGCTTGCGGCTCCGCGTGTCGAGGAGTAGCCCCGGCGCCGAGCCTGTGGGTGCCGATTATCCGGTTCGGAGCGTGGGTCGGCTTCCGGGTGACGTGATCGCGTCGGGGGACGCTCCTCGGTAGTCGGATCGCGAGCCGTGATCGCACTCCCGCAGCCCCGGCCGAGGAGTTGATGGCTCGTGACTTGATGGCTCGTGACTTGCGCGTTGAACGAGCCTGCGCGATCGGGACTACGCCGCGAGCTGGTACTCGTGGATCAGCCCGCCGAGCAGGTCACGGCGGCGTAGGCGATCGAGATCGATCACGTTGGCGAGTGGCTGCTCGTCGCTGAGCGGCGGCCGCTGCCCAAGCGCCCGGTGCGGCCGATGCTCGTTGAAATGCTGGACGTAGGCGATCAGCACGTGCTGCAGGTGGCGGCGGCCAAGGATTAGCAGCCGGTCGAGACACTCCCGACGGGCGCTGCCGATCCAGCGTTCGGCATGTGCTCGTGCCTTCGGCGCCCGTACCGGCGCTTTGATGACGCGGATGCCTTCGGAGCAGAAGACCTCGTCGAACTCGCGGCTGAACTTGCTGTCTCGATCACGGATCAAGAACCGCGGCCGGACGCCCTCGTCATCGAGCGCCATCACCAGGTTGCGCGCCTGCTGGGCTACCCAATGACCGTCGGGATTGGCGGTGATCCCAGCGAGGCGAACGCGTCTGGTCGCAAGCTCGATGAAAAACAGAACGTAGAAGCGCTTCAAGAAGAGCGTGTCGACGGTGAGGAAGTCGCACTCCAGGATGCTCGCCGCCTGCTGGCGAAGGAACTCGCTCCAGTTCTGCTCGAGCCGCCTCGGCGCCGGCTCGACACCGGCCTCTTTGAGAATCGTCCAGACCGTGCTTGCCGCCAGCTTGATTCCGAGACCGACCAGCTCGCCTTCGATCCGTCGGTACCCCCAGCCGGGGTTCTCGCGCGCGAGCCGCACCACCAACTCACGCACCTCGACTGCGGTCGGCGGGCGTCCGGGACGCCGGTGCGGATACGTCCAACGGCGAGCGACCAGCTCGCGGTGCCAGCGCAGAAGCGTCGTCGGGGTGACGAAGAGCGATTGCCGCCACGCCTGCCGCGGCAGCATGCGGCTGAACGCCGCCAGCAACGCCCGGTCAGCCTGCGTCAGCTGCGGACGCGCGACCTGACGCTCCAGCACGCGAAGCTGGTGGCGTAGCAGCAGGATCTCGATCTCTTTCTCTCGCTCCGAACGACGCCGAAGCGCCACCAGCTCGAGCAGCCGGCGCAGCGACCAGTACGCGAACGAGAGGACCATGCCCCGAGAACGATCCGCCACAGGATCCGACCCTATCCATCACCGGCCCACGAGCACGTGGCCATCACGCAGGAAGCCGGGAATCCGAATTATCGGCACCTACACC
>WNFV01006115.1_pt1 | contig 14805 bp, 11 predicted proteins | sample 5400101 | NCBI WGS metagenome assembly WNFV01 (sample SAMN13153361, study PRJNA577476) | soil metagenome | isolation source: 115 cm soil or saprolite under grassland replicate 1 | place: USA:California | collected 2016-06-15 | reverse complement strand
AGCCTGTTCGACGTCAATCGCGGGCGCCCGCTCGGCGATCGTCTGCTGCTCCCCGGCGGCGGCGGTCGTTTCCTGGGGCGCTGGCCCGGCCGGTCCGGCGCGATCATGGCGCTCGTCTTGCGGGTCTTGGCGGGCGGGAGCCTTGGCGCTGCGGGATGGCGCCGGGGTTGGCGGGCGGGCGGCGTGTTTGTGTTGGCGCTCGCGCTCGCGGCGGAAGGCGGGCGCGGCTTTCCAGTTGCGAAGCGTGCGGCTCGTGACGCCAACCTCGCGAGCGGCCTCTTCCTGTGGCATCCCTTGGCCGAGCAGCGTCGCCGCCCGCCTCTGCTTTCGAGTTCGCTCCTGTCGGCGGCGACGCTCGTAGACGCGCTGCTTCTGCGTCCGCGCCCGCGGCCGCCCGCCCCGGCGGGGAGCGACCGGACGGTCGCGGGCGGCGGCCGCGGCGGCGGCGCGGGCGCGCGCGGGAGCCTCCAGCGTGGCGCGCCTGGAGAGCGCCTCACGCACCTCCGCCTTGCTCAGCCGGTACCAGCTGCCGCGGACACGCCGCGCGGCGAAGCAGCGAGACAGCTCCTCGGCGACCGCCGCCGCGTCCCGCCGGTCGGCATACGGCCGGGTGAGCTCGAGCTTCAGCTCGACCGGCGAGCCGACCTGCAGCTCCCGCAGCCGCTTCCGCGCGTCGCCCGCGACCCCGATCTTGGCCCGCTCAAGCCCGCACGAGATCACGTACAGAGACGCCTCGGCACCGCTCGGCTCGCCGCTCATACTCCAATTCTACTTTCCGCTCAACACCTCCTAAAGGCCAAACGTTCTTTCCGCTTAGAAGCCCCCAAGTGAAGCCGCGCCCAAGACTGCATTGTTGGCCCAAAAACGTTCCCGCAGGAACGCGTAGAAACGCTTACCCAAGCCGTTTACGCGCCACCTTCGTTGCCTATATAAGCAACAAGAAGGGTCTTCAGCAGCGTTGTCGCGCGTTGTCTTATCGACGGAATCATCAGGGCCTAGACCCAGATCGTGGCGACTCTTTCGCGTATCGAGGCTGCGGCGTTGGGATAGATCAGCGCTCGCTGTCTGCCAGTAAGCCGAGGCGGGCGAGGCGTAGCTCGTGTAATGCCCAGCCTGAGAGGAGTCGTACCGCCCGGGTCGCAAGTCCCTTCCCGTGCGCCTCGGGCAGGAGCCAATAGCCGACGTTCCCTCGCGCCTGACCGGTGAGGTTGACGAAGACGTGGCCGAGGCAGCAATCGGCGTCGTCGCAGATCGCGAACGTCGCAGCCTCGCCTCGATCCCGGCGATCGCGGTTCAGCTGCATCAGCTGTTCGGCGGACAGCGTCGGACGGCCGAACCCGCGGATCACGTCGGGATCGTTGACTCCCCGCTCGATCGTGTCGAGATCCTGCTCCTCGGGGGGTCTCAGAGTTGTAACCAACGCTCGACAGAATCATCGATATCCAGGCGGCCTTCGGCTTCGAGCTGCAACACCACAGGGCGACGAACGTCTTGGTGAGGCTCGCGATCCGAAAGCGATCTGTGGTCTGCATGGGACGCGGGGCTGCAGCTCGGCGAAGCCGGCGGCGGCGCGGCGAATGCCGATCGGCGTTCTGACCACGGCGAGCCCGCCGGGTGCTCCAGCGGCGACCAGGCCGTGGACGATCCGCCGCAGCCTCGCGGTCCGGGAGGACAGCGGCGCCTCAGGAATTCGTCCGGTGTGCGTGGGTGCGAGTGCGCTGATCCGAGCTTGGTCAGACGCTGCTTGCCGCTCGCTCGTGCCGCGCAGACCCGATGCGGTGGCCGGCTTCAGGAGCAGGACGATCGAAGCCACCGTGACGGTCGCGATCAGAAACGGGGTGCGGCCAAGGTGCCCGACTCGTCTGGTCTTCGGAGCGCTGCTCATGACGGGCGGGCCGGCAACACGCCTACTCGGTTTCACCGGCTACCACCGGCCGGGGCAGGTGTTGGGCGAGCCGCTGGCCGAGGTCGCGTATGGTTTCGAGGAGTAGGTCGGCGTCGGCGGTGGTCGTGCGCCAGTTGACGAAGGCGGGTCGGAAGCCAACGGTGCCGGCCCAGCGGGTTGTGCCGACGTAGATGCGGCCGTCGGTGAGGGCGGCGCGGCCGATCTCGAGGTTGAGCTCGTCGAGGGCGTCCTCGGGGACGTCGGGGGGCCGGTGGCGGAAGCAGACGATGTTCAGAGGTGCGGGTGCGAGGAGCTCCAGGTCGTCGGCGAGCTCCACCTCGCGCGCCACATGCGCGGCAAGGTCGAGGCAGCGCTCGACGATCGCCTGGTAGCCGCTCCGCCCGTAGGCCGCGAGCGTCGCCCAGACCGCGAGGGAGCGGGCGCGGCGCGAGAGCTCCGGGGCCCGGAACGCGAAGACCTCGTCGTCGGGCAGGTAGCTCGCGTCCGCTGAGAAGACCGCGGTCAGGAGCGCGGGGTCGCGCACGAAGGCGAAGCCGCAGTCGTGGGGGACGTTCAGCCACTTGTGCCCGTCAGAGATCACGGAGTCGGCGCGCTCGACCCCGTCCGCGAGGGCGGCGGTTCGCGGCGAGACGCGCGCGAAGAGGCCAAAGGCGCCGTCGACGTGCAGCCAGGCGCCGTGCTCACGCGCAAGGCCGCTCATCTGCGCGATCGGGTCGAAGTGGCCGGCGTTGACCTCGCCCGCGTTCGCGATCACGATCGCGGGTGTGCCTGCGAGCCGCTTCAGCTCGCGCTCGAGGGCTGCGAGGTCGAGCCGGCCGGTCTCGTCGGCCCAGCAATAGGTCACCTGCTCGCGGCCGATGCCGAGCATCGCGAGCGCTTTCAGCGCGGTGGCGTGAACGAATCCGCTGGTGAGAACCGGAATCGGTGGGAGGCCGGCCAACCCGCGCGCCGCGACATCGGCGCCGTGCTGCTCGCCCCACCACTGGCGCGCAGCCGCGAGTGCCGTGAAGTTGGCAGTCGTAGCGCCGGTCGTCAGGACGCCGCCCCAGGCCGCGGGCAGGCCGAAGAGTTCCTGGAGCCAGGCGAGGGAGATCGCTTCCAGCTGGACGGCGAGCGGGCTCGAGCTCCACGCGCCCGCGTTCTGGTCGATCAGTGTCGTGTACCAGTCGGCGGCGAGCGCGGCCGGGGTGCAGCCGCCGATCACCCAGTGGAAGAAACGGGGGCCGCTGGAGCGGACGTGCGCCTCTGCGCCCAACTCCAACAGTTGCCGGAGCGCTGCCAGCGTGCCGCAGCCCTCGTCGGGGAAATCCGGCGGGAAGGCGCGTGCCGCCTCGTCGGCGGCAGCTGTCCGGACGGGACCCTCGAGGTTGGCGAGGTAGCCGCGGGCGTAGTCGAGCACGAGCTCGAGCGCGGGAAGGGAGTCCTCGGGTCTGCTCAGTGGGTCAGACACCGGGCGCCTCGCTCAGAGGATCCTGGAGAGGAACTGTCGTGTCCGCTGTTCGCAGGGCTCGAGGAAGAAGTGCTCCGGGGGGCCTTCCTCGATGATCTGGCCGTCGTCCATCATCACGACGCGGTCGGCCGCGACCTTGGCGAACCCCATCTCGTGTGTTACGACGATCATGGTCATGCCCTCGTGGGCGAGCTCCTCCATCACGGCGAGCACCTCGCCGGTCACTTCGGGGTCGAGCGCGCTGGTCGGCTCGTCGAACAGCATCAGCGCCGGCTTCATGGCGAGCGCACGGGCGATCGCGACCCGTTGTTGCTGCCCGCCTGAGAGCTTCCCCGGATAGGTGTTCCGCTTGTCGGCAAGACCGACGCGGGTGAGGAGCGCTTCGGCCTGCGCCTCCGCCCGTTCCTTCGACAGGCCGAGCACACGCACGGGTGCTTCGGTGATGTTGTCGAGCGCGGTCTTGTGCGGGAAGAGGTTGAAGCGCTGGAAGACCATGCCGATCTGCGTTCGCTGCTTGGCAATCGAGCGCTCGTTGTCCTCGACCAGGCTGCCGTTGTGTTCGCGGTAGCCGATCAGTCTTCCGTTCACCTCGATCCGTCCGGCATCGATCTTCTCGAGATGGTTGATGCAGCGGATGAACGTGGTTTTTCCGGAGCCGGATGGGCCGATCAGGCACACCGTCTCGCCCTTGCGCACCTTCAGCGAGACACCCTTGAGGACCTGGAGCCGGCCGAAGCGCTTATGCACGTTCTCCGCTGACACGACGGCGCTCGGCGACTCGCCGCCGACGATGCTCAGCGTGCGCCGCGCGCCCATGCCTGTACCGGTGTCCATGCGGCCACCAACCGCTCCCAGAAGGACAGTTCGTCTGCGCGCTCGCTCGTTGCCAACTTGCGCTCGATCTGCGCCTGGATCAGCGCCCAGGCGGAGGTCAGCAGCAGGTACCAGCAGGCGACGGCGAGGAAGTACTCGACGGGCCTGAACGTGTTCGAGTAGTGGACGTCGGCGTCCTGGAAGAGCTCGTAGACGCCGATGAAGGCGAGCAGCGAGCTCGTCTTCAGCATGCTGTTGAACTCGTTGCCGAGCGGCGGCACGATCACCCGCGCCGCCTGGGGCAGGACGATGCGCCGCAGCGCCAGGCCGTGGGTCATGCCGAGCGAGCGGGCCGCCTCCATCTGCCCCTTGTCGATCGCGTCGATGCCGGCGCGGATGATCTCGCGCATGTAGGCGCCCTCGTTGATCGCCAGTGCGACGATGCCGGCGAACACCGCTCCGTCCAGGCTGAGGAACGCGAGGTGGAGCGTGTTCGGGATCAGCGTGAAGCCGAAGAGCAGGTTGGCGCCAAAGTAGACGAAGAAGATCTGCACGATGACGGGGGTCCCACGAATCACGAGCACGTACAGTCCGGAGAGGAGTCGCAGCGGCCACAGCCGTGACATGCGTGCGAGTGCCGCAGCCAGGCCGAGCAGGACGCCGAAGAACTGCGCGGCGACGGAGATGTAGATCGTCCGTTCGAGCGCGAGCAGCATCGTCTGGTCGGGATGGAAGATCCGCGACCAGACGATGTGCCAGTCGAGTGCGGCGAGCACGTCTCGTCTACCGCTTGAGCGTGAAGGCGCTCAAGCCCCACTTGGCCAGGATCGACTTCATCGTCCCGTTCGCGTAGAGCTGGGCGATCGCCTTGCGCGTTGCCGCTCCGAGCGGGTCGTTCTTGCGCGTAGCGATGCCGTAGGGCGCCGCTTGGATCTTGTCGGCGGCGACCTCGAACTTGCCGCCCGACTGTTTGACGTAGTAGCCGACCGGGGGGTCGTCGGAGAAGTAGGCGTCGACCTTGCCGGTGAAGAGCGCCGCAGCTGCGTCGCTGTCCTTGTTGAAGAGCTTGATCACGACCGGCTTGCGGTGCTGCTTCGCGAGGCGTTTGTTCAACGCGGTGAGCGCGTCCTTCTCGGTCGTGCCGACCTGGGCCGCGACCCTCCGACCGGAGAGCGACGCCAGCCCGGTGATGTGACGCGGATTGCCCTTCTTGACCATCAAGGACATCCCCACGATCAGGTAGTCGGTGAAGTCGACCTGCTCGCGCCGCTGCGCGGTGTCGGTCATGCCGCTCAGGATCGCGTCGCACTTCTTCGCCGACAGTGCGGCGATGATGCCGTCGAAGCCGACGTTCCTGAACTGGGCCTTGACACGCATCGACCTCGCGATCGCCGAGCCGATGTCGATGTCCGCCCCGACCGGCCGCGAACCCTGAAGCGACTCCATCGGCGGGTAGCCCAGGTCCGAGCAGAACACGATCCGGCCGGCGCCGGCGATGCTCGGTGGTGGTTTGACCGCCGCAGCGGCGACGACCGCCGTCGCCAACGCGACGGCCGCGGTCGCAGCCGCGACGACGACGGGATTCGAGCGAACGTGCATCCGTGCCTCCTCGATTCGATTGCACCCCGAGGATCCCGCCGGCCCGTTGCCGGCGTGTTGCAACTTCCTTGCACCCCGACGCGGCCCTCGGACTCGCAGTCGACTTCGTGTCGGCACTTGTCCTCGCCGGCGGAGTGGTTCGCGCCGTCCGAGCCAGGCTTCTGCAGGCGTCGCGCTAACGTGCCAACGCGCGGGACGCGAGCGGGCCCTAGACCCGCTCGCGTCTCTGCCGGAGGCGCCGTCGTGATGCCGTTCAGGCGGGCAGCTCGGCCCGCCGGTGATTCCGTCGCAGCGTAAGCGCCCAGGCGAGGAGCAGCACGACGGCGGTCGCCGTGCCCGCGCCAGCCCCGGCGGCGGCCCAGTCGAAGCCGCTCTCCGATCCGGGCACGGAGTGCCGGCCACTGAACGCGATGGTGAGCGGCTCCCGGACAATCCCGCGTAAGCCCGCGCGGTCGTCGGGCCGCACGCGCCTCAACGGACTCGTGGGGCCGGCGCCGCGGAATCCCGCCCGGTCGTCCGGCCGCGCGCCGGCCGCTACGGTCGCCGCAGCAACGCCGCGCAAGCCCGAGCGGTCGTCCGGCCGAACCCCCGCGGGCGCCGGAACGGCAAACGCGAGCAAAGCCACGACCACCAATCCGAGGGCTCCGACCTTCATTGTCGAGTACTTCATCGCTGCCTCCTTTCGAACGTCCATGCCGTGCCCCCTCGATTCGATTGCGAGCAGAGGGTGCGGTGCGTCCATTGCGTGCCTGTTGCAACTTCCTTGCACTGCGCGCACCATTGGGGCGTGGAATTCCGCATCCTCGGGCCGCTCGAGGTCGTCGAGAACGGCCGAGTGCTCCGGCTGGGAAGCCGCAAGCAGCGCGCGCTGCTCGCGCTGCTGCTGCTCCACGCCGGCAAAGTCGTCTCGCGCGATCGGCTGATCGACGACCTCTGGCACGGCGACCCACCGGCCGCGGCCGAGACGACCCTGCGGGCGCACATCTCGCGGCTGCGCTCGGCACTCGGAGCCTCGCGTCTGCTGAGCCGGCCGCCCGGCTACACGCTCGTTCTCGCACCGGAGGAACTGGACTCGACACGATGCGAGGAGCTCCTTGTTGAGGCGCGGGACGCGCTCGGGCAAGGGCGTGCGGCCGAGGCCGCCGAGCGGCTTCGCTCTGCACTCGCGCTCTGGCGTGGATCGGTCCTCGCCGACGTCGCGTACGAGCCGTTCACGCAGGGAGAGATTGCCCGCCTCGAAGAGTTGCGGTTCGCGGTGCTCGAGGAGCGGATCGAGTCCGACCTCGCGCTTGCCCGTCACGCCGATCTGGTTGGAGAACTGGAGGCGCTCGTGGCCGAGCATCCGCTGCGGGAACGGCTGCGCGGGCAGCTCATGCTCGCGCTCTACCGCTCGGGCCGGCAGGCGGAAGCGCTCGAGCGCTACCAAGATGCCCGGCGCGTACTGACAGAAGAGCTCGGGCTGGAGCCAAGCGCGGCGCTCAAAGACCTCCAGCGAGCGATCCTCGGTCAAGACCCTGCGCTCCAGCCGCGGAGCCACCTAGAGGCCGAGACGGCACCGGTCGAGGGTGTGGGCGGTCCCGGGCCTTTCGTCGGCCGCGAGCGTGAGTTGCGCGAGCTCGTCCGTGGTCTGGACGCAGCGCTTGCCGGCGAGGGCCGCCTCTTCCTGATCAGCGGCGAGCCCGGAATCGGCAAGAGCCGGCTCGTCGAGCAGCTGGCACGCCGCGCGCGGGACCGCGGCGCAGAGGTGATCGTCGGCCGATGCTGGGAGGCCGGCGGCGCTCCTGCCTACTGGCCGTGGGTCCAGGCGCTCCGTACGTACGTGCGAGATCGCGACCCCGAGCTGCTCCGCAGCCAGCTCGGCCGGGGCGCGCCGGACATCGCACAGATCCTTCCCGAGCTCAACGAGCTGTTCGGCGAGCTGCCGGCGCCGCCCTCCGGCGACCCCGAAGGAGCCCGCTTCCGCCTCTTCGAGGCAACGGCCTCGTTCCTCCGCGCCGCCTCGGTCAGCCAGCCGGTGGTCCTCGTCTTCGACGACCTCCATGCGGCGGACGCGCCGTCCCTCCTGTTGCTGCAGTTCCTCGCCGGGGTGCTCGCCGAGGCTCATCTGCTCGTGGTCGGCGCCTACCGGGACGTAGATCCGAGCTTGCGCGATCCGCTCGCAGAGGCGCTGGACGAGCTTCGCCGACAGCCGGGCACTCGCAGCCTGCCACTGATCGGCCTTCCGGAGGCCGACGTTGGTAGCTTCGTGTCGCTTGCAACCGGCCTCGAGCCGTCGACACCTCTCGTCGGCGCCCTTCACCGCGCGACCGACGGCAACCCGCTCTTCGTCGGAGAGGTGGTGCAGCTCCTGACGAGCGAAGAGGCGCTCGAGTCGATCACCGACGCCGAAGCATGGCGGCGAATGGTCCCGGAAGGTGTGAGAGCGGTGATTCGGCGACGGCTGCGACACTTGTCGGGCAACTGCCGGCTCGTCCTCGTTCTTGCCTCGGTGCTCGGACGCGAGTTCGAGCTGGCGGCGCTCGAACGCGTGAGTGAGGTCAGCGGCGACCAGCTGCTCGAGGTTCTCGATGAAGCCGCCCGGGAACGGGTCGTCACGGACGTGCCGGGGCAGCCGGGCCGCATGCGGTTCGCGCACGTCCTGATCCGGGACGCGCTCTACGACGAGCTCACGCCCGGTCGGCGCGTTCAGCTCCACCGTCGCGTCGGCGACGCGCTCGAGGAGCTGTACGCGGACAACCTGGAACCGCATCTGGCCGAGCTCGCCTACCACTTCTACGAGTCAGCCCGTCCGGCCATCGCGGAGAAGGCGCTTGCGTACGCCCGTCGAGCAGCCGAACGGGCGCTCGGGCTGCTTGCCTACGAGGAGGCCGCTCGTCTCTTCGCGGTCGCCCTGCGGATTGTCGACAGCATGGAATCTCTCGACGACACGAACCGTTGCGAGCTCCTGCTGGCACTCGGCGACGCGTACGCCCGTGCCGGCGACACGCAGAGATCCAAACAGACGTACCGTCAGGCCGCGCGACTTGCCGAGGCGCTGCGGTTGCCCGATCACCTTGCGCGTGCCGCTCTCGGCTACGGCGGCAGGCTCATCTGGGACGTCTCGCGGGACGACGCTCATCTCGTGCCGCTGCTTGAGCGGGCTCTCGCTGCGCTCGGTGACGAGGACGGCGCCCTCCGTGTGAGGCTCCTCGCCCGACTCGCCGGCGGACCGCTCCGCGACTCGACCGCCCACGCCGAGCGGCGGCGGTCGCTGGCCGCGGAGGCGTTGGAGATGGCGCGGCGGATCGGCGACCCGTCGACGCTTGCCTACGCCTTGCTCGGGTACATCGGAAGTCAGCACTCGCCAGACTTCACGCCCGAGCAAGTCGAGCTTGCGCAGGAGCTCGTTGGGGTCGCCCTGCAAGCGGGCGACCTGGAGCGCGCCCTCGAAGGCTACGACAACCACCTCGAGGCCTCGATCGAGCTCGGCGATGTGGCAGCGGCCTACGCGGACCTCGAGCTGATGATCAGCCTGGCCAAGCAGCTCCGCCAGCCGGCGCAGCGATGGCTCGTCGCCGTCCTTCGAGCCTTGCTCGCGCTGCTCGAGGGACGGCTCGACGAGGCCGAGCAGCTGATCACCGAGACCCGCTCTCTCGGCGAGCGAGCCCAAAGCTGGAACGCGGCGGTCACCTACGGGCTCCAGCTGTACGTCCTCCGCCGCGACCAGGGACGCCTCGAAGAGATGGAGGAGCTCGTGCGTCGCGCGGCAACGGAGTATCCGACCTATCCGATCTGGCGGTGCGTTCTCGCGAACATGCTGGCCGAGCGGGGCGCGACCGCCGAGGCTCGCGCCCCGCTCGACGCGCTCGCCGCGAATGGCTTCAGCCGGCTTCCTTTCGACGAGGAGTGGGAGGTCAGCGTGTGCTTTCTCGCCGAGACGGCCGCGCGCCTCGGCGATCGTGACCACGCGGCGACCCTCTACGAACTGTTGCTGCCCTATGCCGACAGAGTGGCCATCAGCTTCCCGGAGATCAGCCTCGGCCCTGTCTCACGCTTCCTCGGAATCCTGGCCTCAACAACCGGCCGCTATGACGAAGCCAGTCGTCATTTCGAAGACGCGTTGGCTATGACCGAGCGGATCGGCGCTCGCCCATGGCTCGCACACACGCAGGATGACTACGCGCACATGCTGCTCGCACGGAGGGAGCCCGGCGACGCCGAGAGGGCACGTGGTCTGCTCGACGGCGCCCGAGCTGCATATCGCGAGCTCGGCATGCGTCCTTCGTCGTCGAGCGCGGCCGCGCTCGCCTCCACCAGTCCGCTCTAGGCCGAGCTGCAACGAAGTTGCAACGCGCCGGCAACGGCGCGGCGGGATCCTCGGCTCGCCATGAGGGGAATCACAACGATTCGTGCCGGCGGTCTGAGGATCGTCACGTTCGCGGCGCTGCCGGCGATCGCTTTGGCGGGGTTAGCCTCCGTTCGCGCCTTGTTTACGCCGGACCGTGAGGAGAGGGGACGTGTGTGTTCGGAGACCTGCGGCGCTCTCCCCACCACCGCGGTTCCTCCGGCGGCGGTACACGAAGCTCGGCGACGACGGTCGCAAGGTCGCCTTGCTGGGACCGGCTACGCCGTCGAGGCCGGGAACGTGCAGATCCACGAGTCGAGGAGGAGCCCGATGCGTCGTCTGAACTGCACAATCGCCCTGATCGTCGCCGCAGTGTTGCTGACGTTGGTGCTCGCCGTGGGCGTTCCTCAGGCCCAGGCCGTGGTCGTCCAAGCCGCTCCGACGTGGCCGATCGCGAACGCCGTGGCGGGGCCGGCGCCGATCGCGGCTCTGCCGACGGGCGGCGACACGACCCCTCCGGCTGACCAGATCGCCGATCCGGTGACAGCGGCGGTCTGCGGCGGCTGGTACCGGCAGAGCAACTACGGTGATCGCTGGCCGGCCGGCTCGAGCTGGTGGGAGTACCGGTGCACGCGCGAGGACAGGTTTTATTCCAACCCGTGCACGTCGGGAGCCTGCGACGCCTTTTGCTGGTACTGCTACTGGGAGACCCAAGACTGGACCGACTACTTCTATTGGGACGGTGCGAATGCGGTCTTCTATGGAGAGGCTTACTCCGATTCGGTTGTCTGGGAAGGGGGATTGGCTCCCGACTCGTCGTCGGCTGACTGGTGGGACGCGCCGACGGCGCAGTGGTACTACATCCCGCCGCCTGCGAACGTCGCCCCGACGGCGAGCTTCACGTTCAGTTGCGCCGGGCTCACCTGCGCTGTCGACGCGGGTGCTTCGAGCGACAGCGACGGAACGATCGTCGGCTATAGCTGGACGTTCGGTGACGGCGCCGGTGCGATCGGCGTGACGGCTGCGCATGCGTACGCGAATCCCGGCACGTACGACGTGACGCTGACGGTAACCGACAACGGCGGCGCGACCGGCGCCGCGACGAAGTCGGTCACGCTCAATCCACCAAATGTTCCTCCGACGGCGGGCTTCACGTTCAGCTGCACGGGGCTGGCCTGCAGCTTCAACGGAGCCGCTTCGGCGGACAGCGACGGCGCGATCGCGAGCTATAGCTGGGCGCTCGGTGACGGCGCAACGGCCAGTGGCGTCACCGCGGTGCATACGTACGGTCACAGCGGCAGCTATTCGGCGTCGCTGACGGTAACCGATGACCGTGGTGCGTCGACGACGGTGGCGAAGGAGGTGGCGGTGACGAACCTGGCGCCGACCGCGGCATTCACGGTCACGTGCTCCAGCCTCCACTGCACGCTCGACGCGAGCGGGTCAGCCGACACAGATGGGACGATCGCGACCTACGGCTGGAACTTCGGCGACGGCACCGCCGCCACCGTCACGACGACGTCGACGACGCACGACTATCCGAAGGCCGGCAATTACACGGTGACGCTGACCGTCACCGACAACGACGGCGCGAGCGCGTCCACGCCGCAACGGATCAACCCGATCAGCCTCAGCGCGCGCGCAAACAAGCAGAGCGGCCAGCAGAAGGCCGATCTCGCCTGGAACGGCGTCGCGGGGACGAGCTTCGACGTCTACCGCAACGGCGCGAAGATCGCGACGGTCTCGACCACGACGTACACCGACACCGTCGGCAAAGCGACGGGCAGTTATGGCTACAAGGTCTGCGAGCCCGCAAGCACGACCTGCTCCAACGAGGCGACGGTCAGCTTCTGATGCTCAGCTCACGCCCGGTTCCAGCACATGCACAGGAGGTGGAGTGATGAACGGCCGGTTTGGCCCTCGCGGTGACCGACTTCACAGAAAGAATTGAGCCGCCGGCCGTCCGGTCGCTGCTGCAGCTCGCGGAGCACAAGCAGGCGGCGCTTCAGTCGATGACGGCCAGCTCGGCGAGGAGTGGGCCTTGAACAGGCTGTTTGCCATCGTGGCGACTGGCGTCATCGCAGCACTCGGCGGTGGTGCCGGAGGCGGTGCCGCGATCAGACTGAGCACGGATGTCGCGGCGGGATCAGTCAGCGCGGCTCGCGATCAAACACGTGACGCGGCGCTGCGCAAGCTTCTCGCGCTCGCCGTTCGGAGCGTGCACGCGCCGGGCGGAGTCTTGCTGGTTAAGACCCCCGCTTCGACATGGCGTCGCAGCTTCGGCGCGGCCCAGCTTCCGCGCAGTTACGCAAGGCCTGAGGTCGGCCCGCGGGTGCCGATGCCGGCGGCTGGACGCTTCCGGATCGCGAGCGCAACCAAGACGTTCACCGCAACTCTCGTCCTACAGCTCGTCGCCGGCGGCACGCTCTCTCCGGATGACACTGTCGAGCGGTGGCTTCCGGCACGGCTACCCGACGGCGCCGGCGGAAGAATCACGCTCCGCGATCTCTTGCAGCACCGCAGCGGGCTTCAAGACACGCCTCTGAGCTTCGCGGGTGCGTTCACCGTCGCAGGCCCGCCTGGAACGTTCTATTACGCGAACGCGAACTACACGCTGCTCGGCGAGATCGTCGGCGCGGCGACGGATTCGACGCAGCTGCAGGCGCGCCTCCTCGGCCCGCTCGGGCTTACGAGGACCGAGATTGCCCGCGGGCCCATCACACCGGATGGGCTCGTCCATGTGTATTCCCCCAAACCTGCGACTCCCCACGGGCTGCGTATCGACGAGACGTCGTGGACGGACCCGACTCCACCTCCGGCCGGGTCGATCGTCTCGGGTGCCGTCGACCTCGCACGCTTCGAGTCGGCGCTCTTCGGCGGCGAGCTTCTTCCGGCTGGGCTGCTCGCGCTCATGCAGACCCCCGGATCGGTGACGGGATTCGAGACGGCCGGCTACACGGCGTATGGCCTCGGTCTGATGCGATTCCCGACGCGATGCGGCGACGCCTGGGGCCATCGCGGCAGGGGACCCGGTTATACGACGTACATGCTGTCCACATCAGATGGGCGGCGCATCCTTGTTCTTCTCCTCAACGTCGGGAAGCTAGAAGATGACGTCGTGGTCAAGCTCAACCCGGTAGTCGAGCGCGCCATCTGTACCTGACGAGGAGCGGCCGGTGGGCGCTTGGGATCGCCCATGGCCGGATCTTAGGCTCGTTCGCGAATGGGGCAAAGGCGCTCAAGGAGCAGCGCGCTCACCGCGAGCCCGTCCACCCGCCCGGAACTGTGGCAAGTGATGAAGGCGCGCGTCTCGGTCAACGTCAGTGCGGAGTGCCAGGCCGAAGTTGAAGCGCACGCCTGCCCGTTCGGCGTGTCGTGCGTGAAGCGGCTGGTGGATCGATCCGTGGTCGCTTGCTACCCGGCTTCTACCAGTGCGGCGAGTCTCGCGAGGGCTGATTGCCAGCCGGCCTCGTTGTCCGCGGTCGAGACGCCGGGCGGTACGTCGTCGTGGACGGCAACCAAGTCGGTGCCGCCGTCGTCGGCGTCGCTGAGGGTGATGGTGATCGTCATCTCCCCGCGCATTGCCGGATCCGCGGTCTCGAACTCGTCCACCTCGACCACTCGCTCGTTCGGCAGAAGCTGTACGAAGCGGCCGTGGTAGGTGTCGGTGCGCGCGCTCGTCTTGCCTGTTCCTGTTAGCGCGTCGTAGGTGAGCGAGATTCGGAACGTGCCCCCTTCGCGGCCTTCGAAGGCGTCCACGTGAGAGGTCATGCCGGTTGGCACCTTCCACCTGGCGATTGCGTCCGCGTCGATCAGCGCCTCATAGACCTTGGCGCGCGGAGCCTTAATGTGGCGCGAAATGTGAGTCGAGCTCACTCCTCCATTGTCATGGATCGCCGTGCCTTCCGTGGCGAGCGAATCAGGGGGTCGAGTCGGCGCGTCGACTCAGGTGCGCGCGAGGGATCTCACTCGCTGAACAGGCAGTGAGACTGATCCAGAGTTTGTGCGCACGCCTGGGCGTGCGGCCTAGCCGGCGAGTAGCGTGCGGCGGTAGATTCACTTCGATTCGAGCCGCCGAACCTCGGTAAAGCGGTACGTGAGGCGGTCGGGGAAATGTGTCCACATCCCGCCCCCGCTACTCAGGAAGGCCCGCTTCGGCGGGTCTTTCGCGAGGGGGGACGAGGACGACGTTGCTGAACCCGCCGACGAGGCCATCCGAAGCGCGGAGGAGGGCAAGTCGGAGATGGAGCGTCCCGCGACTCCGGAGGGTAAAGCGAGCCCGCGAGCGGGCGTCGAAGCGCCCGTGTGCGAACGGGAACCACGCAAATCGCTCCCGTGAGTAAACCTGCAGCATGATGGGCTTTCCAGCCTGTGCAGGAGAGGCCGAGCCGTAGAGGCGCACGACGCGAGCATCAGTGCGAGCGTTGCTAGCGCGAAGCGTCACAACTGGACTGACGCGCACGTGAACGACGGAGCTTTCGAGCGTGGCGGCTCGGGCGCGATAGTCAGCCGACGTGACAGCCGTAAGCGAGGCACGGAAGCGCGTAGGGTTCGTAAATTCGGTCATCCGGATTTGCAGGGAAATCCGTGTGGCCGGTCAGCCGGCTCAACCCTACGCTCCGCGACGCCGGTCGAGCAGAACGAACGACACGATCCGGGGTCCGCGGGCGGACGCGTCAGGAAGTCAGTTGCGAAGCCCGGGACCGATCTGAT
>WNFV01005851.1_pt1 | contig 14805 bp, 19 predicted proteins | sample 5400101 | NCBI WGS metagenome assembly WNFV01 (sample SAMN13153361, study PRJNA577476) | soil metagenome | isolation source: 115 cm soil or saprolite under grassland replicate 1 | place: USA:California | collected 2016-06-15 | reverse complement strand
ATCCGAGCGCCTCGCAGGGTGACCTTGGCGCCGATCGCCATGCCCTCACGCAGCTTGAACTGGGCGATCGATTTCCGGGCTCGGGTCACGGCCGGCTTCTGGCCGGTGATCTGGGCGAGGTCGGCCACGGCGGCCTCGAGCAGCTTGCCGTCCCGGATGGCGTCTCCGACTCCCATGTTGATCACGATCTTCTCCAGGCGGGGGACCCGCATCGGATTGGCGATCTCGAGCTCCTCCATCAGCGCCGGAAGCACGTCGTTTCGGTACCGCTCGTGGAGCCGGGGGCGCGGGGCGGCCGACCGCGGCGAGCCGCTGGAGGCCATCTAGATCTCCCCCTCGCACCGGCGGCAGACCCGGACCTTCGTGCCGTCCGGATCGATCCGGTACCCGATCCGGGTGGCCTTGCCGCACGTCTTGCACACGATCAGCACGTTGGAGATGTCGATGAACAGCTCCTGCGTCACCAGACCGCCGGTCATGGATCCCCGCGAGGAGTTCCGGGCCGGCCGCACCGGCATGTGCCTGGTGGCCCGGGCGACGCCCTCGACCTGGACCTTCCCCTTGCTCGGGAGGACGTTCACCACCCGCCCCCGCTTCCCACGGTCCTTGCCCGAGATGACCTCGACCTCGTCGTTCTTCCTGATCGCAACGCTCGCCATGTCTACAGCACCTCCGGCGCCAGCGAGATGATCTTCATGAACCGCTTCTCCCGCAGTTCCCGGGCCACGGGACCGAAGATCCGGGTCCCCCGCGGGTTCCGCTGGTCGGTGATCAGCACCACCGCGTTGTCGTCGAACTTGATGTAGGACCCGTCGGGCCGGCGGTGCTCCTTCGCGGTCCGAACCACGACGGCCCGGACCACGTCGCCCTTTTTCACGCCGCCGCCCGGAAGGGCGTCCTTCACCGACCCCACGATGACGTCGCCCAGTCCCGCGTACCGGCGTCCCGACCCGCCCAGGACGCGGATCGTGAGGACCTCCTTGGCCCCCGTGTTGTCCGCGACGCGGCATCTGGTCTCCTGCTGGATCACGGTCCTACTTCGCCCTTTCCACGATCTCCACCACGCGCCACCGCTTCGTCTTCGACAACGGCCGGGTTTCCGTGATCCGAACGGTGTCGCCCACGTGGGCGTCGTTGACCTCGTCGTGCGCCGTGAGCTTGGTGGAGCGACGAACGATCTTCCCGTACATCGGGTGGCGGACCTGACTCGAGATCCGAACGACGACGGTCCTGTCCATGGCATCGGAGACCACGACCCCGGTCCGGACCTTGCGGCGGCCACGGGTCGATGCGCTCTCCTGGGCTGCAGCCTGGCTCACGCTTCACCCTCCTCGGCGACGGCCTCAGCGCCGGAGGCCGCCTCGTCCTCGATCAGCTGCTCCTCGGCCACGTCGGCCAGCGAGCGGCCCTTCAGCTCGCCCGAGGCGATCGCCTCGCGACGCTCCTCGAGCGATTGCCGGTCGGCCTCGGCGACGGCCGCCTCGAGTTCCTCCTCGGTCCGGCGCTGGCGCAGGACCGTCAGGATCCGGGCGACGTCGTGCCGGACCTGCTTGATCCGCATGGGGTTGTCGAGCTGGCCGGTGGCCATCTGGAACCGAAGGTTGAACAGCTCCTCCTTCTGGGATTCGAGGCGAGCCAGAAGCTCGTCGTCCGGGAGCTCGCGCAGCTCGGTCGACTTCACCTGGGCCCCCTCATTCCGCGACCCCCGTGCGGACGATGAACTTCGTCTTGATGGGCAGCTTGTGGGCGGCCCGGAGCATGGCCTCGCGGGCCACCGGCTCGCCCACCCCCGACAGCTCGAACATGACCCGCCCCGGCTTCACGACCGCCACCCAGCCCTCCGGGTTCCCTTTCCCGGAGCCCATCCGGGTCTCGGCCGGCTTCTTGGTGTACGGCTTGTCCGGGAAGATGTTGATCCAGACCTTCCCGCCGCGGCGGATGTGCCGGGTCATGGCGACCCGGGCCGCCTCGATCTGCCGGTTCGTGATCCAACCGGGCTCCAGGGCGAGCAGGCCGAAGTCGCCGAAGTGCACGTCGGAGCCGCCCTTCGCCTGGCCCCGCATGCGACCGCGGTGCTGCTTGCGGTGCTTGACGCGCTTCGGCATCAACACGTCAGGATCGACCTCCCGTCCGCCGTGGCGGCCTCCGGCCACCGGTCGGGCGCTGGGGGCGCTGCGGCTCCTGACGAACCTCCCGGCCTGGTGTCTCGGACGGCGGGAGCGGCCCGCCCTCGACCTCCCGGACGTCGGTGATCAGCGCCCCGGTCGAGGCCCCGCCGGCGCCGACCGGCACGCCGGCGATGGCGCGGGCCCTGAGGCGAGCTGTCTCCTGCTCCTGAACCGGGATCTCGTCCCCGTGATAGACCCAGACCTTCACCCCGATGACGCCGAAGGTCGTCTTCGCCTCGGCGGTGCCGTAGTCGATCTTCGCCCTGAGGGTGTGAAGGGGCACCCGCCCCTCGCGGTACCACTCGCGACGAGACATCTCCGCGCCGCCGAGGCGCCCGCTGCACTGGACCCGGACGCCCAGGCCGCCCGCCTTGGTGGCGGTCTGGACGGCCCGGCGCATGGCGCGGCGGAACGAGACCCGCCCCACCAGCTGCTCGGCGACGCCCTGGGCGAGCAGGGCGGCGTCCGTCTCGGGCCGGAGCTCGCTGGCGGACTGGTTCATGTCCTCGACCTTCACGTCCACCCGCTTGCCGGTCATCTTCTCGACGTCCTTGCGGATCCGGTCGACCTCGGCCCCCTTGCGGCCGATCACGATCCCGGGGCGAGCGGTCCGGATGAACACCTGGACCTGATCGCCCTTTCGCTCGATGTCGACGCTGGAGATCCCGGCGCGGGAGAGCTTCGCGGTGATGTACTTGCGGATCTGGACGTCCTCGTGCAGTGCCTGCGAATAGTCCTTGCGGGCGTACCACTTGGACTTCCAGGGGTAGATCACCCCGAGCCGAAACCCGTACGGGTTAACCTTCTGTCCCACCGGTCACGTCCTCTCCCATCGACAGGACCACCACGGTGACGTGGCACGTCCGCTTCCGGATCCGGGTCGCCCGCCCGTAGGCCCGGGGCATGAATCGGCGAAGGGTGGGCCCTTCGTCCACCCACGCCCGGGACACGACCAGGTTCTCCGGGATCGCCTGCCGCTGCTCGGCGTTCGCCACCGCCGAGTTCAGGACCTTGATCAGGGTGTGGTTCGGGCCGAGGGCGGACAGGCTCAGGATGCGGCGGGCGTCCTCGACGTGCCGCCCCCGGATGAGGTCCACCGACCGCCGCATCTTCCGCGGCGCGACCCGGATGTATTTCGCCGTCGCCTTCGCTTCCAATCCGCCCTCTCTACCTCAGCGCCGTGCTTCGTTCGGTGTGGTGGCCGTGGACCCGGAACGTCCGGGTCGCGGCGAACTCGCCCAGCTTGTGGCCGACCATCGATTCGGTGATGAACACGGGGACGTGCTTGCGGCCGTCGTGCACCGCGATGGTGTGCCCCACCATCTCGGGAACCACGGTGGAGCGACGTGACCACGTCTTGATCACGCGCCTGTCCCCGCGCCGGTTCATCTCGACCACCTTCGCCATGAGGTGGTCGTCCACGAACGGGCCCTTCTTGATCGACCTCGGCATTCGGTTAGCCCCTTCTCTTTCCGCGGCGACGGACGATGAGCTTGTCCGAGGCCTTCGGCTTGCGGGTCCGGCCTTCCTTCTTCCCCCACGGGCTGGTGGGGTGGCGGCCTCCGCTGGACTTCCCCTCGCCACCACCCAGGGGATGGTCGACGGGGTTCATGGCCACGCCGCGAACCTGCGGTCGCTTACCGAGCCACCGGTTGCGGCCGGCCTTCCCCCAGGATACGAGCTCGTGCTCGGGGTTCCCCACCTCGCCCACGCTCGCCCGGCACTCCGAGGGGACCAGGCGGATCTCGCCCGACGGCATGCGAAGGGTCGCGAACCCGCCCTCCTTGGCCAGCAGCTGGATCCCGGACCCCGCCGAGCGGGCGAGCTTGGCCCCCGCCCCGGGCTTCAGCTCGACGGCATGGACGATGGTGCCCACCGGGATGTTCACGAGGGGGAGCGCGTTGCCGGGACGGATGTCCGCCCCCGGACCCGACATCAGCCGGTCGCCCACATTCATGCCCTGGGCGGCCAGGATGTAGCGCTTCTCGCCGTCGACGTAGTGGAGCAGGGCGATCCGCGCGGACCGGTTGGGGTCGTACTCGATCGAGGCGACCTTGGCCGGGATGCCGTCCTTGTTCCGCCTGAAGTCGATGACCCGGTAAGCACGCTTGTGCCCGCCCCCCTGGTGGCGCGTCGTGATCCGGCCCTGCGCGTTCCGCCCGGCCCGCTTCTTGAGGGGACGGGTCAGCGACTTCAGCGGCTTCCCGGTGGTGAGCTCCGAGAAGTCGGAGACGCTGGACCCACGACGGCCCGGTGTGGTCGGCTTGTATTTGCGTACCGGCATGGCTACGGCCCCGTTGCCTCGAAGATCTCGATGGAGTCGCCCGGCGCGACCGTGACGATGGCGCGCTTCTGGTCAGGCCGCTTGCCCGTGTTGAGGCGGGTTCGCTTCACCTTCCCCTTCCGGTTCAGCGTGTTCACGCTGGTCACCCGGACGTTCCAGATCTGCTGGATGGCTTCCTTGATCTCGGTCTTGTTGGCGCGGGCGTCCACCAGGAAGGTGTAGCTGCTGTGCTCGAGGCCCGCGTACGACTTCTCGGAGACGACCGGTCGAATGATGATGTCCCGGGGGCTCTTCATGGCCCCGCCCCCTCCGGCATCTCCGCACCGGGCGCTTCGTCGGCCACGGTGTCGCCCGAGGGTTCGACCTCGGTCTCCTGGGGACCCTCCCCGCGCGCGTCGCCGTCCTCGGGCTCCCCGGCGGCGTCGGGCTCCTCGGCGGGAGCCTCCCCGGTCTCGTCCCGGCCCGCCAGCACGTCGAGGGCGCCGGAGGTGAACAGCACCCGGTCCGCCGAGAGCAGGTCGTACGTCGACAGGTTGCCCGGGTAATCGATCTTGACGTTCGGGAGGTTCCGGAACGACTTCTCGACGACCTCGTCCGGCGCAGCGATGACCAGCAGGACGTTCCCCTCCAGCGCGAGGGCGCCCAGGATCGCCGCGGCCGCCCTGGTCTGGGGCTCCTCGAAGGCGAGCTCGTCGACCACGGCGAGCTTGGCGCTCCGCGCCGCGTCCGAGAGCGCAGCCCGCAGGGCCGCCCGCTTCATCTTCTTGTTGATCCGAACCGTGTGGTCGCGCGGCTTCGGCCCGTGCGAGACGCCCCCGCCCACCCACTGCGGGGCGCGGATCGATCCCTGGCGGGCCCGGCCGGTCCCCTTCTGCCTCCACGGCTTGCGGCCTCCGCCCCGGACCTCGCCCCTGGTCTTGGTCGAGTGGGTCCCGGCCCGCTGGGCGGCCATGCCGGCCACGACCACCTGGTGCATCACCGCGACGTTGACGGGCGCCTCGAACAGGTCCGAGGGGAGCTCCCGCTCACCCAGGACCTGCCCCTGCGCGTCTCTCACCTCGATCGTGGCCATCAGTGCCGCGTCCTCTTCGCCTCGCCCGTCTTGACGCTCCCCCGAACCATCACCAGCCCGCCGGCGGGGCCGGGGATCGCTCCCTTCAGGAGGAGCAGGTTCCGTTCGGGGTCGGCCTCGACCACCTCGAGGTTCAGGACCGTGACCCGTTCGTTCCCCATCTGCCCGGCCATCCGGGTCCCCTTGAAGACCCGGGACGGCGTGGCGCACGCGCCGATGGCTCCCGGCGAGCGGTGCTTGCGCTCGGTGCCGTGCGACGCGCCCATCCCGGCGAAGCCATGCCGCTTCATGGGTCCGGCGAACCCCTTGCCCTTCGAGACCCCGATCACGTCGGCGTGCTCTCCCGGCGCGAAGATGTCGGCCTTGATCTCCTGGCCGAGCGTGTACTCGGCCCCATCGGTGCGAAGCTCCACCAGGTGCCGCATGGGCTTGACGTCCGCGGCTTCGAAGTGCCCGGCCCGGGGCTTGTTGGTCTTCCCCCGGCGGGCCTCGGCGAACGCGAGCTGGACGGCCTCGTAGCCGTCCCGCTCGAGCGTCTTCACCTGGGTGACCCTGCACGGACCGGCCTGGATGACCGTGACCGGCACCGCTCGAGAGTCCTCGGTGAAGATCTGCGTCATCCCGAGCTTGGTCCCCAGGATGCCCTTGGATGCCATGTCCGCCTCAGCCCTTCGTCGTCGCTGCTAGAGCTTGATCTCGATGTCGACGCCGGCCGAGAGGTTCAGGCGCTGGAGCTCCTGGACCGTCTTCGAGGTGGCGTCGACGATGTCGATCAGCCGCTTGTGGGTGAGCATCTGGAAGTGCTCGCGGCTGTCCTTGAACTTGTGGGGCGACCGGATGACCGTGTAGATGTTCCGCTCGGTGGGGAGCGGAACCGGTCCCACCACCTTCGCTCCGGTCCTGGTCACGTGCTCGACGATGTCGCGGGCGGCGGCATCGAGGATCTCGTGGTCGTAGGCCCTCAGCTTGATCCTGATCCTGGGCGCCGCCACCTAGACCTCCCCTCCCGTGCCCCGGCCGAGCTCGGCCCGAACCCGATCGGCGAAGCCTCCCTCGCCCCGCGCGAGCTGCACGCTGGCCCACACCTCGGGGCAGTCCGCGTCCGGCATGGCCAGCACGCCGCGCACGGCGGCGTCGAGCCGGCGCCGGGCATCGGGCCTGGCGCCGGCCGGCATGAGCTCCTCGAGGTGGCGCGTGTAGCAGCTCACTTGATGATCTTGGTGACCCTTCCGGCGCCCACGGTTCGGCCGCCCTCGCGGATGGCGAACCGGAGCCCCTCCTCCATGGCGATCGGCGCGATCAGGTCCACCGTCATGGTCGTGTTGTCCCCGGGCATGACCATCTCGGTGCCCTCCGGGAGCCTGACGGCGCCGGTCACGTCGGTGGTCCGGAAGTAGAACTGCGGGCGGTAGTTCCCGAAGAACGGGGTGTGCCGGCCGCCCTCTTCCTTCGACAGGACGTAGACCTGCGCCTCGAACTCGGTGTGCGGGGTGATCGAGCCCGGCTTGGCCAGCACCTGGCCCCGCTCCACCTCGTCCTTGTCGATCCCGCGCAGCAGGACCCCGACGTTGTCGCCGGCCTGGACCTCGTCCAGCAGCTTGCGGAACATCTCCAGGTCGGTGGCCACCGTCTTGCGGGTCGGCTTGATGCCGACGATCTCGACCTCCTCCATCTTCTTGAGGCGGCCCCGCTCGACGCGGCCGGTCACCACGGTTCCCCGGCCGGTGATGGAGAAGACGTCCTCGATGGACATCAGGAACGGCTTGTCGACGTCCCGGACCGGCTCGGGGACCGAGGTGTCGCACGCCTCCAGAAGCTCGAAGATCTTGGTCGTCCACTCGGGGTCGCCCTCGAGGGCCTTCAGCGCCGACCCCACGATGACCGGGACGTCGTCGCCGGGGAACTCGTACGAGGTCAGCAGCTCCCGGACCTCGAGCTCCACCAGGTCCAGCAGCTCGGGGTCGTCGACCATGTCGGCCTTGTTCAGGAACACCACGATGTAGGGCACGCCGACCTGGCGGGCCAGCAGGACGTGCTCCCGCGTCTGGGGCATCGGGCCATCCGCGGCGCTCACGACCAGGATCGCGCCGTCCATCTGGGCGGCGCCGGTGATCATGTTCTTGATGTAGTCGGCGTGGCCCGGGCAGTCCACGTGGGCGTAATGCCGGTTCTCGGTCTGGTACTCGACGTGGGCGATGGCGATGGTGATGCCCCGCTCCTTCTCCTCCGGCGCCTTGTCGATCTGGTCGAACGGCGTGAAGTCGGCCAGGCCCTTCTCCGCCAGCACCTTGGTGATCGCCGCGGTGAGCGTGGTCTTGCCATGGTCGATGTGGCCGATCGTCCCGATGTTGACGTGCGGCTTCGTCCGCTCGAACCTCTTCTTCGCCATGTCGTCCTCCTCGGCCTGACGGCCTACTCGCCTCTGATCCGCGCCACGATCTCCTTGGCGATCTGGGCGGGAACTTCCTGGTACGCGTGCAGCTGCATGGGCGTGTGCGACGCGCGCCCCTGCGTCCGCGACCGAAGGTCCGTCGCGTAGCCGAACAGCTCGGCCAGCGGGACCGTCACCCGGATCGCCCGCATGCCGGCCCGCTCGTCGATGTGCTCGATCCGGCCCCGGCGCGAGGTCACGTCGCCCATGACCTCACCCATGAACTCCTCGGGGGTCAGGATCTCGAACACCATGACGGGCTCGAGCAGGACCGGATCGGCCTTCCGAACCCCGTCCCGGAGCGCCATCTGCCCGGCGATCTTGAAGGCGATCTCCGAGGAGTCCACCTCATGGTACGAGCCGTCGATCAGCGCGGCACGGACATCAACCATCGGGTACCCGGCCAGGACGCCGGACTCCATGGCTTCTTGGATCCCTTGGTCCACCGACGGGATGTACTCGCGGGGGATGACGCCGCCCACGATCTTGTTCACGAACTCATAGCCGCCGCCCGGGCCCGTCGGCTCGAGGTCGATGACCACGTGCCCGTACTGGCCCCGGCCCCCGGTCTGGCGGATGTACCTGGCCCCCACCTTGTGAACGGGCTTGCGGATGGTCTCCCGGTAGGCGACCTGCGGCTTGCCGACGTTGGCCCCCACGTTGAACTCGCGGGTCAGCCGGTCGACCAGCACGTCGAGGTGCAGCTCGCCCATGCCCGAGATGAGGGTTTGCCCCGTCTCGTCGTTGAACTTCACGACGAACGTGGGGTCCTCGTCGGTCAGCCGCCCCAGCGCATTCGACAGCTTGTCCTGGTCCGCCTTCGTCTTTGGCTCGATGGCCACGCTGACCACGGGCGTGGGGAACGTCATCGACTCGAGCACGATGGGCTTGGACGGGTCCGCCAGGGTGTCGCCGGTGGTGGTGTGCTTGAGGCCCACCACCGCCACGATGTCGCCGGTGAAGGCGGCCTCCTTGTCCTCGCGGTGGTTCGCGTGCATCTGCAGGATGCGGCCGATCCGCTCCTTGCGGTCCTTGGTTGAGTTCTCGACGTGGGCGCCGGCCCTGACCATGCCCGAGTACACCCGCAGGTAGGTCAGCCGGCCCACGTAGGGGTCGGACATGATCTTGAAGGCGAGGGCCGAGAACGGCTCGTCGTCGCTCGCGTGGCGGGTCGCCGGGTCACCCTTCGGGGTGTGTCCTTCGACGGGCGGGACGTCAACCGGGGACGGCAAAAAGGCCACGATCGCGTCAAGGAGGGGTTGGATGGCCTTGTTCTTGAACGCGGAGCCTGCCAGGACCGGCGTCCCGGTGTTCTCGAGGGTCGCCTTGCGCAAGGCCCGACGGAGCTCCTCCGCGGTCGGTTCATCCTCGTGGACGAACTTCTGCATCAACGATTCGTCGTGGTCGGCGAGCTGTTCGAAGAGGCGGTGCCGCCACTCCGCGGCCTTTGGCTGGACCTCGGCGGGGATCTCGACCGTCTCCCACGACTCGCCCATCCCCTTGTCGGGCCAGACGTGCGCCTTCATCTCGATGAGATCGACCACGCCCTGGAAGTCGGCCTCCACCCCGACCGGGAGCTGGATGACCAGGGGCGTGGCGTGCAGCCGGTCCTGGATCATCCCGACCGTCCGCTCGAAGTCCGCGCCCACCCGGTCCATCTTGTTGACGAAGCAGATCCGGGGCACGTGGTAGCGGTCCGCCTGGCGCCACACCGTCTCGGACTGGGGCTCGACGCCGGCCACGGCGTCGAAGACCGCCACCGCCCCGTCCAGAACGCGCAGCGATCGCTCGACCTCGACCGTGAAATCCACGTGGCCGGGCGTGTCGATGATGTTGATCCAGTGGTCCTTCCAGAAGGTGGTGGTGGCGGCCGAGGTGATCGTGATGCCCCGCTCCCGCTCCTGGATCATCCAGTCCATCTGGGCGGTGCCCTCGTGGACCTCGCCGACCTTGTACGACTTCCCGGTGTAGTAGAGGATCCGCTCCGTCGTCGTGGTCTTGCCCGCATCGATGTGGGCCATGATCCCGATGTTGCGCGTGCGGACGAGCGGGTACTCCCGGATGATCAGGGCCCTGCCTGGCCCCCCGGGTACCCGTCCAGCTTCCTTCGTCGCCGCCTGCGCCATTTCCCTCAAATCCCTTGCCGGGGTGGCCATCTACGCCACCCCTTCGTCGATCGCCGGGCACACGTGCCCGGCCACGATTTCCTCGTCGATCACCATCGGTAATGCGCGAATGCCTTGTTCGCGTCGGCCATCTTGTGCATGTCCTCCCGCCGCTTCACCGAGGAGCCCTGGCCGTTGGCCGCGTCCATGATCTCCCCGACCAGTCGCTCCGACAGGGAGTGCTCCCGGCGCTGGCGCGCGTAGTTCACCAGCCACCGCAGCGCCAGGGTGGTTCCCCGGGTTGGCCGCACCTCGACCGGCACCTGGTAGGACGCCCCACCCACCCGCCTGGACTTGACCTCGAGGAGGGGGCGGGCGTTCTCGACCGCCCGCCTGAGCGTGATGATGGGGTCGTTGGCCGTCCGCTCACTGATGACCTCCAGCGCCTTGTACACGTGGCGCTCCGCGAGGCTCTTCTTCCCGTTCAGCAGGACCTTGTTGATCAACTGCGTGACCAGCTGGTTCTGGTAGATCGGATCCGGATGGAGTTCGCGTTTGGTGGCAGGGCCCTTCCGAGGCATGTCGAATCTCCTAGGAGGCGGCCTTGGCCCCGTAGCGGGACCTGGCCTTCTTGCGGTCACGGACGCCGGCCGTGTCGAGCGTGCCGCGGATGATCTTGTACCGGACCCCGGGCAGGTCCTTCACGCGGCCGCCCCGGACCAGCACGATGGAGTGCTCCTGCAGGTTGTGGCCGATCCCCGGGATGTACGCGGTGACCTCGATGCCGGAGGTGAGGCGGACCCGGGCGACCTTGCGGAGGGCGGAGTTCGGCTTCTTCGGGGTTACCGTGTAGACGCGCGTGCAGACGCCACGCCGCTGCGGAGACCCCCGGAGCGCAGGGCTCTTGGTCTTCGCGTGCGGGCGCTCGCGCCCGTTCCTGACAAGCTGCTGTACGGTCGGCATCTGTCTCTCGTCTGCACTCGCGTCTGATCCGTCTCCTGAGCTCTGGAAGGCCCGAACCGATTCATCCGGGCCCAGGAAGCAGCGCCGGGCGCTTCCTTTGGGCTCCCACCAGACAACTTACAGCGGCCCGGCCAATCCGAACCGCGCACAAAGCATGCTACCGACTCTCAATGATGAGTGTCAACGCGACAAGATCGCCGTCCCCCTTCGTGACCTGCACGAACGCTGGGTCCCGGCGCCGATCCACTTTCCACTCAGCGAGGAGACGCGGACTAGCAAGGGTTCGCGTGCCGCCTCCTCAACAACCGAAGGAATGCATCGTTAGGGGCTCGATCTGAGATCCGACCTGCCCCCCCACCGCCCAGATGTCGTGAGCGGAGATCGCACTTGCCGAGGACAAGGCGGCGTTGCCGCCCGGAGAGGGCGCATCCACGACTCTCCACGCCATTCCGTCCCAGTGCTCTGTGAACGCTGGTCGGAGAACGATTGCTGGTTCAGGCGGGGAAGAACTCAGGCGGGACGGAATCGAAACCTCTGCAGCATCGCGGAGACGGCGGCTCCGGCGCCTCGGCGTTTGCCGTCGAGACACCCATGAACGCCCAGAGACCACATGTGACGAGGACGACGACAACCGAACTAAAGGAAAGTGCGGATAGACACAGAACCGCCCTCATAAGTGCATGTGATCAAACCTGCGCTCATGTCTATCGAGGGCGTCAATGGTCCGACCCCAGAGTCCGCTTGGCCACCGCAGTGGATGAACGGTCATCACTAGCCCCGGGGATGGTCATGCCCTAAGCTCCCCGGACAGTCGCGAGGTGGGCTAGGCGAGGGGAGAACATGAACGAAGGCACCGACTCTGGTCCGAACCAGCCACCGACGGGGGAAACCCCACCCTCGGGCGAGCCAGGTCCCCCACCGACTCCCGTCGAACCCCCCGTATCGACTGCCGGCCCGGAGATCCCGGCGCCGCCGGACGCAGGACCTGACGGAGACGCGGTCGTCGGGGCCGGATACGGGGACGCCACAACCTTCCCGGCCGGGCCGGAAGGGACCATCGCGGGCGCTCACGCTCCACCGCCGAAGAGGACCCTCCGGCGGAACCTCCTGATCGCGGGCGGAGCGGTCCTCGTCCTGCTGGTCGCGGCCGGCGCGTACCTCCTGTTCGCGCTGCGGGGCACGAAGGACGTGCTGGTCGAGATGGTCCCGGCCGATGCCAGCATCTATGCCACCGCCTATCTCGATCCCGCCGCGGAGCAGAAGGTCAAGGTCCGGAATCTGGTCGGGAAGTTCCCCGCGCTGAAGGACACCGACGAACTGAACCGGCGCCTGGACCAGATGCTGAACGAGGCGCTCGCCGACACAGGTCTCACGTCGGTCGACATTCGGCCGTGGCTCGGATCTCAGGTCGGGGTCGCCTTGCGGGTCGGGAAGGACGAGCAGTTCGCCGTGGCATTCCTCATCCGTTCCAAGGACGACGCGGCGGCCCAGTCGGCCCTCGGGAAGCTTCGGACGGGACCCCAGGGAAGCGGAGTGGCCTGGAAGGACGAGCAGTACGGGGGGATCACGCTCTCGACGACCGACGCGACCGACACGCCCTCGTACGGCCTGATCGAGCACACCGTGGTCCTCGCGTCCCAGGCCGACTTCCTCCGGGACCTGGTCGACGCGCAGCAGGACAAGATCGAGGACCTGGCGTCCAGCGCGACCTACCAGGAAACCGTCGGCTCGCTCCCCCAGGGGAGGCTCGGCCTGGGGTACATGAACGTCAGCTCGCTCGCCGAGGCGCTCCGAACCAGCCTCGGGGCTGCCACCGCCGGCGCGGCGGCGATCCCCGGATTGGAACAGCTCGATGCGGTGCGCGGGCTCGCCGCGACCGTCAGCGCGAAGTCGGACGGTCTGGCCGCGGAGTTCACGACCCTCATCGACCGGTCGAAGCTGACGGCGGAGGCGCAGAAGCTTTTCGCCCCGGGAACGGGCGAGAACGCCGCCCTCGGGTTCACGCCCGCATCCGCGTACGGGGTCTTCGCCACCGTGGGCTTCAAGTCCGGCATGGAGTCGCTTCTGGATCTCGTCGCCCAGACCGATCCGAGCTTCGACCAGACCGACGCCCAGCTGGGGTTGTCGGATGCGGTCCGTCACCTCACCGGGGAAACCGCCATCGAGGCTCGGCCGGGAACGGCGGGGTATCCCGGCGGGGCGTGGCTGCTCGGGACCGACGACGAGGGGAGCATGCAGCGGCTGTTGGACCGGGCCGCCGATCAGCTCGGTCTGGCCCTGGCGGATCCGTTCACCGGCATCGCACCGAGCGTGCGGCACGAAACCTACGGCGGCGCCGACATCGGCATCCTCTCGACCGGCAACCCCGATCTCGAGCGGTTTGGCGTCGAACCCGCCTACGCGGTCAGCCAGGGCATGGCCATCATCGCGTCCTCCCCCGACGAGGTGAAAGCCGCCCTCGACGCGAAGTCCAGCGGCTCCGCCATCGCGACCGGCGAGCGGTTCAAGGAGGCTTTGGCCGAGGCTCCCGGGGACAAACGATTCGTGATCTACCTCGACGTGCAGGCGATCGCCGCGGCCGTCCGCACCGCCCTGGACCCGAGCGCCGTGGAGGAGTTCGACCGCCAGGTGGCCCCCAACCTCACGCCGGTCAAGCGATTCATCATGAACTCGCAGAACGAGGGCGACCGGTCGACGATCCGGATGTTCGTGCTGATCCGGTAGCCGGCGGTCTTTCCCGCCCGGCCACCCGGAGGCCCAGGGCCAGGACCGCGCCTGCCGCGCAGATGAAGCCGGTGGCGAGGAAGATCTCCCCGTATTCGACGTGCAGGGCGGCCCGGACCGCCCGTGCGTAGGCTCCAAGCCGGCGCTCGAACTCGGGCGGATCCAGGCCGAAGGGGAGCGGAGGGATCAGGCCGACCGTCAGCTGCTGGAACCGGTGGAGCCCCCACGCCGCCAGCGCGGCGATCCCGACCAGCATCCCCATCATCCGGGTGACCACCGCGGCCGCGGAGGCCACGCCGTGCTGGCTGGGCATCGTGGATCTGAGAGCGACGGAAGCGACGGGGGCCACGACCAGGCCGAGTCCCAGCCCGGCCACGACAAGGTCGGTGTCCATGCGGGGCAACGAACCCATGTGGCGCGCTCCAGCCAGGTCGACCGGCCACGTCGAGATCAGCCAGTAGCCCAGGGCAGCCAGCCCCATTCCGGCCGCTCCGACCATCCGCTCCCCCGCCCGCGGCGCCAGGAACCCCCCCAGCACCGCTCCCACCGGGAGCGCGACCAGGAACCGGGTCAAGACGAGTGCCCCGCCAACGGTGTCCTTGCCCAGCAGCGTCTGTGCGAGGAGCGGGATGTCGACCAGGGTCGCCATCAGGGCGGCTCCACTCAACAGGCTGACGGCCATCGCGGCGCCGAAGGGGCCGGTCCGCAGGCCCTCGCGTTCCAGGAGGGGGGAGCTGGATCTCCGCTCGGCCAGGACGAACGCGGTCAACCCGGCCGCCCCGCCCAGCAGCAGCCATGGTCCCCACGGCGGGAGGACCGCCCGGGCCGGATCCGGGTTGTAGAGCCCGACCACCAGCGCGGCCAGCGAGGCCGTCAGCAACAGGCTGCCGACGACGTCCACGGGAGCCGTCGACCGCTCCACCCTCTGTGGAACCGTCCGGTGGACCGCCACCATCGCCGCGGCAGCCAGCGGCAGGTTGATCCAGAACACGCCGCGCCACCCGAGAACCGCGGCGACACCCGCCCCGTACAGGGGCCCCAGCACGCTCCCCATCTCC
>WNFV01005849.1_pt1 | contig 14807 bp, 13 predicted proteins | sample 5400101 | NCBI WGS metagenome assembly WNFV01 (sample SAMN13153361, study PRJNA577476) | soil metagenome | isolation source: 115 cm soil or saprolite under grassland replicate 1 | place: USA:California | collected 2016-06-15 | reverse complement strand
GGCCACCGATCTCGACTGTTTCCTGCTGACCTCCTGGAACCTCGCAGGCTTCCTCGCCGCCCACGAGGCGGTCGCGCGCACGCTCCGCGCGCAGGCTTTGCGGTACGCGGCCTGAGGCCCCGCGTGCGGTGCCGACTCGCGACGCGGGCTTCGCCCGCCTTCCTTACGCCACGACCTGCCCTGTCGCAGAATGCGGGAATTACGACACGCACGCGAGGACGGGCTAGCGCTTTCACAGTAGTGCGTGGACCTCGTTCTGCTTTGAGGTTTCGGGACCACCGAACTCACGCCGCAGCGCAGGTTCGCGGAATGCAAGGCGCGCCGCTACCGCGTGCGAGACGAACACGGATCTCTGCGACGAACTCGCGCAAGCTCGGCTTCCGATCAGCCGGCAGCTTCGGCCGCCCGCGCCTGCCTTCAGGCTGGCGGGAGACCGGTGTTCTACAGGCGCCGAAGCATCAAGCCGAAACGCTGATACCGGCTATGCCTCTCGCAGTGCGCGCGCGGCGTCCTCGGGCGAGACGGGATTGAAGAAGACGCCCGACCCGAGCTCGCCCGCTGCGACATAGCGTGGCACGCCTGCGGCGCGCCACGGCGAGACGATCTCGACGTGGACCTTCGCGTACGGCCATTCGCCCGAGTCGAAGGGACGCTGGTGGATCCAGAGCATGTACGGCGTCGGCGCGTCGAAAACGCGATCGAGGCGGGCGAGCACGTCCACGAGCAGCCTCGCCAGGCCGTCACGGCCGGGATCGTCGAGCGACGGCAGATCCGGTACGTCGGCGTCGGGACAGAGCACAAGCGCGTAGGGAAAGGTGGGCGCCTCCGGCACCGAGGCCTTCCAGCCCGACGCCGTCGCGACGATTCGCTGGCGCGGATCGCCGGTCGGCCGACCTCGTCTGAGCTCCCTGGCGGGGACGTCCGGCACGAAATCGAACGCGTAGATCTGGCCGTGCGGATGACCGATCGTCGCACCGACCTCCGCTCCGCGGTTCTCGAATACGAGCACGTAGTCGACATCGGGGCGGGCACCGAGCGCGGCGGAGCGCTCGGCCCAGAGGTCGATGACCTTACGGGCTCCGGTCACTCCGAGCGACCAGAAGGTCGCGTCATGCTCCTGCGTGTAGAGCACGACCTCGCAACGGCCGTCCGTCATCGCCGGCCATCGGTTCGGGAACCATCGCACCTCGTACGGTTCCGGCGCCTCGAGCCCGCCGACACAGAAGGGACAGGTCAGCTCAGGGAGGATCGGACGCTCTTGCCGCGAGGCGACGATGAAGATTCGCGCGCCCGTCTGCACGTCGACGCGCACGTCCTCCTGCCCATCCGCTGACGGCGGCGCGGACGGGAGAACGGTCTCACCAGTCATACGCCGCCACGCTGGCGCCGCCGTTTCCCTTTCGCGACCACGAGCAGCTCGCGCACGTGCTCCTCGAGGATCGTTCGTGCATCGGCGGGAAGCCCGCCGTCCGACACGAGCGCGTGGACCTCGTCAAGGCGCGCGATCCTGCTCAGCCCCCGGACGCCCCACTTGGTGTAGTCGGCGGTGACGACAACCCGCTCCGCCGACATGACGAACGCCTGATCGGTCTCCGCCTCGAGCAGGTTTGGCGTCGTGAACCCAGCATCCGCCGTCATCCCGTGCACGCCCATGAACAGCACGTCCACGTGCAAGGAGCGCAGTGTTGTCACGGCGACCGGACCGACGAGCGCATCGGAGGGAGTCCGCACCCCTCCGGTCAGGATGACGGTGAGGTCCGGCCGCCGGTCGCGGTGCAGAACGTTAGCTGCCTGGATCGAGTTGGTCACTACCGTCAGGTCGGGGATGCCGCGGAGGTGATGCGCGAGTCGCCACGTCGTCGTCCCGGCTGTGAGACCCACCGCCTGGCCCGGCTCCACGAGGGCGGCGGCTGCCTGCGCAATTGCCTCCTTCTCGTCGAGCTGGCGGTGCGACTTCGCCTCGAAACCGGGCTCGTCGGCCGAGAGCCGACCCGGCATCGTGGCGCCGCCGTGCACCTTGTCGACGAGGCCCGACGCGGCGAGCACGTCGAGGTCGCGGCGGACCGTCATGTCGGACACGTCGAGCAGCTCGGTCAGCTCGGCGACACGCACAGCGCCGCGGAGGCGAACCTGCTCGAGGATCAGAAGCTGGCGCTCGCCGGCAAGCATCGGAACACAACAATACTCAACAGAACCGCACAGACCAAATCGCGATATGGCATCAACCTCTTGACACAATTGGGGGCATCTGCCAGTCTAAACCCCGAGTTTTGCCTATGAGCGATCGAGTTCGATTCCGTCGGATTTCGGATCGTTCTCTCCCGAGCCTAGGAGGATTCGATGTCGGAGCCCACACCCTTCGAGCAAATGCTCTCCCGACGCAAGCTCCTCGTCTCGGGCGTCACAGGAGCGGCCGCCTTTGCGGGTCTCCGCACAGCGCGAGCGTTCGGCGGCGTCCCGACGGCTCTCGTCGAACAGCTGGCCGGAACCGTCACTTTCGGCTCGAATGCGTCCGACCCGGTGCCGAAGGCAGCGACCGCGGCGGTCCTGAAGGCCTTTACGAAGAAGACCGGCACGAAGGTCTCGGTCAACACGGTCGACCACAACACCTTCCAGGAGCAGATCAACACGTATCTGCAGGGCCGGCCACAGGACGCGTTCACCTGGTTCGCCGGCTATCGGATGCAGTTCTTCGCGCAGAAGGGGCTGCTCACCCCGATCGACGACGTCTGGGCGAAGCTGAAGCCGCACTTCTCGCCGGCGATGCAGGCGGCGTCGAGGGGCCTCGACGGGCACTACTACTTCGTGCCGATTTACAACTACCCGTGGGCGGTCTTCTACCGCAAGAGCGTGTGGCAGCAGCACGGCTACACGGTCCCCGCAACCTGGGACGACTTCATCGCGCTGGCGAAGAAGATGAAGACGGATGGGCTGACGCCGATCGCGTTCACCGACAAGGACGGCTGGCCTGCGATGGGCACGTTCGACATCCTCAACATGCGCATCAACGGCTACCAGTTCCACGTCGACTTGATGGCCGGCAAGCAGGCTTGGGACGGCGCGAAGGTGAGGGCCGTGTTCAACCAGTGGAAGGAGCTCCTGCCGTACTACTCCGACGGTGCGCTCGGTCTTACCTGGGAGGAAGGCGCACAGCAGCTCGTCAAGAAGCAGGCCGGCATGTACCTGCTCGGCTCGTTCGTGGCCCAGCAGGCGACGGATCCGGCCGACCACGCCGATCTCGACTTCTTCCCGTATCCGATGATCAACGCCAAGTGGGGCCACGACTCGCTCGACGCCCCGATCGACGGCTACCTGATGGCGAAGCGCGCCAAGAACGTAGCTGGAGCGAAGCAGCTCCTCGCCTACCTCGGCACCGCAGCCGCTGAGAATGTTTACCTAAAGACCGACCCGAACGACACGGGGGCGGCGAAGGACGCCAGCGCGGCGCATTACAACACGCTCCAGAAGAAGGCGGCGAAGCTGATCGCCGGCGCGAAGCACATCGCGCAGTACATGGACCGGGACACGAGGCCGGACTTTGCATCCACCGTGATGATTCCGGCGCTCCAGCAGTTCCTCAACAAGCCCAACGACGTCAACGGCCTGACCTCCAGCATCCAGAAGCAGAAGAAGGCGATCTTCGGTTCCTGAGCTAGAAGCCTGAGGCTCGACGCGATGGCGATCGACATCGCACCGAGACTGCGTGGGGACGGCGCGCGTCGAAGGAGGCGCGCCGTCCGTCTCTCCGCCCGCGACCGGATCGCCGTCACCTTGATGGTGATGATCCCGTTCCTCGTCGTGGGCGGGATCATCTGGCTCCCGACGATCGCCTCGATCGCGCTCTCGTTCACGAACTGGGACGGGATCGGCGGCATCACGTCCGCGCACTGGGTTGGGACACAGAACTACCGGCAGGTCGCGACGATCTACCCGCCATTCTGGCCGGCCGTCAAACACAACCTGATCTGGCTGGGCTTCCTGACGTTCATCGCGACGCCGTTCGGCTTGCTGCTGGCGTACCAGCTCGACAAGAAGATCCGCGGCACGCGGATCTACCAGGGCATCTTCTTCCTGCCCGTCGTCCTGTCGTTCGCGATCATCGGCTTCATCTGGGAACTGATCTACTCGCCGACCCAGGGCCTGATCAACAACATCTTCGAGAACCCTGCGCACGGCCCCGTGACCGACTGGCTCGGAAACCCGAGCATCAACCTCTGGGCGATCCTCGTCGCCGTCGGCTGGCGACACGCCGGCTACATCATGATCCTCTACCTCGCCGGCCTCAAGGCGATGGACCCGTCGCTTCGAGAGGCCGCTGCCATCGACGGCGCCGGGGAGTGGCACACGTTCCGCACTGTCATCTTCCCCGCGCTGCGCCCGATCAATATCGTGATCGTGGTCGTGACGGTGATCGAGGCGCTGCGGGCCTTCGACATCGTCTACATCATCAACAAGGGGCGTAACGGCCTCGAGCTGCTCTCGGTGCTCGTGACCGACAACATCATCGGCGAGGCCAGCCGCGTCGGCTACGGCTCCGCGATCGCGGTGATCCTGATCGTGATCTCGATCATCCCGATCGTCGTCTTCGTCTGGAACAGCTTCTCGGAGAAGCAGGCATGACGAGCGCGACGGTGACGGCAGGCACGCGCCGGGTCGCGCGCACACGCCGGCTCTCCCTACCGCGCGTCGGGCTCCACGCATTCCTGATCGCCACGGCGATCGTGTGGCTCGCGCCGGTTGCGTGGGCGGTGTTCACGTCGTTCCGCCCCTACTCGGACACCGCCAAGTACGGCTACGTGTCGGTCCCACACAGGCTGAGCCTCACGAACTACCGCAACGCGTGGTCTCAGGGCCAGATCCCGTTGCACTTCTGGGATTCGATGATCGTCACGATCCCGGCGATCCTGTTGATCCTGCTCCTCGCGTCCTCGGTGGCGTTCGTCGTCTCCCGCTTCAGCTTCTGGTTCAACGTCCCGCTCCTGATCTTCTTCATGGCGGCGAACCTGCTTCCGCAACAGGTGATCATCACGCCGCTCTACGAGCTGTACCTGCGCATCCCATTGCCGACCTGGCTCTCGAGCAGCGGACTCGTGTACGACTCGTTCATCGGGCTGATAGCCGTCAACGTGGGATTCCAGACGGGCTTCTGCACCTTCGTCCTCTCGAACTACATGAAGACCCTGCCCGGCTCGCTCGGTGAAGCGGCGCGCGTTGACGGTGCCAGCGTGCTCAGGCAGTACTGGGGCATTATCTTGCCGCTCTGCCGTCCCGCCCTCGCGGCGCTCGCGACCCTCGAGTTCACCTGGATCTACAACGACTTCCTTTGGGCGATCGTGCTGATGAGCTCGGGCGACAAGCGGCCGATCACCTCGTCGCTCCAGAACCTCGTCGGCACCTACTTCACGGACAACAACCTGATCTCCGCCGCCGCCGTGCTGGTCGCTCTGCCCACGCTGTTCGTGTACGCGGCGCTGCAGCGGCAGTTCATCAATGGACTCACTCTGGGGGCCAGGAAGGGTTGACCCGTATCGCGTTCATCGGGGCCGGCAGCGTCGTCTTCACGCGCAATCTGCTCGGCGACATCCTCTTCTTTCCCGAACTGCACGACGTCGAGATCGCGCTCCACGACATCGATCCCGACCGCCTCGCCACCGCCGAGGCAATCGCGAAGCTGACGGCGGAGGAACGCGGCGCAAGTCCGGCGATCTCCGCGCATCTCGACCGGCGGCGGGCGATCGACGGCGCCGACTTCGTGCTGAACATGGTGCAGATCGGTGGGCACAACGCGACCCTGCGCGACTTCGAGATCCCGGCACGCTACGGGCTGCGCCAGACGATCGCGGACACGCTCGGGATCGGTGGAATTTTCCGTACGCTGCGCACGGCCGACCACATGCTCACGCTCGGCAACGAGCTGGCCGAGCTCTGCCCGCCGACCGCGTGGTTGCTGAACTACACGAACCCGATGGCAATGCTCTGCTGGCTTGTCTACGCGGGTACTCCGACGGAGAACGTCGTCGGGCTTTGCCATTCGGTTCAGTTCACGACCGAAGACCTCGCGAAGATCGTCGGCGTCCCGGAGGACGAAGTGACGGTGCTCTCGGCGGGTCTCAACCACCAGGCGTTCCTCCTCCGCTTCGAGCACCGGGGCGAGAGCCTCTATCCGCGGCTCGACGAGCGCCTCGAGGCCGACCCCGAACTGCAGCGCCGGGTCCGATTCGCGATCTACAAGCGCTTCGGCTACTTCCCGACCGAGTCGAGCGAGCACGCAGCCGAATACGTCCCCTGGTTCATGAGCCACGATGACGAGCTCGACCGCTTCCGCATCCCGGTGGAGGAGTACGTTCGGCGCAGCGAGGACAACCTGGTCGAGTACGAGCGGGTCAAGGCGGCGCTCGCCGCCGGCGAGACGCTTCCCATCAAGCCTTCGAATGAGTACGCCGCCCTGATCATCCATTCGGTGGTCACCGGTCAGCCGCGTGTGATCTTCGGCAACGTTCGCAACGTCGGTCTCCTCCCCGGTCTCGTCGAAGACTCGTGCGTCGAGGTGCCGTGCGTCGTGGACCGGACCGGTCTGCGAGGCGTTCCGGTACCCGAGTACCCGCCCGAGCTCGCCGCGCTGAACCGCACGTTCAACAATGTCGTCGAGCTCACCGTTCGGGCGGTGCTCGAGGAGCGCCCGGAGCTCGTTCGCCTGGCCGCTCTGCTCGACCCGAACGCGTCGGCGACTCTGACGCTCGACGAGATCGACACTCTCTGCGACGAGCTGACCCGAGAACACGGCGATCTCATCCCGGTCGCTCTGCGCAACCCGAACGAGGTGATCAGCGCGTGAGCAGGATCGAGCTGGATTCCGTCACCAAGGTCTATCCGAACGGCGTCAAGGCGGTCGACGAGGTTGCACTCGACATCAGAGACGGCGAGTTCATGGTGCTTGTCGGACCGTCTGGCTGCGGGAAGTCGACGTTGCTCCGGATGATCGCCGGGCTCGAGGAGTGCACCGGCGGCTCGATCTCGATCGGCGACCGCGACGTGACGGAGATGCCGCCGCAGAAGCGCGACATCGCAATGGTCTTCCAGGACTACGCGCTCTATCCGCACATGACGGTCCGCGACAACCTAGCGTACGGCCTCAAGCTGAAGAAGATGCCGAAAGCGGAATGGCGGCGGCGTGTGCAGGAGGTGGCTAAGACTCTCGGCCTCGACGAGCTACTCGACCGCAAGCCCGCCAGGCTCTCGGGCGGTCAGCGGCAGCGCGTCGCCATGGGTCGGGCGATCGTGCGCGAGCCGCAGGCCTTCCTGATGGACGAGCCGCTCTCGAACCTCGACGCGAAGCTGCGCGTCTCGATGCGGGCGGAACTCGCGAGGCTGCATGAGCGGCTGGGCGTCACGACCGTCTACGTCACACATGACCAGGTGGAGGCGATGACGCTCGGGCAGCGGGTCGCCGTACTGCGGGGCGGGATCTTGCAGCAGGTGGATACGCCTCAGCACCTCTTTCACAAGCCGGTCAACCTGTTCGTCGCGGCATTCATCGGCTCGCCGTCGATGAATCTCGTCGACGCACGTGTCGACGGCGGAGCAGTCCACTTCGCCGGCTACACCGTTCGGCTCCCTGATGACTCGCCGCTTGCCGGACGGACCCGCCAGGTGATACTCGGGGTCTGCCCGACCGACTTCGAGCATGCCGCGAGCGCGGATCCGCAGCTGCCGCGGATCGCAATCCGACCCGACGTAGTCGAGGACCTCGGGGCCGAGATGCACGCGGTCTTCACGATCGACGCGCCGAAGGTCGACACCGAAGCCGTGCGCGAAGCGAGCGATCTCGCGACGGGCGACGAGGGCAGGCTATTCGCGGACGACCGCGCGGTGTGCACGGCCGTGCTCGACGCACGGCGCGGCATCGCGACGGGTGGCCAGCTCGAGCTCGCGATCCACCACCGGCGGCTGCACTTCTTCGACCCGGGCACGGGCGAGGCGCTCGGCGCGGACGCTCGCGAGGTCGCGCTCGTCTGAGCCCAGCGACGCGTACCCTCGGCAACACCGGGCTCACCGTCCGGGCGGTCGGGCTCGGCTGCTGGGCGATTGGCGGGCCGTTCTGGAGTGCCGGAGCGCCGGTCGGGTGGGGCGAGGTCGACGACGACGAGTCGATTGCCGCAATCCGGCGCGCACTCGAGCTCGGCGCGACATTCTTCGACACGTCCGACGTGTACGGCGCAGGACACAGTGAGCGCGTGCTCGGGCGTGCGCTTTCCGGCCGCAGAGACGAGGTCGTAATCGCCACGAAGTTCGGAAACACGTTCGACGAGTCGACGCGTGAGATCACCGGCGAGGACGCCTCGCCCGAGTACGTTCGCTCCGCGTGTGAAGCCTCGCTACGCCGGCTGGGGACCGATCACATCGATCTCTACCAGCTCCATCTCTCCGGCTACGACCCGGTCGAAGCCGTCCAGGTACGCGAGGCGCTCGAGGAGCTCGTCACCGCGGGCCTGATCCGGGCCTATGCGTGGAGCACGGACGACTCCGACCGTGCGCGCCTCTTCGCCGCGGGCGAGCACTGCGCCGCTGTCCAGCACGAGCTCAACGTGCTCAGCGACGCGCCCGCGCTGATCGAGCTCTGTGAGACGCACGGTCTCGCGAGCATCAACCGCTCGCCGCTGGCGATGGGGCTCCTGACGGGCAAGTTCGACGCCGGCTCGCGGCTCCCCCCAAACGACATCCGCGGCCAGGCTCCCGCATGGCTCAAGTGGTTCCGCGACGGACGACCCGCACCGGAGTGGCTCGAACGGCTGACGGCCGTTCGTGGGATCCTCCAGGGCGATGGCCGCTCGCTCGCCGCAGGTGCGCTCGGCTGGATCCTCGGCCGTAGCCTGCGCACGGTGCCGATCCCCGGCTTCCGAACGGTCGCGCAGGTCGAGGACAACCTGAGCGCGCTCGAGCACGGGCCACTCAGCGCGGACGAGCTGCGCCAGGTCGAGGAGCTGCTCCGGTGATCGTCGTCACGGGCGGCGCCGGCAAGGCGGGGCGAGCGGTCGTGCGTGAGCTGGTCGAACACGGCGAGCAGGTGCTCAGCGTCGACCTCGTGCGAGCGGCCGAGCTTCCATGCGACCAGCTCGTCAGCGATCTCACCGACTACGGTCAGACCGTCGAGTCACTGCGCGGCGCGCGGGCGGTCGTGCACCTTGCCGCGATTCCGGCGCCGGCACTCAGACCGGACGCGCTCACGTTCCACGTCAACACCACGAGCACCTACAACGTCTTCTCGGCGGCGCCTCTCCTGGGGCTCGAGCGGGTGGTCTGGGCCTCCAGCGAAACCATCCTCGGCCTCCCGTTCGAGCGGGAGCCGCCCGCCTATGCCCCGATCGACGAGGAGCACCCGCCACTCCCGAATTTCTCGTACGCGCTCTCCAAGCTGATCTCGGAGGAGATGGCGAGGCAGTTCCATCGCTGGACGGGCCTGCCGTACGTCGGCCTGCGGTTCTCGAACGTGATGGAGCCAGATGACTACGAGCGCTTCCCGACCTTCTGGAACGACCCGGTGCTGCGCCGCTGGAACCTGTGGGGCTACGTCGACGCGCGCGACGTCGCGCAGGCGTGCCAGCTGGCGCTCTCCGCCGACGTAGGCGCCGAGGTCTTCATCGTCGCAGCGGCCGACACGTGCATGACCCGCGGGAGCCGCGACCTGATGGCGGAGGTCTATCCGGAGGTGGAGCTCAGGGGCAATCTCGGCGAGCATGAGACGCTCCTGTCGATCGCGAAGGCGCGCCGCCTGCTCGGCTATGAGCCGCGCCACTCCTGGCGCGATCACGTAAGACCGAGCTCGCTATAGCTCGCGAGCGCCCGCGGCCGCACGAGTGACGAAGCCGCGCGCACCCGGGACGGCTTGGGCGACTCTGGTGGCAAAGGCCTCGGCGCGACCACTTTCGACGAGCGCGACGATCGAGCCGCCGAAACCGCCGCCGGTCATCCGCGCGGCCACGGCGCCCGCCTCGTAGGCGCGGTCGACGAGGCGGTCGAGCTCGGGGGTCGAGACTTCGAAGTCGTCGCGCAGGCTCTCGTGACCCGCACGGAACAGCGCGCCGAGCCCAGCGGCATCGCCTCGGTCGAGGCACGCGACGACGTCTCGAACGCGCTCGTTCTCGGTTCGTAGGTGACGCAGCCGCCTGGCGAGCTGCGGCTCGAGCTCCCCGTCTGCGGTTAAGGCCTGCTCGAGTTCACGGCGCCGATCCGCGTAACCCGAGTCGGCCAGGACGTGACGAACGCCGGAGTCGACGATCACGAGCGTCAGCTCTGGCGGCAGCGGTACCGCGCGGTGCTCGAGCGTGCCGGTGTCGAGGAGGATCGCGTGGCCTTCTTCTCCGAGCACCGACGCGGCCTGATCCATGATCCCGCACGGCACACCGACAGCGCGGTGCTCGGCGCGCTGGGCTACCTCCGCGAGTGCCAGCGGCTCGATCGCGAAGTCCGCAACAGCGCACAACGCCGTGCCGATCGCGACTTCCAGCGCTGCGGACGAGGAGAGGCCGGCGCCGACCGGCAAGGTCGAGGTCACGCGGCCGGCGAAACCGACCGGCGCGCGGCCGAGGGCGTCGAGCTCCGAGGCAACCGCAGCGGCGAAACGACCCCAACCCTCGCCTTCCCCGCCGCGCGGGTCGAGATCGACCACCCCTGGGAACTGCTCGGACTCGAGCCGGATCCGCTCGGCAGCCCCGCCCTGGATCCGAACAGCGAGGTCTATCGCGGCCGGCAGCACGAGTCCGCCAGCGTAGTCGGTGTGCTCGCCGATCAGATTGACGCGCCCGGGCGCGACGAAGGTACGCGTCACAGGCGCCGCAACACGTACGCGAATCTATACGACGACTCGAGCAACCGGTAATGCTCGGCTGTGTCCGGACCGCAGCTCGCCGTGCCGAGCCCGCGTTGCGCGTGGTCGAGCGAAAGGATCGTCTCGGCCCTCGGCTCCAGGTCGCTCGTGTGGCGTGCGCGCCAGAGGTCGTCGGCGGTGAAGTGACTCGCGGAGAAGCCGATCACCGGCCTGCCGAGGATCTCGACGCCGCGCCCAAGCTCGTCAACGAGCGCGAGCCGGCGCACGGCACCATGGTGGCCGTGCTCCTGCGGCAGGATGTACGGCACGTACTCCGCGCCCACGGTCGAACGCCAGCGCCCGAGTAGGGCCGATGCTTGCCGGTCGACGTAGCTCTCCCATGGGCCGAGCCCTTCCCACTCGAGCCACTCGAGGCCCGGCCGCAGCACCAGCACGACCCCGATGCGCGGCACGTCGCGCACCGGCGGCGGGAGCTCGACCTCGTTCTCGACCAGGAGCCCCCCGGCGCCAAGCCGTCTGAACGCCTGCCGGTGAACGACGCCCGCGGGGATCGCGCGGTCGAGGCCAAGCTCGAGCCAGCGGGGCAGCGGTCCCGCCGACCGCTCCGGCAGCAACCGGAGGCCGTCGTTGTCGGTGGCGGCCCGCCAAAGCTGCAGGCACGGCGGCTCGAGCACGAGATCGTCGAAGCCTGCCCAGCCGGCCGCCCGCCCCCGAGCGCGCGAGGGCCGCGGCGCGGGCCGGAGCCGGATCTGCTCCCACGCCGCCTCGTGGCCTGCCGGCGCCCACTGTGTGGCGCGGCGCAGGTGGAATCGGAATGTCACCCACTCCGCGTCTTCGACCGGCACCCGCACATCGACGCGGGCGCCGCCCAAGGTCGGCAGCGCGCCTTTCCGACCGTCACTCAGCTCCCACGTTCCGCGGAAGTCGCCTAGGCCGCAGAAGTCCCGCTTCGTTGTGATGCGGAAGCGCCCGCGTCCGACCTCCTCGACTCCCACAGGTCGTGCGAGGAACATCAGCTCGCGCAGCGCCGGATGCGGCGTGCGGTCGGGCCACACGAGCCCGTCGGCGCAGAAGTTCGCGTCGTGGGGGTCGTCGCCGAAGTCGCCGCCGTAGGCCCAGTACTCGCGACCGCCCTCGTCCGTCTTCTTGATTCCGTGGTCGATCCATTCCCAGACGAATCCGCCCTGGAGCTGGTCGTGGCGGTCGAAGGCAGCGTAGTAGTCGGCCAGACCGCCGTTCGAGTTCCCCATCGCGTGCGAGTACTCGCAGAGAATCATCGGGCGGGCATCGGTGTTGTTCCGCGCCCACGCCTCGATCCGCTCGACGGAGGGATACATGGGACAGACGATGTCCGTCGCTCGGTTGCCGCCCGACCAGTCGCGTGCGATCGCGCCCTCGTAGTGGAGCGGGCGTGACGGATCGCGGGAACGAACCCACGCAGCCGCTGCGTCGTGGTTGGGCCCGTAGCCGCTCTCGTTGCCGAGCGACCAGGCGATCACGCTCGGGTGATTCTTGTCGCGCTCGACCATGTTCCTGACGCGCTCGAGAAAGGCCGCCGCGTAGCGAGGGTCACGACAGACATCGTCGTACGCCGCATGCGCCTCGATGTTCGCCTCGTCGATCACGTAGAGACCCCAGCGGTCGGAGAGAGCGAGCCAGTACGGGTCGTTCGGATAGTGGGAGCAGCGCACTGCGTTGACGTTGTGTTGCTTCATCAACCGCGCGTCGGCCTCCATCACTCCGCGCGTCACCGCCCGGCCGTGAGTGTCGTCGTGGTCGTGCCGGTTGACACCGTGTATTCGGACGGCCCTTCCGTTCACCAGCAGCCGCCCGTCGCGCACCTCGATCGTGCGGAAGCCGATGCGGCAGGAGACGCTCTCACCGGCGCACGTGACGACGAGCGTGTAAAGCGCTGGATCCTCAGCCGACCACAGCCTCGGTGAGCGGATCCTGTGCTCGCGCACGGGTCCGCTCAACTCGGTCTTGCCGCGCGGGTTGACCAGGAGCGCATCGCCCTCCGGCGCGTCGATCAACAGCATCCCGTCCATCCCGGCGCGGACGCAGAAGTCGTCGATGGGCCCGTCGGCACGGAGATAGACATCGCGCGGCAAACCTGCATGCCACCAGTGGTCCTGATCCTCGAGCCAGCTCGCATCCGACCACTGGACGACGACCGCGACGAGCTCGTTATCCCGGTCGTGGTGCACGAGCGCTGTGATGTCGAATTCCGCCGGCGTTCGCGCGTCCTTCGAGATTCCGACAGCCTCGTCGTTGACGAGCACGAAGAGTGCACCTTCGCAGCCGCCGAACCCGAGAACGACACGGCGGCCGTGCCAGCCTCGGGGCAGCTTGAAGCGGCGCCTGTAGACGCCGGTCGGGTTCTCCTCCGGCACGTCGGGCGGGCACCGGTGCCGGAACGGCATCTGGACGTTCGTGTATTGCGGCCGGCCGAAGCCCTGCATCGTCCACAGACCGGGAACGTCGACAGTGCTCCACCCTCGCGCGCTCGCGAGTGCCGACTGAGCCTCATCTGGACGCGGCGCAAGCTGCAGCTCCCACGTGCCGTTCAGCGAACGAAACCAGGGTGAGCGCAGCGGGTCGAGGGTGGCGGCGAGCTCCGGCGAGGGAAAGGGCACGAGCGTCGCGTGTGCCGGAAGCCGGTTGAGGCTCGGCAGCTCCGGATTCGTCCAAGCCGGCTTGCCGCCGACATGCAACAGCGTTTCGAGTCCCACCGGCCGATCCTACGAAGAACATGGAGACGCGGGCTGCGGTCGCGTATGTGTGCCTGCGACGCGAATGCGAGGCTGAACACGCAGCCGTGATGACTAGATCGAGCGAAATGACCGCTTCAACGATCAACCGCCGGGCGCCGGTGCTTCTGGCCAAGGCTTCCATCACCGCTGACGCGACCACGAAGGCCACAAAGGGACCACGACCGTGACTCAGCTCGAGAGGCACCAAGACAACGAGCTGGCGCACCACGACAGCGACGAAATCGCCGTCTCCTTCCACTGGCCCGCTCCGGTCTTGGGCAGCGGACCCTTGCCGGGCACCCGCGAGCGCGTCCAGCGAATCCTCGACGCCGCACCACCGATCGCGCTGCTCCAACGCCTCGCCCACAAAACAGTCCGTCGAGTGCGGTATGAGCTTGCCCCGTTCTCGTTGACACTGCAGGGCTAGGCTGCTCTTGTTGTCTCTATTGTATCAATACCTGTCTTCCGTTGGCTGTTTTGAAAACGCTTCTCGTACTCATCGGGGCTGATGCCGCCGAGCGAGGAGTGGCTGAGGGGTTTCAGAACCCAGATTTCACCTCTCGAAGGTGCTTCTGTGGCGGCTCTGGGAGCATCGGCGGATGTTGCTCTCCTTTGTCTATCTCGCGTTCTCGGTCGTGCTGCGCCTGCTCGTGGGTGACCGGCGCAGCGAGCTTGCCAAGGACGTCGAGCTGCTCGTGCTGCGGCATCAGCTGGCGGTGCTGCGACGGCAGCAGCCGCGGCCGTCGTTTCGCGCGGCCGATCGTGCGTTGCTTGCAGCGCTCGCACGGATCCTCCCGCCCCAACGCCGGCAGGGGATGCTCGTGACGCCGCAGACCCTGCTGCGTTGGCACCGCGAGATGGTGCGTCGGAAGTGGGCGCAGCCGCAGCGAACTCCGGGCCGGCCACCCGTCGAGCGTCGTGTCCGGGAGCTCGTGCTGCGCCTGGCACGGGAGAACCCGCGCTGGGGCTACCCGCGGATCTCTGGCGAGCTACTCAAGGTCGGCGTCCGCGTCTCGCCGAGCACGGTGCGGCGGCTCCTGCTCGCAGCCGGACTCACGCCCGCGCCCCGGCGTAGCGGCCCAAGCTGGAGCGAGTTCCTCCGTCAGCAAGCCGCGAGCACCCTCGCGTGCGACTTCTTCAGTGCGCCACGAGGCGCCGTGTGAAAGGAGACGAAGTACGAGCAAGAACGTCTCTCCGTGCCGGCTGGGATGCCGGCCCCGGGCTGATGC
>WNFV01005844.1_pt1 | contig 14814 bp, 13 predicted proteins | sample 5400101 | NCBI WGS metagenome assembly WNFV01 (sample SAMN13153361, study PRJNA577476) | soil metagenome | isolation source: 115 cm soil or saprolite under grassland replicate 1 | place: USA:California | collected 2016-06-15 | reverse complement strand
TGGCAACCGGCTGATCGACTACTGGACCGGCCACGGCGCGCTGCTGCTGGGCCACGCGCACCCGGCTGTGGTGGCGGCGGTATCCGAGCAGATGGCGCGCGGCACGCACTACGGCGCCGAGAGCGAGCTGGCACTCCAGTGGGCCGCGCTGATTCAGGAGCTGTTTCCCAGCATTGAGCGGCTGCGCTTCACCGCATCCGGCACCGAGGCGACCATGCTGGCGCTGCGCCTGGCGCGCGCCTACACCGGCCGGCCGGTGGTGGTGCGCCTGGCTGGGCATTATCACGGCTGGCACGATCTGCTGGCGCGCGACTCGGCGGCAGATAGCAGCCCGCCTGGCGTCCATAATGGCCTGTTCGAAGCGACGATCGTGCTGCCAGCGGACATAGCGCGAATCGAAGCGACGCTGCCCGCGCGATCGGACATCGCCGCAGTGATCCTGGAGCCGACCGGCGCTTCCTATGGCGCGCTGCCGCTGACGGCTGGTTTCTTGCGCGAGCTGCGTGAGTTAACGGCTGCTCGCGATGTGCTGTTGATCTGCGATGAGGTGGTGACCGGATTTCGCATTGCGCCGGGTGGCGCTCAGCAGCTTGCGGGTGTGCGCGCCGACCTGACCGCGCTGGCGAAGGTGCTGGCCGGCGGGCTACCCGGCGGCGCGATCGGTGGGCGGGCCGAGATTATGCGGCATATCGCCTTCGAAGATTCAGATTGGAACCGCCAGCACAAGATTCGTCACAACGGCACTTTCAACGCAAACCCGCTCTCGGCCGCCGCCGGCGTGACGACACTGGCTCAGGTAGCGACCGGCGAGCCGGGTGCGCGCGCATCCGCGCTGGGCCGGCAACTGATCGATGGCCTGAATGGGCTGTTGCGCGAGCGCGGGCTACGTAGCTGGGCGGCCTATGGCGAGGCTTCGATCTTTCACTTGGTTGCCCGAAGCAGCCTTGATTTCGCGCCCGGTGAGCTCGCCCCCGATACGCCGGTGGCCGAGCTGAAGAGCGGTGGCGACCCAGAGCTGTTGCGCCTGCTACGGCTGGGCCTGAACAATCACGGTGTCGATCTGATGCGTGGCCGCAGTGGCTTTCTTTCAGCCGCGCACAGCGAAGAAGACATCGGAGCGACCGTAGCGGCCTTTGCAGCAACCCTGGACGAGATTGCGGCTGAGCACGGTTAATCCTGGGTAGGGTGCAGCGGCGAGGCCGCGCCTCGCCGCTGCACCCTACCTCAGTAAACCGGAGGACGTATGAACATCACGATCATCGGCGTCCCTTATGACCTTGACCAACCCTACACCGGCAAGGGCAAAGCTCCCGATGCGCTGCTCGATCAAGGGCTGGCGCAACGCCTAGGTGAGCTGGGCTATACAACGGTGCTGGCCGAGATGGTCGATCTGCCGGACTCGGACGACCCACTTGTGACTCGGATCGGCCGGCTGATGACTAAGGTGGGCTACGAGGTCGCGCGCTCACGGGCGGCCGGCTTCTTTCCGCTGATCGTCGGTGGCGATTGCCTGGTGGCGCTTGGCGCTGTGTCGGGATTGCTCGACCCGCCCAACACCGCTGTGGCCTGGATCGACGCGCATGGTGATTTCAACACGCCGGAGACGACGATCAGCGGCTACCTGGGCGGCATGCCGCTGGCTTGCGCGGTCGGTCGCGGGCTGAGTGAGCTGCGCGAGCAGTGCAAGCTGATCATGCCGGTGCCCGAGCGCAATGTCGCCCTGATTGGTGTGCGCGATCTGGATCCGGCCGAGGAGCAGCTACTACTGGAATCATCGGTGGCGCTGGTGCGTGGGCCGGAGCTTGAGCGCGACCTGGCAGCGCTTGATCGCGCGCTGCATGGCCTCAGCAGCTTGCCGCAGCTCTACCTGCATGTGGATATCGACGTGCTCGACCCAGCCGAGGCGCCGGGTGTCGATTACCCGGTTGCGGGCGGTCTGCGTTTGGACGAGCTCACGCGCATCGTCGAGCGTACGGTTGGTTTGGGCAACATCGCAGCGCTGGCGCTCACCGCTGTGAATCCCGAGAAGGACATCAACGAGTGCACGGTTATCGCGGCGCTGGCGGTGATCGAGGCAGCATTGGCGCGGGCGACAGGTGACGGGTAGAGACGCAATATTTTGCGTCTCTACCCGTCTCGTCACTGAGGATATGGATGCGAGTTATCACTGGCTCTGCCAAGGGCCATCGGCTAAAATCTCCGAAAGGCATGGGCACGCGCCCGATGCTCGATCGGCTCAAAGAGGCACTGTTCTCGGTGCTGGATGGCTATGGCCCCATTCGCGGCCGCGTGCTGGATCTGTATGCCGGCACAGGATCGCTGGGGATCGAGTGCCTATCGCGCGGGGCGGCGTGGGCCGATTTCGTCGAGCAGCGCGGGCACGTCTGCCGGATCATCGCCGAGAATCTGGAGCACACACGCCTCACGGATCGCGCGCGTGTCCACCAGATGCCGGTGGGGCGCTACCTCAGCACGGCGCATCCCGAGGAAAAATATGCTATAATTCTGATGGACCCGCCCTATGCCGACCCCTTGATTGAGGGTACGATCCGCGCTGTGAGCGCATCGGGGCTGCTAGACGACGAGGGACTTCTGATCGTCGGGCACTCGCCGCGCGTTACGCTGGCCGATGACTATGAACTGCTGCACCGCCGTAAGTTCCGCCGCCTGGGCGACTCCTGCTTTTCGATCTATGAGGTAAGCGCCGAACCGGCGACGCCGTAGCGCGCTCTGTGCCTTGATCATGCACGTTCGTCGCTTGCGCCTTGGCAAAGGAGCGCGTCGTGACTATCGCCGTCTATCCCGGCAGCTTCGATCCGGTTACCAACGGGCACCTTGATATTGTGACACGCGCATCGCGCCTGTTCGACAGCGTGATTATGGCGGTATTCGATCGGCCGAACAAGAATCTATTGTTTAGCACCGCCGAGCGTGTTGCGCTGTTGGAAGAGGCTACTCGCGATCTGCCGCGCGTGAAGATCGACACCTATTCGATGCTAACAGTTGACTATGTGCGATCTGTCGGCGCATCGATCATCGTTCGCGGCCTGCGCGATCCGCGTGACTTCGAGCATGAATTCCAGATGGCGCAGATCCATCAGACGCTGGATCCACAGATCGACGTTGTATTCTTTATGGCTGGCCACCAGTATACGTTCTTCAGCTCCAGCACCGTGCGCGAGATTGCCGCGCTGGGCGGGGATGTGTCATGGCTGGTGCCACCGCATATCGTCGCGGCGCTCCAGCGAGCGTACCAGAAGACGAGTGACGAGTGACAAGTGGCACAATGTCAACTCGTTACTCGTCATTCGTCACGTGTCACTCGGATAGGGGGTGATCGGCTATCGAGCTAGATCAGTTAATCGATGAACTTGAAGATGCGCTGGCAGAAGGCCGGCGAGTCTTCTTCAGCGGCCGGTTGCTGGTGGACGAAGAGCGCATTCTAGACATTATCGACCGGATGCGCGTGTCGGTGCCGGAGGAATTGAAGCAGGCACGTCGAGTAATCGGCGAGCAGGAGCGGCTGATTGGCGAGGCACAGGCGCATGTGCGCGATGTGCTGGAGGAGCAGGGCCTGCTGGCGGCAGTCGAGGCAGAGCGCAGGCGCCTGCTTGAGCTGGCCGAGCGTGACGCAGCCGCCGTGCGCGCTGGCTCGGATGAGTATGCGCGCCAGGTGCTGGAAGAGCTGGAGCAGCGCCTTTCTCGGTTGACCGCGAGCGTACAGAACGGCTTGCGTGAGCTGCAATCCGCGGAGAATACGCATAGCGCTAATCCTGCGTCGAGACGGCCTTAACGCGGAGGTATGGAGGTGCAGAGAGGATTTACTTAGTCTTTTCTTCCATTCTTTGCGTCTTTGCGTTGAAGACACTCTCTGTTATCCCTTTGGCTTGACAGCGCGGCGTGGCTCGCCTATAATGCAGCTTCTGTGAGCGCGCAGGAGCGTTTACATATGCACATACACAAACCAATGACAGACCTGAAGTTTAATGTCGCGCAATTGCTCCGTGAGGATGTGGGCGCGCGGCGAAATTATACGTTCGCCGAAGACGCACTCCCGCTGGACGATGAGACGACACTTCAGCAGCTTGACGGTAAATTGCGCTTCACGCGCACTGTCACCGGAGTGCTGGTGGATGTGGATGCCCATGGCATTGTGATCGTACCATGCATTCGCTGCTTGAATCCCTCGCGGCAACAAGTTGATCTGCATCTTAGAGATGAGTTTCATTCCAAGATCGAGGTCACTACTGGTGCTCCGCTGCCCAAACCGGATGACGAAGACCCGTTCTTCATTGATGATAACCACCTACTGGATGTCGGGGAGCTTCTGCGCGAATATGCGCTGCTTGCTTTGCCGATGCAGACGTTCTGCAAGCCGGATTGCAAGGGCCTCTGTGCGACCTGCGGCGCCGATCTGAATGCTGGCGATTGCGGCTGCCAGATCGATGAAGGCGATGATCGATTTGACGTTCTGAAGAGTTTACTAGGATAAAAGTGGGGTTATAGGGAGGATGTAGCTCGCCCACATCCTCCACCACAACCAGGGTCAAGAAAGGATTTAAGATACAACAATGGGTGCCGCACCAAAAACAAAAGTTTCACGCCACCGGCGTGGCAATCGCCGCCAGCACCAGCGCCTCGACGCGCCGACATTGGTTCCTTGCTCGACGTGCAATCAGCTGATGCGCGCGCATCGCGTCTGCAAGAGCTGTGGCAGCTATCGTGGGCGTCAGGTAGTCGAGCAGAGTAGCCAGTCGGAGAATGAGTAGTATGGGGCGCGGTGCCTCGACTCGCGAAGGATGCGAGATACCGGATGCGCGTGCAGCCAGTATCTCGCATTCTTTTTTATTTGCTAGGTGAGATCATGGCCAAGTACGCCGCGATTACCGGCTGGGGCATGGCTGTCCCTGAGCGTGTGGTAACCAACGCCGAGTTGGAGCGCATGGTCAGCACGTCGGATGAATGGATTCGAACCCGCACCGGCATTCGCGAGCGGCGTGTGGTGGGTGCTGGCGAGAGCACCTCGACGCTCTCGACCGAGGCTGGGCGGCGGGCGATCGAGCGGTCTGGCCTGGCTGCTTCCGAGATCGATCTGATTATCCTGGCCACCTGCACGCCCGATCGCCCGTTTCCGGCCACCGCATGCACGGTGCAGGCCAACCTGGGCATCTCGCGTGCGGCCGCGTTTGATCTGGCGGCGGCGTGCAGCGGCTTCGTATACGGTCTGAGCGTGGCCACCAGCATGATTCGCAGCGGCGCAGCCCGCAATGTGCTGTTTATCGCCGCTGATGTCTTCACGCACTACATCAACTGGAATGATCGCAACACCTGCGTGCTGTTTGGCGATGGCGCCGGGGCGGTGGTGCTCCAGCCGAGCGAAGAGCCATATGGCCAGCTGGCGTGTGTGCTGGGCGCATCGGGTAAGGACGAAGATTTGATGGCTGTCGACGCCGGCGGGACACGGCTGCCGGCTACACCCGAGCTGCTGGAAGAGGGCCGCCAGTATGTCTATATGAACGGCCGCGAGATCTTCAAGCTGGCGGTGCGCGGTATGGGCGATTCGTCGCTCGAGGCGCTGGCCGAGGCCGGGATGACCACCGACGATATCGCGCTGGTTATTCCGCACCAGGCGAACCTGCGCATCATTGAGGCGACCGCCAAGCGGCTGAATGTGCCAATGGATCGCGTGTTCGTCAACCTTGATCGCTACGGCAACACCTCCGCCGGCACCATTCCGATCGCGTTGGCCGAGGCCGCCGAGCAGGGCCGGCTCAAGCATGGCGACCATGTGCTGCTCACGGCCTTTGGCGGTGGGCTGACCTGGGCCTCGGCCGTGATCCGCTGGGGCCGTCCGTGAACGGGTGACAAGATGACAAGATGACAAGATGAGATGCATCTTGTCATCTTGTCATCTTGTCATTTGGGGGTAACATTGACTACGGCATTTGTCTTCCCCGGCCAGGGCGCGCAGTCGGTCGGCATGGGCCGCGACCTGTATGAAGCGGCGGCGGCGGCGCGGGCGATCTTCGATCTGGCCGACGCGACGCTGGGCTTTGCCCTCACGCGGCTATGCTTCGAAGGCCCGGAGGAAGCGCTGACCGCGACCGAGAATGCCCAACCAGCGCTGCTCACAGTGAGCGCGGCGTTGCTGGCGGCGCTAGCAGATAGCGTCGACGTTTCGTCGGTCGTCGGTCGTCGGTCGTCGGTCGTTGCAGGGCACAGCCTGGGCGAGCACTCAGCGCTGGTGGCGGCCGGCGCGATCGACATCCCGACCGCGCTGCGGCTGGTGCGTCGGCGCGGCGAGCTGATGTCCGAGGCGCGTGACGGTGGCATGGCTGCGATCATCGGGATCGACGAGGCACTGCTAGAGCAGATCTGCCGTGAGGTGTCGGTGGAAGATGTGCCGGTGGTGATCGCGAATTACAACTCGCCGGGGCAGTTGGTGATCAGCGGAGCCGGCGCTGCGGTGGAGCGGGCATGTGCGCTGGCGAAGGAGCGCGGCGCTAAGCGCGCGTTGCCGCTCAAGGTCAGCGCGGCATTCCATTCACCGTTGATGCGCGATGCGGCTGAAGGATTGGCAGCGGCGGTAGCGCAGGCCGCGATCGTGGATGCGCGCACGCCGGTGATCTCGAATGTCGCCGCCGAGCCGTTGACCCAGGCCGATGCTATCCGGCGCGAGCTGATCGCACAGGTGACATCGCCGGTGCGCTGGATCGCTTCGGTGCGGCGCATGTCGGCCGAAGGTGTCGACACCTTTGTTGAGATTGGGCCTGGCAGCGTGCTAACCGGCTTGATCAAGCGAATTGCGCCAGATGCCCGGCTGGTGAATGTAAGTGATCTGGCGAGCGCACAGGCTTTTTTGGAATAGTCGTCAGTTGTCAGTTGTCGGTTGTCAGTTGGGACACGATTGACAACTGACAACTGACAACTGACAACTGACAACCCACTATGGATTTCACTGAACAAGTTGCGATTGTGACTGGCGGATCGCGCGGGATCGGGCGCGCGGTCGTGCGCATGCTGGCCGAGCGCGGCGCGCGTGTGGTGGTTGGCTATCACACGCGCGCTGTTGATGCTGTGGCCAGTGTCGCGGCCTGCGCCGGTCTGCCAGGCGTCGCGGTGTCTCAGCAGGTCGATGTGCGCGTGCGCGAATCGGCCGAGGCGCTGATCCAGGCCACGCTTGAGCGCTGGGGCCGGATCGATGTGCTGGTGAATTGCGCCGGCCTGGCTAGTTATGCGCCGTTCGGCGATCTGAGCATCGAGCAGTGGCGCGCGATCCTGGCCACCAACCTAGATGGTGTGTATCACACCTGCCGGGCCGTGCTGCGCCCGATGATGAAAGCTCGCTACGGGCGGATAGTCAACATGTCGGCGCTGCACGCTGTGGGCGGTGGGCCGGGCCAGGCCGATTACTCAGCGGCCACTGGCGGCGTGCTGGGCGTTACGCGGGCGCTGGCACGCGAGGCGTCGGCGTGGAACATCACTGTCAACGCGGTGACGCCGGGGTTGGTCGAGACCGAGATGCTGGATGTTATGCCGAAAGAGGAGCGCGAATGGGGCGAACGGGTGATCGCGCTGCGCCGATCCGGCCGGCCCGAGGAGATCGCTGCCGCGATTATCTTCCTGGCCTCGCCGCTGGCATCCTACATCACCGGGCAGACGCTGGCGGTGGATGGTGGCTGGCGCATGACATAACATAACGCTGGACAAAGTGACGCCTCAGGAGAACATCGCAGAACTTTCCCTTTTCAGCCTACCTACTTCACAGTCTCCCGCACGTTGCTCTACATTCGGCGTTCATCACCGTGTCAGCTTTTACGTTCAGGCATCGCTCGCTTCTTCTGTGGCAATAAGCATTACAGCTTCCACAGGTGAGCTTTGCTGCAAAGAACCCCGTTTTGGCTCACACAGCATCCGGCCGCTACTTCAGCGGTCTGGCGCTTGCCTGTCAGGTTCCTAGCGCATCCCCCTTGGGATGAACACCTTTTCCCCGACTTACGGTCGCCCCTCCGTCATCTTGACACCAATGGAGAGTGCGCCGCTTGCCTACTTCGTGGTCATCGTTCGGCTGTTTAGGTACGGTTCCGTGTTGCGATGTTCCCTTGAGGCTTCGCAGTCATGATAGCACCCTGGCAGTGGCCGAGTCAAGTATTCTTTTATCGAAAATTAACGATTAGAGCGTGAGATATGTCAAGCATGCGGTGCCATACCCGATTGCATCGGCATGGATTTTGGTGTCGACTTCGCGCGATTGGCAAGAGAATACATAATGTATAGTACTATAATTGATAACATCCCCACCAGTGCTGGTTGCCATCCTGCCAGGCCTTTGCGGTAGCGAAGATCTGTGCATGCCGGTCGAGAATTGGGTTGGCGCGATAGGGGTTCCAGTCGCCGGCCCGGTGGCCTGCTGATACTGGAACAGCCCGTAGTAGCTGGTGAGGCTAATCATAGTATTTCACTGTCGGCCAGCACCTGCTCGGCCACCGCCTGCCCCGAGAGCAGCACCAGCGGGATTCCGCCGCCGGGGTGCGTGCCGCCGCCGACGAAGTAGAGTCGCTGTAGGTCGCGCGCGCGCAGTGGCGGGCGCAGGAAGGCTGCCCAGGGCTGATTTGATGCCAGGCCATAGATTGCGCCAGCAGCGGCATTGTAGCGCGCCTGGAGGTCGTCGGGCGCGATGATGCGCTCGTAGGTGATATGCTGCTCCAAGCGCGCTAGCCCCATTCGCTCCAATTTGCGGATGACCGTGTCGCGGTAGCCGGTTGCCTCGCGGCCCCAGTTGACGCGCTTGTCGATCGCCGGCGCGTTGACCAGCACGAACAGATTGGTGTGGCCGGGTGGCGCATGGGTTGGGTCGCTCAGCGAGGTGGCGCAGACATATACGGTCGGGTCGGGCGCCGGCACACGCTTGCCGAAGATCGCCCTGAATTCGCGCTGGTAGTCGGCTGAGAAGAAGATATTCTGGTGTGCCAGGCCGGGGTAGGTGCGATCGATGCCCAGCAGCAGGATGAAGCCGCTGCACGATGGCTCCAGCCGCGCGAGCCGCGCGGCTGTGCGCCGCTGATCGGGCAGGAGCGCCTGGTAGGCATAGCGTGGGTCGGCGTTGACGATCACCGCGCGCGCATTCATCCGATCGCCGCCGGCCAGCGCCACGCCGTGTGCTGTGCCATCGCGCACCAGCACGCGCTCGACTGGGCAACTGGTGTGGATCTCAACGCCCAGCCGGCGGGCCAGCTGCTCCAGGGCGCGCGCCAGCGTGTACATGCCGCCGCGCAGATACCAGCCGCCCTCGGCAAACTCGACATATGCGATCAAGTTGAAAGTGGCGGGGGCCTGGTAGGGCGAAGAGCCGTTGTAGGTCGCGTAGCGATTGAACACCTGCCGCAGGTATGGGCTGTGGAAGAACGAGCGCACCGCCTGGTCGACGGTGCGTAGCGGATCGATCTTCCAGGTATCGCGCAGCAGCGCCGGCGTAATCAGATCCCGCAGGCCGTCGAACGGGTGCAGCAGGAACGGGCCGGCTACCGCCTGGTAGATTCGCTCGGCGTAGGCCAGAAAGCGCAAAAAGCCGGCCACATCGCGCGGATCGAGCTGGCCGATCGCTTGCAGAAGCAGTGGCAGGCTCTGGAATGAGTCGAAGCGCGTGCCGTCGGGCCAGCGATAGCGGCAGGTCGGCTCGACCGGCACCAGCTCTAGCGCATTCTCCATGCGTGCGCCAGCGGTTTCGAACAGCGCGCGCAGCACCCAAGGCATTGTCAGCAGCGACGGGCCAGTGTCGAAGGTATAGCCAGCCTCGCTGACGATGTTGAGCTTGCCGCCGACGCGCTCGTTCTTCTCCAGTAGCACCACCCGCCGGCCACGCGCCGCCAGCTGAATCGCTGCCGCCAGCCCACCCAGCCCGCCGCCGACAATGATGATTGGGTGTTCCAATATGCTCCCCTGAACGACCAACGACGAAGGACCAAAGACGAATGGCGGGCTGCTTTCGTCTTTCGTCCTTCGTCGTCGGTCGGTTTCAGCCCTTGAGCGAGCCGGCCATCAGGCCGCGCAGGAAGTAGCGGCCGAGAAAAATGTAGACCAGCAGCGTCGGCATCGCCACAATCAGCGCCCCGGCCATCTGGACGTTCCACTGGGTGTACTGGCTGCCGGAGAGGTTTTGGAGCGCGACGGTGATTGGCCGAATGCGTGGCTCATTGGTGATGATCAGCCCGAAAAGGAATTCGTTCCAGATCGAGGTGAACTGCCAGATCGCCACAACCACGAAGCCGGGCGCCGAGAGCGGCAGCAGGATGAAGCGATAGACGCCAAAGAAGTCGGCGCCGTCGATCTTACCGGCCTCGACCAGCTCGGTCGGCACGCCGACATAGTAGTTGCGAAAGATCAGCGTGGTGATCGGGATGCCGTAGACCACGTGGACAAACACCAGGCCGGCGATCGAGCCATACAGCTTCATCGCGCTGAGTGTCTGCACTAGGGGAACCAGAATGCTCTGATAGGGGATGAACATTCCAAACAGAATCAGGGTGAAGAGCGTCTCAGAGCCGGGAAAGCGCCATTTCGAGAGCACATAGCCATTCAGCGACCCCAAGATACACGAGATCACTGTGGCCGGGATCACCATATAGATGCTGTTGAGGAAACTGCCACTTAGCCCGGTTATGCCTTGGCGTGGATTGCCGTTCCAGGCGCGGCTGAAACTTTCCAGGCTGAAGCTGGTCGGCAGTTCCCACATGCGGCTCAGGCTGACCTGGTCGAAGCTCTTAACGGCGGTGATCAGCAGCAGATAGACCGGCAGCAGGAAGAATGCCGCCAGGATCGACATGAGCAGATACAGCAGCACGCGCGGTCTTCGGCGGCGGCGCAGTGTTTGAGAAGGAAGCGATATGGCGCTCATACATCCACCTCCGATCTGCGGCTATTGATCAGATACGGCACGATCAGAAGGCTAATCAGCACCAGCATAACCATCGCCACCGCCGCGCCCTCGGCGATCTTGTTCGAGCTAAACACCAATGTGTACATGAGCAGGCCCGGCACTTCGGTGGCGTTGCCAGGCCCGCCGCCGGTCATGGTCACAATCAGGTCGAAGATCTTCAGTGAAGTATGCGCCAGGATGATCACTGCGCTCAGCGTGATCGGCCGCAGCAGCGGTAGCGTGATAAAGCGAAAGACCTTCCATTCGCTGCAACCATCGACCCGTGCCGCCTCTTTGATTTCCTCTGAGATGCCGCGCAGGCCGGCCAGATACATGGCCATGGTGAAGCCGGACATCTGCCAGACCGCCGCGACCACGACTGGAATCATCGCCAGCGGAACGCCGATTTTCGTCTTCGACCAGTCGGGATACCAATCCGGCCAGATCCGAGTATCGGCGATCCAGCGGCCGTTGAGGAATTCCAGGCCGAGGCTATGAAAAATCAGGTTGATCCCAGTTGGCTCGAGATCGCCAGGGGTAAAGATCCAGCGCCAGGCCACACCGGTAACGATGAATGAGATTGCCATTGGGAACAGATAGACCGAGCGGAAAAACGACTCGGCCCTGATCCGCGAGTCGACCAGTACCGCCAACGTCAACCCAAGCACCAGGCATGAAAATAGGAAAAAGGTAGTAAAGACAATCAGATTACGGATATTGGTCTGAAAGCGACCGGAGTTGAAGATCGTCTGATAATTCTTGAAGCCGACAAAGGTATAGTCAGGCGTCAGGGTATTCCAATTCGAGACTGAGACATAGCCCGACCAGGCGATAAAGCCATAGACGAAGACCGCGATCGCAATCACCGACGGCGAAAGCAGCAATATCGCGGTCAGGCGATCGCGATTCAGCCAGCGCTTACGTCGTTTCGACTGCGCGAGGGCGATATTTTGGGTGCCGGTTTGTTCCATTGCGAGCCCTAACTTCATTTATGGATGATGTATGCAATAAATGCGACGATACAGAGATCAACGATTCGTGGAATGCGTGTGGAGGTTTGCTATTACTAGGATGTACGCAGTAGGCGCACTGTCATGTTGAGCGAAGCGAAACATCTCCATGGTGATATGCAGGGAGATGCTTCACTTCGTTCAGCATGACAATGGCATCACAATGCCGTAGCAATCCTAGCGCGTAACGCCTATTACTTCAGGTTGTTTGGCGCCGCGTCCTTCAGGCCCTGGAGGAAGGCCTTCTCATCCAGATCGGCCGAGAAGACCTCAGCCAGATTGTGCCAATCCGACTGATAGGCGTTGGTGGTCGATGCACCGTGGGTCGCGCTGGGAACCAGCTTAAGCGTACCGAAGTCCTTGATCGCCGCCTTCAGGTAATCGTCGTACTTGCTGAGGTCGGCGTCGGTGCGGGCTGGGCTGGAGCCTTTCTTGGGGTTGAATGCATCCTGGCCATCCTTCGATCCGCAGATCGCGAGCCAGGCCTTGGCCTGCTCAGCGTCCGGCGCGCCCTTGGCCAGGCCGAAGCTGTCGCTCAGCCAGATGAACGATCCCTCGGTGCCGGGCGATGGCGCCCAGCCGTAGTCGACGTTGACCTTCTTGCCCTTGGAGAGCGCGAAGCCGTGGGCCCAATCGCCCATGATCGTCATCGCGGCCTTGCCGTCGAGCACCTGCTGCATCGGGACATCCCAGCCGACCGCCGTGCGGTCGCTGTTGGCGTAGCCCAGCAGCTTCTTGAAGGTGGCGATCGCCTGCGCCGCGCGCGGGTCATCCCACATCGTTGTCGTGCCGTCCCACAGCTTGATGTAGTCATCTGGCCCAAATGTTGCCAGCAGAACGCTCTCAAAGGTGTGCGATGCCTCGAATTTGTTGCTGCCACCCATCGCGAATGGCTGGATACCCTTGGCCTTGAAAGCCTCGGCGACCTTGAAGAAGTCGTCCATGGTCTTCGGCGGCTCCAGGCCGTTATCCTTGAATAGCTTAATGTTGTACCACATCACGTTCGAGCGGTGGATGTTGACTGGGACGGTGTAGATCTCGCCGTTGATCTTCAGCTGATCGAGCAGGAACTGCGGCATATTCTTGTCGAAGCCCTGCTCGGTGAAGAACTTGGTCAGCGGCTCGAGCTGGCCGGCGTTGACGTATGAAAGGGCTTCGCGGCCGGCATGGACCTGCCAGCTATCCGGCGGCTGCCCGCCGGCGAGGCGCGTCTGGAGCACGGCCTTGGCGTTGGTTCCCGCGCCGCCTGCAACCGTCGCATTGACGATCTCGACGCCAGGGTTCTTCTGTTTATAGATGTCGAACATGGCGTTGAGCCCTTCCTGCTCGCCGCCGTTGGTCCACCAGCTGAATATCTCGAGCTTGCCGCCGGCTGCACCGGCTGCTGGCGCGGCGGTGGCTTCTGCGGCCGGCGCGGCGGTGGGGGCTTCTGCTGCGGGGGCGGCGGTGGGCGCCGGGGCGGCGGTGGGCGCTTCAGCCGCCGGTGCAGCGGTGGGCGCCGCGGCGGCGGGTGCGGCGGGCGGCGCAGCCGCAGGTGTGGAACCACCACAGGCGGACAGAAGCATTACTACTACTGCCAGGAGCCCAAGCATCTTTACCCAACGAGACATTGGTGCCCTACCTTTCTTGGCTTGACTTCTGTGTCATTATATACGACCAAAACCGGGCTGGAGACGCGCTCCACCTCCTTTCCGCCTACAAGCATCGCGATCCGGCACATGCGCGAAAACACGCGCCGATCAGAATGGTAGTGGGCGGGGTAGCCGAAACCGTACGAAATATCGTACGGGGCAGCGCTTTACTCGAATGTTTTCTGGAAACGCTTGATATTGTACGTCAAACAGACCGATCTGGCAACCACCAGGCTACTTGGTCGCAGCTGGCGCGGCGATCGGGGGTGGCGCCTGCCCGGTAGCCAGGAGTTCGATCGCCGCAGCCAGCTGTGAGTCGGCGCAGGTGGCCTGCCCTGGTGGCGGCTGACGATCGGCAACGCACGGAACCGTGCTGGCGGCATCTTCGGCGTAGGGCACCAGATACTGCGGGGTGATACCGATCTTGTGGATTTCGCTTTTGTTAGGGGTTAGCCAGTGGGCGATCGTGATGTGCGCGCTGCCGCCGTCGCTTAAGGCATGGATGTTCTGAACCGACCCTTTGCCAAACGTCTTTTCGCCCATGAGATACGTGGCCGCGCGCGTGTCGCGCAGCGCCCCGGCTACAATCTCGCTAGCGCTGGCCGACCCGCCATTGACCAGCACAATCAGTGGTGTCGTGAAAGCGCGTGTGTCGCTTGGCCCGCTGATCGTACGCAGCGCGGTGAGATCACTGGTGTTCTTGTCCTCGTAGAGCGCTACCCCATCGTACAGGCGGCCAAGCACCTCCTGCGCATTAAGCAGAAAGCCGCCGGGGTTGTTGCGCAGGTCGAGGATGATGCCTTTGGGGTTGCGCGGCAGCAGCTCGCGCAGAGCTAGGTCGAATTCGGTAGTGGTAGTGGCTTTGAACTCGCTGATGTGGATGTAGGCCAGGTCGCCATCCAGCAGCTGGTCGTCAACGCTGGGAATGATGATATCGGCGCGGGTCAGTAGCACATCGAAGGGCGCATCCGTACCGCGGCGGATGGTTAGCTTGACGGTAGTGCCGGCCGGCCCGCGCAACTTCGCGGCAACCTTGACCGCCGCCTGGTTGACATCCAGCCCGGCGATCAGCGGCTCGACCGGCTGATCGTCGATGTTCACGATCTGATCATCCTGGCGCAGTCCCGCCTGGGTCGCCGGCGCGTTCTTGACTGGCTTGTAGAGGAATGCCTTGCCGTTGTCAATCCGCAGGTAGGTGCCGATTCCACCGAGCTTGCCCTGCATATGATCCTGAGTCTGCGCAGCCAAGTCGGGCTCC
>WNFV01006631.1_pt1 | contig 14816 bp, 11 predicted proteins | sample 5400101 | NCBI WGS metagenome assembly WNFV01 (sample SAMN13153361, study PRJNA577476) | soil metagenome | isolation source: 115 cm soil or saprolite under grassland replicate 1 | place: USA:California | collected 2016-06-15 | reverse complement strand
TCGCGACCTCGTTGCGCGACGGCGGGATGCTGATCGACCTGTCGCGACTCAATGGCGTAACTGTTGACGTGCCGGCTCGAACGGCTACCGCGGAACCGGCGATCAAGAACACAGAGCTAGTCGCGGCGCTGGCGCAACACGAGCTGGCTTTCCCGGCGGGACATTGCCCAACTGTCGCCATCGGCGGCTACCTGTTAGCCGGTGGTCAAGGTTGGAACCAGGGCGGTTGGGGAATCGCTTGCTCGAACATCCTAGCCATCGACTTAGTGAATGCCGATGGCGAGCTAATCACAGCCGACGCACAGCACAACTCGGATTTGCTATGGGCTGCGCGGGGCGGCGGCCCAGGCTTCCCCGGAGTTATCCTCCGCTATCACCTGCGACTATACCCGGCGCCGAAGATGATTATGCAATGCGTCTACGTGTACCCATTAGAGCTAATCGAGGCAGTGGTGCCGTGGCTAGCCCAAACGGTACCTTCCCTGCCAAGCTCCGTAGAGCAGCTCCTGTTGCTAGCTCTGCCGCCTCCTGGCGTAGCTAGCCAACTGGATAATCGCGAGCAACGATATCTAACCCTCTGGCCCTTGGCCTATGGAGACTCGAAGGCAGAAACAGCCGCAGCGCTCGCGCCGCTCGACACATGTCCGGTTCTCGACCAGGCACTGGTGCGGCAGGTCAACACACCTGTTTCCTTCGGCGATCTGTTTGCGATCGAAGCAGCCGTTTTTCCCGAGGGGCATCGCTATGACGTAGGGATTATCTGGTCGGATGCTGATCCCACACCCGTGCTGAGCGGACTGCGCGATCGGTTAGCGCAAGCCCCATCGCTGATGAGCGAGATTCTTGTGGCTGTAACACCGCCGCCAACCATAGATCCATCGGCAAGGGAAATGGCGTACTCTATGGCTGCGCCACTCTATATTGGCTGTTACAGCGTTTGGGACAACGTCGACGACGACGAGGCGAACGAACGGTGGCACCACGAAACACTAAAGTCGCTCGAACCAATCACGCGTGGCCATTACATGGGGGAGACTGATCTGCTCGCGTCGCCGAACCGCGCAGCTGAATCGCTCGCGCCGGGAGTGTGGCAACGACTCCAGGCAATCCGTCAGCGGTATGATCCCCAAGGAGTGTTCTACGGTCACATTGGACAGGCCTGAGCCGCGAATTTAGCAATTGCCTGTTCCGGCCTCCCTATCGGTTTCTGAACGCCAATGAACCACACTTACATTCTTTGGATCGCCACATTCGCGTATGCTCTTCACATTGTTGAAGAATACACTTTTGATTGGAAGGGTTGGGCGACTGCTGTGCTTAAATTGCCTGTGACTTGGGTTCATTTTGCTGTGGTAAACGGTGTCGTGATCGTTCTGGGCATATCCTGCGCTTCAGTAGGCTGATCATTACCTGGCTACGCATTGTGTCTGCCGGCATTGATGCTCATAAACGCCACTTTCTTTCATGTCCTTCCGTTTATTAGCACCAAAGGGCGATTTTCACCCGGCCTCGGGACTGCCGTGATCCTTTTTTACCCGATTGCCATTTGGGCTTACCACGGAGCGTATGTTGATGGCGTCCTATCGACCAAATCGCTGCTGCTATCGATTCTTCTTGGCGCAGCTCTGATGGCTTCTCCGATTGTCATGCTTAAGTTACGTCTTCATTCGTATTTCAGACAGGACAAATGACACCTGGCAGAGCTGTATCTGCGCCGGAAAATTGAGCCGCAGTTTCCCTTGATTCGTGTCCACTTGTGTGAATTCGTGGTTAGTTAGAACTGCGCGCATCAGGTCAGGTTTTAGTCGCCGGTTTTCCCGTTCGCTTCAACGCCCCGCTGAAAAGCGACGCGATGATTATGCTTGGAAACGGCCGAGCCTGCTGCTCTGTCGCGGACAAGGCGCGCGTACGCGCTATTCTCCACGTAAAGCTCCCAATCGGAGGCAACGGGACCGAAGTAGAGGTGTCCAAGATGCCGCCAGGATTCCAGCATGATCCCCTGCTTGAATGGCTGGCCTTTGGCAGTCACAACGATGCAATTGTTCTCGCGCCACGTGCCCGGATCGTATTCGCCCCAGTGCAGTTCGAGGCTCTTAAGTCGCAACGCATCGAGAGCAATGAGCAGATCCTCCGACCATTGGTAGCAATAACCGCGTTTCCTCAGGCCGTGATAAATGAGGAAGTTATTGAAAATCGGCGTCCCAAACATGCGGTATTCCCGCCTGAGCTTGCTTACGGTGGCGAACGCGCATTGTGCCAGGAGCGTCGCCTCCTCTCGATTCACTCTTGGCGAAAGTGACGCGAGGTCATCGGCCAGTTTCCCGGCCTTCGCAACATCGCTCTTTTGCACTTGGAATGAAAGGGGCTGCTGTTGTTGGTCGCACAGAGCCGGGTTGGTCCACGCCCAAAAAATTACGAGGACGATACTGGACCACGATAGCGATTGAATTTGCAATTTCATAGCGCGCGTCCGCAGGTCATTGTGTCTGCGATGCTGATGGAAAGTGTATTCCATAAACTGACATAGTCTCTTCGTCGAACCATTGGAATCCGTGTGTATTGTTAATGAAGAAGCAGACAAGCGTCCTCCGGCGTCGTCGATCTTGGCGCTGAGAAGAGAAAGATTTTGCCTGCGTCCGATTTCAGCGTAATTCTGAAAACTTTTATATGCCCGACCGCGCTTATCTTCATCCAATCGATCCGGAGTTAATTCCCGGCGCGCGTAATGCGATCAATGTTTGCCTTCGATTGAACCCACAGGAGCGGATCACAATCATCACCGACGCTGCCGCCCGGGAGATCGCGGCCGCGCTACAATCGGAAGTCGAGCGCGTCGGCTCGGATTACAGTTTGTTCGTGCTCGAGCATCACGCGAGGCGTCCGCTGAAGTTTATGCCAGAGATTATCCTTGAAGATCTGGCCTGTTCGCAGGTCTCGATCCTTGCCGTGCAAGCTCAGCCGGGCGAACTCGGGGCGCGCACGGAAATGACGGCCGTAGTAAATCATCACCGCATCCGGCACGGCCACATGGTGAACATAAATCGACAAATCATGCTCGAAGGCATGCGCGCCGACTTTGTGAAAGTGGACGACTTGAGTGAACGGCTGGTCGAACGCGCGCGCAATGCCGAACGCATCACCTGCAAGACACCGCACGGCACCGAATTTGAGGCTGAGCTTTCCCCGAAACTGAGATGGCTTAAAACCAGCGGAATTATCACACGCGACAAATGGGGTAACTTGCCCGGGGGCGAAATTTTCACGTCGCCGCTCAATACTAACGGAGTCTTCGTTGTTGATGGCGTGGTGGGCGATTACCTCTGCGAACGCTTTGGCGACCTTGAATCCAATCCGCTCACGATCGAAGTAGAAAATAATCGGATCCGCTCCTTGAAATCGGAGAACAAGGATTTGCGTGACGAATTTCGCGCTTATACAAGCACAGATGAAAACAGCAACCGCGTCGGTGAATTCGCGATCGGCACTAACACGGCCTGCACGCACGTAATTGGGCACATTTTGCAGGATGAAAAAATTCCAGGTGTCCACATCGCTTTTGGTCATCCCTACGCCGAGCACACCGGCGCCAACTGGGTTTCCAAGACACATATCGACTGCGTCGGCCGCGACTTCGACATCTGGTTCGATGGCGAACAGGTAATGCGGGACGGGAAATTCCTGGTCTGATTTTGCTGTAACCTTATCGTCGCCGCTTGTCTGCGCTTGGATGCGTTGACTAAATGACGAAGCACGAATGACGAATGCCGAAAGAAGTCTGAATTCACGAATCACCGAAGGTGGCCGACAACTTTTTCGATCATTGGGGATTCGTCATTCCCTCGTCATCAGGCACTCGGTATTCGTCATTCAACGATATGCACCCTGAGTTACGCGAGTGTTTCAACGCCGACTTCACCCCAGAGAAATACGCGGGTGTGGTGCACTGCGTAAATGAAACGGAGAAATGGCCGGCAGATTTTCGGATTTCCGAGACACCGATCTTTTTGACGAGTGATTTCACCGATGAAGTCACGCGCGCAGCAAGTGCGATTGTCGCTCTCACGCGTACGGCGGAGTTTACGAAGCACGCAGTTACAGCAGTTCCGAAAGGATTGGAAGTTCCAAATGAATCGGCGCATCCGAATTTTCTCGTGGTCGATTTTGCGATCTGTACCCAGGACGACCGCCCCGTCCCGCGCCTGATTGAATTGCAAGCTTTCCCGAGCTTATTCGGATTCCAATTACTGTTGCTGGGTTGTATCCGAAACGCGTACCCGGTGATCCCACGTAGCTGGACCTCGTCATTCGGTGGAATCAAAGACGAGGCATATCTCAATCTCTTGCGACGCACCATCATCGCCGATTCGGCTCCGGAAAATGTCGTTCTGCTGGAGATCGAGCCGGAAAAGCAAAAAACGCGAATCGATTTCGCCGCAACGGAAACACTTCTTGGTATTCGCTCGGTTTGCGTGACGAAAATAAAGAGGAACGGCCGCCAGTTATTTTACAATCGCGACGGATGTGAAGTGCGCATCGAGCGCATTTACAATCGAGTAATTTTCGATGAGTTAATTCGTCGGCCCGATTTGAGTCTGCCGTTCCGGTTTCAAGATGATCTCGATGTCACCTGGGTCGGCCATCCCAATTGGTATTTTCGGATCAGCAAACATTCCTTGCCGTTTTTACAGACCGAGCATACCTCGCCAACTTTCTTTGCAGATGGCTTTCCTGTCGGAGAAAACATCAATAATTACGTCTTGAAACCGCTTTATTCGTTTGCCGGTCACGGCGTGGACATGGAGCCAACGCGCGAAAAAATCGCTGCCCTGGAAAATCCCCACGAATGGATTTTGCAGAGGAAAGTCGATTACGCAGCGTTTGTGCGCACGGTCGATGGCCAGAAATCGAAAGCCGAAATTCGGATGATGTTTGTCTGGCCCGACAACGACCGCGATCCTACTCTGGTCAACAACCTTGTACGAATGAGTCAGGGCAACATGATGGGGGTCGATTTCAATGTCGACAAAACCTGGGTCGGCGCCAGCATCGCGCTGCACGAGGGGTAGCGCACGATTTCGCGAAAACCAACGAGCTTCCGCTAAACTTTTCCTTCCATTATGTCTCGCACTTCGGCCGAAGTGCGAACGGGAATGATTTCGAAGTCCATCAAATCTTTCCAATTGTCGGTCCAATGCTCGAAAAGTGACTCGTCATCGGTGCGCATCAGTTGCCAGCAGATTTTTAGATCGCCATCAATCCAACTGGAAACGTATTCGATTCCCTCGGGCATCATCCGGCCCTTTTCGCGCAGACGCTGATAAATGGCAGGCGCGTCTTTGAAGCGTTCGACAACCATGTAAAGCATACGTTCCTCTCGCGCGCGATTACGCCGGCTCAGTTGACACTGTTGCTTCGCCAGCGCCCTGCTCAAACGCCTGTTCTACAGCCCGCCAGGGGAGTATCGCGCATTTGACCCGTTGCGGAAAATTTCGCACACCCTTCATCACGCGGAGATCACCCAGAGTTTTGGGCGCTTCACCTGCGTCGTTTGTCACAAGATCGTGGAATGCGCGGAGCATTTCCATCGCTTCCGGGCGACTCTTCCCCTTGAGTTTCATCGTCATCAGTGACGCCGACGCCTGGCTAATCGCGCATCCGTGTCCAGTGAACTTGATCTCTTCCAAGCCACCGCCGGCGTCGAATTTGACTGCGAGATGAATTTCATCGCCGCACGCCGGATTATCACCGTGCACGCGAACCGCGGCATCGGGTAGCTCTCCGAAATTTCGCGGCCGGCGCGAATGATCGAGTATGACCTCCTGATATAGCTCTTCGATTTCCGGGATCATGAAAAGAAACGCGCAGCGTTGTGCAGGATTTCAATCATTCGATCGATTTCGTCTATCGTGTTGTAGAAATAGAAACTCGCCCGCGTCGTCCCAGGCACACCAAACCGTCGCATCAACGGCTGGTTGCAATGATGCCCGCCTCGTAACGCCAGTCCGTATTGATCGGCGAACGTGGTGAGATCGTGCGGGTGCGCCGCTTGCATCACAAATCCAACCAGGGCGCCGCGCTCCTCGGCTGGTCCAAAAACACGTGTCCCCGGTAATTCGTTCAGGCGATCGAATGCATAACTCGCCAGTTGCGAGTCGTGTTCGAAAATTGCTGCGCGTCCGATTCGATCGAGGTAATCGATCGCCGCGGCCAGACCGATTGCACCGGCGATGTTTGGCGTGCCAGCTTCAAACCGATGTGGCGCTTTCTTAAACACGCTCTTTTCCAAAGCGACGCTCACGATCATTTCGCCGCCGCCGTGCCAGGGTGGCATGGAATCTAAAATCTCCTTTCGCGCATAAAGCGCCCCGATTCCCGTCGGCCCGCACATCTTGTGCCCGGAGAAGGCAAGGAAATCACAACCCAATTCCCGCACATCGAGCGGCAAATGTCCGACGCTCTGCGCCGCATCCAAGAGCGTAAGCGCGCCGACGGCGTGCGCTTTCTCACACAACTCAGCCACGGGATTAATTGTGCCCAGCGAATTCGAGATGTGTGTAAACGCGAAGAGCTTTACCTCCAGTGTGAGTAACGCAGGAAGCTGTTCGAGATCCAACGTTCCATCATCGAGAACCGGCACAAAGCGTAATCGCGCTCCCGTTCGCTCCGCTAACAATTGCCACGGCACAAGATTGCTGTGGTGCTCCATTTCCGTCAGGAGAATCACGTCTCCTTCGCGAATAAATTCTCCACCCCATGCCTGGGCCACCAGGTTGATGCTCTCAGTGGTTCCGCGCGTGAAAATGATTTCGCCTGTACTCGTCGCACCGATGTATTCTGCAACACGCCGCCGCGCTTTTTCGTAAGCCTCTGTCGCGCGCGAGCTCAGAGTGTGCAACCCACGGTGGACATTTGCATTCTCGTGCTCGTAAAAATTCCGAAGCGCCTCGATCACCGCCCGCGGTTTCTGGGAGGTCGCGGCGTTATCGAAATAGATCAGAGGATGGCCATGTGCCTGTTCGCGGAGGATCGGGAAATCTTCGCGAAGGGCCTTCCAATCAACGGTGCTGCCAGCAACTTTGTGCACACCATAATCTGCTCCGCATGTCGCTGTACGCCACTTCTATTCAGGAACTTAAAGTTACAACTTAGAACAGACGACGCCCTTCTTTTCTTCGTAACCATCTAACCGCTTTTAACTTTCTCTGAGTTCGTCGTTCACCTCCCCGAAGGCGTTGACCGCAAATTCCAAATCTTCGCGGGAATGTGCTGCCGACACCTGGGTGCGAACACGCGCCGTGCCATGCGGAACGACCGGGTAAAAAAAGCCAATGACATAAACGCCTTTCTCGAGCATTCGAGCAGCGAACTTTTGTGACTTGGTTGCGTCACCAATCATGATCGGGACAATGGGATGGACCCCGGGCTTGATGGTCAAGCCACGCTCCGTCAATGCGGCGCGGAAATATTTTGTGTTTTCTTCAAGCTTGTCGCGCAGTTCAGTCGATGCACTGAGCAGTTCCAGAGCCTTCAGTGACGCCGCGACAACCGGCGGTGCGATCGTATTGGAAAATAAATACGGGCGCGAGCGCTGCCGCAAAAGATCGACAATTTCTTTTCGGCCGCTGGTAAAACCGCCGCTGGCGCCACCGAGCGCTTTGCCCAACGTGCCTGTGATGATGTCGATCTTGCCCATCACACCGCGATATTCGTGTGTGCCTCGTCCTGTCTTACCGAGAAATCCAGTTGCGTGCGCGTCGTCGATCATCGTTAGCGCATTGTGTTTTTCCGCGAGCTCAACAATCGACTTGAGGTCGGCAATGGTTCCGTCCATCGAAAAACAGCCGTCCGTGGCGATTAATCGGAAGCGCGCGTCCTTTGCGGCGCGGAGTTGGGCTTCGAGATCGGCCACGTCGTTGTGCTTGTAACGAAAGCGTTGTGCTTTGCAGAGTCGGATGCCGTCGATGATGCTGGCGTGATTCAATTCATCGCTGATCACGGCGTCTTTGTCGGTGAGCAGCGTCTCAAACAAGCCGCCATTTGCGTCGAAACAGGACGGATAAAGAATCGTGTCTTCGGTGCCGAGGAATTTGGTAAGCGCCGCCTCGAGTTCCTTGTGAATGTCCTGCGTGCCGCAAATAAAACGCACACTCGCCATCCCGAACCCGTGGGTCTTGAGCGCCTCTTTGGCCGCAGCGATCAGCGCGGGATGATCGGCAAGCCCAAGATAATTATTCGCACACATGTTGAGCACGCGTTTGCCGCCGGTGATCGCAATGTGCGCGTCCTGCGGACTCGTGATGACACGCTCGGTCTTGAAAAGACCTTGCGACTTAATTTCCTCGAGAATTTGAGCCACCTGATTTTCGAATTCGGAGACCATAGTGCCCTACAGATTACACAGATTTCGCATAGCAAGAAAAGGGAACAAACGTGATTTCCGAAATCATAACCGCAGAATGGAGCCGCGGGGACGCGAGCGACATGGACGGGAGGCCCGACGGGCGAGCGAATGGGAATTCGCGAGTCATTACCCGCCTACCGTCGCCAGGGCAACCTACGGCGTGGCGGGCGCGGATTAAATAAAATGGCGAAGCACCCCCTTCGCGTTGGCTACGGCGGGGCAGACGAATGTCTAAAGACAAGAAAATCGAGTTTCGACTTATTCCCATTATCGGTGCCAAGTCTTACGGCACAGTCGTAACCTCATAGCAAAAACATCTTAAAAATAGGACTTGCGCCCCTTGTGAATAACTGTTAATAAGTTCGTCGGTGGTTCGCCTTGACCTACGCTGACCGTCGTAACCTTGCCTGGGCTATTCTCGCGGCGTTTATCGCCGTTATCCTGCTCAGTGGCTGCGGGACAAGCCAGCATGCTTTGCCGCCCTACGAGCCGCCACTGGCAAAAACGGATTTTCAACATGTGCGCACGACAGCGTACACCCACACCGAATCGGACCATCGGGCATACAGCAATCACAACGCCCTCGGCGGGGAGTTGCATGCAGCCGGCCCGCCCATCCACCGAGCCGAAGTAACGCGACGCGCCATTCCTGTTGGCGATGCGCCACGCGCGATGCCGGTAGATGAAACCGCTTCGTATTCACCACGACTTCAACCATTCTCGGTGGAAGAAACGCAAACAGTCACACGCACGACGAAACGCGGAGCGAAAACAACCCGGAGCGTGAAGCGCGCGGTCGTAATCTCCAAACCACGTATCGGCAGCGCTGCAGCCGATTGGTCACGGTGGCCGGTGGGAACGACTTTTCGCCTGTTATCAACCAGTCAAATTTATCGCGTCGAAGATTACGGCTGGGCTCTCGCTGGCCGCAACACAATTGATCTGTACATGCCGAACCAACGCGAAATGAATTCGTGGGGCGCTCGCCAGGAAACCATCCAGATTCTGCAATGGGGCAATCCGCAGGAAAGTTTGCAATTCCTGCGTCGGCACCAGGACTACAAGCACATCAAGCGGATGGTGTTTGAGCTGGAAGGCCGCCACGAACAAGCGGCCGCGTTGCAGTAGGTGCATGCGCTTGTCGCCTGCGACCAGATACGATAAAGTAAATCGCAATGCACAACGAATTCACTGCGATTATCGAACGCGATGGGGAATGGTTCATTGCACAGTGCCCGGAGGTCCCGGAAGCGAACGGGCAAGGTCGCACGCCTGACGAAGCCAAGAGTGATCTCGCGGCAGCGATTCAGCTCGTTCTCGAAGATCGTCGGGAGGACGCTTTAAAAGCGGCATCGGCGAACGCCGTGCGTGACGTCGTAACGGTTGGCACGTGAAACGCACGAAGCTGTTGCAGCATCGCAGCGGCATGGATGCGTGCTCAAACGCGAAGGCGGAAGTCATTCGATCTGGCGCAATCCGCAGACGAACGAAATCCAGGCAATTCCGCGTCACACGGAAATCGCCGAGAATCTTGCGCGGAAAATATGCCGGAAATTGTCGCTGCCTGAACCCTGATGCGATTCGAGAAAAAGACTCCGCGATATCCGTGTAATCCGTGGTGCTTTGAGAGATCCTTCGACTGCGCTCAGGATGACAAGTTGCTCCAATTAAGCACAATTTTGCCGGAGTTGCCTGATTTCATTAGCTCGACGGCTTCCTTGAATTGCGTGTAGGGGAAGCGGTGCGTAATGACCAGTGAGATGTCGAGGCCGCTTTGGATCATGGCGGTCATTTTGTACCAGGTCTCGTACATTTCCCGACCGTAAATTCCTTTGATGGTTAGCTGATTGAAGACCACCAAGTTCCAATCGATCGCAGCGCTACCAGGCATGATGCCGAGGAGGGCGATTTTGCCGCCGTGAAACATGCTCGGCAAAATGTCCGCGAAGGCTTTTGGATTGCCGGACATTTCGAGCGCCACATCAAACCCTTCCTTCATGCCGAGCCTCTGCATCGCATCCGAGACTTTCTCGGTGCGTACGTCCAGCGCGACGTCAACGCCCATCTTTCTGGCGAGATCGAGACGATAGGGATTCACGTCCGTAATCACGACGTGACGGGCCCCGGCACGTTTGCAGATCGGAATGGCCATGCAGCCGATCGGCCCCGCGCCAGTGATGAGCACATCTTCGCCGACCAAATCGAACGAGAGCGCCGTGTGCACGGCGTTGCCTAACGGGTCGAAACAGGAAAGCACATCGAGCGAGATCGATGGATCTGCGTGCCAGCAGTTGTCCTGTGGAATCGCAACGAATTCCGCCCATGCGCCAGGGCGATTCACACCCACGCCCTGCGTATTCGGGCAAAGATGACGCCGGCCCGCAAGGCAATTACGGCAATGTCCACACGTAATGTGCCCCTCGCCTACCACGAGATCGCCCTTACCAAATCCTTTCACATGATCGCCCACTTCATCGACAACCCCGACAAATTCGTGGCCAATTGTCATCGGCACAGGAATCGTCTTCTGCGCCCACGCATCCCAGTTGTAAATGTGAACATCGGTTCCGCAGATTGACGTTTTTAGAACGCGAATGAGCACGTCGTCGCCGCGCGCTTCAGGGACAGGAACTTCTTCGAGCCATAACCCCGGCTCGGCTCTAGCCTTCACGACGGCCTGCATCGTTTTCTGCACGAACAAGAGATTAGGCGAATCGGGAACGCAGGAAAGGAGGAAAGCAAATCCCTAAACCCAAATCGCAAGGAAATCTCAGGCCGCAAAATCCCAAATCCATTCCACCCGCCGGTCGCTGTTTCGTCATTAGAAATTGCGATTTCCTCGGACGTCTGCTCTCGAAGGCTCTGCTAGCGAAACCTTTCGGAGTTGGAGTTTGCAATTTGGAAGTTCGTGTACGGAAAGGCGCGGAAGATGTCTTGCCACCGGGATGCCGTCTGTCCTATTCTCTCTAACGGTGTGAAAACAGCGCCGGTTCCGCCTCGTCGCGAACCGGAAGGTCGCGATGAATCATTTGCCTCCAGGCGTCGGACGAGGGTCATCGAAGCGGACAATTCCGCGACGGCTTCCGCTCACGCGCCGAAAGCGCTCTCGGAATTGTGCCAGACCTACTCGCACCTCCTTTACGCATGGTTACGCAAGCAAGGGTATGGCCCAGAGAACACACGCGATTTGACCCTCGGGTTTTTCACGGACTTGATCGACACGCTCGCCTACGCACACGCTGATCGCGAGAAAAAGCGGTCTCGTTCGTTTCTGCTCCTGGCGCTCAAGCATTTCATCGCCGACAGTCGCGATCGCGGCCGAGCCTTGAAACGCGACGGTGGCATGGTTCTGGCGCGGCCGAAACGTTGCTCCGCGGAAGCAGGCGCGGCGCATCGCGCCGTTGTCGCTCTAGCAGCCACTGCGATTCTGGTTGTCAGTGCGGCTGCGTTTTTCGTTTTTCCCTCACTGCGCATCCGTCTGGCAACTGCCGGATCGACTTCGAATCCTACAAGATCGGAGAAAAGTATTGCCGTGTTGCCGTTTGAAAACCTGAGCGGGGACCCGGACAACGCCTTTTTCGCCGATGGCGTGCAGGACGATGTTTTGACCAAGCTGGCAACAATTTCCGACCTCAAGGTCATCAGCCGCACCAGCGTCATGCATTACCGCGGTAAACAGGATCTGCGCAAGGTTGGGAAGACGCTGGGCGTTTCACGTGTGTTGGAAGGAACCGTGCGCCGCTCCGGCGGCAAGGTGCACGTAAATGCAAGGTTGGTGGACACTCGCACCAACACGCATCTCTGGGCGCAGGAATACGATGGCCGTCTGGATGAAGTGTTCGCGATCGAGGCAGACGTGGCGCAAGCCACCGCAAATCGACTGGGAGCGAACGTTTCTGCTCGCGAACAGAGGGCCATCCAGGAGCAGCCAACCAGCGATCTTGTTGCCTACGATCTCTATGTTCGCGCTGCCCCTTTGATCGAGGAGTCTCTCTATTATGGCCTCAGCAGTGAGACAAATCTTTTCAAAGCCGTGGAGTTGCTCAACCAGGCAATCACGCGCGACCCTGCTTTCCTTCTGGCATATTGCCAGTTGGCCAGAGCCCAGGATGGGATTTACTGGACGGGTCTCGATCACACGCCTGGCCGTCTGGAGTTAGCGAAGTCAGCAATCAATTCTGCTTCTCGACTGAGTCCGGATTCGGGCGAGGTGCACCTCGCCTCGGCTCTGCACTTTTATTACGGTTACCTCGATTACGACCGCGCCCGGGATGAGCTCAACATGGCTCTCCGCACAATGCCAAACAACGCGCGAATCTTTGAACTGAACGGATACATCGATCGAAGACAGGGGCACTGGGATGATGCCGAGCATAAACTGGAGCGTGCAATAGAGTTGGATCCCCGAAATGATGATATTCTTTTCGGGGCAGGATTTACTTATCTCTGCTCCCGCGACTATAAACGAGCCAGAGAGATTTCTGATCGCGGCGTTGCCGTCCCAACAAAGAGCAATTACGCGCGGCTGCTGCCTGCCTGGATCGACTTCCATGAACGAGCCGATTGCCGGCCATGGCATGATGTTCTTGAAAAGATTCTCGCGGAGAATCCTGCGTCGGCGAGAGATCTGACACGCGGGCGTTTCTTTGTCAGCCTGTACGAACGTGACTCTGCCGCCGCCGAGCGCGCGCTCGCCACACTGGATTATCCGGTGATGAATGCGAGAGGAATAGGCAATGTCAAATTTAGCCCGGCTTACGCGCATGGGTTGGTCTCTCGCATGAAAGGAGACGCAGCCGGCGCGTACGCTGCATTCAGCGCCGCTCGCGCGCAGCAAGAAAAGGCAGTCCGCGCGGCGCCTGATGATGCTTCGAAGCTCTGTTTCCTGGGTTTGATAGACGCATCTCTTGGGCGGAAAGAAGAAGCGCTGCGCGAGAGCCGCATGGCAATCGAGCTTCTCCCCCCGACCAAAGACGCGCTCAACGGCACAGAAGTCCTCTAGTCTCGATCCGTTCTGGGACCCGCTGCGCGGCGACCCGCCCTTCGAAAAAATCGTTAATTCCCTTGCCCCAAGATAGTCTATTCGTTTTCTAACTACGCTGTAGCCCCGCGACTGGGGGACGAAGCCGGGTCGCCTCCCTCGCGGCGAAGTGATTTCAGAATAACAAAAGGAAACGAAGGTAACAAAGGATTCTGTGACTACGACAAGATCGACGACTCCAACAAACTCGTGGCCAATGGTCACGGGCACAGGAATTGTTTTCTGCGCCCACGCATCCCAGTTGTAAATGTGAACATCGGTTCCGCAGATTGACGTTTTTAAAACGCGAATGAGCACGTCATCGCCGCGCGCTTCGGGAACAGGAACTTCTTCGAGCCATAACCCCGGCTCCGCTCTAGCCTTCACGACGGCCAGCCAACGCGTCAATTGTGCAGCGCCGCAGGATGACTAGCTAGCCGTTGCAGGGCGAGGGAACTTTGCAGCGAAGGACGCCCCACAAAGTCCTATACTGTCGGTGTCCCGCCGCGTTTTGTTTCCTGTCCGCGCTTGTCTGCTTTGGGCTTTGCCAACAAGTGCAAAGCGCCACAGACACACCGGATCCAGGTGCGAAGCCCCTAAGCAATACGGCGGATGGGACAAATGCTCTTTTGAGTCTCACCAGCGGTCTTTACAATTCAGCATTTGGGTTCGACTCGCTGCTGAGCGCCAGCAACACCAGCTTCAACACGGGTGTCGGCGCGGGAACCCTCATCCTTAACAATGGAGACCCGACCGCAGGCGAAGGAGTCCAAAATACGGCCGTTGGCGCAGGGGCGCTTTTGAGCAACACTACCGGCGGCAGCAACACGGCCGTGGGGGCGTTCGCCCTTTTTAGCAACGTTGACGGCGGCGGCCACACGGCCGTCGGGATCGGTGCGCTCGAGCACAATAATGCCTCTGGTTTCTTAGCATCAAACACGGCCGTCGGTGTTTCTGCGCTTGTCACAAGCACCAGCGGCGGTGCCAATGTTGCCGTCGGTGAGGGCGCGCTACTCAGCAGCGATACGGGTTCCGCTAACACGGCCATCGGCGCTCTAGCCGGGGTTTCCTACTCTGCCGACGAAAGTAGTAATATTTGTATCGGCGCGGGTACGACGGGCTCTGCGGGCGACGACAACACCATCCGCATCGGCGACAACTTGCCGTCCGGTGGCATTGGCGTCCTCGACGGCGGCCCGGCCGCCAACTTCATCGTCATCGGCAACGGCTTGAACACCCAGGGCATCGTTATAGGAACGCTGATAGGGTTTGGCAACGTTTCGATCGGCAACGGCCTCCAAACTACGACCGGGGCTTCAACCTGTAATATCGGCGGCATCTTCAACCAAACGCCGCCCGCTGGGTCCCATACTGTAATGGTTGGCCCCAATAATC
>WNFV01007032.1_pt1 | contig 14817 bp, 13 predicted proteins | sample 5400101 | NCBI WGS metagenome assembly WNFV01 (sample SAMN13153361, study PRJNA577476) | soil metagenome | isolation source: 115 cm soil or saprolite under grassland replicate 1 | place: USA:California | collected 2016-06-15 | reverse complement strand
TGATTTTCGCAATAAAAAGGAAATAGATACGCAAATATTCTCAACTTTTTCTGGCTATATTTTCGGTTTAGTTTGATAACCTACCTTGTACAATCTTAATACTGATTTTCAGATGTAGCTTATCAAACTAAACGATCAAACCTAGCAAGAAGAGGTAAATAGGCAATATCCTATCTTTGACCACGAATTATTTTGCTTTTTGTAGCTGGAAAGAAGGCCATACCACCTAAAGATAGATCCCTTTTCTGTGATTGTACAACAAATAAATGTCATTAAATTAAAGAAATCTTACAAAATTTCATAATTGGGATCATGCAATATACTGTATCAATGTTGTCCAATTTGTCACCTGAACCAGAAGGCCAACAGTGCATCAGGCAAAGCCAGCGACAATTACCTTTAGCCCACATTTTGGCTCTCGTGGCAAGTATCCTTAGAGTCACCTAACCTGCATGGGGAGTAGGTCGGAGCGCATCTTCGTACTGGAGTACGTCCAGGCCCCCATAGTCATGAATGTGAACTGCTTTCATACATCTAAATCTCCTTTTCAAATTTTGGCAACGAGAAATCTATGTTGCTAAGGATGTAATGGACCCAAGAATCTGGACAGATTTTTAGGGATTCTTAGGGGGTATCTGGCTTCGAATGAGCGAGCCGCCAAGCAGCCTCGAACTCAGCGGGAGTCAGATATCCTAACGCAGAATGGATGCGTTTGGTCATGTACACATCTTCAATAAAACACTCAATCTGCCTGCGAGCGTCGTCCAAATCGAGATATTCGGAAAGGTCCACCTCCTCTTCCTTGATGGTTCTCATCAATCGTTCGGCATAACCGTTTTCTTCGGGCTTGCCTTGAGTGGCCATACTGATCTGAATGCTATTTTGCTTCAGCAAATCGGTATAAGCTTGTGCAGCATATTGAATGCCCTGGTCACTATGATGAATTTTAGGGATGCATAAACTCAGAGCACGCTGTAGAGCCACCAGCGTCAGATCGACATCCAAGCTACGGCTCAGGTTCCAACCCCGGATGGCGCGCGTGAACACATCCATTACGATCGCCAGAAACACGAAGCCCTGACCCAGCCGCACGTACGTGATGTCGCAGACCCAAACTTGCTCTGGCTGGGTGATCTCAAGTTCCGCCACCAGGTTCGGATACCGCGGATAAGGATGCTGACTGTCGGTCGTGCGATACTTGGCTCGTTTGAGCGGGCGCAATAGCCTTTTTTGGCGCATGATCCGCTGAACACGCTTGCGATTGATCTGGTAATCATACGGTGCTCGCCGCAACTGATGGGTAATCCGCCGCGTGCCATATTTGGGAAACTGCCCAGCCACCGTTTCCAAATCTGCCTCCAGCTGGCTTGCCTCGCCTCGCTGCAATCGATAGTAATAGGTACTGCGGGGTATCCCAACGGTTTCACAGATCATTTTCACTGAACCGCGTTCCTGTGCCACCAGTGCTTGCACTATTCCTCGCTGTTCTTGCGCAGCCAGCTGGCATAACTCACTGCTTTTTTTGCAATTTCCGCTTGCATCGTCAGCCGACCCACCATGCGCTCCAACTCAGCAATCCGAGCATCCTTGTCTTGTCCATCTTTCGGCTGTTCAAAGATCTCACTGGCTCGTTCGAGAAATTCCTGCTTCCAACGCGACAACACCGTATCTTTGACCTGCATGGGGAGTAGGTCGGAGCGCATCTTCGTACTGGAGTACGTCCAGGCCCCCATAGTCATGAATGTGAACTGCTTTCATACATCTAAATCTCCTTTTCAAATTTTGGCAACGAGAAATCTATGTTGCTAAGGATAGTGTGACTTTCTTGGCATCTATTCAAGTTTCGAATAGATTATTATATAACACACTTTTCTTAAGAAAGATGCTTCGTAGTTGCCTTGGATAATAGTTGAAAGTCAAGTCCTTGGCCAAGGAGGGTCATGGAGCAGGTGATGGAATACAATATCCGGCCGCGCTGAGACACATGCAATCAGTAAACGAACGGGATCATTCGGAACTTCGCCCTGCGGCAATACTCTTCCCAAAGCGGCCCATACTTGGCGCGGCATTTCCTGTCATCGCGCGTGGCACGCTGCGTAAGGAGCAGAAGCAAGCTTAGAGGCAGAAGGTAGGGCTGCCAGTGTGAGAGGCCCGCACATAGGGCAAACGAAAGGTACACGCCGACCTCACCCGTATAGTTGAGCTTCCGTCCGATGCCCCACCACCCTGAAATGAGGAGCTTGCCTCCAATTGTCTTTGCAGGCTTGCCCCAGATCTTAGCCTGCGGGTCACGCTTGAAGCGCTCCTTTTGCCAATTCGCCTGGAAGCATAACGTCAGCGCGATGAGGAAGAAGGCGGTCAACAGCGCCCACTGGAGGGTCGAGAATGGGGTCGTCTCGTCGATAATCCAAAAACCCGGCAGCGAATAAAGAAATGGCAAATAAACAAGGTCGCCCCACACGAGCATAAAGCCGAAATTCTCGTCGGTGATATCCCATGTAGAAAGCATGAACTCTTGATTCACGTAATGCATGAAGAGGTATGCAAACCAAAAGCCAACAAAGCACCACATCTGCAGCGTGATCGCCCCGTGCCTTTCAAACTGTGCATAAGCAAACGAAATGACGATCAGATACACACCAAGCAATGAAGGCTGGTACATGAACATCTTCAGATCGACGCCGAGCCATGTCGGGTTGAGCTCGTTCCCGAACCACAGGTCTTTGACCCAACCCGGCAGCGGGTGATCATGGCCGGTCTCGCTCTTCAGCACCGGACCATTGCGCTTTCCATAGAGATAGAGCGCCAGCGACCATAGGATGGCAAGCACATTTGCAACAATGAAGAGCGACCAGAAATGGTGGACGATTGGCGCAAGTGAGATGCCAAAGCCGAATGTCGCGATTCCCAAAGCGATGTGCAGTAAGAAAAAGAATGTCATCCCGTACAGTTTGTAGTCCTTGGTCTGCCCGTTCGGAAGCGGGTAACCGCGTCGCTCGAGACCGGGGAGGACGAGGGCACTGATGAAGAGTACCCCGATAAAGCCGAGCACCATCCAGGTTGCCGTGATGAGGAATTCCAGCGTAACAGGCAAAAGAAGTGGCTGCATGTTAGACCTCTAAAAGATTCTCGTTTCGGTTTTTACACAGAGCTGTCCAGCGAAGGTTCGCCATCAGTGCTCATCCAAATGCCGCGCGTCTCCGATAACGAAAGCGACGTGGCATCATAGGGTGGACAATCAGCCTTTGGAAGTCCGATTTGATGTAACTCGACAGCAGGGACAGGTCAGATGGCTCTGCTTCATAAATCGCTTACCGACCCCTGGCCGACCAATACGGCGAAAGCTTAAGAAGGGATCGGCGCACAAAGGGACGCACCAATGGCATGATATATCTTCGATAGCCGAGCAGGTGACTGATCTCAGCTAGGATTTCTTCAAACGAATGACGTTGGTACTCCAGTAGCTGTTGACTTTCTGTGGTATCGAGCCAGTCGGTATAGTACTGCTTCTTACTATAAGCTTGTTCAGGAAACGGACCAATCCACAGCGTCGTCAGCAACTTGGTGAAGTACTCACGGAAGGATAGTTGGCATGTAACTCCACCTCCGACCAGTAAGACCTTACCCCACGCCGCCTCACAACGCAGCGCGTTGACGAGAGCTAGCCCAGCGTCGGCAGGATGCAGGACTTCAGTGCGGGTGTCCAATCCAATTTCAAACATAATTGGATGAGCCTTTTGCAATGCGATGACCACTACAATCGGTAAACGCAAGATGAGCCATTCCAAACTCGATCCCATAAGCATCTTTTCGCAAGTTAGCTTATGTTGGCTATAAGAGTCGGTGATTACAACAGCGTCCATGACCCCGCGTGGAGGAGCTTGTTGCTGCGTATGACCAAACACGACAAAGGAGGAAGCAAAGAGAAACCGCGGGGGCTTCGCTGCCTGTTGGGCTACCTCGATTAAGTTCCGTGTTCCATTCACATTTACCGCCTGTGCTAACTCGGGTTTCTCATCGCTATTCGGAGGGAGTATATAAGCAAGATGAATGATCACATCTTGGCTAGACATCGCCCGGCGCACAGCTTCCACATCCCGCACATCACCCCAAACGATCTCGATTTGCCCCGCAAATTTCGCCGCAATCTTCTTAGCTCGCTTGCTCTTCCTATGCAAGCATCGCACTTGATGCTGTTGCCGTATCAGTTCCTGCAAACAATAAGTGCCAATGTTCCCGAATGCACCGGTCACCAATACCTTCATCTTATTCCCTTGCCTTGCACTGAACTTGATGAGGGTCCGGAAACGATTTATCTAATGGCGTCAGTAATCCTGAAACGGGAATCAATGTTTGTGATACAAATTTTGCCATCACCAATGGTCTCACGTCTCGCGGCGTCTACGATAACGAACGCGACACGGCATCTTAGGTCCGACGACCAGCCTCTGGAAATTCGATTCGATGGGATCGCCAAAAAGTTCAAACTCGTAGCGGCGAAGCAAGACTGCGAAGATCGTCTTGATCTGCAGCAGGGCGAATGAATTTCCCAGGCAGACATGGCGTCCGCCGCCGAATGAAATAAATGTATAAGGCTTCTTGTCCTCCGCACGTCCCGGTGCGTAGCGCTTCGGATCGAAACTCGTAGCGTCTGGGAAAATCGCATCATCGCGCTGGGCGATCAAGGGTGAGACAATGCACCACGTGCCTGCAGGGATGTGGTAGCCTGCAATCTCGACGTCCTGCTGCACAGCTCGCAGCAGCATGAAAAGCGGTGGATGCAATCGAAGCGTTTCTTTCACCGCCCACTCGGTCTCGTTTGCCTCCCGGAGCGCCTGGTGTGTCGCAGGCGGATCGTCCCCGAAGAGCCGATCGACTTCGCCTTGCACTTGGTCCATCACCTGCGGGTGTTGCAACAGTTCGAGAAGTGTCCATGCAGTCGTCACGGCGCTCGTGTGATGGCCCGAGAACATGGCGGCGACGAGCATGCCGGTAATTTCATGATTGGTAAGCGCCGTGCCATCCGAGTACCTTGCTTCCATCAGCGTTTGCAAGAAGTCTTCTTCCACATGGCCACGAGCGCGTCGCCGCTCGACAATCCCTGTTACCATTTCACCAAGCTGCGCACGGGCTCGATCGCGCCTCTGGAAGGCCGGAATCGGAAGATAGGGATGAATATAAGCGATAGGTATGATGCCGCGTTCGAGGTCAAGATAAAGCTCGGCGAACTCCTTGTTGAGTTCCATGCGCAGTTCGCGTCCAAGCAGGCAGTGACTCGAAGTGAAAAGTGTGAGGTCCCAGGTGTACTCGCAGAAGTCGATCACGCCTTCATCGCCCCACCCGGCGATGCTCTGCTCGACCTCGGCTTTAATGATCTCACCATAGGTCCGCATGCGCCGATCCTGCAGCGCCGGTACCAACATGTGAAGCTGCTCGAACATTCTCTTTGGCTCGTTATCGTAGGCGACGCCTTTGCCGAAAACCGGCACCATCATCTTATAAGCTTCGCTCGGAGAGAGCTGCTCTTCCGGTGCACGAAAGAATGCCTCATGGACTTCAGGTCCCGTCAACAGGACCATATCCTTGCCCACGACGCGGAACTTTGCGACATCCCCACATTCTCGCCGGGCACGCTCCAGCAAGCCGATCGTGTCGCGCACGAAATCAAGAGTGTGACCAAGAAGTGGAAGGCCACCGCTAAGTGCCACGGGCATTTTCTTGCCGTTGAAGATAGCCATCTCAGAGCTGTTCATATGCAAACTCCTATCTACCAGAAAATGTTTACTCCGTCCATTTCAATCATTATACTGACCCAACTGCGAAAGTCAATCATATAGCCAAAAATTCACTGGTGCAAAAGCCCGCAAGTTTGTACGATGGCGAACACGCTGAAGATAAATAATGGTATTCTATAAGTTGTAACTAATAAAACCAGCCTTTATAGAAAGGATGTGTATGATGGAATATCGAATGCTTGGTCGTTCTGGCGTGCTTGTCTCGCCGTTGTGTCTCGGTACAATGAATTTTGGCGGGCCAACCAATGAAGAAGACTCTTTTGCGATCATGCACAAAGCAGTTGAAGGCGGGATCAATTTTTTTGATACTGCAAATGTGTATACCAAAGGCGAGAGCGAGAGGATCACGGGCAAGTTTTTGAAAGAGAACAATCTACGTGAACGGATTGTGCTGGCTACCAAGGTTTTTAGCCGCGTGGGCGATTTGCCCAACGAAGGCGGCGGAACCCGCTACCACATCATCAAAGCCTGTGAAGATTCGCTTCAACGCTTGCAGACCGATCACATTGACCTTTACCAACTCCATCGTCCGCCATTGACACATCCGCAGGATGAAACCCTGCGCGCGTTTGATGACCTGATCCGTGCCGGGAAAGTCCGCTACATTGGTTGTTCCACGCATCCAGCCTGGATGGTGATGGAGGCCCTGTCCATCAGTGAGCGCTATGGTTTGAATCGTTATATCAGTGAACAACCTCCTTACAACTTGTTGGATCGCCGTATCGAGAATGAACTTGTCCCGTTGTGCCAAAAATATGGTCTGGCGATTCTTCCTTGGTCACCGTTAGCGATGGGTATATTGGCGGGTCGCTATACCCAAACAGACAATTTCCCAGAAGATTCACGCGCCCATCTTTGGGATAGCAGCATGGTTAAAGCGCGTGTTACTCAGAGCGGAATAGAGGTGGGTCAGGCAGTGAGCAAGATGGCTCAGGAACGTGGGTTCACAGCTTCGCAATTTTCCTTGCTGTGGACGAAAGATCAGCCCGGTGTCACCGCGCCGATCGTTGGTCCGCGCACGCTTGCACATTTGGAGGATGCACTTGGCATTATAGATAAGACCTTAGATGAGGCTGATCGTCCATTGTTCGATGAACTTGTACACCCAGGGACGGCAGTGTCTGATTTCCATAATTCAAATGATTGGATGAAGGCTCGCATCATTTCCTGAGGATATTGATTGATAGGTGTTTTATAGGGGGTAAAATTGGCCCCTATCCCGACCTTCCCCTCGCGAGCATCCTGTAAGGGCATTCAAAGTACGCGAATGGGGGAAGGAGAATATAGAGTGTTTATGAAGATTGTAATTCGCGTCCAAGGCGTGATTTTATTTCTCCCCCATTTCTGTACTTTGAAATGGGGGAGGTGCCGATAGGCGGAGGGGGTCATGCATAAGCGCACTACACCGAAAACATTTGCCCACGCCAAACACCGTCCTGACGGTCGGTGCCAAGACAATTACACCGTAACTTAACTCCCGCCGAAGCTAAACTCTGGGCACGATTACGAGCGCATCAAATGGGCGGTATTCATTTTCGAAATCACACCGTCCTGGCGGCCGGTGCCAGGGACATGCTATTGGAAACTATGTAGTGGATTTTTGTGCGCCGCGCAAGAAATTAATTATTGAATTGGACGGAAGTCAGCATTTGGAACAAGAAGATTATGATGCCGAGCGAACAACATTTTCAAGGCGAGAGGCTATCGAGTCCTGCGCTTCTGGAATAATGATGTCATGAATAATATTGATGCTATGCTCAGGGTGATCTGGAGCGCGCTGAACGAATAGGTAAATGCAATAGTGTAGAAATGGCGAAAAACAGAAAACCTGCTATCATCACGCTGTGCGTGCACCATTCGTTAATCACAGTGAAGCATATTAGAAATTATTAGGGATATTTATGCAAAAGATGCTCCAGACCGAGGTCTCTCAGTTGCTGGAGGAAGTGGGACAACTTGCCCAGCAAGGGGAGCGTGAGAAGGCTTATCAATCCAGTTTAAGAGCCACCAGTATTGCACCAGACGAATCTCTTGCATGGTATTTACGTTCTCAGACCGCGCCCTCTCCGGAGGAACAACTCATGTGCTTGAGCCGCGCCTATTCTCTGGATACAACATTTCCCGATGCAAAGAAAGAGCTGCGCACCGCCGTTCAAACATTATTGAAGCAGGAACCCTTTTTGGCATACGTCCATGAAACAGAGGAGTTCTATCAGGTGAGGAGTGGTCGCGATCTACTCGTCAACATTCCCAAGAACAGAGCCTTTGATACGCCTTATCTTCAAAAAGCGCCGGGTCTTGCCAAGCCAGCTTTTCGCTGGTTATCCCTATCGCTGCTTGCCTTGGTACTAGGCGGTGTAGGAGCAGTACTGCTGGCTCCTATCACGGCATTTCAGGCGCTGCGCCTCCAGGCATCCTCTCCATCTCGCGGGGATCGAGTCCGGTTATGGATCGTATTTATTCTTTCTGTGATCATCTGGCTGGCATCCATCCCTATTAGCTGGCTTCTCCTGATCCGTCTTTACCCCTCGTGAATTAAATGCTTGTACGCGCGTTATACCTCTCCGCGATTTGGTTTGCAATCAGCTTGTTCGCCACGCTCATGCTGGGTGCGCGTCTGCGGCGCAGCAACTCCGCCTTGTCCCTGCTATGGCTGGGGGTCATTATTATTGCCGGAAATCTGATTGCCTTATTCACATTCGGCAAGTTTCTTGAAATTTTCGGTCTTTCATCGATCGCCTTTTTATTTGGATTATTGTGGATCATTCGGCTGCGTGACTGGAATGCGCCCGGTCAAGTCACCTGGGCCATGACGCTGATGACCACCGGGCTTTTCATTTTTTACACCTTCTTGCTCACGGCCTTTTCACCGCTTAATCCCTTGTCTTTCATTTTTGCGCTGCTCTTCTTTTTCCTCGAAGCGATCACACTACTACTAGCGCTCGCGCATATGCATGAAAGTTTGGATGTCATCTGTAGGGTTCGATGGCATCGACTCCTGGATAAGCTCGATCCCCATCCTGATTACCTGCCGATGGTGTCACTACAAGTCCCTGCCTATAATGAACCGGTGGATGTGGTGCAAAAGACGCTCGATTCATTGGCGCAGTTGAATTATCCCAACTATGAAGTGCTGGTGGTGGATAATAATACTCCATTGCAGGAAACCTGGCGGCCTCTTGAAGAAATCTGCCGCAAGCTCGGTCCCAACTTCCATTGTTTGCACCTGGATAAATGGCCTGGTTACAAATCTGGTGCGTTGAACTTTGCCGTGACGCAGACCGACCCGCGCGCCGAGATCATCGGTATTATTGATGCTGATTATGAAGTAGACCCGGACTTCCTGCGTGAACTGGTGCCTGCCTTTGCTAACCCGCAGGTGGCTTTTGTGCAAACGCCGCAGGACTATAGTGATCACAAGGGAGATGTATTTTCAGAATCCACGTATCGTGGCTATAAGTATTTCTTTGAAGTTTCGATGCCCTCTCGCAACGAACGTAATGCCATCATCTTTGCCGGTACGATGGGTTTGATCCGCAAATCGGTTCTGGAGGAGATCGGTGGCTGGGACGAGTGGTGTATCACCGAAGATGCGGAAGCCAGCTTACGTATCTTGATGCGTGGTTATCAATCGTTGTATATTAAAAGGCCCTTTGGCCGGGGGTTGATGCCCTTCAACTTCGAAGGCTTGAAGAAGCAGCGGTTCCGTTGGTGCTTTGGCGGCATTCAGATCCTCAAGAAACATTGGGAAGTGCTCATGCCATGGGCGAATTGGGTGGATCCTCAGAATAAACTGACCTTCGCCCAGCGCTATTATTATCTCTTGGGTGGGTTAGGTTGGTTCACCGATGTGTTCAATCTGCTCTTTGCATTTTTCCTGGTTTTGGGAGCGGTATTTGGTCTGCTCTCCAGCCCGATCCAGGTACGACCACTCACAAATACAATTCTGGTCCTTCCCGCGATCTTCCTTTTTCTCCACACCTCGCGCTTCCTTTGGGTCTTGCGCAATAGGTTGAAAATTTCCTTTGGTATGGCGCTGGCGACCATGTACAATTTTTTCAGCCTGGGCTGGGCAGTGACTCTGGCTTGTATCCAGGGTCTCATACAGAGGGAGGGCATCTTTTTACGCACGCCAAAATCCAAAACCTCCTCAAGGGCGTGGCACGCCATCCTGGTGACGCAGTGGGAAACTATTATTGGTCTGATATGTATCATCGCAGGCTTCCTCGTATTCATCACGAACCGGAATTGGCGGTCGGTTAGTTTGTGTGTTCTGCTTTTCTGGCAGGGAAGTCTTTATATCGCCGCACCCATATACAGCCTGCTCAGCATCCGCAGGGAGGCAGCCAAAGCATCACGTATTACCGACCAGGGCAGACCCATGCTTGAGCAACGGGCAGCGCGTTGGGTAGTCGTGCTCTTTATGGTTATGATTGCTGCTTTCGGCTTGATCACGGTTCTCCCTTCCCCTTCCGAACTGCCCGCGTATGCTCGTTATCTCCCTATCGATATGGCCCCTCAACAGTTGCTCGGCCAGAAACTCGGATCGACAAAGCTGGCAATGGCGACCGTCTCGATTCAAAGCACCCATTGCTGGTCTGGACCGGGAGGAAAATACAAACAGGTCACATTACTCCGCAGAGGTCAGGAAGCAGAAATTCTGGGGCGAAATGCTGATCCTAACAATCCGTGGTGGTATGTAAAAATTCCTGACACAGGCCTGGAATGCTGGTTATGGGGTATGGCCGCGACGACGACTGGATCTGTTGACAATGTTCCAATCATTCAGTAATGGACTTTCTTTATAGCTCGCAGCAGTCGATCCATTACTAAAGCGATGTCAGGCGTCATTCAACCCAAGCGAGCATATTTCAAGAGCAAAAGATTACGATGCTAAAGTTACTGAGACAGACTAAATTCCTGAACAAGTGTCTGGCCGCCGGCTTTGTCCTGTGTAGTTTACTGGTGTTGTTCAGAATACCTAGCATGACTGCCCATCCGATCACACCGACTCTAAACTGTTTGCACACATCGGGGAACAAAATATTGGATGCCTCCAATCATGTGGTCAGCTTGGGCGGCTTGAACTGGTTTGGTTTTGAGACCTCCAACAATGTGCCTCACGGATTATCAATACGAAATTGGCAGGATATACTTGAGCAGATTAAGAGCCAAGGGTATAACGTTATCCGCCTGCCGTTCTCAAATGCTATGTTAAAACAGGGCGTGATGCCCTCAGACATTAATTACAAAAGGAATCCCGATCTCGTTAACTTGACATCATTGCAAGTGATGGACAAAATCATTGCCGGAGCAGGCGCTCGAGGCATAAAGATCATTCTGGATAACCATCGTTCAACACCTGGCGGCGGTCCTGAATCCAATGGGCTGTGGTACACCAGCGGATACCCGGAAAGCCGCTGGATTGCGGACTGGAAAATGCTGGCTGCTCGTTACAAAGGCAATGATACCGTTATTGGCGTAGACCTGCGCAATGAACCATACAGTGCGTGCTGGGGTTGCGGTGATCCGTCCAAAGATTGGAGGCTGGCAGCTGAAAAAGCCGGCAATGCCATCCTATTCGTGAATCCCAATTTGCTAATCATTGTGGAAGGTGTTTCTCATTACAGTGGCCAATATACATGGTGGGGTGGTAACTTGATGGGGGCGAAAGATTATCCTGTGCGTCTGGATGTGTCGAATCGGCTGGTGTACTCAACACACGAATATCCCGGGACAATTTACCCACAACCGTGGTTCAACGCTCCAAACTATCCGGATAACCTCCCTGCCGTTTGGGATAAGTATTGGGGATATCTGGTCAAAAAGAATATCGCTCCCGTTTTAGTCGGCGAATTTGGAACGCGATACGAAACTGAAAAAGACCGACAGTGGCTCCTAGCCTTTCGCAGTTATATCCAGAATTACAAGTTGAGTTGGACGTTCTGGTCACTAAACCCAGACTCTGGTGATACCGGAGGATTGCTGCTAGACAATTGGATCAGCGTGAATCAGGCGAAGCAGGATGTTCTGAAGCAGATCCAATATCCATTCATCGAATCGAGATGCTTCACCAAAGAGTAATGAACTAGATTTATACTTCCCAACACGTTTTGTTTGGCATGTTTGCCCATGAGAGGGGGTGTGGACACACATAATCCTGAACTTGTGCAGAAGTAAATTTTATTCCTCCCCCAAAATGGTGGAGGAAATATGGGCATGGCGTGATACACTCCAAGTTGAATACGCAGATAACAAACGGAGCAGTGATATGCAAATCTCCTTTTCACTCCCCGAAACTCAGTTTGTGGCAGAAACGCCTGAAGCGGTGACTCAAAAAATCCGCATGTATGCCGCGTTGGGACTATACCAGGCGGGAGAATTATCGATCGGCACGGCGAGTGAACTGGCAGGTGTGGATCGCTACGAGTTCCTTGACTTCTGCAAACGCGAGGGCGTTACTTTGCATACGCAAACTCCGAATGAGTTGGAAGCGGATCTCAGGAAATTTACCAGGGGAAAATGATTCATGTGAAAAACCACAATCCAACGCCCTCAGATCGTTTTTGTCTGGGCGAGGAGTAAAAGTGGATACTTCTCAGTGGGTGCTTACAGCCGGAGGTCTTGGACGTGGTGAAATCGAAGCCATGGCTCTCTACAAGTAACTTTCCGCAGATGCGCTCTTGATCGACGATCATCGCGCCCGGGTGATTGCTGAGCATAACGAGATCAATTGTATTGGCACGCTCGGGCTTCTGCTTGTTGCAAAACAACGCGGAAGGATAGATGAGATTGCGCCGTATATCCAAAAACTGCGTCATTCTTCTATCCGCTATGGAGATGCATTATTGAACAGGATGTTGGAACTTGGGGGGGAATAACTTCCTTCGCTTTGACAGTCCCTTCTAGCGTCCGCACGGCGCGAGAACTGGAGAAGGAAATAGGGCGCGATGTGTTGTGTCACGTTGCGTTGGATGATAGCTGGAATTCAAGTCCCTGGCCGAAGAGGGTCATGGAGTAGGTGATGTCATATGAACAAGCAGACTGATAATGACTTAATGACAGAACATCTCTGGCGAACTTATTTGACCACGGGGGAATATGATAAAGAGCGCCGTCAACGCCATTTCTTCAGATTACTGCCCGGTACCAGGCGCTGCAAAAACTGTTATGCGCCCCTCCAGGGAGCAGGCAGTCCATTTGTCAAGCTTGTATACGGGAAAAAGCCTTCCAATCTGAATCCCCAACTGTGCAATGTATGCGAACAGTTTGCGAGCAAGTATCAAGGTGGAGCAGAGATCGAACTGTCACTGCTCTTTGCCGACGTTCGTAGTTCCACCATTCTTGCAGAAGGTATGAGTCCTATTGAATACAGCAGACTAATAAACCGCTTCTATAATACTGCTACCAAAGTCATGGTTCATACCGATGCATTAATTGACAAAATAATCGGCGACCAGGTAGCTGCAATGTACGTCCCCGGGTTTGCAGGTCCAGCACATGCACGCCGTGCGCTCGAAGCCGCTCAGGAGATTCTACGTGAGACGGGCCATGATAACATCCAGGGACCATGGATCCCAATAGGCGTTGGTGTTCACAGTGGAACTGCGTTTGTAGGTTCAGTTGGGTCTGAAGAGGGAACATCAGACATAACTGTTTTAGGGGATGCACCGAATACGACCGCGCGATTGGCATCCAGCGCCAGGCAAGGGGAGATTTTGATCAGCGATGCCGCGTACATGGGCGCCGGAATAGATTTCGGTCAATTGGAAAAGCGTTCTCTTGAATTAAAAGGCAAGAGCCAGGCAGTGCTGGTCCATGTGCTCACTAGCAAGCAGATAGAAAGTGGATATCGTAATACGAAGGAAGGGGATTGACAGAAGAGGAAATCAAAGTGGAAGGAGTCTGGTTATGAACACCTCTTCATCAGCAACTATCGGCCGGATCGCGATCATTACTGCTGTTGTGGCAATCGTTGGACTGATATTCATCGCACTATTTTATGGACTCATTGATAGTGGCGGTGGTCCATTTGGTACCCTCAATGACTTGTGTGTAGCCATCGGCGGCATATTGAGCGGTGTCCTGGTGTGGATGCTGTATCCGATGCATCGCTCATATACACCGCGTGCGAGCTGGTTCGCGCTCGCGAGCGGCTTGATTGGAGCATGCCTCGCCCCGTTTGGCTCAAGCCTTGTTATCTTCAATATCACAGGTTGGTTCCTGGCAGGATTGGTCACGACCTTTGGATACGCCCTCATCGGCCTATGGCTGCTAGGATTGAACAATTCGGCTCTGCGCTGGCCTGCATTTCCACGAGGTCTTGCCCAATTCGGCATTGTTGCTGGCGGGGTAATGGTAATTGGCATACTGGCAGCTCCCGGAATACTTGCTCGCACGGACGCGATGGAGTCAGCACAATGGTTTGTATTGGCAGCCCTATTCATAGGTGGTCTGGGCTGGAACATTCTATATACCATCTGGTGCATACGGTTAGGTCGTCGATTGTTATCCAAAAGATTGGAACTGCAAGTTGCTACAACTGCTGAACACAGCACGGCATAATTAGATAGTTTTCACATAAATGTTTTTTATCATGGGGTAATGTGCTTGACAGGAGTGCTATACTTAAATCAATAAAACCTTTTAATCGTTTCGAAAGGAGAAAGAAATGGACGTCCAACAACTTGCTCAGGATACGGTTGACAGTTTCAATGACCGCAGCTTTCGGCAGAAAGCAAAAGATGTGGCCGATGCCAACATTGTAGTCATCGATAAACCGACGGGCCAGGAATTACACGGCGTGGATGGCTTTGTCCAATACTCCGAAGGGTTTGTCACAGCCATGCCCGATCTCAAGGGCGCGGCGCTCGAACACAAAGTGAACGGCAACAAAGTGATCACGCGTGTGCATGGGCAGGGCACTTTTACAGGAACGTTAAATACCCCGCAGGGGACTGTTCCTGGCAATGGCAATCCCTTTGATATAGAATACCTACTCGAACAGGAATTCAACGATGCA